>WNGD01000834.1_pt1 | contig 33981 bp, 34 predicted proteins | sample 5400671 | NCBI WGS metagenome assembly WNGD01 (sample SAMN13153369, study PRJNA577476) | soil metagenome | isolation source: 40 cm soil or saprolite under grassland replicate 2 | place: USA:California | collected 2016-06-15 | reverse complement strand
CTTGTGTCACTCACGGCATAAATTGGCCGTCTCGGCCATTAATTGCCGTTTTTGGGAATTTCCTCAATGAGTTTTCAGATGTGCTCCTCTCCCGAACACCTCATCCGTGTGAAAGGTTTTCGCTGTCCCTTTCAGAGGGAAGACGGGTTCCAAAGCCATAGAGAAAAGAGGTGGCGGTCTGGCGTACCGCGATGTCAAATCCAGTACGGACACAGGAAGCCACCAGATCAGCAGCCTCATAGAAATTTTTCACGACTTGCCTCCAGGACGCAGCCAGGTCCAGCAGGAACGCAAAAAGGTATCAAGCTGCTCACGAGGGATATGGGAAAGCCAGAAGCCGAAAAAGAGGGCATCGTAGACGCGCTCAGGCTGCCAGCAGAACAGATCAGCCAGGACATAGGTAACGCGAGGACTGGCGACTTTGGCCTGATTGATCGAGAGCATTTCGGCAGAAGCATCGACGGCGGTCACCGTCGAGGCGCTACGCAGCAACTGCTGCGTCCAGATTCCCGTCCCAGCGGCCAGTTCGAGTACGTCTCCTGCCAGATGAAAGGCATGGAGTTGGGCACCCACCTCATCCCATTCAGCGAACCAGCGGGCATTCAGCTCTGGCCCTTGATCGTAGCGCCCCTGGCGGTTGATGATTTCATCGTACTCGCTGCCACTGGCTTGATAGTAACGCTTCATTTCTTCGAGCGTTTGAAGAGAAACAGAATCGTTCATCACAACAGTTCTCCTTTCCTTTTCGGTACACAGTCTGATCACCCTCTGCACGGGATCAGGGAGAGATACGAGGGTGAGACGACGTACTGTCCAATTCCTTGACCTCGCGACACACCTCTTGGAGGAGGGTTCGCACCTTCGGGTCACGCAAAATGGCAGGCTGCGCGAGATACCGGGCGATATGCTTCTGCGTCAGCGCCACCTGCTCTGCCTGAAGGTACAAGGCAATCCGCCGGATCTCTTCACGATATCCTTGCAACCGCTTTTCTCGTAGTTCTCGGCGATATGCCGTGAAACGCTCCGCAATCGTGTGGCAGGCGGCTCGATTGATCTTGTACAAGGTCGTTGGCTGATAGCCGAGGAGGTTCCCACTGCTTTCAGCGAAGGTGGGGGATCTTCTGTCGCACGCGATGCCGGATACAGACGGAGATTTCCCGAAATCTCCAGAGAAGAGGATCGTAGAGGATCTGTCCACAAGCTTGCCATTCTTCGTAACAGACTGGTCAGATTGCGCCTGTCGTGTGCTTCGGGTGTTCAAGCCAAGGAGTGCCAACAATCGCTCATTGGCCTGCGCATCCACACGCAGAGCCTTTTCGCCTTCCTCAATGTCCGTGATCATCTTGTTACCGCGTCCTCGTGAGCGCAACCTGGATACGCTGCTGTCCGTCTTCCCCAAGTTGGAGAATGTAATGCGAGCGCTCGCTCGCCTTTTCGGCCCCAGTGGCATCGAACGTTGGCCAGCGCACATCAACGGAGGTTAGCTTCTCACTCAGCGGTTCGACCCGCTCAAGCTGGGGCCTGGTTGCCGTGAGCCCTTGCGACCGATATCCCTCGATGGCTCGCGTAAAGAAGCTCTCGATCTGGCCAGCCTCGGTGAGAACGATGGCCCCTTCATCGGAGAGGACCAATGCCGGGAGAGCCCAGCAGTCCGCTATGCCATGCGGGTCAGCAGCACTCAATGCCTGGCCAATGTGTTCCAGGCACCTTCTGATCGACTGCTCGTTCATTGACACTTCACCTCGCTTGTTTTCACAAAATGTCACTCACGGCTACGTAGAAGGAGCCTGCCACACCTGCACCGTCCCATCCATGCTGCTAGAGGCGATACGCTTTCCAACAGGAGACCAGGCAACATCCCATACTATATCAGAGTGACCGCGATAGATAAAAATAGTGTTGCCAGAGGAAGCATCCCAGACCCGTGCCGTTCTATCAGCGCTTGCAGAGACGATGTGTGTGCCATCGTCCGACCATGCGACCGCGTTCACTTGTCCAGCATGCCCTCGACAGACGACCAGCTCATTGCCAGAGCTGGTATCCCATATCTGTATTGTCTTATCCTGACCTCCAGAGGCAATACGTGTACCATCAGGGGACCAGGCGGCTGTTGTCACCAGACCTGAATGGTTCTGATAGGTGAAGACATGATCTCCTGTAATCGCATCCCAGACCTGTACGGTTTGATCATCGCTTGTAGAAGCGATACGCTTGCTATCTGGTGACCAGGCCACGGCATACACCAGAGCAGCATGGCCACGATAGGTGTAGACCGTCTTTCCAGAGGCAGCATCCCAGACTTGTACGTTCCGGTCCTGGCTTGCAGAAGCAATATACTTCCCACCAGGGGACCATGCCAGAGTCCATACTATATCTGAATGACCGCGATAGGTGTGGATTGGGTTGCCAGAAACTGCGTCCCATACTTGCACGGTCTTATCGTCGCCTGCGGAGGCAATGCGCTGTCCATCGGGCGACCACACTACAGATTCTACATCTTTAGAATGGCCACGATAGATCAGAGCATTGCCGCCGGAGACTGCATCCCATACTTGCACCGTCTTATCACCGCCACCAGAGGCAATGCGCCGTCCAACAGGAGGCGACCAGGCTACAGCTCCCACCGAACCATGATGGCCGTGATAGATATAGAGGCTGGCCTTCGATGATGGGGGAGGAGATGATCGTCGCGCGAGCTCCCACCAGGTAAAACCTCCGCCCACTACGACCAGGCCAGCCAGACCAATGATAATCCCCCGACGTGAAAGGCGCGCAGAGAAATTGGAGGTTGGAAAAACACTGGATATAGGCATCGGGGTAGATGGGAGCGAGTCTGGAAGGGTCTCTTCCACATGAGGGGTTGCAACTGTGGAGACCGAAGGTTCGGCAAATTCAACAGGTGGAAAAACTGCTCGTTGCGAGGAAGGAATCGCGGGAAAGTCCAGGGGGGTAGTTGAATTAGCGAGGTCAAGTACCTCTGAGGGGCAGGCCTGTTCCAGAGCAGTGGCAAAGGCTCTCACACTTGCAAAGCGTCGTTCTGGCTCTTTGGCAAGTGCTATCATTACCACTTCCTCAACGTCTGGCGCAATTGCAGGGTTGCGCTCACGCAGCGGAGGAGGAGGAGCGAGCATATGTTGTGTGGCTATTTCCAGAGCAGATCCCTGAAAGGGCCGGTCGCCAGTCAACCATTCGTAGATGACAACCCCCAGTCCATATTGATCGGTGGCTGGACGGGGCCTGCCCTGCAGTTGCTCAGGGGCCATGTAGGGAATCGTTCCGGCCATTTCGTTGGTAGCCTGAGAAAGCGAACTCCGCGCGATCAGTACAAAACCAAAATCACTGAGCAACACTTCGTTATGGCTTCCCAGCAGCATATTCTCTGGTTTAACATCCCGATGGATCAGCCTGTGATTATGAGCATACTGCAAGGCACCAGCAACCTGTTTGACATAAGATAGAACGGTCGCCAGAGCAAGTGGTACTCCTTTAGGGTGACGTCGACGCAGGGTGCCATGAGGAGCATAGCTCATGACCAGAAACGGGGTGCTTTTCTCAACGCCAAACTCCAAAACGCGCACGATATTCGGGTGCTCCAGGTGTGCAATCGTGCGTGCCTCGTTACGAAATCTCTCAATGTCATCACTTATTAAGGAAGTGTGTAGCACTTTAATAGCCGCCGAGGTGTCCAGGTGGATGTGCCTGCCCAGATAGACCTCGGCAAAGCCTCCCTGCCCTAACAATTGAATGAGGCGATAGTTGCCAAGTTGTTGGCCCAGGCGATCGGCCATCATTGCACCTCTTTGCTCAAGTTAACTACATGGTTTCGCTTCGAGTGGGCCATTATCTCAGAGGACATATTGAGAATAAATAGCGTATAACGTCCATTGGTCTCATTGTACTCTACTGTAGACAAAACTTCAAAGACACTTCCTCACCTTTTTTACCCCGTTCTCTCAACAATATGTATACGTGTATTGTCTCACTTTTTTGTTAGGAGAAGAGAATAGGCGAGAAACTGTTACAGGCTTCCCTTACTTTTTCTCTGCACCAGTCACTGCCGTGAATACGCCAAGCGCGATATATACACATCCTGTAATATAGCGCTGAAGGCGTTGGAAGGTGGCATTGCCGGTGATGAACTTTCCCGCGACCGAGCCGAGTAGGGCGTAGAGGCTATCTGTACAGATACCCACCAGTTCGAAGAGTATCCCAAGCAGTAGCATTTGTTCGGGTACCGGGCCTCTCGTAGGATCAACAAATTGGGGCAAGAAGGCGTAAAAGAAGAGGGCCGTTTTGGGATTGAGCAGGTCCACCAGAAAGCCTTGAACAAAGAGCTGAGAGAAAGTCTTGGGAGCTACTACCGCTGTCTGTTGCGGCTTTTGCCGGGTCAGGAGCGTGCGCACGCCCAGGTAGATCAAGTACGCTGCCCCCAGGTATTTCACTACACTGAAGGCGAGTGCAGACGAGAGCAGCAGCGCTGAAAGTCCCAGGGCGGCTGCAACCGCGTGAACGAGTCCCGCTAACTCTATGCCCAGGACGGAGGCGAGTCCCGCTCGCCGTCCTTGAACCGCACTGTGAGTAACTATATAGGCGACCGAGGGGCCGGGAATGAGCAACAATCCCGCTGCCGCGAGGGAGAAGAGAATGATGGTTGACCAGGCGAGCATAGTTATCTTACCTCTTGAATTTACACACATCATACCACAAAAAAAGCACGCCCGGCCAACATCTGCCTCTTATGGCTTCCTGGCGCGAATGAACGCGCTCACAAACCGCCCATCGACCTCGGCACGTTCGGCCTCCGAAAGGGCGGCGATCGATGCCTGCGCTCCGCTGTCGGCAATATCCTGCAGTGCATACCGCCGTGTCACTTCCACTTCGATGGCGGTGAAGCCTGCCGATTGGAGCAACTGTCGATAGGTCTCCTCCTCCAGCGCGCCGGCGATACAGCCGGCCCAGGACTCCAGATCTGTGCGCAGCGCCTGCGGGATACGGCCCTGGAAGACGACATCGGAGACGGCGAAGCGCCCGCCAGGATTAAGCACGCGATAGGCTTCACGTAACACCTGACCTTTGTCCGCTGAGAGGTTGATGACACAGTTCGAGATCACCACATCCACGCTGTTCTCGGGCAACGGGATGTCTTCGATAATCCCCTTGAGAAACTGCACGTTTTCAATCCTGGTCTCACGCCGATTCCGTTCAGCCAGTTCGAGCATGGCATCGGTCATGTCCAGCCCATAGGCGAAGCCCGTTGAGCCGACACGCTGCGCCGAGAGGAGAACGTCGATGCCTCCGCCACTGCCCAGATCCAGGACCTTTTCGCCCGGCTTCAGTTGGGCGAGGGCTGTGGGATTGCCGCAGCCGAGCGAGGCCAGTGCAGCCGCCAACGGAATGGTCCCCAGTTCCGCCTGCGTATAGAGGTTTCTCGTGATGGGGTCCTCCTCAGCAGCACTCGTCGTACAACAGGTTATGGCACAACACTCAGTTTGCTGCGTTGGCTCCGTAGCGACGACGGGCTGGACGGTATTCGTGCCCGTTTCCGGCGTACAACACGTGGTTCCACAACACGCGTCTGTTGAGGCTGGCTCCGTTCCCAGGACGTGCAGGGCAGTCTTTGCGTAGCGAGCGCGCACCTCGTCCCGTAACTGTTCATCGTTGGTTGGTATCGAAACTAGTATTTGAAAATCTCGCGTTATCTCGCGTTGTATGACAGTTTCTTCACGATTATTGACATGCTGTTCCATATCAGGTATCCTCGTATTCAGAGCACCTTTTCAACTGAATAGTGTTTACGGGTTCCGTGATAAATCGGTCTCACGGGTAAAAGCGCTACCGTAAGGATAGGTTGACCCTATCGTGCTCAAGTAGCTTCCAATGTGGCATCACAGAGGAAGTAGAGGCATCTGTAGTTGTGCCAGTACGGTCTCCGTACAAACAAGCAATCGATGCGATACAACGCTCGATTTTTTGATACTATTGTACTCATCTTCTCCTCTTTCTTGTGGTTGTTTTGAGGAAGACTCCTTGTCTCCCTTCTCTGTTCAAGGAGACGGAAATACGTCAAAAAGGACGCACCTGCTCGCCCGCTTCCTGCCCGGCTGTTTCGTCTGAACAGCACGCGCCTGTGGAGCAACAGTTGCAGCGCGGTTGATAGTTCATGACGTGGCCCCGGCGATCTACCTCAAAATGACAACATGCCAGCAAGAGCTGCTTGAGTTTCTCGCGTGCACGCTGGACTCGTGACTTTGCCCCTGAAAAAGAGAGGCCCAGGCGCTCGCTCAACTCTTTCTGGGTCAGCCCTTGATATTCGGTCAGCACCAACGCCTGCCGATCGTGCTCTGGCAGGCTCCTCACCATCGCTCTCACGGAAGGGAATAGTTCTGTGATTATGTCGTCATCCGGCAGTTCTTCTGGCATCTGCAAGACATCCGACGCCTCCAGGGAGATGGTGGGCCTGGCGCTGCGGTAATAATCGATAATGGCGTTGCGCGCGATCTGATAGATCCAACTCTCCAGTTTTCTGGTATCTTTGAGCGTCTCAATTTGCTGATGGACCTTGAGAAAGACCTCCTGCAGCAGGTCCTCAGCAGTCGCCTCATCGGGCACGCGCTTGCGGATGAATTGCAACAGTGGTATGTGAAACGCCTCCCATATCTGCTCGGTTGTTGTGGACATTGGAACGCTCTCCTCCTCGCGTATTCTCTTATTGTAGAGACGGAGTTCTGTCCAAAAGGACGCATTTCTTTTCTTACGCTCTGTCAGTATAGTCTATAGTGAGCCATCCTCGCTTTCATAAAGGAGGGAAACGTGTATATACTACACTCGTGAAAAAATTGGGACTTGTGAATTGTGTTGCAATTCACAAAAAAGATGTGAAAAAAGTCACACGAGCTATCGTATTTTCTATAAAGCACTATAGTAGCGCTTTTCTAGCGAATCCTCAAGTAAGAGTGCAGCGTTCGGCTGCAAGAAAGAGAAGGGCGATGTCTTCACGTACACTTCGCATGGCAGGCTGGCTCCTATTGATCGCGGCGGTAATCTCGCTTGTGAGTACCGTACTGGGAATTGTGATTCCCGGTCCCGCTGGCCCGAACGGCCCACCGGCAAATATTGTTTCAGTTATAAACCTGGTCGCCGGGATACTCTTCCTGGTAAGTCTGCCCTCAGCGTATCTGGCGCAGAAGCAGGTAGGCGTAGTGGGGCTCATCGGTATCATTGCACTGTGGATTACCGTAGTCCTCTTCGATATCGTTCTGAGCATCATCAGTATCATCTTTGTTTCAAGCAATCAGGTTTCGTCTGCCACTGGATCACCTCCGACCTACCTCTTCATACTCTTCCTGGTCGGGACGATACTGGCACTCATCGGTGGCGTTCTCCTCGGATTGAGAACGATCCAGGTACGAGTCTTTCCCGCTGCTATAGGCTGGCTGCTGATCGTCGCCGCCATATTGAACGCCGTCGACTTTCCACTACAAGGAACCATCAGCACGATTGTGAGTACTCTCAGCAGCGTGTTGCTCTTTGTAAGTCTTGGCTGGTTGGGTTACGCGATAACAACCCATGCGGCTGAAGCTGTGATGGAGCCAACAGTAAGAAAGGCCAGCATGTAGAGCTTCTCATTGCAAACGAACGTGCAGTGTATGTTATCAGTTCTAAGACTTGATGAGGCTTTTCCCTCATCAAGCCTTTAAATTCCAGATTTACAGCTTATAGCAGGCTCACCAGCGCAAAAACTCCAAAGAGCGTGATGATTATACCCGACATGCGGTTGATCCACAGTAGCCAGCGAGCCGTGAACCGGGTGCGCAACAGGCTGACACCGCCGGTCAGGATGAACCACCAGAGGGATGAGCCGAGGAAGACGCCGCAGACGACGATCCCCGCGGACAGATAGCCCCCGCTGGCCGCCCCCACGCCGATGCCCGCGAAGATGGCGAGAAACGAGAGGATGGTGAGCGGATTGGTGAGCGTCAACAGAAGCGTGGAGAGGTAAGCGCCTGGAAAGTTGCTCGCACTGGCGCTGGCGGCCCGTTCGGCAGGTCCAACCAGCAGGGTCTTGATGCCCAGATAGGCAAGGAACAGGCCACCAATAAGCCGTATCCAGATTTGATGGCTGACGAGGAAATCGGAGATCGCGGTGAGGCCAAACCCGGCGATGCTGCCGTACAAGCCGTCCGCGGTCGCTATGCCCAGGCCCGACACCAGCCCGTAGAGCCGCCCCCTGTCCAGCGTGCGTTGAATGCACAATACGCTCATGGGACCGACGGCGGCAGCGATTGAGATGCCAATGAGCAGACCACGCAGAAAGAAACTGAGGTTCATCGAGGCTGGTTTGCCTGCTGGTTTTGCGTCAGTATACGTGAAAACCGTATGCGCGAAAATGCGAACATACCCTTTTGCCTTTCAGTAGGGCCCCTACGATGAAGTGACTGCCACAATACGAGCGTAGTCGGCAGGCATAGCAGGCGGATTTCCTGTCACTGTCGGCTTATCCTGTTTTGCCGTTGCCAGCACATTCGCCAGTGCCGTCGCCGCACCCGTAGTTGTATCCACAGCGTACAGGCTACCATCGGCATAGAGGGTTACGATGTGCGGGTTCAGCCACGCTCCAAGCTCCATAAAGAGGGCCGTGGTCGTCATCAATACCTGCGGCGTCCCGACCTTGAGCTGCGTCCCCGAGCCGCTCAGATGCACCATGTAGAGCGCGCTATGACGGGTATAGGGCATATCATTGTCGCTGGAAAACTCGACATAGATCAGCGTGTGCTCATCGGGAGAGAACAGGGGCGTAGTCACCCAATGGTACTTGCCAGTGTTGCTCAACTCAAGCTGCGACGGCAGGATCACGTGTACAGCACTCGCAGGCGGCACCTTACCGCCTGCAGTAAGAACAGAGAGGCTATTGGCGTAGGTCAGCGAGGTCGCGCCTGACGGCACGCTTCCGTCGATGGGAGAAGGCACAAAGCCCTCGGAATCTGAATAGAGCAGCGTGTGGCTGATGGGAGCAAGGGCCAGGGGACCTGCCGGTTGTGCTGCGCTCATAAGCTGGCGCGGCTTTTGTCCGGACTTCTGCGATAGATCTAGCGCCCACAATCCATACTGTACAGAGCGATGATTACCGCGATCATCGGTCAACAGGAGGGTGGTATGCTTCGCCTGATCGCTCATAAGAGAGAAGACACGGAAGCATGGGCACTCACTGATTGAATGGCTGTAAACGGGCCGCGATTGCTCCAGAGGGCCCGCGTAGATGGTCACAGCGCCGTCGCCACTGACCGGCTCGGTACTCCACGCGATCGTCTTGCCGTCGCTGCTCAGCTTCATCGATGTGATCACCTGGTTCGCGGGCAGCGCGGCGATCTGGCGGGCGCTACCGCCGAACACATCGGTGAGCCAGAGTCCGTTGCCACTGTAGAGAAGTTGGCCCGATGGCGTCAGAATGGGCGTTATGGAGCGGCTGTAGATATAACCTGGTGTAGCGAGAACCTGTGACGCGCCATTGCTGGTGGAGACCGCATAAATATTGTTTTGCTGCTCATATATGATATAATGCTCCGCCGGGATCCCGAGCGACGAGGGCGAACCACTACCCGGCACCTGCAGTATGGTAGAGGCCGGAACAGGTATCGTCGTTCCCGTAGGCTGAGGAGTGACGCCAACCGGCACGGGCGGATTCACAGCGGCGGGCAAAGCCCGGACGATCAGACTGCTGAACACAAGGAGAAGCAGACCAAGCAGGACAAGCAGCGAAACAACGCCCAACTTGAAAAAGCGTGGCTCCTGCACTGGTGGTGATGGGATATACTCCGGCGCCTGTTCTGGCGGCCTGGTTAATTGCTGTGTCAAGGTCTTTTATTACTCCACATTTATTCTTCCTGGCACTGCCAGGACACGATACGTACATACGCTCCTTAGCACAAGGAGATCAACACTTCCTGAATTACGCGATTACGCGCTCTGCTCCCGCGCTTCATCCAGATTCGTGCGTTCTGAGAGCGGCTGCACAGCAGCGCCATGGCGCTGTACAAAAGCAAGGGTCCTGCTCATAACCTCTTCACGGTCGTGGTCCTTCATAATTACATGATACGAATGGTGCAATATTACAAGGTGCTTGTCCTTTGAACCGAGGAGGCGATAGATCTCCCGTCCATCACGCACAGGCACTACGTGATCGTGCAGGGCCGCCATCACCAGTACCGGGGTCGTCACCAGGGGCAACTCGCTACGCAACCGGGGTAGATATTCAAGCATGCTTGCAACCGGTGCCATCGGCGTCCAGCGGTAGACATCGCGTGTATATTTGCGCCGCGCATCCGGGTCGCGCACATCCTCTCGCAGCGTAGGCAGCAGAGGCGTCACGCGTCTTGCTACGCGCACGGCAGGCCGTAACCACGGCCGCATATGCAGCGGCGCACACATAGAGACCACCCCTGCGACCTCTTCATGCGCGGCGGTATGCAGACCGAGCGCGCCCCCCAACGAATGCCCGATCAGGAACACCCCATCACAGCGCTGCTTGAGCAGGTGGAGCTCGCGCTGTACAGCAGCCACCCATTCAGGCCAGCCAAGAGGAAGCATAGCGCGCACATGACTTCCATGACCCGGCAGCAAGATATTCTCCGTAATCACGCCATGCGCACTCAGCCGCTCCTCAACCTCCGTCATATCTCGTCGGCTGCCATTCAGGCCATGAACCAGCAAGGCACCTATGACCGGTGCATGTGCGGCATGCCCGCGTTCCTGTGGCATATCCATTGGTGTCGTTCCCTTATTACATTTTACATAAGCAAACTCATTTTATAAGCATAAAGTTACGATATCAGTCAGGTATCCTGACTCTTCAGGTCCCTCTTTCCGAACTCGTCGCCGCGACGCGGCTCGCACCATTCCTGTGTGGGTGGCAGGCTGGCGGCGCAGGCCGCCAGCCTGCCACCCACACCAAACTGCTTGTGAAGCGCCTTTGGCGCTGATGAGTCGGGAACAGTTGCACCGATACCTTACTATAGAACGAATTAGTAAGTGTATAGGTTGCAGTATCTGGTACATTTCACCCATATACAGCCAGGCAAAGTGCGATTTCTCTCACTCTATTTCGTCCTGCCAGGAATAAATTCGGCTCCTATTTATCTTATAACATATGGGAGCATTTGCACTACACAGTCAGAACATCTGGCAAGGATTGATTTCTCTTTAGTAGAGGGATTGATTTGACAAAACGGGTAAAAAGATTCTTCCTTTGTACCGCAAGCAGATTACTTTCCTATGCCGTTGTATTTTTACTGTTTTGATGATATAGTTGCTCAGTATAATCAACTATAGAGAGCATCATTTTCTAAAAGTGGTCTCGGAGGATGTAATATGAAGTTTTCAACGAAGGCGATCCACGCAGGTCAAGAGCCGGACCCCTCGACGGGCGCGATCATGACCCCTATCTTTCAGACAGCCACATATGTCCAGGCGGGCATTGGTGATCATAAAGGGTACGAGTACGCGCGTACCAGCAATCCCACGCGTACGGCGTTAGAAACCTGTCTCGCGTCACTGGAAAATGGGCAGTATGGACTGGCGTTTGCGTCCGGGCTGGCAACTGAGAACACCGTACTGAGCCTGCTCAACCCAGGCGACTCCATCGTCGCCTGTGATGATCTCTATGGTGGCACCTACCGCCTTTTCGAGCGCATCGTGGGCCGTTATCAGATCGCGACGGATTATGTTACGGTCGGCGATACTGCTGCATACAAGAAGGCCATGCGCCCCAGCACAAAGATGGTCTGGCTGGAGACGCCGACCAATCCACTGCTACGTCTGGCTGATATCCAGGCGGTCGCAGAGATCGCGCACGAGCAAGGCGCATTGCTTGTCGTGGATAACACCTTTGCCACGCCCTACTTCCAGCAGCCACTGGCCCTGGGCGCCGACATTGTACTGCACAGCACCACCAAGTACATCAACGGGCACAGCGATGTCATCGGCGGCGTGGCGATCACGAACAACGAAGCTATCTACCAGCAGCTCAAGTTCCAGCAGAACGCGGCGGGCGCGGTGCCCGGTCCCTTCGATGCGTGGCTGACGATGCGCGGCGTCAAGACGCTGGCACTGCGCATGCGCCAGCACCAGGAGAACGCGTGGGCCATTGCCCGCTACCTGAGCGAACATGCGCGCGTAGAGAAAGTCTACTATCCCGGCCTGGCTTCGCATCCCGATCACGAGTTGGCAAAGCGCCAGATGAGCGGCTTCGGCGGCATGGTCTCCTTCCAGTTCAAAGGCACGATCGATGATGTAGATAAGGTAGTGCGCCGCTTCAAGGTCTTCTCATTCGGCGAAAGCCTGGGCGGCGTCGAGTCGCTGGTCTGCCATCCCGCGACGATGACGCATGGCTCAATCCCGAAGGAGATCCGTGAGGCACGCGGCGTGAATGATACGCTGCTGCGCGTCTCGGTCGGCATAGAAGATGTCGAAGATCTCATCGCGGACCTGGATCAGGCCCTGGCCTAATACTGCCTGCGTATCAGTAGGGCCCTGCCTTGCGCGGGCCCTGGGAGCCGTCGCAGGGCCCGCGCAAGGCAGGGCCCTACGCGATTTTGCTTCCGAAAGTCACCTGTCGTTACGATCGAGGCCGCCCAAACGCTATAGATCAGAGAAGAGTAATACGTCTATATATTGCATCTTTATACTACTCTCCTATTCCCTTTCTATGCTCTATAATAGGAGGCCGTTTAACAATGGCAAATCTAAATGTATCGCACTTAAAAAAAGGTATGGTCGTGAGCGCGCTTCTTCTTATGCTCCTGTTGAGCGCCTGCAGCGGCGATCCACAGACCCGGCAGCAGACGGATCAGAGCCGCGCTGCGCTGACGGCAGCCATTGCGCACGCGCAGAGCATCGGCGTTCCCTCTACCATGCTCACATCGGTCATAGCCCAGCAGGCGCAGCTTCAGCAGACGAGCGCCCCCCTGACCATCTTTAGCGATCAACCAGCGACTGACTATTATCATAATCTAGCGCAGCGCTATCAGATGCTGACGGTCCAGGTAAAGGGACTGGAGGCGCAGGCGACTGAGCAGTTAGATTACAAAGCAAATCTTGATTTACAGACCTTTGGCACCCTTGTGTCCCAGCGTCAGACGCAAGGGTTCGCTAGCGCCAAAACCTTCGCAAATCAACTGACACAGCAGCAGAACCTGATGTCGCAGGCACAATATCCCAAGAACTATGCCCAGATCAGCAGTACTGCTGAGAACGCCATTCAGGCCCTACGCTTAATGGGACCTGCTTACACGCAACTGCAAGCGTTCCAGCAGGTCATCCAGCAACTCAGCGCCTCCCACCTGGACACTACCGCGCTCAAGCAGCAGTCCGACAACGACACCAGGCTCTTTCGCAGCGCGACCACCCTCCAGGATTTTTCGCATATCATTGATCAGATCAACGCCCAGATGCAGGAGACCGCTGCGCTCTCAATCCAGGCCATTCCCTACGTTGGCGCTGCGAAGCTCAATCAACTCAGCGCAGACATCGATAAGATGAAGCAGTATGGACAGGCTACCGGGACCTACCAGAAACGCCTGAATACCGATAGGAAGGCCCTCGCCCAGGCACGGTCGTTGAGCGATTTCTTGAAGCTCTCGTCGCAGATCGACAGCGATGTCGCCTCCATTCAACTTCCCCTCCTGCAGGGCCAGGCGAACTACCTGCTCAAACAATTCCACCAGGAGGTAAGCACCTGGGGCAACTCCCACCAGTACAGTGACAAATTTAACGGGCAGTCGTACAATCTGGATTACGAATACGATGAGCAGGGCATCGGAGCCGATGCTGATGCGGCGGTGCAGGCCGCGCAGACAGCCAGCGACTATCAATCGGCCATCGATCTGGTGAACGACGACACGCTGATGCTGCATTCGATGGAGGCTGCATATACCAACACTACGCCCTGGAATCAGTCAAATACCATCGATCTCGCTCTGATGCGGCACTTCAACGATATATCGGGCCAGACCATCGTCGTCTCGTTAATCCAGCAGTCGCTGCGTCTCTACGAGAACGGCCAGCTCGTCAACGCGTTCCAGATTACCACGGGCCAGTACGACAAACCATCGCCGCCCGGCGCGTGGAGCATCTTCCTGCGCCAATCTCCGACCAGGTTCAAATCAAGTGAACCCAAGGGATCGGCATTCTGGTATCCCGACACCAAAATCAACTTTGCTATGGAATATCACGATGGAGGATATTACTTCCACGATAGTTGGTGGCGCGCCGACTACGGCCCCGGCACCAACTTCCCGCACTACGATAGCGGCGGCGACGAGTCGTTTGCTGGTAACGGCAGCCACGGCTGCGTCAATATGCCTGAGACTATGGCGGGCTGGTTGTACAATAACACCGCGTATGGCGCGGCGGTAGTGATCTACTAAATATAATGCTCTATGAGGGTCTGAGCCGCAAATAGCGTTGCAGCGGTCCTATTCGCGCGAGTTTTCGTTTGACATAGGCAGCACCTTCTGCTATAATCTACGAGCACTTAGTCCGGCAGCTATGTCGGCATTTTTATGGAAGCCGCAAGAAGAGGCAGACAAATCGGGGAGGATTGATACTCACATGCCTAACAATGCATCTGCAGAGAAGCGCATGCGCCAGGAACAGAAGCGCCGCGCGCATAATCGCAGTGTTAAATCGCTCGTGAAGACGCAGGTAACGAAGGCCCGCCAGGCGATAACCGGCGCCAGTGTAAGCGCAGAGGACGCGGAAGCTGCCGTACGCGCTGCTGTCAGCGAGCTCGATCGCGCCGCCAAAAAAGGCGTTATTCACAGGAACAACGCTGCTCGTCGCAAATCGCGTTTGATGAAGCAGCTCAACGCAAAGTAGTTTCACGCGCCCATTGCTCCGCCAGATATCTGTTCACGAGCACTGAGCGCACGAGGAGGTAATCAGGATGGCCGACAAACAGGTCGCTACAAAGTCGGCAGGGCGGGCGCTATTAGCCGCTGTCGAAAGTGCTCATATACGTAAAGATAGACCAGAGATCAAGTCGGGCGATACTGTACGCTTGCAGGTTCGGGTCGTCGAGGGCACCCGCGAACGCCTGCAGCCCTTCGAGGGCGTGGTGATGCGCCTGCGCGGCGGCGGCATCAACCGCAACTTTACGGTGCGCCGCATCACTAATGGCGTCGGAGTTGAGCGTACGTTTCTCATAAACTCTCCCCGCATCGAGAAGATCGAGGTCATTCGTCATGCTCGCGTGCGTCGCCAACAGCTCTACTATCTGCGTGGCCTGACAGGTAAGGCCGCTCGCTTGAAAGAGCTGCGCCCGATGACCAATAAGCAGATCGCGGCGAAAGAAGCCGCCAGGGTCGCACGGGCTGAGGCACAGGCAAAAGCCAGAATCCCATTAACAGACGAGACGACCACCACAACCGACAGTGCTGACGAATAAAAAAACAACACCGACGCTCACAGAAGAAATGGCCCTGTACGGACAGGGCTATTGCTTTGTCGCCGGACTCGATGAGGCAGGGCGCGGCTGCCTGGCTGGTCCGGTGGTTGCCGCTGCTGTCATTCTGCCGCTCGCTCCCACGACGGAGCCAGGGGAAGGTATTCTGATGCGCCTGGCGGGTGTCAATGACTCCAAGCAACTGAGCGAGGCAACGCGCGAACGCCTGTATGATACGGTGATACTCAACGCGCTCTCCATCGGCGTCGGCATCGGGTCCGTGGAGCTGATCGATGAGTGCAATATTCTACAGGCGACGAAATATGCCATGCGCGCGGCTCTGACGCAACTCTCTCCGCCAGCCCAGGCGCTCCTGCTCGATGCCTTGCTCCTTCCCACTATTTCTCTCCCGCAGCGCTCTATTATCAAAGGCGATTCGCGCTGCCTCTCTATCGCCGCCGCTTCCATTATCGCCAAAGTGACGCGTGACCGCCTGATGCGCCAGTTGCACGAGGAGTATCCCACCTATGGCTTCGATCAGCACAAGGGCTATGGGACGGCAGCGCACCTGGCGGCCCTACAGCAACACGGCGTTACGCCCCACCATCGCAGAAGCTTTGCTCCGGTACGCGAGCTGGTGGCCGGCCTTTTCACCCAACATTGACAGGGCTTTTCAACAGTAGGGATGGGGCTTGCCCCCATCCGGCTTGGCGAGCGCGATCAGGCCTGGGAGTGGAGTTCTCACGCAACCGGATGGGGGCAAGCCCCATCCCTACTATAAGAAAGAGGTATCATTCATGCAAAAGAACTCTCTGGCCGAAAGGATCGCGAAACGGGTCATGAACGGGCAAGTCGCGCTCTATAGACTGCTCAAGGGACGCGGACCGCTGGGCAAAAATACGATCTTGCTGACGACGATTGGACGCAAAAGCGGACAGCCGCGTACAAAGCCGCTGATCAATGGGAAGGATGGCGACAATTTCGCGGTTGTCGCATCGTACGGCGGCGCGGAGAAGAATCCGGACTGGTACGTGAACCTCAAGCACAATCCCAATGTGACCATCGAGGACCACGGGCGCGTCGTCTCCGCACTTGCCACCACGGTGACTGACGAGACTGAGTACAGGCGTCTCTGGTCGCTGATGACCTCCATTTATGCCCCGTATGACGACTATCAGCGCAAGACGAGCCGGAAGATCCCTGTTGTCGTTCTCACACCGGTGCCTTGATGCGCCCGCCTCTTTTGTCCTTCACGGGCAGAAGTAGATCACCCATCCTCTCGTACATGGCTAGAGCAGGCTCAATCCGAAACCCAGCAGCGCTGAGAGGAGCACGACCAGCCAGGGAGGCCATTTCCAGATGATCAGTAGTCCAGCGGCGAATAGGGCGAGGGCGAAGTCGATGGGTGCATGGATGGCGCTCGTCCAGATCGGCTGGTAGAGCGCGGCGAGCAGGATGCCGACCACTGCCGCGTTGACGCCGCGCAGGATCGCATGAAAGAGTTCGATTGTGCGCAGGCGGTTCCAGAAGGGCAGGATGCCGATGATGAACAGGAACGAGGGCAGGAAGATGGCAACCAGAGCAATCAATGCGCCGGGCCAGCCGGGTACGGGCCTGCCTATCGCGCCCAGGTAGGCGGAGAAGGTGAACAGTGGACCGGGCACGGCCTGCGCGGCGGCGTAACCCGTGATGAACTGGTCGTTTGTGACCCAGCCAGCGGGCACGACCTCGCGTTGCAGCAGCGGCAGGACGACGTGACCGCCCCCAAAGACCAGTGAGCCGACGCGGAAGAACGTGTCGAAGAGCGCGATGGGCTGATTATGCGTGACATCGCGCAGCACTGGTAGCCCGATCAGCAGGCAGAAGAAGATAATCCAGCACGCCACGGCGAGGCGGCGTGAAAGGATGGGCGGAAGCTCTGCTGGCGGCTTCGTCTGCTTCTCGCGCAAGAAGCGCCAGCCAACAAGTCCCGCCAGCGCCATAATAGCGATCTGCACAATAGCAATCGGCCAGAGCAGGATGACGATAGCAGCAACGATAGCGATAGTCGCTCTGGGTCGATCGGGGCACAGCGAGTGCGCCATTCCCCAGACCGCCTGGGCTACGACCGCAACCGCCACGATCAGCAAGCCGTGCAGCCAGCCGGATTGTGCAATATTTTTGACCGATGCCGCGACATAGGCGAAGAGCGTGAGGATAATTGCAGAGGGAAGCGTAAAGCCGAGCCAGGCCGCCAGCCCTCCCCAGAGGCCCGCGCGCGTTATGCCCAGCGCAATGCCCATCTGGCTACTGGATGGACCCGGCAGGAACTGGCAGAGCGCGAGCAGATCGGCGTACTCCTCCTCCGCTACCCACTTGCGCCGTACCACGATCTCCTGCCGGAAATATCCCAGGTGGGCAATAGGACCACCGAACGATGTCAGACCCAGGCGTGTAAAGACGCCGAGCACCTCCAGAAAGGTGCCCTTTCTGGCATGAGGAGCGGTGACATCGGGCATGTTACTTTCTTCCAGGCGCATGATAGCCTCTTTCTCTCTCAGACCTCTTCTCGTTCACCCATTCATACCATAGAATGGACATAGCGACAATATGCCCGATGGCAAGGCTGACTATGTACTCCGATTCAGCATATAATAATAGAACTGATCGTCCATAAAAAGATACCGGCAAAGCACTACGAGATAGTTGAGGAGAGAACGTATGACGAGCCAGAACAACACCATATACGGTGAGTACTTTTTTTTACCACAGGAGCATGTTATGTTCGGCGCAGGCAGCCTGGCTGAACTGGCAAGCGAGGTGACGCGCATCGGCAGACAACGGGCGCTCGTTATCACGGGACACTCGCTCGCGACGCAGACCGATGTCGTCGAGCGGATCGTCAAGGTGCTGGGTTCGCTGCACGTGGGCACGTTCGCGGACATTCGCCAGCATACGCCTAGAGGAGACGTCACGCGGGCTATCGAATTTACGCGCTCGCTGGCGGCAGACGTGCTCGTGAGCGTTGGCGGGGGCAGTCCGATCGACGCAACAAAGGCGGTTGCGATGACACTGGCGGAGGAGAGCGGGCACTTTCTGCCCCATATCGCCATTCCAACGACGCTCTCGGCGGCGGAGTTCTCGCACCTCGTAGGCGTTACCGATGAGGAGCGCGGGCTGAAGACGGGCTTCGCACATACGCAGGTTGCGCCACGCAGCGTTATCCTTGACGCCAGTCTCACCTTAGCGACGCCGATGCAACTGTGGCTATCGAGCGGTATCCGCGCGCTCGATCACGCCATTGAGACGCTCTACGCGCCCGGCTCGCACCCCATCAACGATACGCTGGCCCTGGAAGCGATCTCGCACCTGTTTCAGGAACTGCCGCGCTCGAAAAAGTATCCAGAGGACCTGGCGGCGCGCACGGAATTACAGCTCGCGGCCTGGATGAGCTTCTTCGGCGAGGTCAACACGTCGATGGGCCTGAGCCACAATCTGGGACGGCGCATCGGAGCCAGCTACAATATCGGACATGGTATCACGTCCTGCATCACGCTTCCACACGTGATGCGCGCCCTGGCTCCCCTACACCCGCTTCCCCTGGCACGCATCGCGCGCAAACTCAACATCGTCAACGAGACTACCGACGACGTTACAGCCGCCAGGAGCGCCGCTGATGCGGTGAGCGACCTGGTCAAACGGCTCGATCTGCCGCAGCGCCTGCGCGATGTCGGCGTCGATGAAGGCGAATTTCACAAGATCGCAGAGACGACTCCCAGTAGAGAATTGAGTGTGGATGACATAAAAGCGCTCCTCAAACAGATGGAATAGTCGCATCCTCCTCATCCTGGGAGAATGGCATGTGGAGGAGTTCATTCTCTATCTTCTTCCAGATGATCTGTTCGGCCTGTGGGCGCGTAATCAAGCTGCCTTCTACCTGCTTCTGCACCATATAGCGGGTAACGCGCATCTGAAAGTCGGCAAAGATCGGAAGTTGCAGAGAGAGAGACGGCATAATACCCAGGTCTATATCAGAGAGGCTATAGAACTCGCTCTCCTCAAAGCCTGGTATCAGTAGATTTGCGTACGCCCGAACGAGATCCAGACGTTCCTGCGTAAAATAGTTTTGTCGAGGAACGAAGACATACAAACAGCCAGCAGCGTTATCCGACTTCATGATAGGACAGGTGACAACACTTCCCTCTGTTGGCTCATAGCGAATAACGTAGCGGCGCTCCTTTTCCGCGAGGCCCTGCACAACGATGAAGCGACCTATCATCACGGCCCGGCCCGCCTGAGACTCTGCACCCAGAAACTGCATCTGGCGCTCAGGCTGATCTTGCCGGGACGTGCGCTTCAGCACCTGGCGCAGGCTGCGCACCTTCGCTCCCGGTGCCGGTGGCACACATTGCGCAAGAACAACTATGATCCCCTGCTTCAACGGATCGAAATGAACGATGATTTGCTGCAAAATCAGAGCGGTGATGGTGGGTGCGCGCAAGATAGTTGGCGCACTCGCGAAGGCATTCATTATACGAGCATAGAATGCTGGTGGTATCTCCTGTATGCTTTCCACGGGTTCCTGCTCATAAGTAGCAAGCGCTGGAAACTCTTCCTGCATCAGCGCAACCAGTTGTTCCCGACGTTGTGGTAGAACTTCGAGCAACTGGCGTATATTGTCCACGCGTGGACGCGACCTGTTCGCCACCCATCGTGTTATGGTAACAGGATTGATGCCTATTGCATTGGCAATTCTTTGTCGCTCTAGCGCATCGCTGATCAGTTCAGCCAGTAGATCACGCCAACTTTGTTGCTCACCCATCTCCGCTCCTGCCTCTGAAAAAAGCAAAAACTCCTTTTCACCCTGGTTACACAAATTCTTGTGCATTTTAAAGCATAGCCTATAGAAAAGCATATGTCAATAAGAAATAGTTTCTAATGGTTTCTCTTGACACAGGATGCTATATCTAATATGAAATCTTAATGAAACCTTGATAATGAGATAAGGAGTAACTATCCAGTTGTCCTCTCACTTTCCTGCCATCAATAAGTCGGCAGAGAAGCGAGTGACCTTAACACCTACAGCGATTATCCTTAAAAAAGACAACGATGAAATCGCGTGCTTTCACGTATTTTTGTATGTTATACTGCATGGCAAAACCATCTTCAAGGAGCTTAAAATAGGACCATGGCCGAATATATCTGGGGGCGGAACCCTGTTTTGGAAACATTGCACTCGGAGCGGCAGGTAAAACGTATCCTGCTGGCAGAAGGGTTGCGCGACGCATCCGCACTCAAAGCCATCGTACAGGAGGCAGAACAGAGACATATCCCCATCGACATTGTGTCGCGCTCACGCCTGGATCAGCTCAGTCACGGAGCTGTGCATCAGGGCTGCGTAGCCCAGGTCGCGGAGCGCAGCTACGCAACCACCGATGAACTGCTGGCCTATGCGCAGGGCAGAAACGAGGCCCCTTTCCTGCTGCTCCTCGATGCTATTCAGGATGTCAACAACCTCGGCTCTCTGTTGCGCACAGCAGAAGCCGCAGGCGTGCATGGCGTGATCCTTCCCGAGCATCGCGCCGCCGAGGTCAACGCGACCGTCGTGAAAACATCGGCGGGCGCAACGGAACACCTCCGCATCGCCCAGGAGACGAATCTGACACGCACCATTGACTATTTGAAGAAACAAAATGTCTGGGTCGTCGGGCTGGCAGGCGAGGCGGAGACACTCTACACACGAGCCGATCTCACGGGTCCGTTGGCGCTCGTCGTGGGTAACGAGGGCAAGGGCATCAGTCGCCTGGTGCGCGAGCACTGCGATCTGCTCATCAAGCTTCCCATGTACGGGTACGTCAATTCGCTGAACGCTGCGGCGGCGGGCAGTATCGCCCTATACGAAGCATTGAGGCAACGTGTGTCCCACTAACACAGCGATCGGGACAACAGACTTGCAGGGGACTATATCTCTACGCCTGTTACGCGCCTCTATCCAAACCCGTCTTTCACTATAGTGAAGCCGTGTTTTAGGAGTCTATCTCTATGTTCAAGTTTTTGCTCAAACATTTCTTTTTACTTCTTTACTGCATTATAGGATCTCTTCTCTTCTTCAGTGCGCTGGCGCCGCTCCCTGCTTCTGCGCACGCGCATCAGGCGCTTGCTGCGCATCTGTCACTTACAGGGACAACACTTGGGCATCCAGGTACGAAGGTACATATCACGGGCACTGGCTTTACGCCCGGCAGCTCAGTCAGCCTGTATACCACGGCCACCCCTGACCCGGCGAATTGTATCAACGCAACCAATCCGGTGACGGCGGGACTGGCGCCGTTCAGCAGTAGTCCGACAACGACGGCGCAGACAAATGGGTCGCTTGCTGTGGATACAACGTGGCCGACTAGCGCGGCCACCGCGACGACCGCTTACTACATCTGTGCGCTCTCGACGACCGCGAAGGCGCTCTCATCGAACGCCTTCACCGTTGCACAGCCCGTTACCATCGACGCGGTTACGCCTGCGAACATCGCACCGGGCGGCAAGGTCACTATTACAGGCTCGAACTGGCTCCCGGTCCAGCCGCTCGATGTCGCGGTCGTGACGGGAAATAACAAAGCGATCGCCGAGAATAACAATGTGACGCCCAACGGCAACGGCCAATTCAGCGTGACCCTGACCATTCCTGCAAACGCTCAGCCGCAAGCATACTCTGTGCGCGTGGTCGCGGTAAACGAGCCGACCATGATGCTCACTACTAACAATGCGCTCACGGTGATGCAGCCCGCTACACCAACGCCCTCGCCCACTACGGCACCTTCGCCGACACCCTCCCCGACAAGCGCGCCAACAGCAACGGCAACTGCTACGCCAACGCCGCCTGCCAGCACCGGCAGTAGCAATACAGGAGGCGGCAATACGCCTTTCACCTTCCTGCTCTTTGCCCTGGGAGGTCTGGGCGCGCTGCTGGTGGTGGTTGGTGTGATCATGTTCTTTGTATATTCACGCGCGGGCTGACCACACAGCATCCTCCTGTCATCGTGCCTGCCTGGACTTGAAAGCCTACAGGGACAGGCGCTTGAAGATCCGCTCGGGCGTGCTCCTGACCACAAACATGATCGGACGCCAGAACCAGGGCAGGTAGACGACATCCTTGCCGGTCTTCATTGCCTGATAGACCCCCGCGCCGACAGCCTGGGGAGAGGCGAACAATAACCCTTTCTTGAGCGCGGCGGTCATGGGCGTATCGACGAAACCAGGCTTGACGGTCACGACTGAGACATGGGACTTGCTTAAACGATTGCGCAATCCTTGCAAGAAGACGGTGAGACCGCCCTTGGCCGCACCGTAGACGTAGTTGCTCTGCCGCCCGCGATCACCCGCGACTGAGGAGATGACGGTGATGCAGCCGCGCCCCTGCTGCTCGAAGTAGTTGGCGCTGAGGGTCAGCAGCGAGACAACGCTGAGCAGATTGTTGTTCAGTTCCTTCAACGTCTCCTCGACGCTCAGCTCGCACTTGCGCTGGTCCCCCAGCGTGCCGTGCGCGATCAGCAGCCGGTCGAGTCCCTGCAACGACTCGATCGCGGTATTGAGCATCACCTCGTGGCGGTCCAGTTCGGCCAGGTCGAGCAGGTACGTCTCCAAGCTATGGGCACCGCGTACCTTGAGATCGTCGGCGATCGTTTGCAGCTTCTCGCCGTTGCGCGCCACCAGGAAGAGGTCCGCGCCATCTGCGGCGAAGTGCTTAGCGGTCTCGTGGGCAATCGCGGACGTTGCCCCTAGAATTACTACTCTCATTTCTTTCTATTATCCGTTTCTGGTCAGCGCGGGCGTCGCCATATGCACAGTAGGAGCGGGCATGTTGGCGTTCGTCACGCGACGCCAGAAGCTCGAAGAGAAGTGCGGATCAATATACTGCGCGAACGTCTTCCACTGCGGATAGTACGCCTGGAAGCTCTCTGCGCTCATATGTGCATCTTTGGCCGGGTAGACCGCGCCGTTATTCTGGCGTACCAGTGTATCAAGTTCGTCGAAGAGGCGCAACGTTTTGGGACCGTGATTGGAGAAGTCCAGCGCCAGCGTGAGGCCGGGACGCGGGAACGAGAGCATGCCGGGCGAGGGGAGCGCACCGAACTCTTTGAGCACGACCAGGAACGATCCCTCCTTCGCACGACTGATACGCTCCAGGATCTCCTTCATCACCGCGTAGCCATTCTCAAAAGGGACTACGCACTGGTATTGGAAGAAGCCGCGCTTGCCGTAGATGCGATTCCAGTTATAAATAGAATCGAGCGGGTAGAAGAAAGGGTTATATGGCTCGACTTTATGCACCACGTTCCCCAACTGCGCGCGGTAATAGACCTCGTTGAAGGCGCGCACGGTCAGGCTATTTAACGTAAATGACGGCAGATCGAGCGGGACCGCCAGTGGGAGCTTCTTCGGCAACGGCTTGTGGGCGTAGCGCGGCGAGTTCTCGTGGTTGCCGCGCATAAAGATGCCTCGGCCCAGTTGTCTGCCACTGGCGAGGCAATCGACCCAGGCGACCGTATACTCGTAGTCCTGGTCCGAGTCGGCGGCGATATGCATGAAATCGGCGAGCGACCCATAACGGATGCGATCCATAGCAATGTAGGGCGTGCGCACTGGCTTCAGACGGATCTCGGCCCACAGAATTACGCCGGTCAGGCCCAGGCCGCCAATAGTAGCGCGGAACAGCTCGCTATTCTCGGTCGGCGAACAGAGCAGGCGCTCACCAGTGGAGCGCAGCAGCTCGAACTGTGTGACATATCGACCAAAGGTGCCCGCCTTGTGGTGGTTCTTGCCGTGAATATCGTTCGCGATCGCGCCGCCAACGGAGACGAACTTCGTCCCTGGCGACACGGGCAGGAACCAGCCGCGTGGCACCATCACCTCCAGAATATCCGCCAACGAGACGCCCGCCTCGCAGCGCAACAGGCCCTGCTCCTCATCGAACGAGATGAAGCGCGTCAGGTGGCTCACGTCGAGCGAGACTCCGCCTTCATTCAGGCAACTATCGCCGTAGCTACGCCCGTAAGCGTAAGGGAGCATGGACTTATCGAATGCGGCCAGATCGGGCAGTTCGTTGCGCCAGAAGACCGGCACCACCTGGTCCGGCTCAACCTGTGGGTACCGTCCCCAGGATTGCGGTATTTTCGTCAGAGAAGCCATAGAGTATGCAATACCTTCTTGATTTTTCTTTCTTGCAAAGATCATATCACATAGCGGGTTGCATTGATCCCTTTCCCCCAACAATGCCTTTACTGAAGTTGCTTATATTGTCACCTCACTCAACACTGGACATTGAGCGCGGCTCGCCAGTCAGAAAGAGGAGACATGAACGATTATATTCTACATTTTATGTAATCAAACACATCAAAAGTACTGTAAGGATTTTTAACGCTATAACATGTGCTATACTATGAGAAATCATGTTGAGGAGGTCGGGAGGTCTATGCAGCAAAACAAACAACAGGAATTTGACAATACACTGAAAGCACTATTTGGCAACGAAGCCAGGGAGATCGTACCCAGGCTTGTCCCTGGGACCAAAGTCGTCGATGACAAAAATGTCGAGATCGATCGCACCATCCTGAAGGCGGACCTGGTGTACAATATAATGAAGAACGATACACCGCATATCCTGGACATGGAGTTACAGACGGGTGCGGATAGCGAAATAGATATACGGGTGCTTCAATATCATATTGGGCTTTTTGCTAAACATAGGAAACCTGTAATCACCGTGATTATGTATCCGTTCGAGACAACGATACCGAAGCCGCCATTTGAAGAGAAAAGCGGCGATGAAGTGTTTCTCAGCTTGCACTACCGCGTCCTGGCATTGTGGAAGCTGGAGGCGCAACAATTTGTAGACGAGCGCGCGGTCTGTTTGTACACACTGCTACCCGCAATGCAAGGGGCGAATGCACCCATGCTGATCCAGGCGCTTGGTGAGATGAAGAAACATTATACACGTCAACAATTTGGGCATCACCTAATTCGTTTCAGGCGGATCATGCAAAGGTCGAAAGCAATGTCTGAACAAGACAAAGAGCGTGTAGAGGAGGAACTACGCATGCATATGGCTTATGACTGGTTTCTTGATGATAATCCCGATGTTCAGGAGCGGGTCGAAAAAGGCGAGCTTCGAGGACAACTACGAGGACAACTCCAAGGACAGCTCCAAGGACAACTACAGGGCTTGCAGAGATCGGTTCTCAAAATTCTCAAAAAACGCTTTCCATCTTTAGTGAATCTGGCACAGCAGCGCATTGTAGCAATCACTGATCAGGATGAGTTGGATCAATTGATTGACCAACTGCTTGTTGTGACTGATGAGGTTGAGGTCCGTACGTTGCTGAAGCTACCAGAATAACTTATGTCGGAACAAGGGCAGCACCTGCAGATTCTCCCTGGCGGCACATGATGATATACTAATTGGAAATGTATAAGGTTAGATTGGCTCTACAGGCTGGTTTGTGCTGTGTGAGAACTCTACAGGTGTTATACTTACGTGCTTTTCTTTTCTATCTCTGCTCTGTTTGTCTTAATGGGGTTTATGTCCATCTTCTAAGTATGCAACCGTGTTTTCTTTGAGTGCTTGTAAGTAGTATGGAAGCCCTCTTGCTAGTTTGGGGCTGAGTATTGGTAAAATTTTTTCAACAGGAAGAAAACAATAGCTGCTCAACTCCGTTTCTGGAAGTGTGATCGTGTATATTTGTATTTGGCTGAGTATTCCTCCATAGAAGATGAATTGCAAACACTCTGTTTCTTCGTTGTCTTTAGCAAGATAATCAATGCTTATAAGTCGTTCAACAGGGACATCTATATTTAATTCTTCTTTTGTTTCACGAATACAAGCTTTCTGCGGTGATTCGTCTTCTTCTATACATCCTCCAGGTAATAGCCAATAGGCTCTGTATGTAGGCTTTACTATAAGTATGTGTTTTTCCTGGTTAAGAAATATGGCACTGACTGACATACGTTTCTTTGGCAGTGATTCATAATAGTTGGGGTTTTTCATGCGTGTATATATGCTCCTTATTGCATCATATATTTGAACCAAAAAGTATATGCGATCTGTGCTGGTCGAGAAAAGTGGTCTTGATATAAGTTTAATAAGTTTGAGAAGTCTTCTAGAAAAGATATACGGCTCTGTTCTGAGGTAGGTGGAGTGAGAGGGTTTACAACCTCTAACCATCGAAGCTCTTTATTTTCCCATTTATCTCTCGCCTTTTTAAACTTTTGCTCAAGTTCTGCTCGTGTAATATTGAGCTGTGTGGCAAAGTACATTTCTGGTTTTCCACCTCTGAGAAGGTCTCTCGTGATACCAAAGAAGATATCGTGGCCTTCTACAAAGTCGCTATTCTCAAGTCCTAACTCTTCTCTTCCCTCTCGTATCCAGCTAGCAACGGGGCCTGCTCTAAAAGTCCACATGTCGTCGTCATAACTGGTGGCTCCTGCGATAGATGGCCCAATTCTTTGTTGCCAGGTGGCTATGTTTTCTCGTGAGCGAATTGGCAGGACAAGGTAATTATCTACAGTGAAGACAAGTGCTCCTACTCCAATGTGATTGCATAAGAGAGAGTCTTCGAGCTTGCATAGTTGTGTACCAGGATGAACGATGTCTCTCAGTGTGCGTGTCCACCCTCTTTCCTTTAATAAAGCGTCCATAGCGTAGTTCGTGGCAACAAATTGGAGATAATGCGCTTTGGAGATAGTGAGTATAAGGCTATCGCTGTTGACCTGGATTGTATTGAGTCTAATGGTTGTCGAATCATAGAAATGGTGCTCTATTTCTTCTAAGATGTCTTTTGCTTTCCCTGCTATTTTCTCCGGTATCATATAGTGAGGATGGAACTCATCAGCTTGGACACGAATTGCCGTGATTGGTAAGCGTGCTCTCGTGTTATCAAAAACTACTACTTCGGGTATGAGCCATTCTGCGTCGTCTGTTTTTAGCTCTAGTAGCTTTTCTCTTTCGCCTGCATATCGGTGAATTAGCTGCTCGGGTTCCATGTTTAAAAACCTTGTTGGTATGAGAGGCTTCGGTTTAGTGTTTGCTAACAAAGGGGTTTCTTCCGCTTCAATATCTGCGGTTGACGGCTGTTTTTCGATGTCAGTGGTTTTGTTGCCATTGTCCTGGAATACCAGCCCTAAATCTTCTGGTTTGACTGGACGTTTCCAACGTGTAGAAAAGAAATCGCAGAGCTGCACGATGGTAAAGGAGCTTAACTTCTCGCCCCGTTCGGCGCGCTTAATGGTAGGTGTACTTAAACCTGTCAAATCTGCTAATACGTGTTGCTTCATGCCCAATTTTTTTCTGGCCGCTTGAAGCGGATGTATTTTGATTTCGCTCATTGTGTGCTCTCACGAAGTAGCTTTATGGATTTCATCTTCTTATCTTCTGTTGATCTCTGTAGTAAACCTTTCTTCATCAGCAAGAGATTGTGAGATGAGGAAATTTATGCATCACCAGTGTCCTGCACTGACGATGTATTCTGTGATTTTTGAGCAGGCTTTTTACGTGGTCCTTTGGGTCCTGATTTGCGCGGAGTCGCAAGAAATTTTTCTAATGAGTCAGTATAGATGAACCATTCACGTCCTAACTGGAAGCCCTCCAAAACACTTTGTCTGAGCAGTTGGGTTAGATAAACCATGCTTAGATTTGAGCGTTTTGAAGCTTCCGCTGTTCTAATATACTCCCGGTTAAGGTCAACATTTTTTAGCATGCTATGCCCTCAGTGTGTATTGGCTTCAAGGAGATTATAGCATAATCAGTAGCGACTTGCTATTTAACAGCTTCTCTCTTGACAATTAGCAGTGATGCAATTATAATAAGAGAGTCAAAGATAATTTTATGAGTGAATCCTACGTGAGTTGGTACAAATTACGGATGAAGCCCAACGTGTTGTAGCACGTTAGGCTCAGTGAGTAACCATTGGTGCTGGCTACTCTGTAGCATTGTGCTACATGAGGTCTTGCCTGTCAATAAGGAGGCCTGCTGTGAACTTCTTTCCTCTTCTATGCTCTGCCGGTGTTCTGCTGTGCTTAACTTTCTCTTGAGAGACCAACCTTACCAAGCATTTGGCTCTTTTGTAGCAACTGAATGCTTAAAAAAGGATCAGAAGGATCAGTTCTATTGATCCCCTTAACTGATCTCTGGTTGATCTCTTTGACCCCTGGTCTCATGTTTTAATTGTCTCAGACAAAAACTTTGACGCTTTCGTAGAAGTCGAGAGGCAATTAGCAGAAATGAGGTTTCAGGTCATGAGATGTGAATGGTGTCAGGAAGAAAGCTCTACCTTAGTTCCGATTGTAAATAGGGATATAACTGTTCCTGGTGAACATGTGCTAGTATGTCCTGCCTGTCTAGACGTAGAGCGTTTCGAACATGCTGATGAACTACTTTGGAGTCCCGTTAACTTTGCTGATTTAGTGAATGGTCGGTTATGTAAGGCGGCTGCTTAGCTTTCGATTCATTGTTAGAACAAGCGGTACTGTGAGTGAGGGCTATGCGAGATTTGTTTGAGACGTACTGTCACTGGTGTCGCAACCGTGCTGTCTGCACTGCGGTGGTGACGCGAGACGGGCAGGGAAAACGGCGGGTCTTTCTGCTGTGTGATCTCTGTCGGCGTCTGTGGGGCTTCTCGTAGGGCATGTAAAGGTGCTGGCTAGTGGCTGCAACCACTAGTCCAGCCTAGAGACTAGTTTGGCTTGATGGCGCTGCTAGGTTCTCTCGGCTCAGTATGCAGTAGAGACCCTGGCCTGTCAATTGCGATGGAGGGTCTATGTCCGAATTGGCGTCTGATGTGGTGGTCAATGATCGCTACGAAGACAACCCCGACATTTCGCTGCTGGCGGTCGATCAATACCTGCGTGAGGTCCACTGGACCGAGCGGCTCTTGGAGGTGGAGGTCAACAAGCTGCTCGATCGGGTCTATCGGGGCAACGGTGAGCGGTTGAAGGCTGCTCCTAACCAGTGGGTGCTGCATCTAGCCAAGGATGCTCGTAACCAGCTGGTGCAGGACTTGCAGCCGTTGGTGTTGCATGTGGCGAGGCGGCGGGTCTTCCTGTTTGCCCATGCGGACTTGTTAGATGTGGTTCAGGAAGCCAATCTCGGCTTGCTGCAAGCGTTGGATACCTGGGTTCCTGGTTCGCTGGATTTTACGCTGCACGCCTTTCGATGTATGCGGCGTGCGGTCTGGCGGGCGTATTCCTCCAACGATCGAGCCGTGACGGTTTCTTCTGAGGTGGCCTGGCAATTGAGCACGCTGGCTCGTCTGCGTCGGCAATGGTCTGGTGTGTATGGGGGTGAACCTTCCCTAGAGCAGTTAGCCCAGGAGATGGGCCTTTCGCCTTTACGGGTCGGGGAGCTGCTCTGGTGGAGCAAGCAAGGGAATGTGCAAAGTGTCGAGGCGCTGCAGGCGCAAGCGTTGGCTCCTGATCGGGAGGAGTTCCAGCCACTCTATGAGGTGCCTGCCTCTCCCCAGACTGCTCCTGTCCTGGCCGAGGTCGTGGGGTATGCAGTAGAGATGCTGGCTCCTGCTCAGCGTGAGGTGGTCCAGACGCGCTATGGCTTTGGGGATGGTTGTACGAGAATGCGCGGGGAGACGATGGTTGGGGAGTTGCTTGACATGCTGCCCCAGGGTGTCCATAAGCTGGAACAAGATGCGTTGCGGCATCTGGCCTTTCTCCTGGCTCCTCTGGTCGCCGCTGGCCGTCCGTCGGTGCGCTCGGCGGCCAGGGTGCCGCGCTATTATTCCGCCGAGCAGGCAGCGCGTCTCTTGGGCTGCTTGCCCAAGACGGTGGCCGATCGGGCCTGTCGGGGAACCCTACCAGCGGTGCATCATGGCTTGCGCTGGTTTCTTCTGCAGTCGGTGATTGATGAGGAGGTAGCCCGTCGAGAACAGGAAAAAGAGCGAACGGAGTGTGCCTGTGGCTGTGGGCAACGGACACGGATATCTGAGAGAACAGATCGTCCGGTGCGTTATGCTTCGGAGACCTGCCGCACTCGTCTCAAGCGGGCGAAGAAGGCCAGCACGATGCAGGCGGCGAGAGCAGGGGGGAAATGATGATGCGCTTACTCATGACCGATTCCGCTGGTGCTTTTTGCACGCCAGCACGCCAGCACGCCGCAAAGGGTCCAGCGTGCGCTCACACTCATGGCTCACCCTCACAAAACGAAAGGAATGACGCAACGGCGCTCCATTCCCTTCCAATGGGTGGCGGGGTTTGCTCCCTTTACCACCGCTATGAATGGTGCAGTCAGGTAACACGCACCATTCTAAATACATGCTTGTGCTTATTCCTTGTTTTGGCTGCACTTTCCGTGACACATTTTCTGGTGACTTTCCGTGACACATTTCCTGTATTAGGTTTTTCAATCTCGTTGTTTAAACGCCTAGTTTTGCTGTTGTTCTTTCTTGGTATTGAGTGCACGCAACAAGCGTCGAAAGCTCTTTTCATACTGCTGTGGGTTGGTCCAGTGCTCGAAGTCGCCGATGTGCCTGGTGCTCTTGACATCGTGCACCCACGGCTCTGTGCAGGTCAAGATAGCCTTGTCTACTCGAATAGGATACAGCACATTTGGTATACCCTGCGGCTCCTTGTTCAAGACTTGTTCCACTTCGTGCGCAACCCACTTGCTTGCAGTAGAGAACTCCGACAGGATCAGCAGCAGCTTATCATACAGCCTGATCGATTCTTCAATACGGTGCCTGATCTTGTCTCCGATGTCCATATCCTCTGGCGCAAACCAGCAACGGACACCTTCCTGTTGCAAGTCATTATGCAAGCGTCGTGCAAACAACTCATCCTTACTCGAATAGCTGATAAAGCATGTGTAGTATTCAATTGGTTTGGAGGTCAACGAACGAACATAGTCAATGAAGGTGTCATCCAATCCTGCTCCACGAAGAAAGAGGCCTGGAATGTCTCCTTGCGAACGCGAGAGGGTGCTAGTGCTGATGTAGGATGGCCCATTATGCCGTATGGTCTCAAGGTGTTTGATGGTGCGAAGGTCTACACTTCCGAATGCAGTCCTTCCTACGGTGGCTCCGCTGAGGTTGGCGTCGCTGAGGTCGGCGTCGCTGAGATTGGCGTCGCTGAGGTTGGCGTGGTTAAGGCGGGCTCCGCTGAGGTCGGCTCCGCTGAGGTCGGCTCCGCTGAGGTCGGCGTGGCTGAGGTGGGCGTGGCTGAGGTGGGCTCTGCTGAGGTGGGCTCCGCTGAGGTCGGCGTGGCTGAGGTGGGCTCTGCTGAGGTGGGCTCCGCTGAGGTCGGCGTAGCTGACGTCAATAGGTGTGCTCGGTCGTTGTGCTCTCCAGATATTCCATGCTTCGCTGCTTTGTTGGAGGATGTTCACTTGTTCTTGAGCTGTCATGCTTCTTTCACCCTTTCATATTGCTCTAATTATAAAGTGACGTGTAGAGGTCTGCAAGAACAAATTGAACTGCCTACTGTTTGTCTGTTCAGTTGCTAGTAGGAGGTGTTCTATGAAGTTGGATGAAACTATTAACCACTACTTGCTTAATCTTGAGACGCGCCGATATTCTATTCACACTCAGATTGGATATCGTCAGTCTCTTCTGGTTATGGTTCGTTTGTTGTCTGATCTTTGTTGTGTGACTGAACTTGAACAGGTGACGGTGCTTCACCTGCGTCAATGTGTCCAGTATCTTTTAAATGCTCCTATCGAGAGAAAAAGGCACCGGCCTCCTGAGAATGGTTTAACGCTTGCAACGTCAACAGTGTGTGTCTATATTCGTCGGTGGAAGTCGTTTTTTAGCTGGTGTTTTAAGGAAGAGTTGTTAGAAAAGAATCCTGCTGTTCGTTTGGAGTATCCTCAAGTTGACGAGAAGGTGATTGATACCTTTTCTAAAGATCAGTTAGAGCAGATGCTTAATGTGTTTGACCTTTCAACTGAGAACGGTTTTCGTGATTATGTGGTGATACTTTTGATGCTTGATACGGGCCTTCGTCGGTCTGAGGTTGCAAGGTTGTGTATTGATGATGTGCATGATACTTACATTTCTGTCTTTGGGAAAGGTCGTAAAGAGCGTCAAGTTGGCATTCACCCCAAAGTAAGTAACCTGTTATGGAAGTATATTCACAAGCACCGTCGTCCGGCAAACCAGGGTGAGTCTGCCTTGTTTCTCTCTGTGGGAAACGGTCGTGCAGGTCTACCCTTTGGGCGTGGTGGTATGCAGTCGTTAATCGGGAGGCTAAAGGCGGCTACAGGTATTGATGATGTGCGTTTATCCGCTCATACGTTTAGGCATACCTTTGCTGTTATGTACCTTGATGAGGGGGGTGATCTGTTTAGCCTTTCCAGGGAGTTAGGCCATAAGAATATAAAGACTACTGAGAGGTATCTCAGGAGCTTTACCAGTAGGAATGCTCGTATGCATCATAACGACCACTCTCCTTTGAATAGTATTGAACTGCGTTCTCAGCGAAAAGGGAAGGGGCGAAAAAAGAAACCCGATGAGTAAAGTATAGCACCTGTAGTGATGTTTAGAGATGTTATACTAGTGTGAAAAATTGGTGGAAATTGAGCCATTGAGGGGTAGAAAACCTTGATGGCTATTCGTGTTGGGCTGGCTTCTAGACTTTTGCGGGAGTATTTTAGAATTTTTTGCGGTGTCGGTGGTGTCTGGTCTGTATGTGTTACACTAATTGGAAATAACAGTTCCGACAAGGACGAAGAGAGATTATGCACGTCGTCATTTTCGCAGGAGGCACGCTGCGTCCAGGCCGGGCAGTCGAGGAGGCGCTCGCTACGGCGGACATGATTATCGCAGCCGATAGCGGGGCTGCGACGGCGCTCCGTTTCGGTTACACGCCTGCCATTATCGTCGGCGATTTCGATTCGCTCGCGCTCTCCGAGCAGGAGCTTACCAGTCTGGGAAGCCAGGTGATACGCGCAACGGTGAAGAAGGACGAGACGGATACGGAGCTGGCGGTACTGACAGCCATAGAGCGCAGGGCCGACCACATCACGATCCTGGGCGGACTCGGCGGCGCGCGCTTCGATCATATGATGGCAAATATCCTGCTGCTAGCGGGCTTCGAGATACCGCTGCGTATCGTGGATGGTCCTTCGACGTGCTGGCTGCTACGCGGTCCGGGGAGCACAAATATCGAGGGTCAGACGGGCGACCTGCTCTCCCTGCTGCCTCTGACGGGCGACGCTGCGGGCATACGCACGGCGGGCCTGTACTATCCCCTCGCCGGTGAGACGTTACATTTTGGGCGACCACGCGGCGTGAGCAACGTCCTCGTAAGCGATTCCGCCAGCGTCTTCTTGGAGCGCGGTATGCTGCTCGTCATTCACACGAATACGCAGGAGATCGACGCGCAAAGCACGCAACATGAAAAATACGGTTAATACGGCGTAGGGGCGCGGTTTACAAGCCCCATAGACATTAAGTTAAGAAAGGATGAGTTTAAAAAAGAGGGATGGACACCAAGGGCCTCAATCTGACATCATACAAAAAAACGCTTCTGAAGTCTGATGAAAGAAGGAGACCCTATGTGCAGTCTATCACACA
>WNGD01001069.1_pt1 | contig 34000 bp, 42 predicted proteins | sample 5400671 | NCBI WGS metagenome assembly WNGD01 (sample SAMN13153369, study PRJNA577476) | soil metagenome | isolation source: 40 cm soil or saprolite under grassland replicate 2 | place: USA:California | collected 2016-06-15 | reverse complement strand
CTCGGCCGCGGCGCTGGGCGCCGTCTATGGCGGCGCGACCGTGTGCGCCTGGTATCCGATCACGCCGTCATCCTCGCTGGCGGATGCCTTCACCAGCCATTGCAAGCGGCTGCGGGTCGATCCCGTGACCAAGAAGAACAAAGTCGCGATCGTGCAGGCGGAGGACGAGCTCGCCTCGATCGGCATAGTGATCGGCGCCGCCTGGAACGGCGCGCGCGCCTTCACCGCCACCTCGGGTCCCGGCATCTCGCTGATGCAGGAGTTTCTGGGGTTGGCTTACTTCGCGGAAATCCCCGCGGTGGTGTTCGACGTGCAGCGCGCCGGGCCTTCGACCGGCATGCCGACGCGCACGCAGCAGTGCGACCTGATCTCCTGCGCCTACGCCTCGCACGGCGACACCAAGCACGTGCTGCTGTTCCCGGAAGACCCGGCCGAAGCGTTCGACTTCGCGGCGGAGGCGTTCGATCTCGCCGACCGCCTGCAGACGCCGATCTTCATCATGCTTGATCTCGACATCGGCATGAACCATCGCCTGTGCCGCCCGCTCACCTGGGACGACAATCGCAAATACGACCGCGGCAAGGTGATGACTGCCGCCGATCTCGACGCTGGGAAAGATTTCGGCCGCTATCTCGATGTCGACGGCGACGGCATCCCGTACCGCACCTATCCCGGCACGCATCCGAGCAAGGGCTCGTTCTTCACCCGCGGCACGTCGCGCGACCGCTATGCGCGCTACACCGAAGAGGGCGCGCCCTATGCCGACAACATGCAGCGGCTCATCCGCAAGTTCGAGACCGCCAAGGACCTCGTCCCGCGCCCGCTGCAGGCGAACGCGGGAAAGCCAACAAAATACGGCGTGATCTACTATGGGTCGACCTCGCCAGCGATGGATGAGGCGATCCATATGATCGAAGCGCGCGGTCAATCGCTCAACCGGCTGCGCGTGCGCGCTTTTCCGTTCCACTCGAGCGTGACGAGCTTCGTGGCCGACCACGACTTCGTGTTCGTCGTCGAGCAGAACCGCGACGCCCAACTGCGCTCGCTCATCGTCAACGAATGCGGCATCGACCCCATCCGCCTGGTGCCGATCCTGCATTATGACGGCACGCCGATCACCGCGCGCTTCATCGCGCGCGCGATCGGTGACCACCTCGACGCGCTCAAGGTCACCCCCCTGCGCAAGGTGGTGTCGTGACTGGAGGCTGCGCCGCACGCTCGATCTCGGCCTCCCCTTCGAGGGGCAGTGAACGGACTCGCAACCCATGACCTACATCACCAAGCCCAAATTCCATCACCCGGCGCTGCCGAAGAACGCGCTCGGCTACACCCACCGCGACTACGAGGGCTCGGTATCGACGCTGTGCGCCGGCTGCGGCCACGACTCGATCTCGGGCGCGATCATCGAGGCCTGCTTCGAGCTCGACATCGAGCCGCACCGCGTGGCCAAGCTCTCCGGCATCGGCTGCTCGTCGAAGACGCCGACCTATTTCCTCGGCAATTCCCACGGCTTCAACTCGGTGCACGGGCGCATGCCTTCGGTGCTCACCGGCGCCAATCTCGCCAACCGCGATCTCATCTATCTCGGCGTGTCGGGCGACGGCGATTCGGCCTCGATCGGACTCGGCCAATTCGCGCACGCACTGCGCCGCGGCGTGAACATGGTCTACATCGTCGAAAACAACGGCGTGTATGGCCTCACCAAGGGCCAGTTCTCCGCCACCGCCGACCGCGGGTCGAAATCCAAGCGCGGCGTGACCAACACTGACAACTCCATCGACCTCGTCGCCATGGCGCTGCAGCTCGGCGCCACGTTCGTCGCCCGCTCGTTTTCCGGCGATAAGATCCAGATGGTGCCGCTCGTCAAGGCGGCGATCGAGCACGAAGGCGCCGCCTTCATCGACATCATCTCCCCGTGCGTCGCGTTCAACAATCACCTGGGCTCGACCAAGAGCTTCGATTACGTGCGCGAGCACAACGAGGCGGTGAACCGGCTCGACTTCATCACCGGCCGCGCACCGATCACGGTCGCCTACGAGCCGGGGGCGGTCGAAGTCGTCGAGCAGCATGACGGCTCGAAGCTCGTGCTCAAGAAGGTCGCCGCCGACTACGACCCGCACGACCGGCTCGGCGCCATGAGCTTCCTGCAGCGGCACGCCGCCATCGGCCAGATCGTCACCGGGCTGCTCTACGTCGATCGCGAGCCCGAAGACCTGCACCGCAATTTCAACACCGTCGAGACGCCGCTCAATTCGCTGTCCGAGGCCGAGCTGTGCCCGGGCTCGGCAACGCTCGCGAAAATCAACGCCAGCTTGCGGTAATCAGCGACCAGGTCCGGCATCGCGCCACGGCTTGGCGGCGATGGCCTGCCGAATGGCGTCGATCATCTGTTTCGGCGGCCCCATCGGCACGTCGATGGTGATCGGGACGCCGGTTTCCAGCACGCTTTTCAGGCTCGAGAGAATGAGCGGCCAGCCCTGGCGGCCGCCGGCCAGGATGGCGTCAGGCACATCCCACTGGTGGGATTCGGTCATTGTCACTTTGACGCTCCCGCCCAACGGCTCGATTTCGTAGGTCACCAGCGATTCCGGCAGCTCCCGGAATTCCTCGAAATCCACCGCCCAGGTCACTTGCAGCCGCCGCGGCGGATCCCATTCGACCACGCGTCCCTTGATGTCGAAACGGCCGTCCGGCATCCGCATGGCAAACCTGCCACTCACTTTTCCTTCGATCTCCACGCTACGCCCGAAGAAATATCGGGTGGTAAACTCGCTGCTGGTGAGCGCCGCCCATACCTTCTCAGGCGTGCTCGCGATGTAGGTGACGTAGATGGTCTTCGGTACGAATTTCGGCTCGCTCATTTTCGTTTCTCGCCTTACGCGGCGCTTTCGGCCAGCGCGATCGCCCGCTCGCGCGCGCCGCACAGCTTGTCCGCGCTCGTCAACAGTGACGGCCGGCCGGTCTCGAGCAGGCTCTTGAGACTCGCCAGGACCAACGGCCATCCGTTGCTGACCGCATCACGCACCTTGCTGTCGGGCTCGAATTGGTCGTGGGTGACCATGAGTTTGACCTCGTTGCCCATGGGCTCGAGCTCGAACGTCACCCGCGACGGCTTCTCGCGGCGGAAGACCTCGTGGAATTCGACGTGCCAGCTGTAGGAAAGCCGCCGGCAGGGTTCGCATTCCAGCACTTCGCCGTAATCATGTACTTCGCTGCCGCTGCGAAAGACCACGCGAACGCGGCTCCCGAGCGACCAGTCCGACTCGATCGTCTGGCCGAACCAATACTGGCGCGTGAACGCGCCCTCGGTCAGCGCCTGCCACAGCCTTTGCGGCGTGGTCGCGATATAGGTGACATACACGAACTTCGGCTCACTCATTTTGCGCCTCCAGGTCTCGCTTGAGTTCGGCGAGCGCGTTCAGGCGAATGCGCTCGTATTTCCCGATCCAGCGCTCGGCGATCTCATTGATCGGAACTGGATTGAGGTAGTGCAGCTTCTCGCGGCCGCGCCTTGCCGTGGCGACGAGATTGGCGCGCTCGAGAATGGCGAGGTGCTTGCTCACCGCTTGCCGCGTCATGTCGAGGCGCGCGCACAGCTCGCTCAAGGTCTGACCATTGTGCGCGCGCAGCCGATCAAGAAGCTTCCTGCGGCTCGCGTCGGCCAGCGCCTTGAACACCTCATCCATGGCCACAATATGCAACCATTTGGTTGCCTGTCAAGGGCAGAATCCTTGCAAGCCCTCACCCGGGGCCGCCCTACTCCTCCGGTGCCTCGACGATGGGGTCGTAGCGGTTAACGTCGAAGCCGATGAGATTCCACGACTGGCGCATGTGCGGCGGCAGCGGCGCCGTGATGTCGATCGTTCCGCCGCGCGGATGCGGCACGACGATGCGGCGCGCCACCAGATGCAGGCGGTTCTGCATGCCGCCCGGCAGCTGCCAGTTCTCCTTCGAAAAATATTTCGGATCACCCACGATGGGATGGCCGATATGCGCCATGTGCGCGCGCAATTGGTGGGTGCGGCCGGTCACCGGCTTGAGCGAGAGCCAGGCCAGTTGACGCGCGGCGGTGTCGATCACGGCGTAATAGGTCACCGCGTGGCTCGCCCCCTCTTCGCCGTGGCGCGCGACGCGCATGAACGAAGCGTCCTCCCGCTCCTCCTTGGCGAGGAACGTGGAGATGCGGCCCTGGCGCGGCTTGGGCACGCCCGCGACCAGCGCCCAGTAGATTTTTCGCGCCGTCCGCGAGCGGAAGGTCTTGGCCAGCGCGGAGGCCGCAAACCGCGTCTTCGCAACCAAGAGGCAGCCGGCGGTGTCCTTGTCGAGCCGGTGCACCAGGCGCGGCCGCTGACCGTGCGCATCCCGCAGCGTCTCGAGCATCCCGTCGAGATGACGCGTCGTGCCCGAGCCGCCCTGCACCGCAAGCCCCATGGGCTTGTCGAGCACCAGCACGTCGGCATCTTCGTGGAGCGTGATGGATTTGAGGAACGCGCGAGTCTGATCGCGGACGTTGGCGTCGCGTCCGCTCGGGCGCGGCTGATCCAATCGCAGCGGCGGGATGCGCACCGCTTGCCCGGCCTCGAGCCGCTGCTTGGGTTGCGCGCGCTTGCCGTTCACGCGCAATTCGCCCTTTCGAATGATGCGCTGGATGTGGGAGAAGGCGAGCCCCGGAAACCGCGCCTCGACAAAACGATCGACGCGCATGCCGGCTTCGTCGGGTGTTACTTTGGCGGTCTGTACGCCGCTCGAGGGTGGCGCGCGTTCGCCGACGACCGCGCGGCCGCGCCGCTGTGTGGCAACCGTGTTCACCATGACAATACGCGCTTCGTTAAGAAAATCGGCGACCGCATCGTTGATAGTTTGAATTCCCGGCGACGTTCCAGTTGCGCTCTTCTTGCCTGCACGACTTGTCGGACTATCTCTCCCGCAGCTTCGCCCAGTATTCCAGCCGCTTCCTGATCTCGCGTTCGAAGCCGCGCTCGGGCGGATCGTAGAATTTCTGCCGTCCGAGCTCTTCGGGGAAATAGTCCTGCCCGGAAAAAGCCTCGGGCGCGTCGTGGTCGTAGTCGTAGCCTTCGCCATAGCCTTGCGCCTGCATCAGCTTGGTCGGCGCGTTGAGAATGTGCTTCGGCGGCAGCAGCGAGCCCGCCTCCCGGGCGGTGCGCATGGCCGCGCCATAGGCGGCATAGGCCGCGTTCGACTTCGGCGCGGTCGCGACGTAGATCACCGCCTCGGCGATCGCCAATTCGCCTTCGGGCGAGCCCAGAAAGTCGTATGCGTCCTTCGCCGCATTGCAGACCACCAGCGCCTGCGGGTCGGCGAGCCCGATATCCTCGACCGCCATGCGCACCACGCGCCGCGCGATGTAGAGCGGGTCCTCGCCCGCGTCCAGCATGCGGCAGAGATAGTAGAGCGCGGCATCGGGGTCGGAGCCGCGCACCGATTTGTGTAGCGCGCTGATCAGATTGTAGTGGCTGTCCTGCTGCTTGTCGTAGATCGGCGCGCGGCGCTGCACCACCTCCTGCAATTTCGCCGCGTCGAATGTCTCGCCCTTGCGCGCCGCTCGCCACACCTCCTCGGCGAGCGTGAGCGCCGCGCGGCCGTCGCCGTCGGCCATGCGGATCAAGGATTGGCGCGCCTCGGCATCGAGGGGAAGTTTCTTGCCTTCGATCCCCTCGGCGCGGGCGATGAGCTTCTCAAGCGCATCGGCGCCGAGCGGCTTGAACACCAATACACGCGCGCGCGACAAGAGCGGCGCGATCAACTCGAAGGATGGATTCTCCGTGGTGGCGCCGACGAGAACGATGGTGCCATCTTCCATCACCGGCAGGAAGGAATCCTGCTGCGCGCGGTTGAAGCGATGGATTTCGTCGACGAAGAGAAGCGTCCCCTGCCCGATCTCGCGTCGCGCCCGCGCCGCGTCGAACACCTTCTTGAGGTCCCCGACGCCGGAGAAGATCGCCGAGATTTGCTCGAACTGCAGATCGGTCGCTCGCGCCAACAGCCGCGCGACCGTGGTCTTGCCCGTTCCGGGCGGTCCCCAAAAGACGAGCGAGCCCAGCGTTCGCGTGTCGAGCAGGCGCGTGAGCGCGCCGTCGGACCCGAGCAGATGGTCCTGGCCGACGACCTCGCTGAGCTGCGTCGGCCGCAGCTTATCGGCAAGCGGACGCGGCGCATCGCGCTCGAGCCCGGCGGCTGCGAACAGACTCGCGCCGGTGCGCTTAGCGCGCGGCGTCATCCACGCAGCTCCACGGACACCTGCTGGCCGCCGCGCACGATGGTGATGCTCCAGCGCCGGCTCTGCTGGCCGGCGACCCGCTCGAGATCGCGCGTCTTCGCGATCTTGGCGTTGTTGACCGAAAGCACGAGGTCGCCGCGCTGGAAGCCGAGGCTCTGCGCGGGCGAGCCGTTGGCGATGTCGACGATCACCACGCCTTGGGCGGAAGGGTCGAGCCGCAAACTATCCGCCAGCGCCGGCGACAGGTTGGACACCCTGGCGCCCTGAAACGGCGAGGGCGAGGCGATGACCAGCTCGTCGTGCGGGGTGTCGGGCGCGGCTTCGAGCGCGACGCTCAGCGCCAGTTCTTTGCCAGCACGCATGACGCCGAGCCGCGCGCTGCCGCCGATCGCCTTGGTGGCGAACCGGTAGTCGAAGGCATTGGCGTCCTCGACCGGCTGGCCATCGATGGCGATGATGAGGTCGCTGGTCTTGAGCCCGGCGCGCGCGGCGGGGCTCATCGGCGTCACGCTCGCGATCAGCGCGCCGGACGGGCGCTTGATCCCGAGTCCCTCGGCGATCTCGGGCGTTACCGCCTGCAGCCTCGCGCCGAGCCACGGACGCTTGACCATGGAGCCGCCGCTCTTCGCCGAAGCCACCACCACCTTCACCATATTGGCCGGGATGGCGAAACCGATGCCCTGCGAGCCGCCCGTGCGCGAGAAGATCGCGGTGTTGATGCCGACCAGGCGCCCGCTGAGATCGACCAGCGCGCCGCCGGAATTGCCGGGGTTGATGGCGGCGTCAGTCTGGATGAAGAACTGGTAGTCGGTGATGCCGACCTCGGTGCGCGCCAACGCCGAGACGATGCCGTGGGTCACGGTCTGCCCGACGGCGAAGGGATTGCCGATTGCGAGCACCACGTCGCCGACCTCGAGCGCGTCGGAATCGGCGAATTGGAGCGCCGGAAAACGTTCGTTCTGCGCCTTGATGCGCAGCACCGCGAGGTCCGAGCGCGAATCCTTGAGCACCATCTCGGCTTCGAATTCGCGCTTGTCCGCAAGCGATACCCTGACCTGATCCGCTCCCTCGATGACGTGGTTGTTGGTGACCACGAGCCCCTCGGCGTCGACGAGGACGCCCGAGCCAAGCGAGCGCTGGACCTGGTCGCCGGGTCCGCCGGGCGCGCCCGGCGCTCCGAAAAAGCGGCGGAAGATCGGATCATCGAGCAGGGGATTGCGGACGGCGACCGTCTTGGCGGCATAGACGTTGACGACGGCCGGCGCCGCGCGCCGCACGACGGGTGCGTAGGAGAGCCGCAGCTCGTTGGCCGAGGACGGGACGCGGCGCTCCGGGATGCGCTCCTCCGCAGCGGCCGCGAGCGGCGCCATGGCGATGACGATGAGGACGGCAGTCGCAAGCCACCTCGAGGGCAAAGACATGTTCAATTGCGAAGACATGGGCTGCGAAGACATGGGCTGCGAAGACATGGGCTGCGAAGACATGGGCCGCGAAGACATGGGCTAAATCCGGATTCGAGCGGGGTCAGATATAAGCCCAAGGGCGCGGCAAATGAAGGGCGCGGCGAGGCAGCCGCGCCCCTATGGAACAAACCCTGCGATAACGCCTAAACTGGCCCCCGTCTTTCCCTTTCCCCTCCGAGGCCCTCGTGCAGTGCCCCCATGCCGAATCGACCGCCGGCTCGTCGCAGGCGGCTGCCGCGGTGACGATCTATGCCGTCGCCTTCGTCACCGGCGCCATCGTGATGAGCTTCGAAATGTTGGGGTCGCGCTACCTCAACCCATATTTCGGCAGCGGCATCTATACCTGGGCCGCGCTGATCTCGACGGTGCTGATCGCGCTCATGGCGGGCTATTTTCTCGGCGGCATGCTGGCCGATCGCACCGCCTCCCCCGCGGTGCTTGCGCTCACCGTGATCATCGGATCACTCTATCTCCTGGCGTTGCCGGCCTTCGCCCAGGCCATTCTCGAATTTGTGCTCGCCGGCGTCGACGACATTCGCGCCGGCAGCCTGATCTCGGCGCTCGCCCTCATGTTCTTCCCGGTGACCTTTCTCGGCATGTATTCGCCGTTCGCCATCCGGCTGTTGCTGCGCTCGGCGCAACGCTCCGGCCGGGTGTCGGGCGCCGTCTACGGCATCTCCACCGCCGGCGCGATCGTCGGCACGCTGGGCACCACCTTCTTTCTCATTCCGACGATCGGCTCGCGCGCCATCACGCTCACGCTCGGCGCGCTCGGACTGGCCGCGGGTTCGGCGCTGCTGGCGTTGGCGCGCCTGCACCGCCGCGCCGGCGCCGCTCTCGTGGTCATTGCGCTTGCCGCGCCCACGGCCCCTGCCGGCCGGGCGGACAATCTGATCGACGAGGGCGTTCGCGTGGCGATGCTCGAGCGCGGCGATGGCCGGCTCGCTCACATCGAAACGCCATACAACGATGTCTTCATCACCAAGCGCCAGCACCAGCTCGTGATGTCGTTCCAGCTCAAGGGCTGGGACTACACCGAATCGGTGAGCAATCTTCTCGACCCGGACGACCTGCCGCTGCGCTACGCGCAGGTGATGACGATCGCGACCGTCTATCCCGAGGCGCCGCGGAAAATCCTGATGTTGGGGCTGGGCGGCGGCTCGATCTCCACCTATCTCGGGCGCTTCATGCCGGAGGCTGCGATCACCACGGTGGAGATCGATCCCGGCGTGATCACCGCCGCCAAGACCTATTTCGGCGTGCGCGAGACCGAGCGCATGCGCTACCACGCCGGCGATGGACGGGTCTTCCTCAACCGCAACAGCGAACTTTACGATTTGATCCTGCTCGACGCCTATCGCGGCGGCTACGTGCCGTTTCATCTTCTCACGCGGGAGTTCTACACGCTGGTCAAGCAGCGCCTCACGCCCGGCGGTGCCGCCGCCTTCAACGTCCACGACGGCAACAAGCTCTATGCCTCGACCGTGAAGACGCTGGGCGAGGTCTTTGCCGCGCTCGATCTCTATCCGACCGGAGTCGGCGAGGTGATCGCAGTGGCCAGGACCTCGCCGCTCGATCCGCAGACGCTAGAACGCCGGGCTGCGGCGCTACAGCAGCGCCACGGCTTTCGCTTTCCGTTGCCGCAAATTTTGCAGCGGCGCATGGACAAGCCTCAGTCGCAGGCGGCGAACGGCGACGTCATCACCGATGATTTCGCGCCGGCCGATGTCTACGACGTGATGGGCAAGGATCCGCGCCGAAGGAGGTAACGCGCCTGCGGCAGCGGCGACGGATCGAGACCGCTCGGATCACTCCTTCGCCGGCACCGTGCGCAGATAGGCGACCATGGCGTCGAGGTCGCCGTCCGTCATTTTGGCGTAAAAGGGATACCCCATCGGCGGCTTGAGCTTGGTGCCATCCTTGCGCACGCCCTGCGTGATGGCGCGCTTGACCTCGGCATCGCTCCAATCGCCGATGCCGGCGCTTTTTTTGCTCGAGGTGATATTGCGCGCGGTCGACACGCCCCACGGACCGGGAAACTCGCGCCCGCCCTTGCCGAGCGAATTCTCAAAGTCGATGCCGGTGGCGGGCGGCCCGAACGGCGTGTGGCATGCAATGCAATGGGCGATGGTGACGAGGTAGAAGCCGCGCTTCAGCTTGTCGTCGAGGTCCGATTCGGACATGGGCTTCTCGGCGCCGGGAAACACCTGAAACGGAATTTGCATCTTGTAGACCGGGCCGGGCACCTTGTGGTCCACCGGCGGCAGCGAGCGCAGATAGGCGACGATGCCGTCGAGGTCGCGCGGGGTCAGAATTTTGTAAAAGCCGCTCGGCATCACCTCGGCAAGCTGGTGGCCAGCGGGCCGCCTGCCCTCCTGCAACGCCGTCTTGATTTCCGCGTCGCTCCAATTTCCGATGCCGGTGTCGCGATCGGGCGTGATGTTGGTCGCCCAGACATCGAAGGGCGGCTCGTCGAAGCGCAAACCCCCGGACAACGCCTTGTCGAACTGAAAACCATTCGGCCCCCTCGGGGTGTGGCAGTTGTGGCAAGTCATGACGGTGTCGACGAGATAGCGCCCGCGCTCGAGCGGCGTTTGCGCCACGGCGGTTGCGCAAGCTCCGAGCACAGCCACGCATCCAACAATCGCGCCACGATTCATTCCTTGCCTCCCTTGTCCGACCCGCGTCCCACCAAAAAAGGGCAGCGCAAGCGCTGCCCTCTCGTTCCGTCACGCCGCTTCCATCGTTACGCGGGCGCCGGCGCTTCGGCCTCGGCTTCAGCCTTCGCTTGCACCGGTCCGGAATCCTGCCCTTTCGCCTCGACGTCGCGGTCGACGAACTCGATGACCGCGACCGGAGCGGAATCGCCGTAGCGGAATCCGGCCTTGAGCACGCGGGTATAGCCGCCGCTGCGGTCCTTGTAGCGGGGGGCGAGCACCTCGAACAGTTTCTTGACCATGGCCACGTCGCGCATCTGCGCGATCGCCTGGCGGCGCGCGTGCAGGTCGCCACGCTTGCCGAGCGTGACCAGTTTCTCGATGATCGGCCGCAGGTCCTTCGCCTTCGGCAGCGTGGTCACGATCTGCTCGTGCTTGATGAGCGCCGCCGCCATGTTGGCGAACATGGCGCGGCGATGCTCGCTGGTGCGGTTGAGCTTGCGATGGGCGTTAGCGTGACGCATGCGCGTGCTCCGCACAGGGCACAGCGGTCAGTGCTCGGTAATCAGACGACATTCCGATCGCCGACGTCTGACCCGCTGATCCCTGTCAATAATGATCCTCGAAGCGCTTGGCCAGCTCGTCGATATTGTCGGGCGGCCAACCCGGCACTTCCATGCCGAGGTGCAGCCCCATCTGGGCCAGCACCTCCTTGATCTCGTTGAGCGACTTGCGCCCGAAATTCGGCGTGCGCAGCATCTCGGCCTCGGTCTTCTGAACGAGGTCGCCGATATAGACGATGTTGTCGTTCTTGAGGCAGTTGGCCGAACGCACGGAAAGCTCGAGTTCGTCGACCTTCTTGAGGAAGGCCGGATTGAAGGCAAGATCGGGAATGGCCTCGGCCACAACCTCCTTGCGCGGCTCCTCGAAGTTGACGAAGACGTTGAGCTGGTCCTGCAGGATGCGCGCGGCGTAAGCGACCGCGTCGTCCGGACTCACGGCGCCATTGGTCTCGATCTGCATCGTCAACTTGTCGTAATCGAGAATCTGGCCTTCGCGGGTATTCTCGACTTTGTAGGAGACCTTGCGCACCGGCGAATAGAGACTGTCGACCGGAATGAGGCCGATCGGCGCATCCTCGGGCCGGTTGCGCTCGGTCGGGACATAGCCCTTGCCGGTATTGACCGTGAACTCCATGCGGATCTCGGCACCCTCGTCGAGCGTGCACAGCACGAGGTCGGGGTTGAGCACGACGACGTCGCCCACGGTCTGAATATCGCCGGCGGTGACCGTGCCTGGTCCCTGCTTCTTCACCACCATGCGCTTGGGTCCATCGCCCTGCATCTTGATGGCGATGTCCTTGATGTTGAGCACGATGTCGGTCACGTCCTCGCGCACGCCCGGGATCGAGGAGAACTCGTGCAACACGCCGTCGATATGGACCGACTGCACCGCCGCGCCTTGCAGCGACGACAGCAGGATGCGTCGCAGCGCATTACCCAGCGTCACGCCGAAGCCGCGCTCGAGCGGCTCGGCGACCACGGTGGCTTCGCGCTTGGGATCGGCGCCTGCGGACACCTGGAGCTTGTTCGGTCGGATCAGTTCCTGCCAGTTCTTCTGGATCGTCACGTTGGCACCCATGCCTTTGTGCGGTGCGGCGGCGGGCCGTGCACCCCACTCCGCCCCGGCGGAATTTTCTGCGGCGGCGGGCTCCTCGGGAGTCCGCCTGATGAGAACATCGTCTGTCATACTCGGCGCCTCTTGCGTGGACGGCAGCCGTTGTGTGGGATCGGCGTCACGTCGCGAATGGAGGTGATGGTGAAGCCGGCCGACTGCAGCGAGCGCAACGCCGATTCACGGCCGGAGCCCGGACCCGCGACCTCGACTTCGAGCGTGCGCATGCCGTGCTCCTGGGCCTTCTTGGCGGCGTCCTCGGCCGCCACCTGTGCCGCGTAGGGCGTCGATTTTCGCGAGCCCTTGAAGCCCATAGTGCCGGCAGACGACCAGGCGATGGTGTTTCCTTGCGCGTCCGTAATGGTGATCATGGTGTTATTGAAGGTCGCGTTCACGTGCGCGACTCCGGAAGCGATGTTCTTGCGCTCGCGTCGGCGAACGCGGGTGGCTTCTTTGCCCATTCTCGATCCTCTCGCAGCTCGGCGCTGCGATTCGCCGGGCCGATGACTGGTGCTGTGACCACGCAGCCAAGCTCGCGCAGGCTACGTCAACTCAAAGTGCACTCCGGGGTTACTTCTTCTTGCCGGCAATCGGCTTTGCCGGCCCCTTGCGGGTGCGGGCATTGGTGTGGGTGCGTTGGCCGCGGACGGGTAGTCCGCGACGATGTCGCAACCCACGGTAGCAGCCGAGATCCATCAGCCGCTTGATGTTCATGGCCACCTCGCGCCGAAGGTCGCCTTCAACGATGTAGTCGCGGTCGATGACCTCGCGGATCTGCAGCACCTCCTGGTCGGTGAGCTGCGACACCCGCCGGGCATCCGGGATTCCGACTTTCGTCATGATTTCATTGGCCTTTTTAGGCCCGATCCCGTGGATATATTGCAGTGCAATAATGACGCGTTTGTTGGTCGGTATGTTGACGCCGGCGATGCGGGCCACAGCTATTCACTCCTGTTGCCGGCGCAAGCGTAGCGGCCAGCGATCGTGCCACACGAGGGCGGTTCGCAAACGATAACGCGACACCCTCCCCGTTCCCCAGGGCCCGGTATCGTTCGAACTCTCGACTTGGATGCGGGTTATTAATGGATTCAACGGCGTTTCGTCAACCTCCGCCGGGGACTGCTTTTGCGCGCAGCCGCCTTGCGGTCGGCGCGCTTGTGGCCGCCCGATTTGGCGGTTTTGGCCTTCATTTTCGAGGGCTTGCCGGCGGGTTTCTGCGCGCTCGGGGCGCTGCCGGCCTTGCTACCCCTATACTGGGCGGGCTTACCCGCCGGGGTCTTGGCAGCCTTCTCACGCGATCTCTCGGCCGGCGGCTTCTTGCTGGCCGCCTTGCGAAGCACCTGATCGATGGCGCTTCCCACCTGCGGGATCGAAGCCATGCCATCGACCGAGCGCAGCACGCTCTGAAGCTGGTAATAGGTGGCAAGCGGCGCGGTCTGATCGCGGTAGGCCAACAGCCGGCGGTGCAGCACCTGCGGATCGTCGTCGTCGCGCAGCATCTCGCCCCGCGCTTTCGTCTCGACGATCCGTTTCTCGATGCGTTTGAGCAGAGCGCCCTCGTCCACCTTGAGCTCGATGACGGCGTCGAGCTCGAGGCCCTTCTCCTTGAGCATGCGATCGAGCGCGTGCGCCTGCGGCACCGTGCGCGGAAAGCCATCGAGGATGAAGCCCCTGCGCGCATCGGGCTCGTCGATGCGCGCGGAGACGATCGCCACCACCATGTCGTCGGGCACGAGTTCGCCGCGCGCCATCATCTCCTTGGCGTGCACGCCGATCGGCGTGCCGGCCTCGGCCGCGGCACGCAGCATCTCACCGGTCGAAAGCTGCACCAGACCATGCTTGGCGACGAGCCGCTGCGCCTGCGTGCCTTTGCCGGCCCCCGGCGGGCCGAGCAGTATCAACCTCATCTACGCCGCCCCCGCAGCTTCGATCGCTTGATTAGTCCTTCATACTGGTGCGCCAGCAAGTAGCCTTGGATTTGCGCCACCGTATCCATGGTGACGCTGACCACGATCAAGAGCGACGTGCCGCCGAAATAAAACGGCACCGCCGCATAGGAGATTAGGATCTCCGGCAACAGGCAAACAAGGGCGAGGTAGGCCGCCCCGATAACGGTGATACGCGAGAGCACGTAATCGATGTATTCCGCCGTGCGCTCGCCCGGCCGAATGCCGGGGATGAAGCCGCCGTGCTTCTTCAAGTTATCTGCGGTTTCCGTCGGGTTGAACACGATCGCCGTATAGAAAAAGGCGAAGAAGACGATGAGCCCGATATAGAGGATCAGGAACAGCGGCCGTCCGTGGCCGAGCTGGGTGGTGATGGCGACGAACCAGTCCGGGCCCTGGCCGGCATTGAAGTTGGCGACCGTGGTCGGCAACAGCAGCAGCGAAGAGGCGAAGATCGGCGGGATCACGCCCGACGTGTTGAGCTTGAGCGGCAGATGCGAGGACTGCCCCTCGAACATGCGGTTCCCGACCTGACGTTTGGGATACTGGATCAGCAGCCGACGCTGCGCCCGCTCCATGAAGACGATGAAGCCGATCACGGCGACCACCGTCACCAGCACCACCAGAATCAGTCCAGTCGACAGCGCGCCTTGACGGCCGAGCTCGAGCGTTCCCGCGATTGCCGACGGCAACTCCGCCACGATGCCCGAGAGAATGATGAGCGAGATGCCGTTGCCGATCCCGCGCGAGGTGACCTGCTCGCCGAGCCACATCAGGAACATCGTCCCGCCGGTGAGCGTGATCACGGTCTCGATGCGGAAGAACCAGCCGGGGGCGGAAACGACGTTGCCGGCCCCTTCGAGGCCGACCGCGATGCCGTACGATTGGAAGGCTGCCAGCAGCACCGTGAGGTAGCGGGTATATTGGTTCATGACCTTGCGCCCCTGCTCGCCCTCCTTCTTGAGCTGCTCGAGCGTGGGCGACACCGTGGTCATCAACTGGATGATGATCGAGGCCGAGATATACGGCATGATATTGAGCGCGAAGATCGCCATCCGGTGGATGCCGCCGCCGGAAAACATATTGAACATGCCGAGAATGCCGCCGGCCTGCGAGCGGAAGATCTGGTCCCAGGCCGAAGGATCGATGCCGGGCAGTGGGATATAGGTGCCGAACCGGTAGACCAGGAGCGCGCCGAGCGTGAACCAGATTCGCTTCTTGAGTTCCTCGGCCTTGGCGAGCGCCGAGAAATTGAGATTGGCGGCGAGTTGTTCTGCTGCAGAGACCATGGGTCTGAAGCTCCCGTTCCGCCCCCAAAGACACCGACCGCTCGCTCGGGGCGCGCGCGGGGGCCCCGACCTATATAGGCATCAAGCGGCCTGTTCGCCCGTCTCCTGCTTCGGCGCTAGCAGGGTGACCGAACCGCCCGCCTTCTCCACCGCCGCCACCGCCGATTTGGACGCCCCCCACACCGAGAAGGCGATCTTGGCCTTGATTTCACCGGATCCGAGCAACCGCACCCCGTCTTTGGCCCTTCTCAGCACGCCCGCCTTCACCAAAGCCTCGGCGTCCACGGTTGCAGCGGCATCGAGCTTGCCGGCGTCGATCGCCGCCTGAACCTTGCCGAGATTGACTTCGTTGAGCTTGCGCGCGAACGGCGTATTGCGAAAACCCCGCTTCGGCAGCCGGCGATGGAGCGGCATCTGGCCGCCTTCGAAGCCTTTGATGCGTACACCGGAGCGCGCGGTCTGGCCCTTGCCGCCGCGGCCGCCGGTCTTTCCCGTGCCGGAGCCGATGCCGCGGCCGATACGGGTGCGTTTCTTGCGCGCGCCCGCACGATCGGCGAGTTCGTTGAGCTTCATCGGCTCTCTCCCTGCGCGTCCACCACGCGGACTAAATGCCGAACCTTGGCGATCATGCCGCGCGTCTGCGGCGTATCCGGCAATTCGACGATGCGCCCGATCCGGTTGAGGCCAAGCCCGATCAGCGTCTCGCGTTGGGTATGATGACGGCGAATGGCACTGCCGGTCTGTTCGATCTTGATGACTTTGTCGGTCTTGCTCATGTCGGCCTCTCGGCGCGTCTGACGGCTTTTAGTCTGCGGCCTGCTCGCCCTCGCCGACGTCACGGCGGCGCGCCTGCAGCGTTGATACTTTGATATTGCGCCGCGCGGCGACGGAACGCGGCGAGTCCTGGCGCTTGAGCGCATCGAACGTCGCGCGCACCATATTGTAGGGGTTGGACGAACCGAGCGATTTCGCCACCACGTCCTGCATGCCCAGCGTCTCGAACACGGCGCGCATCGGGCCGCCCGCGATGATGCCCGTGCCGGGCGGCGCTGCCCGCAGGAATACGCGGCCCGCGCCGTGGCGGCCGGCCACGTCGTGGTGCAGCGTTCGGCCTTCGCGCAGCGGCACCCGGATGAGACCGCGCTTGGCAGCGTCGGTTGCCTTGCGGATCGCCTCCGGGACCTCGCGCGCCTTGCCGTGGCCGAAGCCGACCCGCCCCTTCTCGTCGCCAACGACCACCAGCGCGGCAAAGCCGAAGCGGCGGCCGCCCTTCACCACCTTGGCCACGCGGTTGATGTGGACAAGCTTGTCGGTGAATTCACTGTCGCGCTCTTCCCGGTCGCGGCGATCACGCGGTTCACGTGCCATGATTTTGTTCCAACTCGTTCTCGTCTGCAGTTGTAGCCGAAGGACGCAGCACGCACCGACGACGACGGATTATCTGCGGGTTCACGACCATCATTTGCGCTCCGTCGTCCGTCTTCAGAAATTGAGCCCGCCCTCGCGCGCCGCGTCCGCCAGCGCCTTGACGCGGCCGTGGTAGAGGTAGCCGCCGCGATCGAAGACGACCTCCTTGACGCCCTTCGCCGATGCACGCTCGGCGAGCCGTTTGCCGACCGCCTTTGCCGCCTCGATATTGGCACCGGTCTTGAGGCTGCCGCGCACGTCCTTCTCCAGCGAGGAGGCGGATGCGAGGGTTTGGCCGTTCGCATCGTCGATCACCTGCGCATAAATGTGTTTCGACGAGCGGAAGACCGAAAGCCGCGCGCGATGGCCGGCGACGCGGCGGACGTTGCGCCGCACTTTCGCCGTCCGCCGCAAGGTCCGATCAGCGACGGTCGCCATCGTGCGCTCCCATCATTTCTTCTTGCCTTCTTTGCGGAAGATGTACTCGCCCGCGTATTTGACGCCCTTGCCCTTATAGGGTTCGGGCTTGCGGAAAGCGCGGATTTCGGCGGCAACGTGGCCGACCTTCTGCTGGTCGACGCCGGTGACGACGATCTCGGTCGGCTTGGGCACCGCGATCGTGATGCCCTCCGGGATCGGGTAAACGATATCGTGGCTATAGCCGAGCTGGACCTGCAGGTTCTTGCCCTGCACGGCGGCGCGATAGCCGACGCCGCTGATCTCGAGCCGGCGCTCGAAACCTTTGGTGACTCCCGTCATCGCATTGGCGAGCAGCGACCGGCAGGTCCCCCACATGGCGCGCGCGCGCTTGGTATCGGCGCGCGGATCGATCTTGACTTCGCTGCCTTGCACCTTAGCCGCCACATCGCCGTGCAGCGCGACCGCAAGCGCGCCCTTGGGGCCCTTCACCTTGATGAGCTGCCCCTCCACGCTGGCGGTGACGCCGGAGGGAATCGCAACGGGTTTTTTTCCGACACGAGACATGGCTGATGGTCCGTTGGCGTGCTGTTAGAACGATCGCTCCGTGATCACGTGCGAACGCCGCATCGCACCGCGACCTGGCTCCTTAGGTTCATATCAAAAGACCGTGCAGAGAATTTCTCCGCCTACATTGTTGTCGCGCGCGTCGTGATCGGCCATGACGCCCTTGGGTGTCGACAGGATCGCAACCCCCAATCCGTTGTTCACGCGCGGGAGACCCCTGACCGAGGCGTAGACCCGCCGCCCCGGCTTCGACACCCGCGAAATCTCGCGGATCACCGGCTCGCCGTCGGAATATTTCAGCTCGATCTCGAGTTCTTTGCGCCCGTTCGAGTGCTCGACCGCGGCGTAGCCGCGGATGAAGCCTTCGGTTTTGAGCACATCCAGCACGCTCACGCGCAACCTGGACGCCGGCGTCGATACCTTCGACTTGTTGCGCATTTGTGCATTGTGAATGCGGGCAATCATATCGCCGAGCGGATCGTTCATAGCCATCGCCCCGCCCTCCTTACCAGCTCGATTTGACCAAGCCCGGGATCAGCCCCTTGGAGCCGAGATCCCGAAGCGCGATGCGCGACAGCCGGTGCTTGCGGTAGTAGCCGCGCGGCCGGCCCGATATCTCGCAACGATTGCGAATGCGGGTCGCCGAAGAGTTGCGCGGCAGTTCCGCGAGCTTGAGGGTTGCCTCGAATCGCTCCTCCATCGGCTTGGTCTTGTCGCGGGCGATGGCCTTGAGCCGAGCGCGCCGGCCGGAATACTTCTTGCTCAGCTTGCGCCGCCTGCTGTTCTTCTCGATCGAACTTTTCTTCGCCATCAATGTCTCCTGGCTTTCCGCATTGCGGATGACCTCACTGCCGGAACGGGAAGTTGAACGCGCTCAACAGCGCTCGCGCCTCGTTATCGGATTTCGCGCTGGTGCACACCGTAATGTCCATCCCCCAGACGTCGGCCACCTTGTCGTAGTCGATCTCGGGAAAGATGATGTGTTCTTTGATGCCGATGGTGTAATTCCCCCCGCCGTCGAAGCTTTTCGGCGACAAGCCGCGGAAATCGCGCACGCGCGGCAGGGCGATATTGATCAGCCGGTCGACGAACTCGTACATGCGGGCCTTGCGCAGCGTCACCTTGCAGCCGATCGGTTGGCCGTCGCGCACCTTGAAGGTGGCGATCGACTTTCTGGCCTTGGTGATCACCGCTTTCTGGCCCGCGATCAGGCCGAGATCATTGGCAGCGGCTTCGACCTTCTTGCGGTCGTTGACCCCTTCGCCGATGCCCATATTGATGACGACCTTCTCGATCACCGGCACCTGCAGGCGGTTCTTGTAGCCGAACTCTTCCGACAGCTTCTTGCGCACGACGTCTTCGAAATAGGTCTTGAGCCGCGGCGTGACGCGCTCCTCCGGCCGCCTCGGCTTCGGCGGCCGGGCGGCTTCGCCCTTGCCGGACTTGTCAACCTTCTCGGGCTTGGGGCCCTTTTGCCCCTGCTGCGCCTTGTCGCCCCTCTCGGGCCGCGCAGCCTTGTCCGCTGCCTGCGGCTTCTCGGCCTTGGCTTTGGTTTCGGTGTCAGCCATCGATCTCAACTCCCGAACGCTTGGCCACCCGCACCTTGCGTCGATTGTCGCCTTCGCCCACGAACTTGAACCCGATGCGCGTCGGCTTGCCGTCCTTGGGATCGGCGAGCGCGAGATTGGACAGATGCAGCGCGGCCTCCTTGGAGATGATGCCGCCCTCCCGCTGCGCGCTCTGCTTCTGGTGCCGTTTGACCAGATTGACGCCGCGCACCAGAGCACGGCCCTCATCGGTGCGCACCTCGATCACTTCGCCGGTGCGGCCCTTGTCGCGGCCGGTGAGCACGATCACCTTATCGCCCTTGCGGATTTTCGCCGCCATCACAGCACCTCCGGCGCGAGCGAGATGATCTTCATGTGGTTCTTGGCGCGCAGCTCGCGCGGAACCGGCCCGAAGATGCGCGTGCCGACCGGCTCCATCTGCGGATTTATCAGCACCGCGGCGTTGCGGTCGAAGCGAATGATCGAACCGTCGGGACGCTTGATGTCCTTCGAGATCCGCACCACCACGGCCTTCATCACCTCGCCCTTCTTCACGCGTCCTCGCGGGATGGCCTCTTTCACCGACACCACGATCACGTCGCCGATGGTGGCGTATTTGCGCTTCGACCCGCCGAGCACCTTGATGCACATGACGCGCCGCGCGCCGGAATTATCCGCCACGTCGAGGTTGGTCTGCATCTGGATCATGACGCCACCCTCGTCCTCTCAATTCCCGCGCGCACTGCGCTCACACGACCTTCTTCTTCTCGCCCCGAACCACTTCCCAGCGCTTGAGCTTGGACAGCGGCCGGCGCTCTTCGATCCAGACGATGTCGTCCACCTGGTACTCGTTGGTCTCATCGTGGGCGTAGTATTTCTTGGTACGCCGCACCGTCTTCTTCATGACCGGGTGGGTGAAGCGGCGCTCGACGCGCACCACCACGGTCTTGTCCTGCTTGTCGCTCACCACGACGCCCTGGAGCGTGCGCTTCGGCATCTCTGACTACTCCGGCTTGGCTTTCGAGCGCGTGGCCCGCTTGGGTTTGGTTGCTGGCTTCTCGCGCGGCGCGGTCGTTGACGCCGGTGCCGGCCGTCCTGGACGCTTCTCCGCCGCGATCGTCTTGATCCGCGCGATGTCACGGCGAACCTGTCGAACCCGCGCGGTGTTCTCGAGCTGCCCCGTCGCCCGCTGGAAGCGCAAGTTGAACCGCTCCTTCTTGAGTTTGAGCGCCTCGTCGTCGAGCTGGTCGACGGTCATGGCCCGAAGATCACCCGACTTCATGACGATTACTCCGCGATGCGCTCGATGAAGCGCGTCTTGATCGGCAGCTTGGCGGCGGCGAGTCCAAGCGCCTCGCGCGCCATCTCCACCGACACACCGTCGACCTCGAACAGGACGCGCCCCGGTTTGATGCGGGTGACCCAGAGTTCCGGCGTCCCCTTGCCCGAACCCATGCGCACCTCGAGCGGCTTCTTCGACACCGGCACGTCCGGATAGATGCGAATCCAAACCCGGCCCGCGCGCTTCATGTGGCGGGTAAGGGCGCGCCGCGCGGCCTCGATCTGACGCGCCGTGACCCGCTCCGGCTCCAACGCCTTGAGCCCGAACTGGCCGAACGCCAGGTCGACGCCCGAGGTCGCAATCCCCTTGATGCGGCCTTTGTGCGCCTTGCGGAATTTGGTGCGCATCGGTTGCAGCATGGCTTTTCGCCTTTCTTAGTCCCTTGCCAGCGAAGCACTCACGGCGCGTCGCGACGGGGACGCCCGACCTCGCCTTCCGCCATCTTCTTGTCCTGCGCCATCGGATCGTGTTCCATGATCTCTCCCTTGAAGATCCAGACCTTTACGCCGCAGGTGCCATAGGTGGTGAAAGCCGTGGCCACGCCGTAATCGACGTCCGCGCGCAGCGTGTGCAGCGGCACGCGGCCCTCGCGATACCATTCCATGCGCGCGATCTCCGCGCCGCCGAGGCGGCCCGAACAGTTGATGCGGATACCGCCGGCGCCGAGCCGCATCGCCGACTGCACGGCACGCTTCATGGCGCGGCGGAAGGCCACGCGGCGCTCCAGCTGTTGCGCGATCGATTCGGCGACGAGCTGGGCATCGAGCTCCGGCTTGCGAATCTCGACGATGTTGATCACGACATCGGACTTCGTGAGCTTGGTGACCTTCTTGCGAAGCTTCTCGATGTCGGCGCCCTTCTTGCCGATGACGACGCCCGGCCGCGCGGATTGAACGGTGACGCGGCACTTCTTGTGCGGCCGCTCGATCACGATCTTCGACACCGCCGCCTGCTTGAGGTCCTTCATCAGCTCCTCGCGGATCTTCATGTCCTCGTGCAGCAACTGGCCGTACTCGTTCTTGCCGGAGTACCAGCGCGAATCCCAGGTGCGGTTGATGCCGAGGCGCAAGCCGACCGGATTGACCTTTTGACCCATTGGTTACCTCTCAAGAAGCCGCGGCCTCGACCTCGCGCACGACGATGGTCAGGTTCGCGAACGGCTTTAAAATGCGGCCGATGCGACCGCGACCGCGCGGGTGAAAGCGCTTGATCACGATCGCCCTGCCGACATGGGCCTCGGCGACGACGAGATCGTCGACGTCGAGGTCGTGATTGTTTTCGGCGTTGGCGACCGCCGATTCCAGGCATTTGCGCACGTCGCGGGCGATGCGCTTGCGCGAAAATTCGAGATCGGCCAGCGCGGTCGCCACCTTCTTGCCGCGGATGAGTTGCGCGACAAGGTTGAGCTTCTGCGGACTCACCCGCAGCATGCGGGCGACCGCTTTCGCCTCGTTCTCGGCAAGCGCGCGCTCGCGTGTCTTCTTGCCCATGTCCGTCCTTAACCTTGTGAGCTGCCGCCGGCCGCAGTCGGTGCGGCCGCGGCGGGTGCAGCCGGCGCGCCGGGAACGGCAGGGCCCGCCGCGCGTTTCGCCTTGCGATCCGACGAATGGCCGTAGAACATGCGCGTCGGCGCGAACTCCCCGAACTTGTGGCCGACCATCTCCTCGGTCACCAGCACCGGAATGTGCTTCTGGCCGTTGTAGACGCCGAAGGTCAGCCCGACGAATTGCGGCAGGATGGTCGAGCGCCGGCTCCAGATCCTGATCATCTCGTGGCGGCCCGACGAGCGCGACGTCTCCGCCTTCTTGAGCAGATAGCCGTCGACGAACGGACCTTTCCAAATCGAACGCGCCATGATGCCGTCCTCGTCTACTTGTTCCGCGCGTGGCGGCTCGCGATGATGAATTTGGTGGTCGATTTGTTTCTGCGGGTCTTCTTGCCCTTGGTGGGAAAGCCCCACGGCGTCACCGGGTGCCGTCCGCCCGAGGTGCGACCCTCGCCGCCGCCGTGCGGATGGTCGATCGGATTCATCGATACGCCGCGATTGTGCGGCATGCGCCCCATCCAGCGCTTGCGTCCGGCCTTGCCGATCGAAACGTTCATATTGTCGGGGTTCGACACCGCGCCGATGGTCGCCATGCAGCGGCCATGCACCATGCGCTGCTCGGCCGAGTTGAGGCGCAAGATGACGTATTCGCCGTCGCGGCCGACGATCTGGGCATAGGTGCCGGCCGAGCGCGCGATCTGCCCGCCCTTGCCGATCTTGATCTCGACATTGTGCACGATGGTGCCGATCGGGATGCTGCCGACCGGCATGGCGTTGCCCGGCTTCACGTCCACGTGCTCGCCGGAAACGACCGTGTCGCCCTGCGCGAGCCGCTGCGGCGCCAAGATATAGGCGAGCTCGCCGTCCTCGTACTTGATCAGCGCGATGAAGCCGGTGCGGTTGGGGTCGTATTCGATGCGCTCGACCTTGGCCGGCACGTCGAATTTGCGGCGTTTGAAATCGATCTTGCGGTAGGCCTTCTTGTGGCCGCCGCCCCGGAAACGCACGGTGATGCGGCCGCTGTTATTGCGCCCGCCGCTCGAATTCCTGCCCTCGGTCAGCGTCTTCACCGGCGCGCCGCGATGGACGCCGGAACGATCGACCAGGACGAGCTGGCGCTGGCTCGGCGTGACGGGATTGTAGGATTTGAGTGCCATTTCGCTCGCTCCTTACAGACCCGTCGTCACGTCGATCTTGTGGCCCTCTTCGAGGGTCACGATCGCGCGTTTGACCTGCGACTGCTCGCCGATTGTTCCCTTGAAGGCTTTGATCTTGCCCTTGCGGAGATGGGTGTTGACGCTCTTGACCTTGACGTCGAACAGCTTCTCGACCGCCTCTTTGATCTGCGGCTTGGTTGCATGCTTGGCGACCTTGAACATCACCTGGTTGCGCTCCGAGGCGAGCGTCGCCTTCTCGGTGATGACCGGCGAGATGATCACGTCGTAATGGCGCGGATCGGTGGTACTCATTTGAAGCGCGCCTCCAACGCTTCCAGCGCCGACTTGGTCAACACCAATGTCGGCCGCCGCAGGATGTCGTAGACATTGATGCCCTGCACCGGGAGCACGTCGATGTTCGGGATATTGCGCGCGGCGAGGGCGAAATTCGCTTCGAGCTCGGCGCCGTCGATGATGAGCGCGCTGGTGAGCCCGAGCTTGGCGAAGCTCTTTTGCAGTGCGCTGGTCTTACCATCCTTCATGGTCGCCTTCTCGAGCACGATGATGCCGCCGTCCTTGGCCTTGGCGGACAACGCGTGCTTGAGAGCGAGCGCGCGCACCTTCTTGGGAAGATCGATCGCGTGGCTGCGCGGCGTGGGTCCGAACGAGCGGCCGCCGCCGCGGAAGAGATTGACCCGCGCGGGGCCGTGGCGTGCGGAGCCGGTGCCCTTCTGCCGGTACATCTTCTTGCCGGTACGGTTGATCTCGCTGCGATTCTTGACGTCGTGGGTCCCGCGCTGACGCTTGGCGAGCTGCCAGCGCACGCAGCGGTGCAGGATGTCCGCCCTCGGCTCGAGGCCGAAGATCGCGTCCGGCAGTTCGATCGAACCCGCCGCTTTGCCGTCGAGCGACACGATCTTGAGTTCCATGTCACGCACCCCCCTTGTCGGCGGCTTTGCCTTCTTCGGCGGGCGTGGCCTCGGCTTTGCCGGCGGAGGCTGTCGCCTCCGGCAGGCGGAATTTGCCGGGCTTGGGGGCATCCTTCGGCAGCTTCTTCTTCACCGCGTCGCGCAGCGTGATCCAGCCGCCCTTGGCGCCCGGCACCGCGCCTTCGACCAGGATGAGGCCGCGCTCGACGTCGGTCTGCACCACCTTGAGATTGAGCGTGGTGACGCGCTCGACTCCCATGTGACCCGGCATTTTCTTGTTCTTGAAGGTCTTGCCGGGATCCTGGCGGCCGCCGGTGGAGCCGATCGAGCGATGCGAGATCGACACGCCGTGCGAGGCGCGCAGCCCGCCGAAGTTCCAGCGCTTCATGCCACCCGCAAAGCCCTTGCCGATCGAGGTCCCGGTCACATCGACGAATTGGCCCACGACGAAGTGGTCGGCGGTGATCTCGGCACCTACCGGGATCAGATCGCCCTCCTCCACCCGGAACTCGGCGAGCTTGCGCTTGGGCTCGACCTTGGCGACGGCGAAATGGCCGCGCGCCGCCTTGGTCAGGTTCTTGGGTTTGCGGGTACCGGAGCCGAGCTGCAGCGCCACGTAACCGTTCTTGTCCTTGGTACGGTGGGCGACGACCTGGCAATTGGCGAGGCGTAGCACCGTAACCGGCACATGCTCGCCACCGTCTGTAAAGACGCGACTCATCCCCACTTTCTGTGCGATCACCCCGGAACGCATGTTTGGTGTCCTATCTCTCTGGTCCGCTCGGCTCAGAGCTTGATCTCGACGTCGACGCCCGCGGCAAGATCGAGCTTCATCAACGCATCCACCGTCTGCGGCGTCGGATCGACGATATCGAGCAGGCGCTTGTGCGTGCGCATCTCGAACTGCTCACGGCTCTTCTTGTCGATGTGTGGCGAACGGTTGACCGTGAACTTCTCAATCCTCGTCGGCAGCGGGATCGGGCCGCGCACCTGCGCGCCGGTGCGCTTGGCGGTCGCTACGATCTCGCGCGTCGACGCATCGAGGATGCGGTGATCGAACGCCTTGAGCCGGATCCGAATATTCTGGCCGTTCATGGTTTCTCCGATGGCGGCGAGTTGCGAACGTCAGAGACAGGGGACGAACGCGCCATCCCGCTCCCGGTATCTGTCCGTCCCGCGTCGTCGGTCCTCCGTCGCCTGTTACTCGGTTATGCTGACCACCACGCCGGCGCCGACGGTTTTGCCGCCCTCGCGGATTGCAAACCGCTGCTTCTCTTCCATCGCGATCGGCGTGATCAGCTCCACGTCCATGGTCGCGTTGTCGCCCGGCATGATCATCTCCGTGCCCGCAGGCAGCGTGCATTGCCCGGTCACATCCGTGGTCCGGAAGTAAAACTGCGGACGGTAGTTGTTGAAGAACGGCGTGTGCCGGCCGCCCTCCTCCTTGGTCAGGATATACGCCTCAGCCTTGAACTTCTTGTGCGGCTTCACCGAACCCGGCTTGCACAGAACCTGACCGCGCTCCACCGCATCCTTGTCGATGCCGCGCAGCAGACATCCCACATTGTCGCCCGCAACCCCCTCGTCCAAAAGTTTGCGGAACATCTCAACCCCCGTCACAACCGACTTCTGCGTGTCCCGCAGCCCCACGATTTCCACTTCCTCCCCAACCTTGATCTTGCCGCGCTCGATGCGACCGGTCACCACCGTGCCCCGGCCCGAGATCGAGAACACGTCCTCGATCGGCATCAGAAACGGCTGGTCGATCGGACGCTCAGGCAGCGGCACAAACGTATCCAGCGCATCGTAAAGCTTCAGGATCGCCTCGTCGGCGAACTCGCCTTTCTCCCCGTTGAGCGCCTTGATCGCCGAGCCGCGGATCACCGGCGCCTTGTCGCCGGGAAACTGGTACTTGGTCAAAAGCTCCCGCACCTCGAGCTCCACCAGATCGAGAAGCTCGGGGTCGTCCACGACGTCGACCTTGTTGAGGAACACCACGATATAGGGAACCCCAACCTGGCGCGCGAGCAGAATGTGCTCGCGCGTCTGCGGCATCGGACCGTCCGCCGCCGACACCACCAGGATCGCACCGTCCATCTGCGCCGCACCCGTGATCATGTTCTTGACGTAGTCGGCATGCCCCGGGCAATCCACATGCGCGTAGTGACGCTTCGCGGTGGAGTATTCCACGTGGCTCGTCGCAATCGTCAAAATCTTGGTCGGATCACGTCGACCCTGGCTCTCCGAGGCCTTCGCAACCTGGTCATACGACACAAACGTCGTCGTCCATCCCTTCTCCGCCGACACCTTCGTCAGCGCAGCCGTCAATGTCGTCTTGCCGTGGTCCACGTGACCTATCGTCCCAACATTGCAATGCGGCTTCGTCCGTTCGAATTTCTGCTTGGCCATGGCTCGGCTCCTCTGGGACCCTTTCTCAACTAAGCTCCGACTCCCAACGGCATCGTGGGATCTTGCGGTTCGTCAGTCCAATGTTGGCATCACGTTCGAGGCAGGCGTCCCCGAGGCCTCAGGCGAACTTCGCCTGAATCTCGGCGGCGACCGCCTGGGGCACCTGTTCATAGTGATCGAATTGCATGGTGAAGGTGGCGCGCCCCTGCGACATGGAGCGCAGATTGCTCACATAGCCGAACATGTTGGCGAGCGGCACCATCGCGTTGACGACGTTGGCGTTGCCGCGCATGTCCTGGCCCTGGATCTGCCCGCGGCGCGAATTGAGGTCGCCGATGACAGAACCCGTGTATTCTTCGGGCGTGACCACCTCGACCTTCATGATCGGCTCGAGCAGGACAGGCGAGCCCTTCTGCAGGGCCTCACGCAGCGCCGCGCGCGCGCAGATTTCGAAGGCGAGCGCGGATGAATCGACGTCGTGATAGTCGCCGTCGATCAGCGTCACCTTGAGATCGACCACCGGGAACCCCGCGAGCACGCCGGATCCCAACACCGATTCCAGACCCTTCTCGACGCCGGGAATGTACTCCTTCGGCACCGTTCCGCCGATGATTTCGTTCTCGAACTCAAAGCCTCCGGCCGGTGGCAATGGTTCGGCGACGATCTTGACGCGAGCAAACTGGCCAGACCCGCCGGTCTGCTTCTTATGGGTATGATCGACGGTGACTTGTTTGGTGATCTTCTCGCGATAAGCGACCTGCGGGGCGCCGATATTGGCTTCGACCTTGTAGGTGCGCTTCAAGATGTCGACCTTGATGTCGAGATGAAGTTCGCCCATGCCTTTGAGGATGGTCTGGCCCGATTCCTGGTCGGTCGTGACGCGGAACGACGGGTCCTCGGCCACCAGCTTGGCGAGTGCAACGCCGAGCTTCTCCTGATCCGCCTTTGATTTCGGCTCGATTGCAATCTCGATCACCGGATCGGGGAATTCCATCTTCTCCAAGATCACCGACTTCTGCGGATCGCATAGCGTGTCGCCGGTCCGCACGTCCTTGAGGCCTGCGAGCGCCACGATGTCGCCGGCATAAGCCTCCTTGATGTCTTCGCGATTGTTCGCATGCATCAGCAGCATGCGGCCGATGCGCTCCTTGCGATCCTTGGTGGAATTGATCACGCCCGTGCCGCTTTCGAGCCGGCCGGAATAGATGCGGCAGAAGGTGATGGTGCCGACGAAGGGGTCATCCATGATCTTGAAGGCGAGCATCGCCAACGGCTCGCTGTCCGATGGCTTGCGCACGACCTCATTGCCCTTGCTGTCGATGCCCTTGATCGGCGGCACGTCGAGCGGCGACGGCAAATAGTCGACGACCGCATCGAGCAGTGGCTGCACGCCTTTGTTCTTGAAGGCGGAGCCGGCGAGCACCGGGAAGAACGCGCCGGTGATCACGGCCTTGCGGATCAGGCGCTTGAGGGTCGCTTCGTCGGGCTCTTTGCCCTCGAGATATGCAGCCATGGCGCTGTCGTCGAGCTCGACCGCGGCCTCGATCATCCGCTCGCGGTACTCCTTGGCCTGTTCGAGCATGTCGGGCGGGATCTCGACGTCGTGATACTTGGCACCGAGTGTCTCGTCGTCCCAAACGACACCGACCATGCGCACGAGGTCGACTATGCCTTTGAACTGGCTCTCGCTTCCAATCGGAAGCTGGATCGCCACCGGCTTGGCGCCCAAGCGCTCGACGATGTCACTGAGGCACTGGAAGAAATCCGCGCCGACCTTGTCCATCTTGTTGCAGAGGACGATGCGCGGGACCTTGTACTTGTCGCCCTGTCGCCAGACCGTCTCGGTCTGCGGCTCCACGCCCTGATTGCTATCGAGCACGCACACCGCCCCGTCGAGCACCCGCAAGCTTCGTTCCACCTCGATGGTGAAATCGACGTGACCGGGCGTGTCGATGATGTTGAGCCGCTTGTTCTTCCAGAAGGCGGTGGTTGCGGCGGAGGTAATCGTGATGCCGCGCTCCTGCTCCTGCTCCATCCAATCCATGGTCGCGGCGCCTTCATGCACCTCGCCCATCTTGTGGCTCTTGCCGGTGTAGTAGAGGATCCGCTCGGTCGTCGTCGTCTTCCCGGCATCGATGTGGGCCATGATGCCGAAATTGCGGTAGTCCTCGATGGGATGGCTGCGGGGCATGGGCAGTCCTTAGATCTCCTGCTGGCCGTCACCAGCGATAATGCGAGAATGCCCGGTTGGCCTCGGCCATGCGGTGCGTGTCCTCGCGCTTCTTGACGGCGTTTCCCCGGCTATTGGATGCATCGAGCAGCTCGGCCGAAAGCCGCTCCGTCATCGTCTTTTCGTTGCGCTCGCGCGCGGCCGAGATGATCCAACGGATCCCGAGCGCCTGCCGGCGGATCGTGCGGACCTCGACCGGCACCTGGTAGGTCGCCCCGCCGACGCGCCGTGAGCGCACTTCGATCGAGGGCATCACGTTGTCGAGCGCCTGCTCGAAAATCGAGACCGGATTCTGCTTGGTCTTGCCCTCGATAATTTCGAGCGCGCCGTAGACGATGCTCTCGGCCACGGACTTCTTGCCGGCCCGCATGATCACGTTCATGAACTTCGAGACCACCAGGTTCCCGTATTTCGGGTCCGGGTTGATTTCTCGCTTCTCGGCACTGTGACGGCGGGACATCGGTCTCTCTGTCTTTCGTCATGGCCGGGCTTGTCCCGGTCATCCACGTCTTGCCTCTCGGGTTCCCCGGGTCGCGCTTCTCGCTCGCCCCGGGATCTGCGCAAAGAGGCCGAACTTACTTCGGCCTCTTTGCTCCGTATTTGGAGCGCCTCTGCTTCCGGTTCTTCACGCCCTGGGTATCGAGCACACCGCGCAGGATGTGGTAGCGAACGCCGGGCAGGTCTTTCACGCGGCCGCCGCGGATCATCACCACCGAGTGTTCCTGCAGATTGTGCCCCTCGCCCGGGATGTAGCCAATCACCTCGAAGCCGTTGGTGAGCCGTACCTTCGCGACCTTGCGCAGGGCCGAGTTCGGCTTTTTCGGCGTCACCGTATAGACGCGGGTGCACACCCCGCGCTTCTGCGGGCTCTGCTGCAGCGCCGGCACCTTCTTCTTCGCATGCTGCGTGACGCGCGGCTTGCGGATCAGCTGATTGATCGTCGGCATCGTCTCGTCAATCCTTCGCCTTTCCCGTCCCGCGGAAGGAAGAGGATGGCTTCATTCCAACGCGCAAAACGGAAGAGCGCCTTCCGCTCCCGGTGCGTTCGGCGCTCACCCGTTTCACAGAGGACCACATCGCGCGGACGCGAAGAGGTCATGCAGAAGCGGTCATGCACTTCTCATCTGACAGTCGTCAGAGGCAGCGTCTGAGCTTCATTCCTCGAGGCTGGTGACGCCCCCATCCGCAGCCAAAAGAGACTCAAAGATCTCAACGGTTTAGCGGGTCTCGGGGGCACGCCGTTCCGAGCAAGCAAAGCTCACCGCCTGCCGAAAAGTGGGCGGTATGTATCGACGGGCTGGGGCGAAGTCAAGGCGTAAAAGGCCGAAATATCGAGGTTTTCAGCGTTCCGGCGCGCGTGCGCCGAACTCGCCCTCATGCGCGTGCGACTGTCCGCGTGAAATCGTGGGCCGCGCGCGATTTGCTGATCTCGAAGTCGATCCGAGCTCGATATCCGCGCAGCCGCAAGCGCGCTAGGCGGCCTGTTTTTCCAGCCGCGCCACCTCTCGCCGGACCAAGTTGCAGTAGACGCCCTTGCTTCGCACCAGCACCTGCGGCGGACCGTCCTCGCAGACCCGTCCCGCTTGCAACACGACGATCCGATCGAAATTGCGCAGGCTTGAGAGCCGGTGCGCGATGGCGATGACGGTCCGGCCCCCCATCAAGCGATCCAACGCCTGGCGGACGGCTTCCTCCGACTCGCTATCAAGCGCCGAGGTCGCCTCATCGAGCAGAAGAATTGGCGCATCCTTGAGGAACGCGCGGGCAATGCCGATGCGCTGGCGCTGCCCGGGCGACAGCTTCACGCCCCGATCGCCGACAATCGTTGCAACGCCCTGCGGCAGGTTTTTGATGAAGTCGTCGCAATTGGCCGCGACGATCGCCGCATGTACGTCGGCGTCGGAGGCGTCCGGCCGACCATAGCGGATGTTCTCCATGATCGAGCGGTGAAACAAGGATATGTCCTGGGGAACGACGGCGATAGCGGCGCGCAGGCTCTCCTGGGTGACCCGCGCAATGTCTTGGCCGCCGAGCAGAATGCACCCCCCCTGCAGGTCGTAGAAACGCTGCAGCAACACGAACAGAGTCGACTTGCCGCAGCCCGACTGGCCGACGAGACCGACGCGCTGGCCGGGCTCGATACGCAGGTTGAAATTGCTGAATACCCTGCGCCCGTCGGGATAACAAAAGTCGACGTTCTCGAATGCGACGGCGGTGCCCGAGCGCACCAGCGAGGTGGCCTGCGGGTGATCGCGCAGGCGGTGCGGCACGAGAAGCGTCGCCAGCGCCTCCGACAGGCGCGCCAAATGTTGGGTGACGTCCACCAGCGCCACCGCCAGATCCCGCGTGGCGTGCAGGATGGAAAGGCCGAGCGTGCAAACCAGCACCACGTCGCCCGCGGTCGCGGCGCCCTTCTGCCAAAGCACGATGGCCCAGGCCAACAGCGCGATGATCAAGACCACGGTCACCACGGCGTGAAACAGGCGCAGTTTTTCCAGATACAAAAGGCTGCGTCGGCGCGCCGTCATTTCCCGGTCGATGGTGGCGTCGAGCCGGCGATGCTCGCGGCCGATCCCGCAAAACGACCAGACCAGCGACATGTTGCCGACGACATCCACCATTTCGCCATCCACCGCCGCGGCTCGGTGGGCGAATTCGTGATGCAGCGGCCGGCCGGCGGCGGCGAGGCGGAACATGGCCAATACCAAAATACCAGCAATCGCCATCAATGCCGCGGCCATGGGCGCGCTCACCGTCACGACCAACGCGATGGCGATCAGCGTCGCCATGCACGGCGGCAGAACGTTCCAAATGGACATGTTCTGTAAGGTGAAGACGGCGTTGGAGGTGGCCGTGATCCGGCTCGTCAATGTCCCCGGCATCCGATCGGCGAAATAGCTGGGCGCATGCCCGGTCAGATGGCGGAACAAGTCGCGGCGCAGGTCGCCGGTGACCGCAACGAAGGTATAGCTGGCGATCCAGCTCGCCACGCGCCACAGCAAGTTGTCCGCCGCAATCAGCGTCGCCAACAGAAGAAAGCCCAGCCAGGCATCCCTGGCATGGGTGCCGACGTAAAGTCCCCCCGCCAGGGTATCGACGAGAACTTTCACGCCGTACTGCGCGCCTACCGAGCAGGCGACAGCCGCGACCACAGCAATGAGGATCGCGGCATGCGCGAACGGCCGCCTCCTCACGTAGCGAGCGAGAAACGCAAGCGGACGATCGCTGTAGCGACAAGCCTCTTCCATTTCGGCCGGAACTCTCCAGTCGGCTGCGCACGCGCTACGAGATTCATGCAACGCGAGAACCGCCTCTGGAGTTCCGCGGGAACCCGCTCAACCGAGATGATTGCCAAGAATTTAACGGCGCGGCCGCTGAAAGTTACGGCATTACGACGCGGCCGGAACTGCGCATAGCAGCATTCCGATCGATGCAAGCCTCCGCGTCGTTTGCGACAAAATTCAAGCCACGGGGCGCGATCGCTCCGCATCGGGCCGGTTTCGGGCAGCAGCAGCCAAACTAACGCCAGGCCGCAAGCGGCAATGAATGCAAGGCTGAAAAAGGCGACGCTGCTGCCGAAATGATCAATTGCGTAACCGGCGAGCGTGGTGCTCAGCGCGGCGCCGATACCGACCGCGCTCCCGACAACGCCGAGGCCGAGATTGAACCGCCCCGTGCCCCGCGTGATATCCGCGACCACGAGTGGAACCGTCACGCCGAGAACCGCAGCGGAGACGCCATCGAGAATTTGCACGGCAACAATCAGATAAGGATCGGTCACGAATGCAAACAACGCCCCGCGCAGAGCCAAGGCCACAAAGCAGAACAGCAACAGCGGCCGCCGCCCCCACGAATCGGCTACTCGGCCGACCCATGGAGCAAACCCTGCAACGACGAGTTGCGGCACGACGATGCACGCTCCAATCAAGGTCGATGCCCATTGGCTCGAGCGCAGGGTCAAAATACCGCCCATCAGCGGCAGCATGGCCGCATTCGCCAGCTGGAACAGCAGGATGCAGCCGGCGAATACCAGCAGCCGGCGGTCGCTCAACATTTTGCGCACGGTCGTGGTCGCGGGGCCGACATCGGCGTCCTGCGGACGCTCGACGTCGCCCGTGCGGATGCGGGCGAGCGCCAATATGGCGGGCGCCGCAAGCGCCGCCGTAAGAAAGAACACCGCCTGATTGGAGACGAGGTATCCAGCTATGCCCATCGCCGCGGCGGCGAAGCCGTTGCCGATGGACGCGAAACGGGCATTGCGGCCGAGCCGCGCCCCCAGGGCTGCATGACCGACGAGACCCAGGCTGATCGCGGCGATGACGGGTCCGAGCACGCAACTCGCGCCGGCATGCAGGACACGGGCTGCCATCACCACCAAGAACGAGGGCCAGATCGCAAGCGCAAGCGCGCTCAAGCAGATCGCCGCCACCGCCAGTATGGCCACCAGCCGCGCCGAGCGCACGGCATCGACCAGCGCGCCCCCGGGCATCTGGCAGGCGAGCGCCACGAGCCCGCCCGTGGTCAAAATCAGCCCGATATCGAACTGCGTCCAAGCGTGCGCGGTTAGATAGATCGCAACGAAAGGACCGAAACCGGTTTGGATGTCGGCAAGGAAAAAGGTGAACCAGTCGAGGCCGCGCGCGTTTGCCCGCGCCGCCGCATCGCGTGTCGCGGGCGCCGTTTGCTTCGATGCCGCCGACGACGCAAAACCTCCGCCGACGCGACGGTCGAGCCGACCGCCGTCAAACTCCAGTGCTAACGCTGACAGCTCAATGTCTCCGGCGCCGTAGGGGATTTACGGCGTCGGTTTTTGGCCGAGTGCCCCGTGCAATCGGCCACCCCTCTCATTATTCTCCGCCGCACCGCACCGGGTCATGCCCGACAAAGGGCGGCGGTCGTGCTTGTACCAAGAGAGAGTGCGCAAACGCGGCAATTTTGAGAAAAGCCTGTGAGTTCCATGGATTTCGGTACCCATGAGACGGCGGGATTTTCGAGAAAAAGCGGGATTTACAGATCAAGTTCCATCCCGATGGCGATAGGGAACTTTTACGCGCGGGTGCCGGTGGCCGCCCATGGCGGAGCACGCTGCTCATCCCCCCCCATCCACCTGGTCATTCATCCCCGACGAGCCGATTCGTTCGCTCGAGGCGGCGGCGAAAGTCATCCGCCGGCGGTCATCTCG
>WNGD01000813.1_pt1 | contig 34011 bp, 31 predicted proteins | sample 5400671 | NCBI WGS metagenome assembly WNGD01 (sample SAMN13153369, study PRJNA577476) | soil metagenome | isolation source: 40 cm soil or saprolite under grassland replicate 2 | place: USA:California | collected 2016-06-15 | reverse complement strand
CACAGGTTGCAACTCAGACCGAACACCGAATCGTTGGCCAACTCGACCGCGTGCTCCGTATCCCGTGCATGAATGACTGCGGCTGCTGGCCCGAACGTTTCCTCACGGAACATCGGCATGTCTGAGGTCACATCGGTGATGATGGTGGGAGCATAGAAGTAGCCTTTGCCTTCAATCGGCTTTCCTCCTAGCAGCACGCGTGCGCCCATCTGGATCGAAGCTTGCACCTGCCTATCGAGCGCATCACGAAGATCACCGCGTGCCATTGGTCCAATGCGGGTCTCGCGATCGAGGGGATTGCCTACCTGCAGCTTGGATGCCGCTTCAACGAACTTCCGCTCAAATGCGTCAGCCACTGCCTCCACGACGATGAAGCGCTTAGCTGCGATACAGCTCTGCCCATTATTCTGGAAGCGAGCGGTCACGGCGACCTGCGCGGCCTGATCCAGGTCCGCATCCTCCAGCACGATGAACGCATCGGAGCCACCAAGCTCTAAGACCGTCTTCTTCAACACATGCCCACTCGCGGCAGCCACCTCAACGCCTGCTGCATCGCTTCCAGTGAGCGTCACCGCCGCGATGCGGGGGTCTTCGATCAGCCTGTGGGTCTGGGAGCCAGGTACAAGGACCGTTCTCAACACTCCTTGTGGCAGCCCAGCTTCTTGAAAAATCCGCTCGATCTCTAACGCGACCCGTGAGACATTGGAAGCATGTTTGAGTACAGCCGTATTCCCTGCCATGAGGGTTGGTGCGGCAAAGCGGAACACCTGCCAATAGGGAAAATTCCAGGGCATGACCGCCAAAATCACCCCCAGGGGATGGAAAGCAATATAGCTCTGCGTCGCATTCGTCGCGACATACTCCTCTCTCAAAAATTCCTGCGCATGCTCAGCAAAATACTCGCAGTTCCAGGCACATTTTTCGACCTCGGCCTCGGCTTCCGTGATCGATTTGCCCATTTCCAGGACAGCTAAGCGTGCCAATTCGGCCTGATGATCCCGGAGAGAGCTCGCGATGCTGTGCAGATGCTTCGCTCGTTCGGCAAACGGGGTTGCTCGCCACTGCACAAAGGCATGACGAGCCTGCTCCAGCGCCTCGTTGATCTGCCTCTCGGTGTATGGTTCAAATGTTTCCAACACTTCTCCTGTGGTTGGATTGATCGTTTGAATGCTCATCTTGCTCCTCCCAGTTCGAAACCAAAGTATGACTAGGACTTTATTATATCTCATACCTGGATGCACCTGTGCTGCTATCCAAGGCTCTCACTTCCGTCTTATCTGGAGGAAGGCCCTGGAGGTGCAGCATGAAAAAGAAACAGTTGTCACGGTCGCATGGCGTTCCTCCCTCGGAGTATTCCAGTCAGCATGTGCTATACTATCCCTTGAAGGAGAAGAAGGTTGAGCACGCTTGAGACTGTAGACTGCGCAGAATACGCCGGAGCGCTTCTATCAGAGGGGTCGGATCAAAGAAGGTGGAACTTTCGCTCCATAGGCAATGGCATGACCGCATCCGACCCGCGACTTCCATTTGGAGGCATCAAGCGCAGTGGTTACGGTCGCGAACTGTCCTCGTTCGGCATCCATGAGTTCGTAAATATCCAGACCGTTTGGATCGGACCTGCTGTGAGTGCTGCTCCCTCCAGTGCTCCAAGTGAATAGAGTATCCTCTCAGGAGCTATTACGTGTCAGCCAGGAACGAGCAACAAATGAACAACTGGTGGGCCGAGGGTGATACACCTGTACGTGGCGATTCACGTGTTACCTACCTTGTTGATGGACGCACGACGATGCTTACGATGTGCCGCCATTTTCTGATGGCGCGTAAGTACATCTATCTTGCGAATTGGGGTATCACCCCCACTTTGGAACTTGTGCGCGGAGAAGACCATCGAGCAGGGCCAGATGGTAGCCCTGAACAGCAAGCGCTAGTGGCTGAGCTACGCGCGGAAGGTCTACCGGAAGCCGAGATCAACTTCTGGTGCGCACATGATCTCACCGTTCAAGCAGTTCTGGGCTATATGGTAAACAAGGGCATCGAGGTAAAGGCGCTAATTTGGGATTGTTCAGAAATTTTTTCTCACTACCATCCCCAGACAGCCCACCAGGAACTCATAGAGGCAGGCGTGACATGCATACTTGATGACAGTTCCAAGGGTATTCTTCACCATCCTGTCGAGTCATTGCATCAAAAAATCGCAGTGGTGGATGGTACACATGCCTTCGTCGGCGGCATTGATCCGCTGATCGAACTGAACGGCGACTACGACCGTTGGGATTTACCCGTACACTACTTCTCATCGCCTTTGCGCCGCAATGTGCAGGTGAGCAGCCCATACCCCTGGCATGATGCCCACGCCATCATCGAAGGACCGGCTGCGGGAGACGTGGAACTCAATTTTCGTCAGCGCTGGAATGAAGTCGTAAAACGACATGCTTTGGACATCCAGCTCCTTGTTCCTGAACATCCCTTTGCATCTCCAGTGGAGAGCACAAGCCTGGTACAGATAGCCCGTACAATCCCCGAACATACCTATAGTTTCGATCCTAAGCAAGGTATTCAGGGCATCGCTCAACTTTACGTAAACGCATTGAGCAACGCACAACACTTTGTCTACCTGGAGAACCAATACTTCTGGCTACATGCTTACTATGGCATAGATCTTCCATTACTGGGAACTGATAGCCCCGACATGGAACGCAACATACGCGCTTTAGGCGCAGCATTGCAGCGCGGTACCATAGTTGCAGTCGTACTACCTGACCATCCAAATCCCGGCCGCGCCTTCACAGATGCAGGTCTTGCTCGCTTACGTGAGGAAGCTCCTGAAGCTGCGGCGCAAGGTCGAATACAAGTCTTCTGCCTGGCTACTTCAACACACAAAGAAGGGGTTGAACACTACAGGCCCATTTATGTGCACGCGAAAGTCGCTATCGTTGATGATCTATGGTCGACTGTGGGTTCCTCTAACCTGAACAACCGGGGGATGCGCGACGACACAGAGATGAATGTGGCTACTCTCGATGCAGAACTGGCGGGTGGCTTACGCATGATGCTCTGGGCTGAGCATCTCGGACTGATGAGTGAAGATGATCTGTTTACTGTCGCACGTCACCTTGGCCACCAGCGCCAAAGGCCAAGTTCAGATGAGCGATCAGTAGGCTTCTTGCAATACTTACAAGAGACGCTTGGGGACCCCCTGGCAGGTCTGCAATTGATGATCGACCGTGCCCAGGACAATCTACGCCGTTACAAAGCAAAGCTGCCCCTGATTGGTCACCTCCTCCCATATCTAACAGCCGAGGAGGCGACGCAAGAAGGGCTGAAATTCCACGAAGAACTCGGCTGGATCGAAGAACTGGAACCTTAGGGCACCCCTAAGGGTATGCCCTGGTGGGATCGCTGTGCATGGGCCTGATATTAGACCAGTTCCAAATAGCGGCGGCGATCCCAGTTGGTGACGGCCTTGTCGTATTCTTTGACTTCCCAGCGGCGCGTGGCCACAAAATGCTCCACAAAATCCGCCCCAAAATATTCCCGCGCCACCTCACTCTTTTCCAACATGTCGGTCGCCTCCACCAGGGTGTGGGCGAGCGGCTGGATATGGCCTCGCTCCAGCGCACGCGCTACGGTAGCAGCATCGTAGGCGTTGCCCTCCAGGCGGTCGGGCAGTTCCAATTGCCGCTCGATGCCATACAATCCACCGGCTAAGGTCGCCGCGAAGACAAGATAGAAATTGGCATCCGCACCCGGCGCGCGATTTTCAATGCGGATCGCCCCCCGGTTCACATTGATCACGCGCACTGCACAGGTGCGATTATCCATACCCCACGTCGTGTTGAGCGGCGCCCACGTGCCCTCCACGTAGCGTTTATATGAATTAATGATCGGAGCATACAGGGCCATGAATTCTGGCATCGTCGCCAGCACACCCGCCAGGAAGTAACGCATCGTGGCAGACATATGGTCTTCGCCACTTTCGTCCCAGAACAGGTTCTGCTCCCGCTGCCGATCCCACAGGCTCATGTGTGAGTGCCCGCTGCTTCCATCTTCCTGGTCATTCCACTTGGCCATGAAGCTCGCTGTCAAACCCATCTCGTGGCAGATCTCTTTGGCACCGGTTTTGAAGAGCATCGTCCTATCGCCAGCCGTCAGGGCATTTGCATAGCGGATGTTCATCTCGTACATGCCCGGACCGTGTTCGCGGTTATAGCCCTCGATCTCCACTTCGTAGTCGCGCATCATGCGTGCTATACGCCCCAGGAGATGATCATCGGCGCTGGCCTGGCTAATGGCGTAGCAGTTGAACCCCGGATTGAGCGGCGTCAGATTCGGCCCAAAATCCTTCTCGCGCAGCGACAACTGGTTCTCACGGAAGAAGCGAAATTCCAACTCGGCTGCCGCCATTGGCTCGTAGCCCAGCGCGCGCGCGCGTTCCACCACCTGGCTGAGCACGTAGCGTGGGGAGACAGTCACAGGCTCTCCATGCTCGGTCCATAGATCGCAGACGCAGGAAGCCACATGCTCTTCCCACGGTACTATGGCAAACGTAGAGAGATCGGGCTTCATCACGATGTCGGCAAACCCCCGCTCCCAGTTACTCACTTTGAGGTTGGGCAGTACCACCTCGGCAATATCCCAGCCAAAGAGCACGTCACACTGCCCAAACCCCTCCTCCAGCGAGTTCAAGAAGTATTTCGCTGCTACGCGCTTGCCACGGTAGACCCCCTCGATATCGGGTGCGCCAATCTTGACATACTCGATCTTTCCCTCATCAATGAGTTGTTTGATTTCAGCGATGTCCATGTCTCGTGTTCATCCTTTCTTTTTGCGGGCGACCACTAGGCCGTCCAAACAGATATATAATCACCACCTGTAAGCTGTGGGTCTGCGATTATCCAGGCAGGGAATTTGTGCGCGGGCCTGCTCGATTTGTGTGAGATCGATATCCGCCATGATGACGGTTGGTGTATCCTGTGCCTGGGCAAGCACCAGCCCCCAAGGATTCACAATCATTGAACGTCCGAAACACTGCCGGTTAGGTGGATATGTTCCTACCTGCGCTGGCGCAACTACATAGCAGAGGTTCTCGATAGCGCGCGCTCGTAATAAGACCTCCCAGTGATCACGTCCGGTGTGCAAAGTGAATCCAGCGGGCACCATGATGATTTGTGCACCCCGCAATGCAAGCAGGCGGTAGAGTTCAGGGAAACGAAGATCGTAGCAAATTGTGAGACCATAGGTGATACCATCGATCACAGCAGTCACAATGTCATCGCCTGGCGCAATACGCTCTGATTCGTAATGCTTCTCACCATTTGCCAAATTTACATCAAACAGGTGAATCTTCCGGTAGCTCGCGGCAATCTCGCCATCCCGATTGATCAATACGGAGGTATTGTAAAACTTTCCTGGGAGCTGAGGGTGGCGCTCAACGATACTACCACCATGTACAATCATCTTATACTTGCGGGCCTTCTCCTGCAAGCGTTCAACTACGGGTCCGGGAATACTTTGCGCGACATTATCAAAGCCAGAATAGGGTCCAAGGTATGTCCAGAATTCGGGGAGACCGACGAACTGCGCGCCCATGTCAGCAGCCTGATCCAGAAATCGCTCTACGTTGGACAGATTTTCAGCAGGATTATCACGTGAATTCACTTGAACAACTGCCGTTCTTAGATGCATGATGCAGGCTCCTCGTTTTGTTCAATGCTGGGGTTACTCAATTGATGTTTGCAGAGTAGCATGCGAGGGACGTATCGTCAAGTGCAAAACTGCCATTAGAGAAGTTGCATATAATCGCTTTATCTCCAATAATATCCCAAATCCACCAGGGAGCTTGACAAGCGGGCATCCAATGATGTATATATTATCTGTAAGTTTGGGACCAAAACGTAGGTATCACACTGTACGAACATAAGTAGCACGACCCCCACACCCCTAGCTCAGGAGATGTGCATTCCCCTCCCTCTGAAGACGTTTGGTTTCTTTTAGCTGATCTTCACATGAGCTGATCCTGGTAGGAAGGAATCTTAGTCAGGAAAGAATAGCGAACTCGGTAAAGACTACCTCAACCTAAGATCAGGACGCATTGTGCTTAAGCACTGCCTCTGCCTGGTCCTATGGGTGAAAGAGGAGGAAAATGATGAGCGAAGAGACAGTAGGTCGCGTCGATCAAGCAGTAGACACTTCTAAGATCACGCAGTTCGATATAGTCTACGCTTCCATCGTCGCTTTCTTTGCATGGATGTTCTCCGTATACGACTTTATTCTGTTTGGAACACTTCTCCCACTGATTGCCCAGGATTTCCACTGGACCACGGCATTCAGTACTGGAGTTGCTACCCTAGTAGCGTTAGGTACGTTTCTCGTCTCTCTCACCGTTGGCCCCATTACTGACTACTTCGGTCGGAGAAATGCGCTCGTGATCACTGTCGGTGGCGCAGCTCTTAGCTCTGGCTTGACCGCTTTGACGCCCTCGGCCTGGTATTTGGTCATCGTTCGTTCTTTGTCAGGGTTCGGATATTCCGAGCAAGCCGTCAACACGACCTACCTTTCAGAAATCTATGGACCCAGGCGCCGTGGGTTAATCTATAGCTTTATACAGGGAGGTTGGCCTATTGGTGTGCTCTTTGCGGCTGCGATGTCAGCGCTACTCCTCCCTGCAGTGGGCTGGCGTGGAGTGTTTCTGGTCTCCACTTTGCCGATCATTTTGATCCTCATCCTTCGGACCAGGCTTAAAGAGTCGCCGAGATATGAGCATATGGTGGCTGTGCGCCGTCTTGAAGCCGAAGGAAAAATTGCAGAAGCGCGGGAACTTGGGCAAAAATATGGTGTAGACGCAGACCGATCAGCGCAGTTTACCTATGTGCAGCTCTTTGGAGTGGATGTCAGAAAGCATACCATCTTCCTAGGAGTGTCATTCTTGCTGAATTGGTTTGCAATACAGGTTTTTACTGTGCTCGGGACGACCGTGCTGACACAAGGAAAAGGCATTTCGTTCTCTAATTCGCTGTTCTTGCTGATTCTATCCAACGCGCTCGCCTACATAGGCTATATTACGCATGGTTACATAGGAGACTACCTTGGTCGGAGGGAAACCATTGCAGGCGCCTGGATCATTGCCGGCATTTGCTATCTCATCATGCTATTAGTCGCAAGCAGTTATGTAGCTGTGTTGATAACATATAGTGTCGGCTTGTTTTTCCTGATCGGATCCTACTCGGCACTCTTTACATACATGGGCGAATCGTACCCAACGCGTATGAGGGGCACAGGAGCGTCATTCATTAATGCTATGGGCCCAATTGGCGGAGTGCTCGGTTCGCTGCTGTTCACCGGTGTCCTCGCAGGGGGCTCAAGTGTGGTCACGGCGGCCTTGATCGCTGGCGCTATTCCGTTGATTCTGTCAGGGCTGTTCTTGTTCGGTGCCCGACGTGTCCCACCGGGAAGGACGCTGGAAGAAATCTCCGTTTAGTAGAGCTTGAGCAGCAATGTAGGTGTGCACCATCGACATGTTGACGGTGCACACGGTGTTCCCTATGCAGACTGAACTGCTTTGAGAGGAACTGCAATGGACTCAAGGATTATCGTCGTCAGTACCGGGGGAACTATAGCTTCTCGGTTTGATCCTGCTCAGGGGCGCGTGGTGGCTGTGCAGCGTGGTGAAGATTTGGTTCAAATGGTTCCACAAGCAAAAGGCATCGCCGACATTGAAGTAGAGAACTTCTGTAACATTGGAAGCTTCCAACTATCGTCTGCTATTGTCTTTGGTTTAGTGAGGCGGATTAATGATATTCTTGATCATGAGGATGTCATGGGAGTGGTGGTGACCCATGGTACCGACACCATGGAAGAGACCTGCTATCTTGCAGACTTGTTGGTCGCCTCCGATAAACCTGTTGTCTTCACCGGTGCGCAGCGAAGCAATGACGATCCCGATTCTGACGGTCCCCGGAATCTCCTGAATGCAATACAGGCAGCTGCCTCACCCGCCACTCGGGGGCTTGGGGCGATGATTTGTTTTAATGACGAACTGCTTGCTGCCCGAGATGTAACGAAGGTCCATACTGCTCGGGTGCAAACGTTCCAATCCTACGAACATGGCGCATTGGGAGAGATTGATGGCAACCGGGTCCTCGTCTATCGTAAGCCGACGATCCGTCGAACATTTCGGGTATCAAAGCTCGAAGAACGGGTCGATCTCATCATGCTGGTTTTAGGTATTGATGCTCGTTATATTGATGCCTCTATCCAGAGCGGAGTGGCAGGTATCGTCCTCGAAGCTTTCGGTCGAGGCAATGCCAATACAGCAATCGTAGAAGGTGTGCGCAGGGCCGTCAATAGCGGAATTCCAGTTGTGGTAACCTCGCGGTGTCCTGCAGGACGGGTCGCGCCCATCTATGGCGGAGGGGGTGGGAGGGATCTGGAAGATGCAGGAGCGATTTTTGCCGGAGACCTCTCTGGTGTGAAGACTCGCATCTTGTTAATGGTAGTACTGGCTGATCCGACCACACGGTCGCAGTTACGGGAGGTGATCGCAGAAATGGCTCCATAGTCGTAGTAGTTCTTTGGAGGGGGAACTGCTGCGAGATAATGCGTCAAGTAAGCCGGGTGTGCGCAGTCATGCACAAAGAGGAACTCGTTACCATGTATAACATGTATTGTAGAATCTATCAAGGAGGCTTGAAATGGCGAAAGATATCCTGTGTGCTTATGGTGTTGACGTAGATGCCGTGGCAGGCTGGTTGGGGTCATATGGCGGTGAGGATTCTCCCGATGATATCTCCCGTGGTCTCTTTGCAGGCGAGGTTGGTACTCCTCGCTTGCGCAAGCTGTTCAAGAAGTATAACCTGAAGACGACATGGTTCATCCCTGGACATTCGATTGAGACCTTCCCTGAACAAACCCACATGGTGGTCGAGGACGGCCACGAAATCGGTGTTCACGGTTACTCTCATGAGAATCCGATCGCGATGACCGAGCAGCAAGAGGAAACTGTTCTTGCTAAATGTATAGACCTGGTCACCCAGGTTGCAGGTAGGCGCCCAACCGGCTATGTTGCCCCCTGGTGGGAGTTCTCGAATAGCACGAATAAGCTGCTCTTAGAGCATGGCATTAAGTACGACCATAGCTTGATGCATAACGACTTCCACCCCTACTATGTCCGTGTCGGGGATAGTTGGACGAAAATTGACTACTCGAAGCGCGCCGAAGAGTGGATGAAGCCAGTAGTCAGGGGCCATGAGACCGATCTCATCGAGATTCCAGCCAACTGGTATCTCGACGACCTTCCCCCGATGATGTTCATTAAGAAGTCTCCCAATAGTCATGGTTTCGTTAACCCCCGCGATATTGAACAGATGTGGCGAGACCAATTCGATTGGGTATACCGTGAGTATGACTACGCAGTATTTGGTATGACCATTCACCCGGATGTGAGTGGCCGACCACAGGTGCTGCTGATGCATGAGAGGTTGATCGAGTACATCAACAGTCATGATGGTGTGCGCTGGGCAACATTCGATGAGATTGCTGATGATTTTACACGTCGGCAACCTCGATCTAAGACAACCTAGATCCTAATCCTAATAAAGGATAGTGCAGAAACTCATTTCTACGCCTGGTAAAATATCGTGTACAGGAGGAGAAAAATCTTCCCTGTACACGGTGCATGTCTAAAGCAAGTTCGTTTCTCCTGGGGATCCTTCTTCTGAAAGGGAGTGAGAGCATGTGCGTACTGTGCGGAGAAGCCCTAACACACATTCACTGGACAGATCGACGAGCCGATGAAAGAACAACAGTCTCTATGTTCGTAGGAGATGACCAGCAACGATCTCGGATGCGTGATCGTCTCCACTTAGTACGCCTCGCAAACCAGATCCTTTGTCACTATGGTCTACAACTGCATGATTGGAGTGGTAGCAAGTATATCCTGAGTGACCGAAAAGGAAATTCAGCGCTGGTCCAAGACCTTGGTAGTTTATGGCCGACTGCCGAAAAACTCATCCATCGGCCACTCGATCCGCTTGATCCCTCCTTGCTTGAGACCCTTATAACTTATTGAACCAAAAAACAGGAGATTATGATCAGCGAAACAACAAAGTGCCCAGTAACAATTGTCACCGGTTTTCTAGGTAGTGGCAAGACGACCCTCCTTGCTCGTGTGTTGGCAGAGCCATCTATGGGCAATACGGCTGTGCTCGTCAACGAGTTCGGCAAGGTTGGCTTGGACCATCACCTCCTGCGGCAGATCAACGAACGCATCATTCTCCTTGGGAGCGGTTGTGCCTGTTGTACGATCCGCGATGATCTAGTAAAGACGCTCTTAGACCTGTTTGCTATGGACGAAAGAAGAGATATACCTCAGTTAGAGCGGGTGATTATTGAGACAAGTGGCCTTGCGGACCCGGCCCCTATCCTCTACACAATCCTTGCTGACGCTGTTCTTCAGCACCACTTCTGTATAGATCGTATCATTACGACTGTAGACGCGATCAATGGGCACTTCCACCTTGATCGCCACCCTGAATCACTGAAACAGGTGGCTGTAGCTGACAACATTATCGTTACTAAGACAGACGTTGCTTCATGGCAAGAGGTTGATGATCTCACGGCGCGTCTCCATACGCTGAATCCTTCTGCACATATCATAAAAGCTGCTTTCGGCAACGTCGATACAGCTATGCTCTTTGGTGCGAGCGAAATAGAATCTGTAGGAAAGCGACTAAGCGATGAACAAGATGCAAACAGCCTCTCAACATTCAGGAGCAAGCCACTAGATGAAAAGCGCCACATTGCTGATGTCTATTCCCTCTCTCTGACGTTTCATGAACCACTCGACTGGAGAGCTTTCGGCTTATGGCTGAGCATGCTGCTTCATGCACGAGGCGAAGATGTCCTGCGTGTGAAAGGGCTGATAAACGTGGGTGAGAGAGGCCCTGTTGTCCTGAATGGGGTACAGCATATCATTCATCCACCACAGCATCTTGATCGTTGGCCTGGCGAAGATCATTGTTCAAGGATCATATTTATTACAAGGTCAATCGAACCTCAAGCTATTTTGAACTCATTACGAGTATTTCAACATGTCCTTGGAGCACGACCAGCTATGTTTGAAGTGAACGTACATACGTAAAGGGTCTCCGTCCTTCCTGGTGATTACAAAGCACTCAAAGCGCTGAAAGGGAAAGGGTGACGAGAAGCAAAGGTGCTGGTAGCAAGGACGGAACCAATGGCAGTTAAGAGCAGGCATAACTTTCAATTCCCTCTTTTCACTTGTGGGTAATCACCAGTCTGGCATGTCTCGACAGGGTGTTGCTACTATGCTACACTAAGATAAGAATAGATAGAGCAGCCAACCACCAATAGATGGAGCAAACAGGCGTAATGTACAAAAAGCCGCCAGCAGATGATGAACAGCGCGAATATCCCGAATTCACCTACCCTGCCCGAAGGCGCAGGCGTAAGGCTACCACAAACAAACAACCATCTATTGGCTATCATTCAGATGAGCATCCCGAGATTCCCAAGATCAGGCGAGCTTCATTGTACCTCGATGAGCAGAACCCTCAGCGCTCATCCTGGCCAGCCCTCGACGAAGAAATACATGAAAATGAGGACGAACAAGACAGGCCTCCGAAAGCCCCTGACACAAGCAAAATAATGGTGGCAGTCAACCGGCGTTCCTCTTCCTCGAGGAGCTATAACCCACCCTCATCGATTCGGCAGCCGTATCGATCACATCGCACACTTACACACAAGAGTACACGCCATGTTCGTTCGCATCACCCATTCCTTAGTCGCCTGCAGCAATTGAGTCATAACCCGGCCGTTATGATTATCGGAATAATGGCACTTTTGCTTCTAATTACCACTCCCATTATTAGGAATATCAACCACAATCATACAACGGTCACTACCAGTGGGGAGAGCGCAAGTACAAGCCAACCACCATCAGCAATCGGGCCAGCCCCTGCCAATGCGCACAAGCTCGTTATTACGCCGCAGGACACAGACCATCCACCACCGCCCGTATTAGCAACATCTGCCTATCTACTCGATGCAGATACAGGGGCCACCCTGTATGCTTACAACCCATTTATGCACTTGCCGATGCTGAGTACAACAAAATTGATAACCGCGTCTCTGGCCATTGAACAAGGTAATCTCGATCAGAAAATCACCATTAGCGATGCAATGAGTAACGACATTAGCCAGTTGAGCTCTGACAGTGCGCTATTTGGCATTAAAAAAGGCGAGACGTATACTATGCGCGACCTGCTCTACGGCTTGCTATTTGTTTCAGGTAATGATGCCGCAATCGCCATTGCCGATGCGCAAGGAGGCAATCTGCCGAATTTCATCGCCAGGATGAACCAGAAAGCCCACCAACTGGGCATGTACGACACGCATTTCATGAATCCACACGGTTTATTAGCAACAGGGCAATTTTCTAGCGCTCATGACCTTGCGTTACTGGGAAGATATAGCATGAGCCTGCCGGCTCTCCATAAAATAAGTGGTGCGAAAGCCTACCATATTCCTCAAGGAGGGAACCACCCGGAGCGATTCTTAATCAACGAAAACCAGTTTATGTGGTGGTATCCGGGTGTTGATGGTGGCAAAACAGGGTATGATAATAACACGAATTTCATCCAGGTCATGTCCTGCACACGTAACCACCATCATTTGATCGGTGTGGTTATGCATACTAAAAACTGGTGGACAGATATGCGAGACCTGATGAACTGGGGCTTTGACTCCTTCGCCTGGATTTCACCACGTGATGTCGATGCGAATCAGCATCCCATCCCTTTTGATTACCTGTGGAATTACTTTGCCAGCGATAGAAAGGACTATACCATCCCAACCGCTGACCATGGACGCTATTACATTTACACAGGTTTTAGTATCTCTGGGCCGATCATGGCATATTTTGATAAAAATGGTGGGCTGACCAAGTTTGGTTACCCGGTGAAAATGCCAGTGGTAGCAAACAGCTCTGGCCAAGCGATCAGCCAACGATTTGAACATGGCACGATTCAATGCGATTTGACGACCAAACAGTGCCAAGCGGGCTAAACGAGGTCTGCGCAATGCAGGATTTCACCAGCGCAAACGAAATCACGAGAGGTACATAAAGGAAGAGGTCTTCATTTAAATAATAAACTGATCTAGAAGAGGCGCGGCCCGTATGAGGTATACGGGCCAGACGCGTTTGCGCTTAACAAGAACACACAATGTCTACAACAACTAACTCCTGAACAAGCCCCGTCGATACAGATACAGGTTTACAGTGACGCCTACAACAACAAGCACAACAATCAGCACGAGTGTGAGGAGAAATGGTACCATAGCGCCGTAGCTCCTTCTCTGAGTCAGATGACCCAGGCCATGTGAATGTTCTCTCGGAAAGTCCTTCACGCGTGGTATCGGTTGGTGAAACTCGCCGCGTGTTGGGGGCTACCGACCTCTTGCTTGCCCTATCCGTAGCCTTGCCACTGAGAAGACCGGCATGGCTTCAAGATAGACACTCCTTGACTTCCCATAAGTACGAGCATACACGGGATTTCCCTGAAAAACTATGAGAAACCTCACAGCATGAGTATGATCCTGCTCACATGTACTATGCCAGACACACGAAACTGACTTAATATATCTCAGAATACGCTTCTTTCTTGAAGCCCACCGGGCCGAAGGAAGTTGGAGAATCACGTTCGCTACGGGCGTTTAACTTTTTGCATGACACAAAATCTGAAATGCTTTCGTGTCAGGAGGGGAATAGAAACCAAATAGGTCACTTGCCCTCGATATGCTGTTTTGCTATACTGCACGCAACCAACGTATGAAAATCTGCGAGGAAATATGATCAAAGAAGACGTACATAGCAGTAACGATAATACTGCCACACCATCAGGGTTGGCTAAGGCACGCCTGGCCCTGGCAATCTCGGCAGGGAAACTGGCCGGCGCGTCGGGACGTCTGCTGGGCGTTGGTGGCGGCACGAGTCTACCAGGATTAATCGCACGGCGCATCGATCCTGATGTACTCAAATCGGTGATTGGTGCAAGCAAAGCCAAGAAGATAGTCATCACGGGAAGCAATGGTAAGACCACTACAGCACGCATGACCGCTGCCATGGCGGCCAGTAATGGGAAACGTGTCTCACATAATCGCGCAGGCTCTAATATGTTGCAGGGAGTCACCTCGGTAGCTGTCAATTTTGCCGATATCTTCGGAAGGTTGAATAGCGACGTGTTGCTTTTTGAAATCGACGAAGGTACTATGCCCCTGGCAATGTCTGAGATTATACCTGATGTTGTGGTGATTACTAACATCTTTCGTGACCAGCTGGATCGCTACGGAGAACTTTACGCAGTTGCCAAAGCGCTTGACAAGACGCTTGAAGTTTTACCCGCAACGTCAACCATCCTCTTGAATGGCAATGATCCGCAAGTCGCCAACTTTGGGCAGAAGGCAAGGGCCAAACGCCTCTACTTTGGTCTGGAAACAACTGAGGTCGGAACGCCAGTGCCTGAACAATCAGCCGATATCATTCGCTGTATTCACTGCCAGGAGGATTTACAGTACGAAGTGGCCTATATGTCGCACCTGGGCATCTATCGTTGCCCCAATTGTGGTTATACACTGCCTCCACTAGATATCGCAGCAACGTCAATCAAACTGGCTCACGATGGGCAAGGCCCAACATATGTAGAGATGCGCACTCCACAGGGCAATATGACATTAGAGATCGCTCTTCCTGGACTACATAATGTTTATAATGCCGCTGCAGCGATTGGCGCTTCCCTGGCGGCAGGCTTCGAGAAGGAGAAGCTACCAGGGGCGTTGGCAAGTATTAAGCCCGCTTTCGGACGCCTGGAAAAGATACAGGTAGGGGATCAGACGATCTACCTGTCCTTTGTGAAAAATCCCACGTCGTTTAACCTCATACTGCGCCTGATTGCCCAGCATCCCGGTAAGAAGCATGTACTCCTGGCAGCCAGCCACACCATTGTTGATGGTGAGGATTTTTCCTGGCTCTGGGACGTCGAAGTCGAAGAAGTTGCGCAAGATATCGCTGACGTGGTTTGTAGCGGCAATAAACCGGAAGAGTTGGCAATGCGTCTGAAATATGCAGAGATACCTATCGATAAGATTAGCCAGAATGCTAATCTAGAGGCGGCTCTGGATGCTGCGCTTAAGAACGCAAGTCCCGGCGGTACACTGTACATTTTGAGCAGCTACACCCCCACGAACGAATTACGGCGTATAATGCAGAAACGTGGATGGGTCAAACATGTCTGGCAGGACTGACACTCTCCCGCTTCAACGGCGGGAGGTTCTTGCGTTTACTCCAACGCTTCTAGCCTACCTCGTCGATAGACTAGCTCTTGGTGGAGCTGAACAAGACTTTCGGGCAAACGCGCTCCGGCGCGGGTTATGCCCACGCTTCGAGGCAGGACCTGCCCCTCTTTCGCACGTTGAATAAGTCGCTCTAGTGCTGCCCGCAGGCGCAGGTCCGCACCCTCCCAATACATGATGTATTGGGCACTAGAGGGAAGGTAATCTGGTGGGTCAAGATAGGCTGCCAGAAATGCCGTGTACAGGTCACGCTGGATGGGACCGACCCCGCAAGCACAGTGGTGCCAGCGCTGCGAGAGAGGCTTTTTAGTGTATACCTTGCAGCCGTGACAGTACTGTGACAATTTGGTGTTGTGTGTAGAGAATTCGGTCAGGGCGCCGCCAGTCTTTGCAACTGTGCGTCTCAAGTGGTCTATGAGCATCCCTGGAGCGCGTAAACCCACACTCTTGCCAAACTGTTTCTGCCAGCCTTTGTAGGATATCTTTTCGATACGAATGTCGTTGCCGACGCGCACGACCTCGTTGACCAGTCTTCCGTGTAGGCTCTTGCGATGCGCAGCAAGCTTACGTTCCTGGTAGGCGAGTCGGCGCCTCGTTTTCAAGTAGCCCTTGCTGTTCTTCCAGGTGAGATGCTGCCGCCTGCCATGCTTCTTGATACGCCCTTTTTCATCGTAGTTCTGTGGGTTGTTCGCACGGCGCTCGCGGTCTAGCTTGCGCTCTAAACGCCGTTTCTTACGGGCATCAGGCTTGAGTTCCTCGCACAACGGAACGAGACGCGCCTTCCCCTCACGTGGCACTATGGCAACGGTTGAGGGTCCTAAGTCCAATCCAATCACGCCATGCCCTGGTTTGTTCTTTGGTTTCTGATAAGGCGTACCTTCTAGAGCAAGTTGGATGTAGTAACGGTATCCCTGGCAGTCTGCACCTTTGGCTCGTGGACTGGATGCCTTGCGTCGCACTAGTCGTGCGTATTTGACATGGTGATCGAGTCCGTACTTTACCACGGGGTCATTCCGGTCGATGACGGCGGGGATGCGGTCCTTGCCCCATACCAACCAGCCCTGGTTGCCTTCCTTGGAAGGTTGGAGGACAAAACGTAGCCCGGTATCGTTCCGCTTGCCCTCGATACTGTCCAGGCCACGCCCCTTACTCCGAAAGCGCACCTTTTTGGCCTTGCCGAGACACACCCGATTGACGGCCTGGTAGGCGCGGGTGGCCAGCGTTTGGGCCATCACTGAGTCAATGTGGTCAGCAATCCAGGTGCAGTTAGCCTCTTTTGCGAAATCATGCAGGGCATACTCGGAGAACCCGTACGCTTGCCGGAGTTGGGAGAACGCCGACGCCCGTTCCTGTTTCTGTACCTTTGGCATGGCACGCGCTGCTTGCCATCTCGGGTCAGCCCGCATACGACGGAGGCGGCCAAGGGCCTCGCCCAAGAGCGCATTGTACAGAGCACGCGCTGTCTCAAAGTGTGCCTGCAAGCGTTTGGCTTGCCCTGGGTCTACGACAAGGGGTAACTCCAACAGGAAAGTCGGCGTCGTGCTCTTTTTCATTCTGCTGCTCCTTTCTTTTGTTCAAGAACAAGTGTACCAAATGGTTCACACGCTGTCAATTGCGCTTGGTACCGTCGTCTATCGATGCGTCGTTGTCGCAGATGGACCACCTGCTCGCTGATCTCTAAATCGATAGGTATGCCTTTGGTCGTGGTCACCTGAGGATAGTGCTCTCATAGTCACAGTGTTCCTACTGCTGTTGGGATGGTTGATTGTCCATGAGCCATTCCAAAGTGGGACAAACCTAATGCTTAATCGAAATGGCTTTGACCTGTTGTTTTGAATGAGCCAACGAGGTGACACTCTTGCCAGCAAGCGATTAGTATCGGCTGCAGGGGTATTCCTAGTTGGCGATTCCGCAAATTCAACCTGGAGCACTTAGCAGCCATTTCCCTCTGCACTGTCTGCAGCTTCTTCAGCTCCCTCGGTGCTATACCGGTATACCAGCGGTGGAAGGTCACGTGCCGTTTCCCTCTTGACGTACAAGAGCAGAGGGATCATACTACGTTATCATAAAATAGTTCTTGGAGTAATATATGATGAGCGAGCAAGTGCAAGATACAGAAATGGTATTGAAGATCGGTCACCTCTACCCCACACTTATGAGCGTCGCGGCGGACCGAGGCAACCTTTATTCAGTAGAGAGACGCTGTAAATGGAGAGGAATCGCCACAGAGGTCGAGCAAATTTTCGTGAAACAGACTCCTGATTTCACCAAATACGACTTGATCCTCTTTCATGGTGGGGCAGACCGCGAAATGGACCTTGCTTCACGCGATATTCAGGCAAAGGCCTCATCACTAATCGAGGCCGCGGAGTCACACACGGTTTTCCTTAGCGTTTGCGCAGGGTTCCAACTCTTTGGACATTACTACAAGCCATTTCAGGGGCCCGAACTCAAGGGAGTAGGTCTGCTCGACTTCTATACCGAAGGTGGTGGCACGCGCTTTATGACACACATGGCATTGGAATGCGATTTTGAGCAGACGGGTAAAAAGGTGCTGGTCGGCTACGAAAATCACAGTGGGCGCACCTACCTTGGTCCAAAGGCACAACCGCTCGGCAAGGTAATCGTCGGATGGGGTAACAACGGCAAAGATGGCTATGAGGGAGCCTTTTATAAGAATGTGTTCGGGACATATTTGCACGGACCAGTACTTCCTAAAAACCCCTGGTTCACCGATTACCTGATCCAGCTAGCCCTGGAACGTCGTTATGGGAAAGTCGAGTTAGCGCCCCTGGATGATACTATTGAAAATGCAGCTCACGATTCTGCGCTTAAACTGGCGCTACAGTTCAAGGGTACAATGTCTGCAATTGAAGCGACACCGTGGAAGAGATAATGCCAGTCCAACGTTTGAATAGACAGTGTGATAGCGATCAGGGTGGAGGTGTTCGGGATGGGGAATTGCAGGGCGCTGGACTTATGACAATGCCATGGCCGGTCGCATTACAGGATGGGGGATTACAGAGCGGGGGATTGCAGGGCGGGGGATTGCGGGGCGGGGAATTGCAGGGCGGGGGCAAGCCCCGCCCCTACTATACACGAAATGTAGGGGAGGGGTTTGCCCCCGCCTTGCCCATCCACACAGCCTTGCTCAGCCGCACCGTCCTGCTCGACCACCCTGTCCTGGCCCGTAACAAGTGCTTTCATTTATGCCTCCTGCTCTGTTTACTGCTACTTCCCCTGTCGGCCTGTGACATTTCTGTTAAGGTAAATGGTACGCCTGCAACTTCATCAACCAGCGGGTCACCCAATGGCTCGCAGCTAAACGTGTGGAACAGAGCTGCGCCCGGGGTCGAGGTTCGTTATGAAGATTGGAAGAATCCTGGTGGCGATGACGATACGGTGACTATCATGCGCTTTGATTTACACCAGGTTAAATTGAGTGTTGGCTATCAGCCAGGGCAGCCACTACTAATGCAAGAGTGGATGCAGCAAGAACGGGCAACTGCCGTTATTAACGGTGGATACTTCGATCAGCAGAATAACGCCACCGCCCTTGTTGTCTCTAACGGCAAAGTTTTTGGCAAATCGTATATTGGATTCGGCGGCATGCTCTCGGTTGATATGCAGGGGAAAGTAAACCTGCGTTCACTGCGACAACAACCTTATAATCCCAGCAACGAGCGATTGGAGCAGGCAACACAATCGTCTCCAATGCTTATGCTAGGAGGCAAACGCACGCAGTTTAACGCCGATGCTTCCCTAACGCGACGCAGCGTCGTAGCAATGGATAAACATGGCCGTCTACTGTTTATAGCCAGTCCAGGCCAGATTTTTTCACTTGATCAATTGGCTGATCAGCTCGCGTCATCAGACCTATCTATCAATGTGGCGCTCAACCTGGATGGCGGCGCATCCACCGGCCTGTATGTAAATGCTGGCAGTTCGCATGTGGCGATTGACTCAGTTGCGAAACTGCCTATTGTGATAATCATAAAAGCACGTTGAGTTACAATAACCAGCGAGCAGGCTTACCATGCTCAATCAGATAAACATCGAACCCTACCAGCATCAATAGCTTTAAACTGATCGTGCGACAGCCCGGCGAATCTCATTTTGAATAACCTGCACAGCATCAGTCAAGGGCACAACGCGACCTTCCTTCTGTGAACGCAACTTGAATTCGATACCGCCGTTCCTCAAGGAACGCTTACTCACCACTGCACGTATCGGCAAGCCAACCAGGTCGGCATCATTGAACTTGACACCTGCGGTCTCAGCACGATCATCGTAGAGCACTTCCACGCCAGCAGCTGTCAAATCAGCATAGAGTTGATCCGCTACCTGGCGATTTTCTTCCTTCTCCATGTCCAACCCAATCAGCGCAACGTGATAGGGAGCTATACTGAAAGGCCAGATGATACCTTTCTCGTCGTGACTCTGCTCCACCACCGTCGCCATAATGCGCCCAACGCCAATACCATAACAACCCATGAGCATCGGACGTGCTACCCCTTCAGCATCGAGATAAGTGGCGTCAATCAGTTCATTAACTACGTACGAACTCGGAGACCAGTGTTGTCACGACCTCTTCATGGGTCGGACCCAGCACCATATCGCGCCCCTTGCGGTCCTTCAGTTTGAACAGTACATCTCCCATAGCCTCGGTACGAGTCGGGCCATCGACAGGTCGTTTATCCCACAAATCCTTTGGCTGAATGACCGGCATGGTTACTTCCTGCCCACCAGCACGGTCCATCTCCTCGCGCACAATCTGCGAAATCTTCCGAATGACGCGATTGCCAAACGGCAAGTAGCTATAAACACCCGAAGTGAGCTGCCGTATAAAGCCGCCTCGCACTAAAAGTTCCTGGTTGCCACCCTCTGAATCGCGAGGAACCTCACGCAGTGTTTTGGTTAGTTGTTGTGATGCACGCATAATTCCTTCTCATATCTCAATAAGCGCGAGCGAAAATCGCCTCACAAGTGGCGGGTTTACCAGTATAGAAACAATTCCCCTGGACGCCACCCTCTGGCTGGTCAAAAGGAATAACCCGCAGTGTAGCTTTGGTCTCCTCCTTGATAACCAGCTCAGCTGCACTGTCTTCGGCCCACTTCACGCGCACAAACCCACGTTTCTCAGCAAGAATCTCTTTGAACTCTTTGTAACTGTCGGTATAATAGGTGTTCTGATCTTTGAATTCTTTCGCTCGCTGAAAGAGCGCTTTTTGCACTTCTTCTAATAGCGTGGGCAAGCGAATCTCTAGCGCTTCTACAGGCACCGATTCCCGGACGCGGTTGTCGCGACGTACGAGCACGACGCTGTTGTTCTGCACGTCACGTGGCCCAATTTCCATACGCACTGGCACGCCTTTCAGTTCCCATTCATTAAATTTCCAGCCCGGCGTGTTTTCGCTCACATCTACCTTGATGCGCACTTTTCCTTTGAGCATTTTCTCTACACGCTCTACCATTGCGTTTACCACTGATTTTTCTGCATCTTTGCGCCAGATGGGTACAACCACTACCTGGTAAGGTGCAAGACGTGGAGGGAGTATTAATCCTGCGTTATCCCCGTGTACCATGATGATGCCGCCGATGAGGCGAGTACTCGCGCCCCAACTCGTGGTAGCGCAATACTTGCGTTGCCCATCAGCATCCAGGTACTGTATATCGAAACTCCGAGCAAAGTTCTCACCGAGGTTATGGCTCGTACCCGCTTGCAGAGCTTTTCCATCGCTCATCAAGGCCTCAATGGCGTACGTGCGCAGCGCTCCAGCGAATTTCTCGTTCTCGCTCTTGCGACCCATGACGACAGGTATAGCCGCATCTTCCTCGGCGAAAGCCCGGTACACTTCAAGCATCATAAGCGTACGCTCTTCAGCTTCTTCGATAGAGCGATGCGCAGTATGTCCCTCTTGCCAAAGGAATTCAGAGGTGCGCAAAAAAAGAATCGTACGTTTCTCCCAGCGCATCACATTGTTCCACAGGTTTATCAGGATGGGCAGGTCGCGATAGCTCTGCACCCACCTGGCATAGCTATGACCAATAATGGTCTCACTGGTAGGTCGTATGGCAAGCGGCTCTTCGAGTTCCTCACCGCCTCCGCGTGTCACCCAGGCCAGTTCTGGAGCAAATCCCTCGATATGCTCTGCTTCTTTCTCGATAAAACTGCGTGGAATGAGCAGAGGGAAGTAGGCATTGACAACCCCGGTTTCTTTGAACCGTGCATCCATAAGCTGCTGAATATTCTCCCAGATTGTATAGCCATAGGGTCGAATGATCATGCAGCCCCGCACAGGTGCATAGTCAGCCAGCTGCGCCCTGCGTACTACCTGGTTATACCATTGTGAAAAATTATCATCCTGGTCGATTATCTCCTCGACGTACTTTTCTTCGTCAGCCATATCTCCTCCTACGGTGCTATGTGCTCATGTAAAAATGCCAATGGTAAGACTCCATAGATCCGACAAACTAAAGCAAGCATAAAAAAACCCGCCCTCAGAACAAGGACGAGTCTGTTACCCGTGGTACCACCTCAATTGAACCGTGCATCACACAGTTCCACTTATGCGGTCATCAGCCGCTCCTCTTGCTAACGGTGAGGCTCCGGTCAGTTTCTGATTCACTGACACTCTCAGGTGGGTTCGACGAAGCACTATCTGCCGGCTTTCACTATCCCGGCTCGCTCTTTGACTACGCCTACGTCTACTAATCCTGATCAGCGCGTTACACGTCTTGCTCCAGACGGATTTTGATTAGTATGCTAAGGATACACTATGAGGTAGAGGCTGTCAAGCACAATTTGACGAAAAAGGGGTTCTGTGAATACTCCTCATGTTAGTTCCATGAATGGGGCTCACCAACCATGTTCGCTTCGATCTCCGATGGGACACAGATGTCAATCATAGGCTGGACGACCTATTAGCTTCATCCATTGCTGTAAGCATGGAATTGATTTACGATGAGGTACAATGGTAAGAAGCTTTCTACACTATCTTGCAAGTCCGTCAATTTATGAGGAGGTACCATGAAGATCGAGCACTTAGTGGTTGGCGGGGAGCATGTTCCCGCCGCAGAAGGCGAGACCTTTGCTGTAATCGAGCCGGGATCAGGCAAACCTTTCGCCGAGGTAGCCAAGGCGGGAACTGAAGATGCTGAGCGGGCTGTGCAGGTCGCATACCGGGCCTTTGAAGATGGAAGATGGCCTCGCCTCAGCGCAACGGATCGCGGTCGTATACTGCTACAAGCCTCGAACCTGGTGCGGCAGCGATTAGAAGAAATCGCGACTATTGAAGCCCGCAATGCAGGTAAACCCATTCGAGACGCTCGCGGCGAAATTGCCCTCGTCGCCGCAGTGCTTGAGTACTGGGGAGGAGCAGCGAACAAGATATTTGGCGAGACTATCCCGGTACAGGACGCTGGCCTCGAAGTGACGCTGCGGGAACCTGTTGGAGTGTGCGCCCTGATCACCCCGTGGAACTTCCCGCTTGTGATTGCATCCTGGAAGATTGCACCCGCGCTGGCATGTGGTAACACCGTTGTAGTGAAGCCTGCCCAGCTCACACCCCTCTCGGTGCTCATGCTGGCCGATATTTTAATGGAGGCAGGACTACCACCCGGCGTGCTCTCTGTGCTTCCTGGCCCTGGAACTGCCATCGGCAATGCATTGGTCACTCACCCTCTGGTATCGAAAGTATCATTTACTGGCTCGACCGAAGTCGGTTCGCAGATCATGCGCCTATGTGCCGGTAATATTATGCGTGTATCACTCGAGCTTGGAGGTAAGGCCGCAAATGTAGTGTTTGCAGATGCAGACCTGGAACGGTGCGTAGAATCCTCGGTATTCTCTGTTTTCGGCAATTGTGGGCAGGACTGCTGCGCTCGCTCTCGTATTCTCGTACAACGCTCGATCTACGAAGAGTTTGTTGATCGCTTTGATAGGCGCACAACTGCGCTCCAGATAGGTGAGCCACTTGACGAAAAGACCGAGGTTGGTCCGCTCATCTCTGCTGGTCAGCGCCAGCGCTCGATCGACTACATTGCGCTTGGACAGGAGGAGGGAGCAGAGTTGGTCAGTGGGGGAACCGTTCCAGCGTTGCCCAACAACGAAGGGGGCTATTTCTTCCAACCTGCAATACTCACTCATGTCACTAACAAAATGCGTGTCGCCCAGGAAGAAATATTCGGGCCAGTGGTGTGCATCATTCCTTTTGATAGCGAGGAGGAAGCAGTTCGACAAGCCAACGACACGCTATATGGACTATCGGGGTCGGTGTGGACTCGTGATCTTGGTCGTGCTATCCGCGTAGCGAAAGGCCTCCGCGCAGGCGTACTCTCCGTCAATTCCAGTCATAGCGTGCACACCGAGGCACCTTTCGGAGGCTACAAAAAGAGCGGCTTCGGTCGTGAGATGGGTATGCACGCGGTCCAGCTCTATACCGAGGTAAAGAGCGTGTTCTTCTCACAAGAGTAGATATAGAGGTTTCCAAATTAAGATATTGAATGGGACAGGCTAGTGTGGCGATGTCACACTAGTAGTCAGTCCAGTTTGAAATGTATGGTATGCTGAGGGAAAACGGGAGAAGATCTGATGGGACGACCGGCTCCGATGCACCGAAGCTGTGACGAACGAGACCACGTGCAAGTGTTTGTGCGACGTGGCAAAGCCAATGCCCGCACACTCACGCGGGCCAGAGTGCTGTTGAAAAGCGATGAAGGCTGGACGGATGCCGAAATCGCCGAGGTGCTCGACATCTCGGAGCAGACGCTCCGCAACATTCGCCAGCACTTTCGTGCCGGAGGCGTCGAGGCGGTGCTGACCGACAAACGGCAAGAGCGCCGACGCCAAGCGCTCACAGATGGGCAGGCGGCCCATCTCATCGCGATGACCTGTAGCAAGGTTCCGGATGGACATGACCACTGGACCGTGTGTATGCTGGCGGGCAAAGCGGTCGAGTTGGGATATGTGCGAGGAATCTCGCCGGAAACGGTGCGCCAGTTGCTCAAAAAAACGCACTGAAGCCCTGGCAACATGAGCAGTGGTGCATTCCTAACGTCGATGCCGACTTTGTGGCCACAATGGAGGATGTGCTGGACCTGTATGCCCAGCCCTATGATCCCGCCGCCCCGCTGGTCTGTTTTGACGAAAAGCCACTGGTGGTCCATGGGGAGGTCCGCGAGCCACTGCCGGTCAAGCCGGGTTATCCTCAGCGCTCCGACTCTGAATATGAGCGCCTGGGGACGGCGAACCTGTTTGTGTTCGTCGAACCGCTGGCCGGACGCCGTTGTGTCCAGATGAGCGAGCAGCGCACCCGGCTGGATTTTGCTCAGACGATCCGCTGGCTGGCCGATGAGGTCTATCCCGAGGCACGTGTGATTCGCCTGGTGATGGACAATCTCAACACACACACGGCGGCCAGCCTCTACGAGGCGTTCCCACCTGAGGAAGCGCAGCGCATCTGGCAGCGACTGGAGGTGCATTACACGCCCAAGCATGGCAGTTGGCTGAATATGGCCGAGATCGAGATCAGCATTTTTGAGCGGGGGTGTTTGTCCAAACGCGTCAAGAGCTTCGATCACCTCTGGCAGCACATTGTGACCCTGGCGACTGAGCGCAATACGCATCACTGCCGCATCCATTGGCGCTTTACCTGCGCTGATGCTCGCGCTCAGATGCATGGTCTCTATCCCTCCCCAAAAATCAAACTGGACTGACTACTAGCCTGTTGGTAATTAAGGCAAAGAGTGAGCAATCGGCGCGAAGGATGAGCACCGGCAGAAACGTGCCTGGGCAAACCGCTTCCCATCTGGTAGACGTTTCCTGAACGTTGAAAATTGCGTTCTTCGTCTCAGACTGACTGGCTGTTGGAACGCTCCATAGACCGCTCTTGTCAGCACTGCCATTTCAGTGGAGGAAGCGGCTGAATGTGCATCTTATCAGTAGCGTTGAAGTCCTTTTGGCAGCAAACAGTGCCGACAAGAGTAGGTATCAGCAGTGTTCTTCCTTCTTTCCTATTTTTCAGTTATCCGGGAGATACCTCATCGGTCACAATCGGCATCGTATTCGCTTTCCATTTGCGCAATGCCTCGTACCTGCTCAAAGCCTCGCCCAGAAACGTGATTAAAGCCTCTTCAAGGGTTGGGCCACTGGTGTAGATCTGCTCGTAAGTGAGGGTGGTTACTGTAGGCGAAACGTCTACTTCGATTCCAAGTTGCTCCAAGCGCTTGACCAGGTCTGATGCGTGCTGTTGTTCCATTGTTTTGTCTTTTCCTTTTGTGCTTGAGTCGTTCCTATCGCATTTGTGTTTGCCTGCACTGTGCATAGACTCGCTTGACCCAGCCCGCTTGTCGTCTTGCCGCACATCATGCAAGCCGTTTGCGACCTGCATGATGTGCGGTAGCCGTCTGACTCTGCGAAGATGTGCGTGCAGCGTCTGGGCACTTCGCATAGGTAGGGAAAATTGCCATTTGGTAAATGACCTATCAAGTGAGCAGGTTTTACCCTCAAACATAAGCACTTGCCCTCAAATGTGAGCATTGGTACAAAATTTCCTGGGAAAACCGCTCTCCATCAGGTATACTTTTTCCCAAACCTGTGAATTGCGTTCCTCATCGAGAGATTGACGAACCGTTGGCATGAGGAAGACGGACACCCTTGAAAGGTATAGTCGCGCTCACGATAAGAGTGCCGCGGCATGGGCGTGCTCCTTGCCTTGCACGTGACCCGGCGGCACCCAGCCAGGAATGCGAAGCAATTGGGAAGCAACATGCCACCTGCTGGCGGCTGACTTCCCCAGGCACTCCCGCTATACTGAGAGGTGTTGGATGCGCTCGAGGCGGGTCCACGTTGATTGAGGGGTGTCTGGGGCATGGCGAAAGACTCCAGACGCTTCCTATAACTTCATCCTTGGTAGGATAGCACATTTCGGGCGAACGCGCGAAGCTGTCTACCCAGACGATCTAAAAAATCGCTCGAACAGCCAGTCAGTATGTAAAGGAGAAGAGGCGCTATGTGAACTGCATGTCCTCCAGACTGCCCCACGATGTTCATTGCGCTGCTCATGGCGCTTTCATGGAGCTTGCGCATCATACTAATGCCAGAGGGCAAACAATAACGGGATTCAGTGCTTACATAGGCACGCTGGCGCGCAGGCAGCAACAGAAACGACCAACAAGAGAATGTATGTGAGTAAGTGTGCCTGTTCTCTGCGCTGCACAGTAGTAATGCAGCGAAAAGTAGTATTAAGAAAGGTGAAAAGAATGATGAGGAACGGGACGAACACGTCGTTCGGCCAGCTTCAGCAGATCGATGCTGGCCTCCTAAATGTCGGATACGCTGAAGCTGGAAAGAGCGATGGCCGGGCGGTCATGCTGCTGCACGGCTGGCCCTACGATATCCATAGCTATGTTGATGTTGCCCCTTTGTTGGCGCAGGCCGGCTACCGGGTGATCGTCCCCTATCTGCGCGGCTATGGCACGACGCGCTTTCTTTCAAGCGACACCTTCCGCAATGGTCAGCAATCGGTCGTCGCTGTTGATATCATCGCTTTGATGGATGCGCTCATGATCGAGCAGGCAATCCTGGCCGGGTTTGATTGGGGCGCGCGTTCGGCCGACATCATCGCGGCCATCTTCCCGGAGCGCTGCAAGGCCCTCGTCTCCGTGAGCGGGTACCTGATTGGCAGCCAGGCAGCCGGCCAGGTACCGTTGCCACCACAGGCTGAGCTCCAGTGGTGGTACCAGTATTACTTCGCCACCGAACGCGGCCGGGCCGGCTACGAGAAATACCGGCACGACTTTGCGAAGCTCATCTGGCAGCTCGCTTCGCCACACTGGGACTTCGACGAAGCCACCTTCGAGCGCAGCGCCGCGTCCTTCGACAATGCGGATCATGTCAGCATCGTGATCCATAATTATCGCTGGCGGCTCGGACTGGCTGCAGGCGACCCGCACTATGACGAGCTGGAAGAGCGGCTCGCCGAAAGTCCGGACATCGCTGTACCCACGATTACGCTTGAAGGCGATGCCAATGGGGCACCACACCTGGACGCCAGTTCCTATACCAGGAAATTCACGGGCCAATATACGCACCGGGTCATCACGGGCGGCGTCGGGCATAATCTGCCTCAGGAAGCTCCACAGGCCTTTGCCCAGGCTGTCGTCGATGTCGACGCTTGACTTCTCGTCGACATCAGGTCGTGTGACAGATACATGCGAGAGATCGGGGACTTCCCCATCACACGACCCATCTGTAATTCACCACAACAAAGGAGATTTGTTATGGAAACCCAAACCTACGAAACGACACCGACCCACGAAGTTCGCCCCTTCCGCATCAACGTGCCGGAAGAGGACCTCGTCGAGCTGCGCCGACGTGTGTTGGCCACTCGCTGGCCCGACAAGGAGACCGTCGCAGATCCTTCGCAGGGCGTGCAGCTGGCGACGATGCAGAAACTCGCGCGCTACTGGGGCACCGACTACGACTTCCGGAGGTTCGAGGCGAGGCTGAATGCCCTACCGCAGTTCATGACCGAGATCGACGGCCTCGACATCCACTTCATCCACGTCCAGTCGCGTCACGACAACGCGTTGCCGCTCATCATCACGCACGGCTGGCCCGGCTCGGTCATCGAGATGCTCAAGGTCGTCGGCCCGCTCACCGACCCGACGGCACACGGCGGCAGCGCAGAGGACGCTTTCCATCTGGTGATTCCGTCGATCCCGGGCTACGGGTTTTCAGGCAAACCGACCACTACCGGCTGGGACCCCGCCCGCATCGCACGTGCCTGGGTAGTGCTGATGAAGCGCCTTGGATACGCGCAATTTGTGGCGCAAGGCGGCGATTGGGGGGCGATTATCACGGATGTGATGGCTGCACAGACACCTCCGGAGTTGCTCGGCATTCACTCCAACATGCCTGGCGCTGTTCCACCCGACATTTCAAAGGCGCTCCCGTCCGGCGACCCGCCGCCATCCAATCTCTCAGCCGACGAAAGACGTGCGTACGAGGAGCTGAGCCGCGTATATACGAAGGGCATCGGCTACGCAGTTGAGATGGGGTTGCGCCCGCAAACGTTATACGGACTGGCGGATTCGCCCACCGCCCTAGCAGCCTGGATGCTTGACCACGACGCGCTCAGTTACGAGGACATCTCACACGCCTTTGACGGACACCCCGTAGGCGACCTTACTCGAGACGAGGTCCTCGACAACATCACGCTCACCTGGTTGACGAACACGGGGATTTCTTCGGGTCGTCTCTATTGGGAAAATAAGTTGGGCTTTTTCGACGTCAAGAACGTCTCCATCCCGGCTGCCGTGAGCGTCTTTCCTAAGGAGCTCTATGAAGCCCCGCGGAGTTGGGCAGAGCGGGCGTATCCCAATCTCATCTATTACAACACGCTCGACAGAGGCGGCCACTTCGCGGCCTGGCAGGAGCCGCAACTCTTTTCACAAGAGGTCCGCGCGGCGTTCCGATCACTGCGCTAGTTGGAGAGAGGGGACGGCGGGCACGACGTGTGCGCGCCGTCCCAGGCTACAGTCGGCATCAGCGCTATCGCGATCAACGGTGTCGTTCGACTCTGTTGACTGGTTTGCCGACATACACCCTAGAAAGGAACGCTCATGTCTCAAATAACCCCCACCAGTGCTGGCCCTCTCACCGTCGTGCTCGTCCATGGCGCTTTTGCTGATGCGTCAAGCTGGACTGGCGTGATTGAGCGGCTGCAGAAAGAACGGGTGCAGGTGACTGCCCCCGCGAATCCACTGCGTGGCATCTCCCTTGACTCCGCCTACCTCGCCAGTGTGTTCGACCAGATTGGCGGCCCGGTCCTGGCCTTCGGCCACTCATACGCGGGTGCGGTGATCACCACCGCCAGGAACGTCGTCGGCCTGGTCTATGTCGCCGCCTTCGCCCCCGACGAAGGTGAGCGTCTGAGCGATGCCGAAAGCACCTCGAAGGATAGCGTGCTGAACACAGCCCTGGTCCCGCTCCACTATCCGACGGGACAGGGTGCGCAGACCGCCATGGAGTTCGCGGTCAATCCGGCCCACTTCCATGAGGTCTTCGCCGCCGACCTGTCCGCAGAGCAGGCGGCCGTGATGGCCGCCACCCAGCGCCCCGTTTCCGAGCTGGCGTTCTCCGAGCCGTCCGGGGTGCCCGCCTGGAAGACCTTGCCCGCCTGGGCTGTGGTTGCCACTGGCGACAAGGCGGCCGGCAGCGATGTCATCCGTTCCATGGCCAGCCGCGCCGGAGCGACGATCACCGAGGTCGAGGGCTCCCACGTGATCATGATCTCGCAGCCACAGGTCGTCACGGACGTGATCCTGAGCGCGGGCGCGGCCGTCAGCGAAACGGGCGGACGGCCGCGCCCATGAGCTGGTCGCTTCCCTCCCGAACCACGTGGCGCGACTTTTGCAGATCGATGCCGGCGTCCTGCATGGTGCAGACGCACCTCGCCGACACATCCAAGCTTATGAAAGGCATACATCATGAACATACACCAGCTCTTGCTCGCCGCGAGACACCCCGCAGAGGTTCACTTACCCATTGAAGGGGAGTTGCCTTCTCTGGGTGGCGCGACCGCGTGGCTCAACTCGCCGCCACTCGCGGCGGCCGACCTGCGCGGAAAGGTCGTCCTTATCGACTTCTGGACCTACACCTGCATCAATTGGCTGCGCACACTGCCCTATGTCCGGGCCTGGGCCGAGAAATACCGCGATCACGGCGTGGTGGTGATCGGCGTGCACTCGCCTGAGTTCCCCTTTGAGCACGACCTCGAGAACGTGCGCCGGGCCGCCAAGGATATGCGGGTCGAGTATCCGATCGCGATCGATAACGACTTTGCGATCTGGCATGCTTTCACGAACCACTATTGGCCGGCCCTCTATCTCGTCGATGCGCAGGGGCATCTGCGCTATCATCACTTCGGCGAGGGCGCATACGAACTGTCGGAAATGATTCTGCAACACCTGCTGGCCGAGGCCGGCATCGGCGGCTTCGCTCATGAACTGGTCTCGGTCGATGCCCAGGGTGCAGAAGCTGCCGCCGATTGGGACAGCTTGAGGTCTGTGGAAACCTATGTCGGGGACGCGCGCACCGAGCACTTCGCGTCTCCCGGTGGGGCAGTCCTGGACAAGCGTCACCTGTATACTGCCCCCGAGAGGTTGAGGCTCAATCATTGGGCTCTTGTGGGTGAGTGGACGGTGGGGAGAGAGGCCACGATGCTGAACACGGCCAATGGGCGGATCGCGTACCGCTTTCACGCCCGCGATCTGCATCTCGTCATGGGGCCGGCAGCACGAGGAACCTCCGTACGCTTTCGCGTGTTCCTCGATGGACAGGCGCCGGGCGAGGCTTTCGGCACTGACGTTGACGAGCAGGGCAACGGCACGGTAACCGAACAGCGGCTGTATCAGCTGATCCGACAACCGAAGCCCATTGCTGATCGCCAGTTCGAGATCGAGTTTCTCGATGCGGGTGTGGAGGCTTATGTGTTCACGTTCGGCTGATCCACGACAGAGGAAAAAAGGAAATGAAAGCGATCCGTATACACGGTCGTGGCGGTTCCGATCACCTCGTGTATGAAGACGTACCACAACCACATCCAGGTCTTGGAGAGGTGCTGGTGCGGGTCTATGCGACGGGGGTCCTTGTCAACGAGTTGAGATGGAACGAAACCTACGAGACGAAAGCGGGGAGGAAGCGTGTACTGCCCATTCCCGGGCGTGATCTCTCAGGAGTGCTGGTGGAGGTAGGCTCTGGCGTTACCGCCCTCACCGAAGGAGCGGAGGTCTACACCATGTTAGACTATGGTCGAGACGGCGCTGAAGCTGACTACACCATTGCCCTCCCTGGCGAACTGGCTCCCAAACCACGCACGCTCGACTATATGCAGGCCGCAGCGGTTCCGCTATCCGCCCTGACAGCCTGGCAAGGCCTCTTTGAACACGCGAGCCTGGTCGCGGGGCAAACCGTCCTGATCCACGGAGGCGCGGGCGGCGTTGGCGTCTTCGCCGTTCAACTGGCCCGGCTTGCAGGCGCACATGTCATTGCGACTGCCTCGGCACGCAATCGTGATTTCCTGCACGAATTGGGAGCCGATGAGTTCATCGATTACACCACCACGCGCTTCGAGGACGTGGTTCATGATGTCGACTTCGTCTTTGATCTGATAGGCGGCGACACCCTGCATGCAACGCTCCTGGCAGGTGATCAAACTGGGAGGGACGCTGGTCTCCGTTGTCAGCCCACGCCCCTCGTTTGAAGAGGCGAAGGCGCACGATGTGCATGCGGTCTGGTTTGTCGTCGAACCCAACCGGGAGCAACTGATCCGGATTGGTGAATTAATTGACGCGGGAAGGCTTCGACCGATCATCGACGCGGTATTCCCCCTTTCCCAGGCGCGCCAGGCCTATGAACAGGGAACGAAAGGGCACACGCGGGGCAAGGTTGTCCTGCGCGTGGCGGACTAAGGCTCCACGCTCTTGAAAACACGACCGCTTCTTCACATTGGTTTAGGCACTTTTTCGTGCGAGGCCTGAGTAGGGGAGGTTTAAGACAGTGAGAAGAGAAGATCAGCGCGGTGGGAATGGCCCGGTTCCTGAGCAGAGCTAAACGATGCGCCTTTTCAGCTCGCCCCGTTGGACCCGATGCTTGCAGGTCTCCCGCATGGCGTTGGTGGTTTCTGTGATGCTCGCATCATTTCAATTGCTGGCCCAAGCCCAAGGAAAGGAACGTCCCGTGGAACACCCGACTTTTTATCGCACGACACAGATAGATGGGCTTTCCATCTTTTACAGAGAGGCCGGCCCCAAAGACGCGCCGACGCTGCTCCTGCTGCACGGACTTCCCTCTTCATCGCGGATGTTCGAGCCTCTCTTCGCCCGGCTTTCCGATCGCTATCACCTTGTCGCGCCCGATTACCCGGGCTTCGGACACAGCGACTGGCCGGACCCGAAAAATTTCGCGTATACGTTCGATCACTACGCCCAGATCATGAATCACTTCACCGAAGCGCTCGGGCTCTCGCGCTACACGCTTTACATGCAGGATTACGGCGGCCCCGTGGGTTTTCGCATGGCCCTGGCCCATCCGGACCGGATCGAGGCTCTCATCGTCCAGGACGCTGTGGCGCACAACGAAGGCCTGGGGGCGAATTGGAAGCCGCGGCGGGCCTTTTGGGCCGATCGCGCTGCCAACGAAAGCACGCTTCGCACAAATCTCCTGTCGCTGCCGACGACACGGACGCGCCATGTCGGGAACGATCCCAACGTGGAACGCTATGACCCGGATCTGTGGACCGATGAATTTGCCTTTCTCAACCAGCCCGGCCAGGCCGACATTCAAAGCGACCTGTTCTATGACTATCGAACCAATGTGGACGCCTACCCGAAATGGCAAGCATGGATGCGCGAGAAGCAGCAGCGCCTGTTGGTCATCTGGGGGAAGTATGACCTCTCGTTCGACCTCTCAGAGCCGCAAGCCTATCGCCGGGACGTGCCGAAGGCTCAAGTTCACGTTCTCGACGCCGGTCATTTCGCCTTGGACACGGCTGCAGATGAGATCGCCGCATTGGTCCGAGGCTTTGTCGGTTCTTCACGTTGAGGGTTGCTGGCGCGGCACGTTGGCTGAGAAAACGATGACGACATGCGAACTCGACATGGCTTCGATACTGGCACTTCGATGACGCCACCTTGGACCGCGCCGCGGTGGCCTTCGACAATCCCGACTATGTCGAGGTCGTGCTTCACTCCTACCGTCATCGCCTCGGATACGCACCCGGCTACCCTCCGTATGATCAGATCGAGCAGAAGCTTGCTGCGCAGCCGGCCATCCCGGTCCCGGCTGTCACCCAGGACGGCCGGGCAGATGGCAACTTCCCAGCCACTAACGGCAGCACGTTTGCACGTCACTTCAGCGGGCCCCGCGTGCACCACCAGGTGCCCAACGCGGGTCACAACCTGCCCCAGGAGGAGCCATCCGCCTTCGCCAGCGCGGTGCTGGAACTGGCACATCTTCGATCACCATCCGGCGGAGGGTGAGGCTCCTGACTCGGCGAGCTCGGACGGGACTCACGGGACGCAGCTCGCCTCGATGAAGTGATGTCGAATCAAGCAGACGTGAAGTCTGGTCCTGAAGAGGCTGCCGCGTCGTTCATGCGCGCCCGCCGGCCGGTGTTCGGGATCGCGTACAGCATGCTCTGCAGTGCATCGGAGGCCAGCGAAAGCGAAAATTTGGCTGGAAATGGCAATTTTCCCTACCTACGCGAAGTGGTGCCCAGAGGCTGCACGCACATCTTCGCAGGATCAGACGGCTACTGCACATCATGCAGGTGGCAAACGGCTTGCATGATGTGCGGCAAGACGACAAGCGGGCTGGTCAAGCGAGTCTGTGCGCAGTGCAGGCAAACACAAAAGCGATAGGAACGACTCAAGCACAAAAGGAAAGGACAAAACAATGGAACAACAGCACGAATCAGACCTGGTCAAGCGCTTGGAGCAACTTGGAATCGAAGTAGACGTTTCGCCTACAGTAACCACCCTCACGTACGAGCAGATCTACACCAGTGGCCCCACCCTTGAAGAGGCTTTAATCACGTTTCTGGGCGAGGCTTTGAGCAGGTACGAGGCATTGCGCAAATG
>WNGD01002231.1_pt1 | contig 34048 bp, 29 predicted proteins | sample 5400671 | NCBI WGS metagenome assembly WNGD01 (sample SAMN13153369, study PRJNA577476) | soil metagenome | isolation source: 40 cm soil or saprolite under grassland replicate 2 | place: USA:California | collected 2016-06-15 | reverse complement strand
TCCTCATAATTGTATGGCGAAGAATCATTCACGCCCACCGACGCGTGAAAGTGATAGAGGAAGCCGAGCAGCAGCAGCGAGAAGAAGCCCGCAGGCTCGAACAAGAGGAAGTTGAACAGCAGCGGCGGGAAGAAGCTCGCAAGCGCAAGCGAGAAGAAGACTATTATGAGCAGGCGCTGCAAGCCTATGATCGGTCGCCGCACCTCGATCCCCTGGCTCGTAGAGGAAAGGGGAATGCGCTTGCCGCGCTCGGACGCTATGACGAGGCGCTGCAATCATTGCGGCTATCAGCAGTGTTGGATCCTCGCGCTGCTACGTACGCTCGCATAGGTGACGTCCACCTGGCGTTGAGGCGATATAGCGATGCCGCAGCCGCGTACGAGCGGGCCATTGCGCTTGATCCCCAGTTCGCCCCCGCGTTCGCTTCCCTGGGCGATGCCCTGGAGCAGTTGGGGCGAACGCGGGAGGCCGAGCAGGCTCGCGAGCAGGCGAAGCAACTGGAGTAGCTGTAGGGGCGAGGGTGGGGTAGAGCGGATGGGAGGGCCTTCATGGTCGCCCGTCGTCCCTGCATATGCCTTCGACGGTGTCATTGGTCCAGGCGATGTGGCCGACACGGGCGGCCATAAAGGCCCCCACCCCGCCTCTCATCCACTCCCGCCCCTACAGAATCGTGGATGCCTATTGGGCGACGGCAAGCGTCGCCCTTACATATTCTTATGAATTACGCACGACAATATTGACCAGGCGCCCCGGCACGTAGATGATGTTGCGCACGGTGGCATCACCGATGAAGGAGGCAACACGCGGATTGTCCAGCGCCAGGCTACGGACCTCGTCCTCGGTAATGCCGGTGGGAACTTCGATGCGCTCGCGCACTTTGCCGTTGACCTGCACGACCAGTGTGAAGGTTTCGTCTCGCGTCAGCGTCTCGTCATAGGTCGGCCAACTGGTCAGGTGAATACTGCCGCTGTGGCCTGTCATGTGCCACAGTTCTTCGGCAATGTGCGGCGCCATGGGGGCCAGCAGTTGCATCATCGTCTCCTGTGTATTGCGGAAGGCAGCGCTGCGTGCCACCGGCTCCTTTTGCTGCTTGATCAACGCATTGTTGCACTCCATCAGCGCGGCCAGGGCCGTGTTGAAGTGGAAAACGCTCAGGTCTTCGGTGACGCGCTTGATGGTCTTGTTGCGCAGGCGCTCGATGGCACTGCTTTCACTCGTCTCCTTGCTGCTCACCAGACCCGGTGTCCAGGACTCATTGACCAGGCTCCAGAAGCGGTTCAGGAAGCGCCAGACGCCTTCCAGGTTTTCGGCTTTGAAGGACCCGCCCTGGTCGAAGGGCCCCATGAACATCATGTAGCAGCGCACGGTGTCCGCACCATACTTCTCGACGTATGCGTCGGGAGCCTCGACGTTGCCGCGCGACTTCGACATTTTTTGACCATCTGGGCCCAGGACGATACCCTGGTGGAACAGGCGCAAGAATGGTTCTCCGAAATGCAGGTGACCCATGTCACGCAGCGCTTTGACAAAGAAGCGAGCGTACAGCAGGTGCATTACGGCATGCTCTGCCCCGCCTACATATTGATCGACGGGCAGCCAACGCTGCATCGCCTCCTGGCTCCACGCCTGCTCGCTATTATGTGGATCAGCATAGCGCAGGAAGTACCAGGACGAGCAGATGAAGGCGTCCATGGTATCGACCTCGCGTGTAGCAGGACCCCCACAGATGGGGCAGGTCGTGTTCAAGAACTCCGGCTCGTAGCGCAGCGGCGACTCGCCGGTGGGTTTGAAATGCACGTTCTCAGGCAGCAGGACGGGCAACTGCTCTTCTGGCACGGGCACTGTTCCGTGCTCGGGGCAGTAGACAATTGGGATAGGCGCGCCCCAGTAGCGCTGCCGGCTAATCAACCAGTCTCGCAGGCGATAGGTGACCATGAACCTGCCGGTGCTCTGTTCTTCCAGGTACCTGGTGACCCTGGCAATGGCTTCATCAGCAGGTACGCCGTTGAAAGGGCCAGAATTGACCATGACGCCCAGGTGCTCTTTGGCCTCCGACCATGTAGCGGGATCGCCCGGCGCCTCGCCTTCGGGGCGAATGACTTCGCGTATAGGAATGCCGAATTTACGAGCGAACTCGAAGTCGCGCTGGTCATGCGCGGGAACGCCCATGATCGCGCCAGAACCATAGCCCATCAGCACGTAGTCGGCGATCCAGACCGGGACCTGTTCGCCGCTGACGGGATTGGTGATGTAACCGCCGGTGAAGACGCCGGTCTTCTCTTTTTCTGTGCTCATGCGCTCGATTTCGGTCATATGCCGCGCATGGTCAACATAGGCGTCGACTTCGGCTTTGTGTTCGGGTGTGGTGATCTTCTCGACCCACGGGTGCTCAGGAGCCAGCACGAAGAAGGTGGCGCCATAGATCGTGTCCGGGCGGGTGGTAAAGACGGGAATTTCTTCACGCTTGCTAGCGATTTCAGTGAAGAAACGGATCTCCGCCCCTTCGCTGCGCCCGATCCAGTTGCGCTGCATGGTGACGGTCTTTTCGGGCCACTCGATGCCCGAGAAGTCCAGCAGCTCTTCGGCATAGTTGGTGATCTTCAGCAGCCACTGGTCGATCTCTTTGCGGATCACCACGCTGCCGCAGCGCTCACAGGTACCATTCGGCAGCACTTGCTCGTTGGCCAGCGTGGTATTGCAGCCTGGGCACCAGTTAGCAGGCGCTTTTGTACGATAGGCCAGTCCATGTTTGTAGAATTGCAGGAACAGCCATTCTGTCCACTTATAGTAGTCGGGCAGGCAGGAGACGATCTCCCGGTCCCAGTCCCATTGAGCGCCCATCAAGCGCAGTTGACGGCGCATCTTATCGATATTCGACAGGGTCCAGGTGCGCGCCTGCACACCATGTTTGATGGCGGCATTTTCAGCGGGCAGGCCAAAGGCATCGAAACCCATGGGCTGCATGACGTTGTAGCCCTGCATGCGCATGAAGCGGCCATAGGCATCGAAGGGCGAATAGTTATACCAGTGGCCCATGTGCAGGTCACCGGATGGATAGGGCAGCATGACCAGGTGGTAAAACTTTGGTTTGGGCGAGTCGTCGGGAGCATGATACAGTTGCTCGGCCTCCCAACGGGTTTGCCACTTCTTTTCGATTTCTTTCGGGTTATACCTGGTGCGTGTAATCATAGCCTCTCCCCGTGTTTCAAAAAATGATAGTAACTCCTCAGGTGCCTTTCTTGCGCCGCCTGCGGCGGCAACGAGAACAAGGGAAGAAAGCGAGGCACCTCGCGCTCCGGCCAGGGGACTACGTCCCCCGGCACCCCCTGCTGAGCAGTTACAAATGATAAATGAAAGCGATCCAACATACAACGATAAAAGTTTCTCCATTAAAAAAACCTTTCATCCTCGCGGGACGAAAGGCCATTTCGTGGTACCACCCTGTTTCTATACATCGACGGGCCAGGATAATAGTGGTGGACCTGAGGGGATTCGAACCCCTGACCTCCTCCATGCCATGGAGGCGCGCTCCCAGCTACGCTACAGGCCCATTTGATTTAGTTCCTGGTAAGTGCCATCGATGTACACTCATTGTACGCGATAACGGGCGTTCCGGCAAGTATTAGACATTTGACGGTACCGGGGTACCATGGATGTTTCATACTTGTTGCTCTCAGGCGAGTTCGGTCCTGCGTTGCAGCCTTGCACCAATCGGCTACTCTCTGTAAAGGGTGGACGTACTACTCCTGTTCACCGCTTGTTGATATGAATAGGGCGCGGTAAACCGGCCCCTATGCACTATACCATTACTGTTTGCGATTTGCAAGGCAGTGGAGTATAGTGGTGGTGGAGATGAGGGGGCTCGAACCCCTGACCTCGACAGTGCGATTGTCGCGCTCTCCCAGCTGAGCTACATCCCCTGGTATGGGAGATGATAGCATATTGGGGATGAGTTGTAAATAGGCTTTTTCAGTGGGAGTGTCCGTCAATTTTTTGCAGACGAGGTCGAGAGGCATGATTACCTGTCCCCAGACAGGTTCCCGCAAGGGAGCATGAGACCCGCAAGGAGACATGGCACCCGCAAGTGGGCATGGCACCCGCAAGGGGTGCCACTACTATACTACGGAGCACCTTCGGAGGCTCGTGTATAGTAGTGAGAGGGCTCGCCCCTCTCATGTTCGTGCTTTCAATGGCTGCTCTCTACGATTGCAATCTCTTCTGCAGTGAGGCCATACAGGCGATAAACAATCTGGTCGATCAAGCGATCAGTCGCCACAATTCTTCCATCAAGCGCCGCTATAGCAGGCTGAAATGTCCTGTAAATCTTCACCAGGCCGACGAGGTCTGGCCCTCTCAGGCGCTGCTTGAGCAGCCATTTCCATTGTTCCTCGTTCAAAGCTCCAATATCATCACGTAACTCGAGCACTCGTACCGCCAGAGCAGCAAGCATTTCTTGCGCTTCTGTGAGTTTTTTGTCAGTGTCCCTCTCGCCTGCCTGGCCCATGTTCGGAGGCGTCCAGAGCCTGCTGATCTTCTGCAACTCGGCACGAGAGAGTATACCTTCCAATCCAAGTATAAAATCTTCTACGGCCTGCTGCCGTCTCCTGTTGAGGTCGATCATCTGCTCCGCCAGGTACGACAGCAGGTCGCGCACCACGTCATCCTGCTCTGGTTGGGCTGCGAGACGCGCCTCGACAAAGGCGAGAAGTTCCTCGCGTTTACCAATCTTATAGAGAGCAATACCCTCGTTGGTGAGTGTAGTGCGCTCCTCTCCGGGTGTGGTGGAGGTGATGCGACGTATGGGGATCTGCGTGACATACTGAGTGAAGAAACGCAGGTAGCCGCCGCGAATCAACGCGGATAAGTCTCTGAAGAAGAATTCTATCAGAGAAGAATTGAGGAGCGAAACCAGGTATTTTTGGCCTGTGTTGCCATGCCTCCGAGCGACCACTGGGAGCCTGTGAGAGCTGATATAGGCAAAGACGCTTCACCGGCTTCGATTGCGGCAGCAAGATCGTTTTCGTAGGTTTGTTTTAACAAGGTGATTTTCACCTGTTGTGGCTGAGCAGCACCCGGTTCAAATTGTTGTTTCGAGGTCAGTACGATCATGGGATAGGTGATGGTCGAGGAAGGAGAGAGGGCGATCCCTGGCCACGGTACTGAGCCAGAGGGACAATTTGGCGAGTTCGACGGCCAGGGGATTGAGATCAACGCCATAGATGCACGATTGCACCACGCGCCGCTTCCAGTACGCCAGGTCTGTCTCCCTGGTTGTTTCTTCAGGGGACACGTTCTCTACGATGAAGCGCGCTATATACTCGGTGGCCTCTACCAGGAAGTGTCCACTGCCCATCGAGGGGTCCAGCACTTTGACCGCCAGGATAGACTCGACCTTTTTCTTTTCGCCTGAAGCGCTTTCCAGCGCTGAATGTAGTACCGGCCCTACCGTTTGTTCGACGATATATTTGACGATGTAGCCGGGCGTGTAGTAGCTGCCCGTGGCTTTGCGCTCCCCCTTGTCGTTGAGCAGGTCGATGGTCCAACCGTCCTGTGCTTCCCCTTTTGCCTTCTCCAGGTGATATTCCAGCAGGCCTCGTAAATCGTCCCCAGATCGCGAATGGAGAGGTCACGGTAGTCGATAAATTGCCCATCGATGCGAGCGAGTAGATCCATGGCTTGCTGTAATTGCGCATCCCCTACTTTGTACTGCTCAAGAAATGGGTGTTTTTGTGGATCGAAGAGGCCGCCATTAAATGTAGCGATCTTCAGCGGCGGCACGCCTATGTTGATATAGTCGAACAATTGCTTGAAAGAACTCCACAGGGTCACGCTGCTGGAAAGTAGCTCTACGCCGGCATCGAGTTCTCCGGTGATGCGATGGTTGAGCGCGTACAGGCTGTAGTGTTCGCGGTAGAGTTTGCTTTCGCTCAAGGGCAAGAGATCGCGGGCTTCGGCATAGAGGATGAAGAGCAGGCGATACAGGAGAATCAGCGAGTTATCGTAGATATCCTTCAGTATCGCCGGATCATGGGGCGAAAGGACATCAGGAGCATAGTCGAGGGAACCCTGAGCTACGTGGCGCAGCGCATTATAGATTTGCTTTTTGAGAGACTCACCGACACCCTGCGCGTAGTCTATGCTTTCTTTGAGGATAGCGGAGACACCAAGTGGATGAGCATCGAACGCTGAGCGGTGAAAGAAGGCGTAAAAATAGAGGAACTGTTCGAGGTTGCCACGCTGCAACAGTCCAGTTGGGACACAAACTCACTCCAACCGACGTCGCTGATGGCTTTGGCAAGGGAGTGGTTCTTGACCATGTGCTTGACTTGCAGGCTCTCGATGCAGTGGGAGGTTGAACTCAGCAGACTCAACCAGTTGGTAGAGCTGAGTCCAAATCCGAGGAACATGATGAGCAAGCCGGTAGAGGAGGGGTGCCGAATGAGTCGGTAGGGACCCGCTTCGATCACAGGCTGCTCGGGTACGATGGTCACGGGGTCACGACATTTTTTCCCTCCCGATTTCGCGGGGAAAAAATGTCGTGACCCCACCCCTGCCTGGCCTCACTCGTAAAACTTCATATGTGCCCAGATCACCGCGAATGGTGCCTTCGGCTGCCGCAAGATCAGGATAGGAGCATGATTCTCGTAGGCCACACACTCATCGCAGGAAGTCCGGGCGGCCAGCGTCACCGAGCTGAACCACCATGCAGCGTCCTGGGGAGCAATATTGATCGTGATGACGACCTGGCCGGTACACCCTTGCGGTCCCCAGATATAGAAGGCGTTGTGTCCGCTGATCGGTGGGGGCAGATGATAGCGCCCACCGAATTGCACGAGCGCACCAGCCTCGCCATAATCGAAGGTGAAGATGCAGGCCACCCGCTGCTCATCCAGTGGCAGACCGTGATACACCTGAGCAATCAACGCGACCTGTTCCTCCCAGCCAAAGCGATCCGCCTGCAGCCCTGCGCTGCTACTCTGTTCATACACGGCGGGTGGCAACACCGGCATCACCGCAGGAGCTAGCAGCACGCCCGCCATTCACCCAAGAGCACCGCTCCACCAGCATACAACGGCGGGTAGGCCGGTGCCAGAAAATAGAATTTCCCCTGAATCGCGATGAAGAGGACGAAGAGGATGAGATACGCCCACCCGAAGACCCGATAGCGTGCACCGCGTGCGGAGAAGAAGTACCACAGTCCTGCCCCCCACAAGAGCACCGATAGGGGATTCATGCCGAGGATCTGATTGGTCAGGAAATCAAGCGGCGACCCACCGGCGCTATGATTTTGGGGATAGTTCGCCCAATACTGGAACGATGCCCAACCATTGGCGGCATTCCAGAGAAGAAATGGCAAGACGAGAGCGAAGGCGATCAGGCCACCAAACAGCGTCCAGCGGGTGAACAGCAGGCGGCGTTGTGGAGTCAGCAGCAATCCGACGACCAGCGCGAACCCCCAGAAGAGGATGGTCTCCTTCGTCAACAATCCCAGGCCAGCCACCAGGCCGAACCCGAGCCAGCGCCGGGGGCGTTCATCGCGCAGCAGGACGATGAGGATGGTGGCGCAAAGCGCCCACCAGAATTCATCGAAGACATCATAGGCGTAGATTGAGCCGGTTCCCAGCAGGACGAGGGCCGTCGCCGATGCCAGGGCAGCGAGTCCCTGGACCCACCCCTTGCCGCCGAGGAGCCGGGCCATCAGCCCGGTCAGGATGATCGTCCCGGCACAGACCAGGGCCGAGATCACGTGGATGGCCCATAAGGCATTGCCGGTGAGGAAGCGGGGAAGCAGCGTGATCCAGGGAACCAGCGGCGGGACATCCACATAGCCAAAGGCGGGATGGTGGCTCATGGCCATTACATAGAGTTCATCGCGGAAATAGCCGTAATTGTTGCCAACCAGGACATGGGCCAGGAACGAGATGAAGGCTACGATCAGCACAGCGGGAGCGAGATCGGCGCGGCGATACAGGGTAATGATGCCGGCGCGCAGGGATGAAGCAGCGGGCATGGCAACCCCTTGTGACGATTTTGAAACGCCTCTGAGCATGAGTCCCATGAGAAAAGATCCTTTCGCGAAAAAACCAGTCGTTTCGTTTTTCGATAGATCCCGTCCTTCACGGGCGGTTAGTCCATCCATACCAGTTTCAGCAGTTGTCCCAGACCAGGCCGTTGCCCGTACATCAAGACGCCGTAGCGATACAGGCGCGCGGCAAACCAGGTGCAGGCGAGAATGGCAACCAGCATCAACGCGATCGTCAAGACGATCTCCCACCAGGCAGCCGTGCCCAGAGCAATGCGCACTAGCATCAACGTCGGGGTCCAGAAAGGAAGATACGACAGCACCTTCGTCCAGGCTGCATTGGGAGAAGTTGCCCCGAGAAAGAACAGAAGATATCCAATGGTGACCAGCATCCTAGGAAGTATGGTCGCGTTTTGCACCTCATCCTGGCGTTTGACCAGCGCGCCTAGTCCGGCATACAGGGCGGCATACAGGAAGAACGCCAGCAGAATGTAGATCAGGAACAGGAGGTAGAACGGGATGGACACACTGGTGAGATACTGGCTGAATCCTCCCGCGTTTGCACCGAACAGCGCCGCTTGTAACGGGGTTTGCAGCAGAAGCGTACCAATGCCGACCACCACCAGGCACGTCATCTGTGTCATGCACGCCGCGCCGATGCCCACGATCTTGCCGATCAGCAGTTGGAAGGGGGTCGCGGCATTTACCAGAATTTCCATAATGCGGCTGCTTTTCTCTTCCGCGACTCCCGCCGCGACGATATTGGCATAGGTCGAGACAAAGATGACGATCAGTAAAGCACCGGCATAAGCGAGGACAAATCCCGCAATGATCTCACTCACCGGGCGAGTGCTCTGGCCCCGCTGCGTATACACCATCGTCAGGCTGGGAGGAGCAAACAGGCGAGTTGTTTGAGACGGTGTGAGACCAAGGCGATGAGCGGTATCGAGCACGGTGAGCTGCTGGGCCAGGGCCTGAATACTGGTCAGACTGCTGTCGTTGTTTGGATCGGCATTAGTATAGTAGAGAAACTGGAGGTTCCCTTGCGAGGAACGATCAAGCACGAGCAGGATATCCAACTTGCCCTTCTTGACCTGGTTTTGCAGGCTGACCAGGGAAGCTTGTGGCTGGCTGCTAATCGCGTAAGGAGCAGGGCCGGTGGTAGCCGTCCCGTTCAGTTGCGAACTGATGTATGAGGTCAGCATCGCCTCATTCAGACCCGCGACTGTACCCGCGTCATTCACCACGACGACCTGGGTTTGTGAACCTGGCTGCGCAGTAATATGCTGCACAAACTGCACCATCGTCGGGATAAAGGCAGCAAGGAACACGATGACCAGGAGGATTATGCTGGTGATGATAAAGCTGCGCTGGGTCACCCGGTTTTTATACTCGCGCCCGATAATCAAACGGATATTGCGCGGGGTGTTCTGGGCAGCGGCGCCACTTGAACTCACCGCTACAGCCCTTTGTTCCTGGGCGCTTCGTTCGTGCTCTGGCCTTTCCATCAGTTTCTTTGCCATGGTTTCCTTCCTCCTTCTCGGCGCAAAGCCTCGAGGCATGCGCGTCTCGCTCCGCCCAACTGCTCGGATCAGTCGCCTCTTGCTCTATGCTGGGAGAGCAGAGGGAGCATCAGGCAGCGCGGTCGTGCCTACCAGCTCCATGAAGATGTCAGTCAGTGATGGCTCAACTACCTCGAAACGGCTGATGATGCCGCCATGCTGCAGCGCCGCCTCCACAATCAGGTTGGGATTGAGGTTGGCCTGGAACTGCATTTCGATATAATCCTGGCGGCGTTTGGTGACCTGCACGAAAGCCTGCGTATCAAGCCAATTGGCCTCGGGGTCATTGTCGAGCTTGAGGCGTGCCACGTTGCGCCCGTGCTGGCGTTTGATCTCCTGCACGCTGCCCTGCACCACCGCTTGCCCCTTGTTGATCAGCACCATGTCCTCACACAACTCCTCGACCTGCTCCAACTGGTGTGTCGAGAAGATGATGGTCTTGCCGCGCTGGTGCATCTCCAGAAAGGCCTCTTTGAGCACTGTCGCGTTGACCGGGTCTAATCCGCTAAAGGGCTCATCCATGGTCAGGATCGTCGGATCGTGCAACATGGCAGCGAGAAACTGCACTTTCTGCTGGTTGCCTTTGGAGAGTTCTTCGATCTTCTTGTGGCGATTGGCAGTGATCTGGAACCGCTCCAGCCACTCATCGAGTGCTCTCAGAGCGTCCTGTTTGGAAAGGCCGGAGAGGCGTGCCAGGAAGAGCAATTGCTCGGCGACCTCCATCCTGGGATAGAGTCCACGTTCTTCTGGCAAATAGCCGAAGGATCGACGTGCGACCTGGCGCACCGGGATGCCGTTCCAGGTGATCTGGCCGGAATCAGGACGGAAGAGGTCGAGGATCATGCGCATCGTCGTCGTCTTCCCCGCGCCGTTGGGGCCCAGGAAGCCGAAAAGCGCACCCTCTTTCACTTCCATGGAGAGGTCTTTGATCGCCTGGAACTGACCAAACCATTTGTTGATGTGTTCAACTTGAAGACTCATAGGGGATGACTCCCTCCTTGCGGGTGGCTGGCTCGAACAGCGTCACCAGTTCCCGCGCATAAGATCGACGGAATTTTAACATTCACAGGAAGGAAGAGCGAGACAGCGGTCGCAAACGCCAGAATTTTTGCTAGCATGTTCAGAGCAATTGGGATGAGAGCCGCCGGATACGCAAAGCCAAACACCGCCCACACCGCGAAGAGCAAAAACATGCCCGCCAAAAGGAACAGGGTAGCTCTCGACAGCTTCATGACAGGTGATAACATGAGCATCGCAAAACTTGAGGCCTCTACGAGAAAGAGCGGTAAAAAGAAGAGCAAGGTAAACAGTATTTCAGGAGAGGGAGGATACGTTCGCCACATCACGATGAGATCAAATGGGAGTTCGAAGATCATCGGCGCAGCGATGGTACCAACAATGGCACTCCCAAAAGCGACCCAGAACCCGCTACGTCTTGCCAGGTACGCGATCACGATAAAGGCCAGCAATCCTGAGGTCACGGTCACGGGAGTGATGGGGTTCACCGGTCCAGTGAAATGACCCACCTGGTGATACAGCGCAAGCACGTAGATGATAACTGCCAACACCCACGTTGTCACAGCCAATACCCACATGACGACGAGAGCAACGCCAAGAAACTTTCCAGGTCTTTTGACTGCAATGGGATAGTGTAATCGCATTGCCAAGGAAATCAAAACGCCTGTGACGATCAACAGTCCGACCGCCAGTATGATGGAGCTGCTCCCTGCATAGGGACTCCACGTTCCATAGTGAGTCATAGGTACCTCCATACGCTGCTTGAGAGAAGCAACGCACACCGATTCTTGAACATGGTCGTTTTAGGAAGCCCTGTCCTCCTCCCCGGAGGATGAGGGCAAGCCCCTCGCTTTTGCAGGGAGGTCAGGTGACAGCCGCATGCCGATAAACACCCACAAACGCATGCCGAAAAACGAGAGGGCCAGCGCGCCCAGGACGGCTCCCAGTTTGAGAACGTTCGCTCCCAGCGCGAAGCTTCCCATGAGAGCCGGGAAGAGGCCTGAGAGCGTCAGCAGCACCAGGTCGTTGAGAGCCGCCGTGCCGAGGGCCACCACGGCGAAGCGCGCGACCTCGCCTGCCCGGAGCGGGCCACGCACGCGGAAAGTGAAGCGCCGGTTCCACACGAAGCTGTTGGTTGCGGCCAGCACGACGGCAGCCGTGTTGTAGGCCAGCAGCGGCACGGTCGCCCGCGTGGGGAAGGCGACCAGCGCCGCGTTGAGCACGCCGAAGTCGATGACGGTGTTGCTCGTCCCGACCACGCAGAAGCGGGCGAACTGCCCCAGCGCCCCGCCAATGGTCTTGCCCGTGCTTTTCTCCTTTAGCCTCGCCAGGATCTCAACTCTTGCTCGTACGTCCAACTCACACTTGCGCCACTGTGTACGTCCCCACGGCACATCCTGATAGCTGACTTCACGCATGGCTTTCATGCATTTCCTCCTCGTAGAGGTGGCTCTGTTTTCTTCGTGCCGTGCACGGCGGGAGCGAGGTCGGCGCGGCGATACAGGGTGGTGATGCCGGCATGCAGGGATGAAGCAGCGGGCAGGGCAACCCCTTGTGACGATTGAGAAACGCCTCGAAGCCAGAGTCCCATGAGAACAGATCCTTTCGCGAAAAAAACATCAGAAGAACTCCGTTTTGCCGGATAGACAGGCACTGGTGAGTGAGCCATCTTCCTTGTACTGAGTATAGCCGGCCAGAGCAGGACAACGCCTGTCCCATCGGTCACGAATCACGGGCCTATTTCTGGCCCTGGCTGCTATGACCGGCGTCATAGGTCCTGTCGAGAACACTTATGACCAGCGTCATAGGTCTGTCGAGCACACGTATGACTGCAGACACTGGCGAGCGGGAAGGCCAATGAGGTATACTACGGAAAACAAGCGCATCACTCACAGTCGGCGGGTACACTCATGACAATCAAGCAAGAGCAGATCATGCAAACGCAACCCATACCATTATCAAGCTGGTACCTTCGTTGGATCCCCTGGGTCGTCTCTGGTTTCGCCTGCGTTGGCTATCTCTCCAGTGTCTTGAGTGCGCCGCACCTTACCCTGGTCAGTTTGCTTCTGCTCACGGGGACCTATGGGGCCTGGCTCGCGATCTATCATCTCGGAGTACAACAGTTCAAGGTCCGCCCCCATCCAGGCTTCGTGCTGGCCCTGTTCTGTCTGGCCTGCGCCTCCCAATTCATCCCCTTGCCGGGCACGGACGCCTCTTGGCTCCCACTGCTGCCGCTCATCACGGCTGGCCTGATGACGACGATCAAACCAAGATATCTCGGTCTGCTCGCGGCAGGCGCCCTCTGCCTGAGTTCCTACCTCGCGGTCCGCCTCCTCAACCCCTACTGGGAGGCCAGCGGTCAGGTGGGCCTCCTGCTCTCGTTTGTCTCCATCTTTAGCTACGCGGCGATCATCGGCGAACTCGCGCTGGCCCACAGGGCGCTGGAAGGCACCAACGCCAGGCTCGCAGCGGCCCACACGCGCCTGCAGGAGTATAGCGCCCAGGCGGAGGAACTTTCGGTCATCCGCGAGCGCAACCGGATTGCCCGTGAGATCCACGACACGCTTGGTCACGCCCTGACGCTCCTCTCGGTCCAGCTGGAAACGGCCACGCAGCTCGAAGCGCACAGCGATCCCCGCCTGCACGAGGAACTGCTGCAGGCACGACAGGTGGCGAAAGCCTGCCTGACGGACGTCCGTCACTCCGTCGAGGCGCTCCGACCCGACGAAACCTCCGCAGGCTCGTTGCAGGAGCAACTGCGCAAGCTGGTGGCGGCAGGTGAAACCACCTACCCCGAGACCAGGATCACGCTCGATCTGGAAGAGGCGACGCACCCGCTGCACCCAGAAGTGTGCCAGACGCTCTACCGCTGCGCGCAGGAGGCGCTGACCAATATTCGCAAGCATGCACACGCCACCAAGGTACTGCTGCGCCTCTCCACGAGCGATGGAGAGGAGGGACAGGTGGAACTGACGGTGCTGGACAACGGCCAGGGTTGCCCACCGGAGTACGAGCAAAGAGGGTCTGGCTTCGGCCTGCGGGGCATGCGCGAGCGCGTCGGGCTGCTGGATGGGACGCTGCGGGCTGGCCCCCAACCCGGACACGGCTGGCGCGTCGAAGTGGTGCTCCCGCTCACACCACGGGGGCAAGCGGAGGGCAGCGCCACGGGAGCACGCGCAACCAGGGAGAAGGTCTAGCCATGGCAGAGCGTCTCCGTGTGTTGATTGTGGATGACCAGCGCCTGCTGTGCGAGGGCTTTCGCAAGCTGATTGAGCTGGAGCCGGACCTGGAGGTGGTCGGCATGGCCGGGGATGGCGAGGAAGCGCTGGCCATGGTCGAACGCCTCACGGCCTCGCGAACGGCTCCAGACGTGGTGCTGATGGATGTGCGCATGCCGCGTCTGGATGGCATTCGCGCGACGCGTGCCTTCCAAGAGCGCTGGCCCGAGATCCGCGTGGTCATCCTGACGACTTTCGATGACCGAGAGTTGATCCACGCTGGTCTGCAAGCGGGAGCCCTGGGCTATGTGCTCAAAGACATCACCGCCGAGCAGCTCGCCACGACCATTCGCGTGGTCGCACAGGGCCAGGTCCTCCTGCATCCAGATGTCGCCAGCAAGGTCATTGCCTCCTTCTCCTCTGCACCCATCGAGCCCGCAGTGACCGCTCCTGCCACCCCTGCGTTCGCCGGCGGGAGCGACGTGGCGCTGTTGACCGAGCGCGAGCGGGAGATTCTGGCCCTGCTGGCGCGTGGCGCCTCCAATCGCGAGATCAGTGAGACCCTCTACATCGCCGGCGGCACCGTCAAGAACCACCTCAGCAACATCCTGGGCAAGCTGGGGGTGCGCGACCGGACGCAGGCTGCCCTGAAAGCCAGAGAACTCGGCTTGCTGTGACGACTCCCCACGCCTACAAGGCGGGGGCTTCTGGAATGACGCGGCTGTGTCGTCCCACAGCTTGAAAAGCTTCAGCTAAGATATTTTTGCTCCCGTTGTGGTCACGGTGGATCACCAGTCCACAGTGGGGGCACTCGTAGACCCGGACGGAAAGCGGCATTGGTTGACGATGCCCACACGCCGAGCAGGTTTGCGACGTATAGGCCGGGTTCACTCGCACCACGACTCGACCAGCCTCTTCCGCTTTCTCGAGCAAGCGCGTGAAAAACATCGACCACGACGCATCAGCAATACTTTTGGCCACTTTCGGGTTTTTGACCATATTTCGCACGACCAGGGCTTCTACCGCAAGCAACCCGAACTGCTTGATCAGTTTGCAGACCTCTTGTTCAATGAAGTTTTTGCGACGATTAAGAGTCCGCTCATGCACGCGGGCCACGACTTTGCGCTTTTTCTCTCGCTGTTAGCTGCCTTTGGGGGCTTTCGAGAGCTTGCGCGAGGCTCTGGCGAGCGCCGCCGCCTCCCTCCGAAAGAAGCGAGGATTGGCAATTTCCTCCCCGGTGGAGAGGTAGGCAAAAGTCTTGAGCCCCACATCAATCCCGACTTCTTCGGTGCAGATGGGTAAGCGCCTGCCAGTACCTCTTCCTCTCCAATCTCCACACTGATACTCACAAACCATTTTCCTGTCGGAGTGCGTTTCACAACGGCGGTCTTGGGCGTCCCTTTGATGGGTCGGTGCAGGACCATCTTGACCGGCCCTAATTTGGCGAGCACCAGCGTTCCCTTGTTCTTCTTGTTGCCTCTTATCACATCAAAACTATTCTGATACTGTTTGAAGGTCATGGAATCATAACGGAAACGGGATTTAAAGCGGGGATAGCCTGGTTTCTGCCCTTGCTGGACCCGCCGAAAAAAGTTGTCAAAGGCCAGGTCCACTCGTTTGACCGCATCCTGAAGCGCCTGCGACGGCACGTCACGCAATTCCGGGCGGACTTGTTTGCATCCAGGCAACTCCGCGCATTGGTGTTCGTAGGAGAGGGAGACGCCCGCCATGCGATAGGCACTTTTGCGTTCATCGAGCGCCGCATTGTAGAGCTGACAGCACAAGCCGAGCCACTCTAGAAGCGTGTTGATTTGCTTGTGGGTAGGATAGATGCGAAAGAGATACGTTTTTCGTGGCTTCGCTGCTTGCTTCGTCTTGGTTTTGGCCTTGTTAGACATGCTTTTGTTGCTCAATGTACTCTTTGATGATGGAGAGCGGTGCTCCTCCCGTAGTACTCACAAAATAACTATTGGTCCACAAGGTGGGCAATTTTCGCTTCAAAACAGGGAATGCTTGACGCAAGAGCCGAGAAGAACGGCCTTTGACGAGCTTCATCAGGCGATGAATACCCAACTGCGGATCAACGCTTACTACCAAATGGACATGATCAGGCATCACTTCCAGTTCCTCAATTTCGGCTTGATACTCCTGGCACACTTCCCGAATAATCTGTTTGAGTCGCTCTTCAATCGGCGAAACCAGCACTTCCTGCGATACTTCGGACACCAGACCACATGATAGTGGCAGGCATAGAATACATTCCGGTTGCTCTTATAGGATGTCTCATCCATAGATTCAGTATATAGGCATCGTGCTATCTACGTCAAGAGCATTTGTTCTTGCCTTTTTGCCCTACCCATCCCCTCCCCCAAAAAGGAACGCGCCTTTCATCCCCGTCAATGAGTTGAGGGCTTTCAGGTGCGGAATGGGGTAAAAAAGCGCTGGTTGCATGGTGCGCTTCCCACTTCGTGTACACTTTTCAGGTTTTCATATGCTGCTACCAGGTGCTCATATGCTATCTGGTGGTGTGTGATCGTATTGCAGTGTTTGCAATACTTTGAGCGCTTCGGTGACATGCTTTTCCGAAGCAAATTGTGCGGAGAAGATGTGGCGGACGATGCCCTGCCTGTCGATGATGTAGGTTACGCGGCCTGGCAGCAGTCCAAAGGTCGCGGGGACGCCGTAGCGCTTTCTGACTGCGCCACTTGCGTCACTCAATAGGATAAAAGGGAGATGATGTCGAGAGGTAAACTGTTGATGTGACTCTGCTGAATCGGAGCTAATGCCGATTACTTCCGCTCCGGCATCTTTGAAGACCTCGTAGCTATCGCGGAAGGCGCAGGCTTCCGCGGTGCAGCCGGGGGTGTTATCCCTTGGGTAGAAGTAGAGTACGATGGCGGTTTTGCCGGTGAAATCTTTCAGGCTCACCGGCGTGCCCGATTGGGTGGGAAGAGTGAAGTCGGGTGCGGCGTCGCCCACCTGGATTTTGCTTTTTGTTGATTGGGCTGAATTATCGTGCATGCTTATGGTATCTCCTCTTTTGTGATTCCTCTGTGTATTATTTTACCTCATATGAGTGGTTCTCATTCGTCAGGGGTTACCAGTACTTTGTTGACTTCGGATTTTTCTCGCTCAATGGCCATCTGAGACTGAGAGAGGCGAGTGTCTCATCACGTCATCGTCCTTCATCTGGTCAGTCATGCTATACTACAGCTATGGTATCGATATGTGCTTCCTGTGGTCAGATAAATCTGGATGAGGCCCGCTTTTGCAGCGCATGCGGCCATGTTATGGCTGTTGCTCACGGCGCGTGCGAGGCGTCCCCTTCTCCCACCATCTTCATTGGCCGCCAGCGTGAACTGCAAGCGCTCCGAGCGCATCTGGACGGTGCCGAAGCCGGTGTGGGCAGCCTCGTCATGCTCGCCGGTGAGGCGGGCATCGGGAAGACGTCCACTGCTCGCGAGTTCGCGGCCTTTGTTCGCGAGCGCGGCCTGGTGGTTCTTTGGGGCTCCTGCTTCGAGGGCGACTGGTCACCACCTTATGGGCCCTGGGTCGAGGCACTTGGGGAGTACGCCCAGAGCAGAGACCCGGAGCGCCTGCAACGCGAACTTGGGCCGAGCGCACCACCCCTTGTCCAACTCATACCCCGGGCGCGTGCCATGCTCCCCGATACACCGCTCGCCGCACCGCTGCCTCCTGACGAGGCGCGCTTGCGCCTCTACGAAGCGGTTGGCCAGTTCTTCCTGACGATCGCGCAAGAGCAGCCCACCGTCCTGGTGCTTGATGACCTGCACTGGGCCGATCCTGATTCGCTGCGGCTGCTGCGCTCTGTCGCCCGCTTCGTCCGTCGCTCGCGGCTCGTGATCGTGGGAACCTATCGGGACCCAGATGTGGAGTTGCATCGCCAACAGCTGCTGACCGACGTGCTCGCCGTGTTGCGACGTGAAATGGACTATGAGCGGATCGTGATCCGTGGGCTTGTCGAGGAGGAAGTGGCTGAGTACCTGACTCAAGCTGGCCACCAGCAACTTCCGCAGGCGCTCGTCCGGGCGATTTATGCTGAGGCCAACGGGAATCCCTTTTACACCCGCGAGATCTTCCGGCACCTGATGGAGGAGGAGAAGATTGTCCCTCGTGCTGGGCGCTGGTCAACTGATCTCACCATCAACGACCTTGGCATTCCCGAGGGTGTGCGCCAGGTTCTGGGCAGAAGAATCTCCCGCCTCTCCGATGAGACGAAGGGCATGCTCAGGCTCGCTGCCGCCTTCACGGGTGGCTTTGCATTTGAGGTGCTGCAGGCGCTGACCGAGCTATCAGAGGAGACGCTGCTCAATTGTCTTGACGAGGCGCTCCAGGCCGGGCTCATTCGCACCACGGGAGAGGCGGCTACCTTGATATCCACCACTGCAACGGGGCTTTCGCGTCTACACAGCGTGTCAGCAGTGGTGCAAGGTAGTACCTATGATTTTGCCCACGCCATCGTGCGGCACACGCTCTATGACGAGTTGAACCCCGACCGGCGGGCGCGTCTGCACCGCAGGATCGCTCTCGCACTTGAGCAGGTGTACGCCGGCTGCACGATGGATTACGCTGCCGAACTCGCTGCACAGTACCACGCCTCCGCCATCCTGCCGGGAGCAGAGCAGGGGATACCTTACTGCCTGGCTGCGGCAGAGCAGGCACGAGCGGGGTATGCACATGAGCGGGCCGTGGTCTTCCTGCGCATGGGGAGGGACCTGCTCCCTGGAGGTACGTCCGAAGATTCTGCCGGCCTTCTCTGCCAGCTCGCCATCGCTGAGGCCGAGGCCCTCCTGCTCACCGATGCGCAACACTCTGCAGAAGAGGCGTTGGCGGCATTGGCAGCGACCGGGGCCGAGCCGAAAACGATCGGTACCTTCCTGGTGACTGTTGCACGGGCGCTCAAGGACGGTGGAGCAGCCCACACCCTCTGGGAGCCGCTGGTCCACCGTGGCCTGGTGCTGGTAGGAGTCGAGCACGACCTGCTGTGGGCACGGCTGACCCTTCTCCAGGACTGGACGGAGTCCATTGCGACTGGCACGATCAATGCCGATCGGTGGAGGGGGTATGATCTCTCTCCCCGACACTTTTTGGGGAGGGGTGAAAGGGGGAAAGAGAGATCGTCCTAGAGAGTAGAAATCAAAACACTGCTCTCAAGGAGGACGATCTCAATGAAAGCCTTCAGTCCATTATGTGCAGAATGGCACAAGCAAGTCAAGGAGTTTTTTGGGAAGTTACATGGCCATCAAAGCCAAGCGTTAGCGCTATTTGTGTGGGGAGCGATCAAAGCGAAGAGTATCGTGTTGTCCCAAGTGGCCGAGGAACTGCTGGCGGAAAGTGAGGCCAAAGCGCTCAGGCACTCTCCGACGGCTACAACGCTTCGTGAGTAACGAGCGCATCCAGGTGGAGGCGGTGTGGGAGGACTTTTTGCAAGAGAGCGAAGCCGATTGGAGTCAGCAGAAGGTGGTGCTGGTGCTGGATCTCACGCCGTTTGAGGAATATGGGCAAGTGGTGTATGTGGGCTTGCTCGAACAGACGCGCATGTTGCCCTTAGCCTGGAAAGTGATGCCGGGACAAGAGACGTGGGACGAGGGCCTGTGGGAAATCGTGGGTGGCTTGTTTACGCAGATCAAAGGCGCGCTGGGTGAGGCGGATTGCACGGTACTGGCCGATCGCGGCTTGAGCTGCCTGGCGCTCATCGAGTTGTGTGAGGCCCAGGGCTGGCACTATGACTTGCGCATTAAACAAGAGGAGCAGTGCCGTCCGTGGAAGCGCGGTCACTGGCAAGGGTGGCAGGTCGTCTCGCGATTCGTGCCCCAGGTGGGCAAATCCTGGTATGGGAAAGTCCTCCTGTGGCAGGTACACCAGCGCGAAGTCCACCTCAGCGCGGTGTGGAAAAAGGGGCATGAGCAAGCCTGGGTGGTGATTTCTGATCGGCCTGCCGGACCGGAGCGCATCCGGGAGTATGGCTGGCGCATGCGCGTGGAATCGACCTTTCAAGATATGAAAAGTCGCGGCTGGCAGTGGGAACAGAGCCACGTACGCGACTTGGAGCATCTCAACCGCCTGCTGCTGGTGCTCTTTCTGGCGTTCTGGTGGTTGATGCGATTGGCGGCCTCGTGCATTCACACTGCACCTGCCTGGCTCAGACCAGACATTTGGAGATACTACCTGTCACCCTGAGCCCTTCGCTTCGCTCAAGGGTAAATTCCGCGAAGGGTCTGGCTCGACGGACGCAGAGATCCTTCCCCTTCGCTACGCTCAGGGCTGCGGCTCATGCGCTCAGGATGACAGCCTGACGCGAAGGGATGACAGCCTGATGCGAAGGGATGACAGCCTGGATACCACTCAAGTCATGTCACCCCTCGCTTCGCGAAGGGCCGCTCACGGGAAGTCTTATCTCCAAACGTCTGGGCTCAGACTCCTTTAGTTGACCTGTCTGCTCTTGCCTGCCCAGTACTTCTCGCGCAAGTCACGCTTGAGAATCTTGCCCGCGCCGCTCTTGGGCAAAGCTTCTGTACGAAACTCAATACTGCGGGGGATCTTGTAGCCAGCGATCTGCGTGCGTGTATGTACGATCAACTCATCAGAACTCGCGCTCATCCCAGGCTTACAGACTACTACTGCATGCACTATCTCTCCCCACTGCTCGTGTGGGATGCCAATCACTGCCGCTTCCAAGACCGCAGGATGGGTGTACAGGGCATTTTCCACCTCGGCGGTGTAGATGTTTTCGCCGCCAGAGATGATCATGTCCTTCGATCTATCGACGATGTAGATGAAGTTTTCCTGATCTAGCGTTGCCAGGTCGCCTGTATGCATCCAACCGTCAACAACTGCTGCAGCGGTTGCTTCAGGGTTGCGCCAGTAACCCAACATGATATTGGGTCCACGTGCAATAATCTCACCGATCTCCCCTGATTCCACATCTTCGCCTTGCATGTTCACCACGCGCACTTCTACACCAAGTGCTTCCCTGCCGCAAGAAGCGAGTCGTCCCACCTGCTCAGGCGTCCCCTCGACCCTGGCGTCCGATGGCTCTAGCATCGTCAGGAGCGGTGCCGTCTCGGTCATCCCGTAGGCCTGGACGAAGATGGGACCCCATTTTTGCAGCCCCTTCTTGAGGAGTTCTAGTGGCATGGGCGCGCCACCATAGGCGATGCGTCGCAAACTGGAGACATCATAGGTATCGACATCAGGATGGTTCAGCAACGCGTTAATCATCGTAGGCACAAGCAACGTTGAGGTCACTCGCTCACTTTGAATGGCCTCAAGCATCTGGACCGGGTTGAACATGGGGATGAAGACATGCTGCCCCCCCACCATTGTCAGCGAAAACGTGGAAGCGGTATCGGCAAGGTGGAACATCGGCCCGGCGTGCAGGTAGGTGTCCTGGCCCGTGTAGCTTGACGCCATAATCATATGGTAGGCATTGGACACGATATTTTTATGCGAGAGCATCACGCCCTTGGCACGCCCTGTTGTACCGCCTGTGTAGAACAGGCCCGCGAGATCATTATCTTGCATCTCCCGATCGACACTCTGCTTTTCCTGTGTACCCCTGCTTACTACATCCTCATAATTCAGCATGGCTTCAGGTGTCTCGTCGCCGCTGTATATCACATGTTCTACGGTGGGGAACGTATCGCGCCCGGTCGCCAGGGGTGCAAATGATTTGTCTACCACGAGGATTTTCGATTCACTGTCGTTGAGAATAAAAACGATCTCAGGGCGTGCCAGGCGGATGTTGAGCGGGACGATCACCGCTCCCATGCGCGCGCAGGCGTAGTATAGTTCGAGGTAGCGATGGCAGTTGAGCATCAGCACCGTCACGCGGTCACCATGCTGCACTCCGAGCGCTGCCAATCCGCGTGCAAGCGCACCGGTGCGCTGCTCAAATTCATTCCACGTATAGCGAGTCTGCCCGCACACAACTGCATTGCGTGTTCCTGCCACCTTTTTAGCGTGGGTCAATCCCTGCATAATGTTCATAGAAAATGAACCTCCTTAGCGTCTTCCAAAGACCAGTTCTCCGGTCTCACAATGCTTGCGAGTCTACGAAATGCCACACTCAAAGCTCCCGGCCATACTTATGCTTCCCGTTCTTGATGCACCGTTTGTTCCCTTCCTAAATTATGGAACAGTAGTAGAGGTATTATAAATGGAAGGCCGCGTAGAATACAATGTTTTCAATTACAAATTGAGCGTGGGAAATTGTTCACTCGAACAATGCGAACCTCTACGAGATTTTCTCGAAGAGCAGTTGGAATAGCTTGCCTATTTCCTCGTCTTGCAGGGCAAGGGTGGCTTCTCCGACTGTCAACTCGAATTTTTGATAGGCGGGGATGGGTGTGGGAGCGAGCCAGGAAATGAGCCAGGTGCGGGTTTCCCGGGCAATAGCAAGGGAGGCTTCCCGCAGTTTGCCGGCATCGCCGCGCAGGAATATATGCATCATATTGGTGTGAGGCGGGTCTGGCACGATCTCGATCCGCGGAAAAGCGGATAGGATGGAGGCGATGGCTTTGGCCTTCGCGTGGTAGGCTTCCATGCGCGGCAGGCGTTCGGCAAGGCCTTTTTGGGCTGCGAGCACGTAGGGGTACAGTTGTACGAGGTTACCGCCATGACGGCGCTGCCAGACGCGCGATTCGGCAATCACGTCCTCCGGGCCTGCCAGGATTGCGCCAGCGATGCCGCCAAGTATCTTGTAGAACGAGACGTAGACGGTGTCGAACAGGGCAGCAATCTCAGCGTAGGGACGTTTGTAGAAGGGCTGGCTTTCCCACAGGCGGGCGCCATCCAGGTGCATGGGGGTGCCCTGTTCACGCGCCCAGGAGATTATCTCAGTCAGGGTCTCCCAACTCGGCAGCTGGCCACCTATTTCGCGCTGCGGCAGTTCTATGAGCAGGGCTCCCAGCGGTTCTTTGACGTTTTTCAGGTCATCCAGGGTGAAGAGGCGATATGGCGAACCCAGCAATATGCCTTGAAGGTTGTGCAAGCGTTGATAGCCATGCTGTTCGTGGATCTCCAGGTGGCAGGTCGGGTGAAAGGCCACGTTGGATATTTTTCTGCGGTCACACCAGATGCGCAGCGCGATTTGCTGGCACATGGTCCCGCTGGGCATGAATACCGCTGCCTCTTTCCCCAGCAGGGTGGCGACTTCAGCTTCAAAGTGGTTGATGATCTCACCTTCGCCGTATCGATCGCCGAGCATGCCTGGATCGACGCTGGCGGCAAGGTCGCTCAGAACCTGCTGTGGCGCTGGCTGGTAGTGGCCGCCGAGAAAACGGGTACATGCTTTGTAGATTTCGTCGTGGTTGTCCATGGTGGTGATGTCCTTTCACCTACTATAGCTGTCTTGCAAGGATGGGTGTAAGAGGAAAGTTTTGTTGTTGTTCAGTGTACAACATTTGGAATTTACCTATGTTACCGAAATACATCAGAGCTGCTATGGGCAAAGCGAGATATGAGATTTTGCCCGATGACAGTACATTTTATGGGGAGATTGCCGGTTTCGATGGAGTCTGGGCTAACGCGGATACGCTCGAGGCTTGTCGCGATGAATTAGAAGAAGTATTGGAAGGATGGATATTGCTGAGGGTCTCTCGCCATTTTCCATTGCCCGTTATATAAGCCTTATAGGTCCCATTCTGTCCTGGCTTGTCACCCTGAGCGAAGCGAAGGGTCTGGCTCGGGGGCGCAGATCCTTCGCTTCGCTCAGGATGACAGGGCTCTCTCCCCGACATTTTTGGGGCACCCATGCAGATGTAGACGGCGTCGTGAGGCCTGGCACCCGCAAGGGCCCCACACCGAGCACCACCACTCCGTGCCACTACACTTCAGGAACGCTACCCGACCACCAGATGACGGGGCGATGAGTGTGCAAGCGAGGCAAGGGGTGAGGCGACATGTAGTGGCACGGGGTGCGGTTGGGGGTGGTGGGCCCTTGCGGGTGCCAGGTGCGGACTCCCCAAAACTGTCGGGGAGAGAGGGATGACAGGTTGCTCGAGGTGAAAGAAGGTGGACAGGATCGCGCTCTACCGATGGTCGAACGAGTTTGTTAAGGTGCATCACCGGCTTCTATGACCAGGGCTTTCCAATTCTGCGATGTTGCCCCCGCCCCACAAAATTTGGGAGGGAAAAAGTGCTGGTAGAGCCCGCCCGGCGGGCTCTACCAGCACTTTTTCCCTCTCGGGGTGAGGGTGGACCAGCCTGAGAAGGCGCTTTCCCAGAACCGGAAAGCCCTGGTTCTATGACTCTGGCTCTTTACATCTCATGATACCTATGCTATTCTGTAAGCAGAGAAAATACAAGACATGGTAAACACGCGAGACATGTCTCTTCCTAGAGGTCTACAGAGAGGAAGCGCCAGCGGCTGAAAGCGCTCCGACCGGCAAGAAGGTGATACCCCTCGCTAATCTGTACCGAGACAGTAAGGTACACGTCCCGACCACGTTAGCGGTCGCTAAAGCGAGTCATTAAGCGCGAGGTTGAATTTCGAGTTTAAGGCGCGAAAGCTGGGTGGAACCACGAAGAGTGTCATTGCCTTTTCGTCCCATAAGGGGATGAGAAGGCTTTTTTGTTGTTTGACGAGGAGGATTTTTCTATGCCGGTCGAAGCAGAATTACAGGAATCTGTGGGGTATACGCCGGTCCAGCGCATGCGGCACTCGGCGGCACACGTGATGGCGGAAGCGGTGCAGGAGATTTTTCCAGAGGCACGTTTCGCTATTGGGCCAGCTATCGAGGATGGTTTTTACTACGATTTCGAGCTGCCGCGCACGCTGACGCCGGATGACTTTGCTGATATCGAGCAGCGCATGGCGCGGATTGTAGAGGGCAAGTACCCGTTTGTGCGCGAGCGCTGGCCGCGCGAGAAGGCGCTGGAGTACTTCCGCAACAAGGACCAGGTGTACAAGGTTGAGATTATCGAGAACCTGCCGGACGAAGAGGTAGGCATCTACCAGCAGCACAACTTTCTGGACCTGTGCCGGGGGCCGCATGTAGAAAATACAGGGGAGATTGGGCCTTTTAAGCTGATGAAGATAGCAGGAGCTTACTGGCGTGGGGACGAGCACCGGCCAATGCTGCAGCGGTTGTATGGCACGGCGTGGTTCACGCGGGAGGAACTAGACGCGTACCTGTGGCGTTTGGAGGAGGCGCAGAAGCGCGACCATCGCAAATTGGGCAAGGAGCTTGAGTTGTTCCATTTTGATCCCAGCGCACCAGGGATGCCATACTGGCTGCCCAAGGGTTTTAAGATGCTGCTGGAACTGATCAACTTCTGGCGCAGCGAGCACGAGAAGCGGGGCTACCAGGAGATCTCGGCGCCTTTGATCAACGATAGAAGGATCTGGGAAATTTCGGGACACTGGGAGCATTACCGGGAGGAGATGTTTCTTATCCCGGTCGACGAGAACGTTACGTACGGCGTTAAGCCAATGAACTGTCCCAACGCGATGATCGTTTTCAATCTCAAGACGCGCAGTTACCGGGATTTGCCGCTGCGGCTCTCGGACTGCGATACGCTGCATCGCCACGAGCGGGCGGGAACGCTGCATGGCCTGCTGCGGGCGCAAAAATTTCAGCAGGATGACGCGCACATTTTTGTGATGGAGGAGCAGATAGAGGAAGAATACGACCGTATTCTTGAGCTGACGGACCGCTTCTACAGCATCTTTGATCTCAAGTACACTTTCCGATTGGGCACGCGGCCGGAGAGCTATATCGGCGACCTGGAGACGTGGAACAAGGCGGAGGCAGCCCTGCAGCGCATCCTGGACAAGCATGTAGGGCCGGGACACTATATCATCGAGGATGGAGATGGTGCGTTCTACGGGCCGAAGATCGACATCTTGATGGAGGACGCGCTGGGCCGGTCGTGGCAGATGGGGACGATCCAGCTTGATTTCCAGTTACCGAGGCGCTTTGATTGCGCTTACATCGACAAGGACGGGTCAGAGAAGACGCCGGTTGTGATCCATCGCGTCATCTACGGGTCGCTCGAGCGCTTCGTGGGCATTTTAATCGAGCACACGGCGGGCGCGTTTCCTGCCTGGATGGCGCCCGTGCAGGCGAGGATCATTCCAATTTCTGACCGGCACTTCGCGTACGGACGAGAGGTTCTGGAATACCTGCGCGGCCAGGGTCTGCGCGCCGAACTGGAAGATTCGAGCGAACGTATGAACGCGAAGATTCGTGATGCGCAAGTGCAAAAGGTGCCGTATATGCTGGTGATCGGGGATCGTGAGGTTACGGAAAAGGCTGTGTCTGTACGCTTGCGCACGAATGAGGACCTTGGGGCGATGCCGCTGGAGCAGTTCGTAGAACGGATTACGGGGGTTGTTGAGACGAGAAGCAGGGAGTTGTAGAGAGGTTGCTATGTATACAAAGTCCGAAGCCTATTACGACGCGATTTACGGCACGATGAAGGATTACGGAAAGGAAGCCCAACAAATCCACGCGGTGATCCAACACTACAAACGATCGCGGGGCAATGCTCTGCTGGACGTGGCATGTGGGACCGGGGCGCACCTTGCTTTCTTGCGGCGAGATTATACGGTCGAAGGGCTCGATCTCGATGAAGAGATGCTGGCTATCGCCCGGCGGCGCAATCCTGGGGTGATCTTTCACCACGGGGACATGGTGGATTTCGATCTAGGGCACACGTTCGACGTGGTCTTGTGTTTGTTCAGTTCGATAGGTTATACGAAAACTTTGCCGCGTCTGCGGCAGGCGCTGCAAACGATGCGACGTCATCTGAACCCTGGTGGCGTGCTGCTCATCGAGCCATGGTTGGCTCCCGAGGCGTACAAAGTAGGTCTCTTGAGCGCAACCTTTGTGGATCAACCAGATTTGAAAATAGCACGTATGAATAAGGCTGAGGTGGAAGGACGAGTGTCTATTATGAACTTCCACTACCTTGTGGCTACCCCCGCGGGTATAGGGCATTTTACTGAACTGCATGAACTGGGGCTGTTCTCACACGAGGAGTACCTGGATGCGTTCGGCGCTAGCGGACTGGACGTGGTACACGATCCCGATCCTGAGAAGCTGACGGGCAGGGGGCTATATATTGGAGTTGCGCGGTGACCAATGGCGGCTGCTAGGCGCATGGCACCCGTTTGTTCTCATGGCACCCGCAAGGGATGCCACTACCATGATACGAATTATGCTCAGTGCAAAGAATGAGACGCACCCTTGAACGTTGAGTATGATAGCTCAGTTTAAATTGAGCATAAGGGACAGGTGCTCTTGTATAAAAGCACGGTCTTGCTCGTAAGGAATAAGTTCGATGGCCTGACGCGGGGAGAACCAGCCAACACCGATAAATCTCGGGTCGAGTGGTGTTTGTGACTGGTCGTTGTCCAGGGCGTACGCCAGGAAGTAGTGGATTGTCTTATCCTCTACGTCGCCGTTGCTCTTTATGGATTGGCGCATCATTGTGCCGAGGTGCTTGATAAGCTGGACGCGGGCCAGGCCTGTCTCTTCGTGAATCTCGCGCAGGGCGGCCTGCTCAAGTGATTCGTCCATGTCGACGTGGCCTTTGGGCAAGACCCACTCTTTTGCGCTATTTTTGTGATGAGCCAGGGCAAGCTTCAGTTCGCCTGCGATTTCGCGCAAGATGATTGCGCCTGCTGATACGGCTGTTCTTTGGACCATTTTCGAATCCTCTAGTGCATAGAGCGTGTCTGCTTCTCAGCGCCTTCGTACCCTCTCGCCGGGTGCTCGCGCGGCTTCGCCGCTCAAAATATTTATTGTATTGTGTGGAACATGCGCTTCACGCATGTTCCACACAATACAATAAAACAGGCGAGCGCCGCTTTTCCACACACCAGACTCCATCAGGCGAGCGCCGCAGGCGCGAGCAAGCGATGGTGATGGCAATCAGACAGACTCATAAAAAAGAAAGATATTTTCTTCAGAAGCGGCGGGAGGCGTCGCCTCCCGCCGCTTCTGAACATATGAAACTTGTTAATCGATGTAGCGGTAGGCTGGCAAGGTCAGAAACTCGGTGAACTGGTCGTTGGTGATGATCTGGTCGAGCAACTGGCGGGCCGTGTCAAATTTGCGCGCGGCAAATTGCTGTTCACCGAGCGCGGACTTGAGTTTTGCCAGTTCTTCATCCGTCAGTTGGCGGTATAGTTCGATATCCACTTTCCTGCCGTCTGCCAGGATGCCCTTGGGATGGTGAATCCACTGCCAGATTTGCGACCTGGCGATTTCGACGGTGGCGGCATCTTCCATCAGGTTGTAGATGGGAACACAGCCGGTACCGCGCAGCCACGATTCCAGGTACTGCAAACTGACGCTGATGTTGTTGCGCAGGCCGGCCTCGGTGATTTGTCCCCCCGGGATGGCCAGGAGGTCGCGAGCTGTTACATGCACATCTTCGCGCTTGCGGTCTATCTGGTTGGGTCCCTTCATGACCCTGTCAAATTCTTCCATGGCGATCTGCACCAGGCCGGGATGAGCCACCCAGGTGCCATCATGACCATCGGTGGCCTCGCGCCTCTTGTCGGCGCGCACACGCTCGAGCGCCTCTTCGTTGGCCCGCGGATCGTTCTTGATGGGGATCTGGGCCGCCATGCCGCCGATGGCGTGGATGTTGCGGCGATGGCAGGTTTTGATGGTGAGTAGGGAGTAGGAGCGCAAGAAGTGCGTGGTCATGGTCACCTGAGCGCGGTCGGGATAGATGAAGTCGGGTATGTGGCGAAACTTCTTGATGGCGCTGAAGATGTAGTCCCAACGGCCGCAGTTCAAGCCAGAAGAGTGCTCACGCAGTTCGTAGAGTATCTCATCCATCTCAAAGGTTGCCAGGATGGTTTCGATGAGCACAGTGGCGCGAATGGTGCCCCGGGCAATGCCCAGTTCCTGCTGGGCCAGCACAAATATGTCATTCCAGAGGCGGGCTTCCAGGTGGTTCTCCAGCTTGGGCAGGTAGAAATAGGGCCCGGTGCCTTTGGCGAGCAGCGTTTTCACATTGTGGAAGAAGTAAAGGGCGAAGTCGAAGATGCCGCCAGAAATTGGCTTGCCATCGATGAGCACGTGTTTTTCCTGCAGGTGCCATCCACGCGGGCGCACCAGCAAGGTGGCGGTTTTTTCCTGTAAGCGGTATGGCTTCCCCTCGGGGCTGGTAAATTCGATGGTGCGGTTGACGGCATCACGCAGGTTAATATGACCCTCGATGTTACCCTCCCACGTGGGGGTATGAGAGTCCTCGAAATCGGCCATGAACACTTTGGCGCCCGAGTTCAGCGCGTTGATGACCATTTTTCTTTCCACGGGACCGGTGATCTCGACGCGGCGGTCCAGGAGATCATCGGGGATGGGAGCTACAGTCCACTCGCTGTTACGGATATGCTCGGTTTCGGGAAGAAAATCGGGCAGTTGGCCGGAGTCGATCTCGGCCTGCCGCTGCGCCCTGCGCTGCAAGAGTTCCTCACGCCTGCCGGCGAAGGTACGGTTCAAGGTTGCTACGAAGTTCATCGCATCGGGAGTCAATATCTCGGCGAATTCGGGAGTAACGGGGCCGCGGATATCGACCCCCGCCGGGTAGTGGTATAGGTTCTGGTCAGTCATCGGGTCACACTTCCTTCCTTTGAGAAGATGGTCGCGGGAGATTACCAATCTAGAGCAACGGGAGTCAGACAGGCCACATCGTCCACCAGACGGCGTCCGGGGAACGGCCACACTGTCCCCCAGACAGCGTCCGCAAGGGTCGCCCGCGTTCCCCCGACGGCGGGCGACCATAAAGGCCCACCCATCCGCTCCCATCCTCCCTCGCCCCTACGGACAACTGGGCGATTCTTCGTTACGTGAACACCTCTAGGGTCACCCCTACATTTCTCTTGTAAGGATATAACATGGCATGGTCGGTGGGCAAGTTTATCTCAGGATAGCCATTTGCTTGCAGGGGCAAGCTGGTCGAAGGGATGCCAGAAGGTGACGAAGGTGCGCTCTACGCCGAGTTTCTCCCAGGCGACCAGTTTTTCGGCTATGTCTTCGAGCCAGTCCCACACAAAGGCCGACAATGTGACGGTGCGAGAAGATGCCTCGATCTCCTGGCGCGCGAAGCGTATCAACTCGTCGCCGGCGTAGACATTGATCTCGTCGGCATATTCAACAGCACTGCGAATCAGGCTTCGCGAGCTGCCCGCGCCTATTACCACGCGTGGGAGAGTGGGAGGAAGTGGGGCTGAGGCAGCATTCTTTAGGTGAAGATGTTCGCCTTCGAATGTTACGTGTTCGCCGCTCCAGATATGGCGAAGGATGGTGATGGTCTCTTTGAGGCCGCTAATGCGAGCCGGGGCAGGAGGAACTTCAAGGCCCCACGCTCGCGCTTCTTCAAAGTAATCACCAGCGCCAATGCCGAGTTCGAAGCGACCGCCGCTCAGGATAGACAGGGTCGAGGTCTCTTTGGCGAGCACGCCAGGTAAGTAGTTCATGCGGTCGATGACCATTGGCACGAGGTGGATACGCGAGGTCGCCATAGCAAGGGCTCCATAGGCTGACCAGCCGCAGATGTAGGACCACTCGGGGTTGTCTATATGATAGTGATCCAGGAAGCCGATGGCATCGAAGCCACGGGTGTCGGCTTCCCGCGCGGCTGCCAGCATGGCCGACCAGTCGCCTGTAGGTCCAAGGTTGACTGCAATGCGCATGTGATGTATCTCCTTTGTTGAAATATTGTAGGTGTTGATTCCTGTCACCTTATGTCAGGATTTGATGGCGAAAAAGATCCCGGGCTTTTTTGGGTTCCTGGTGGATGATAATGGAATGGCCACGGCGGTCAAGGGATATGTGGACGTTCCGGCGCGTGGAAGAGGCGACCGCATGCGTGGCCACAGTCTCCCCCGCCCGGGGGGTGGGAGGGCAATTTCGACCATCCTTATCTTAATACCTATGGGCGACCGCAAGGGTCGCCCACACATTTTATTACATATCCACCTTGTCGCGAGTCGGGCAGGGCGACCGCAAGGGTCGCCCCTACCATATGACGAAGCGGCCAATCCCACCGTGTATGGTAGGGGCGGAGCTTGCCCCCGCCCTGGGGTGGTGCGGGGCGACCTTACGTTGGTGCGAATGGGGACCCTTGCGGTTCGCCCCTACATTTTACATATCTCCCTTGTTGTGATTGGGTTCCGCCTTCACAGGACGATGGCATCAGTGAAATTGTTCCGCCTCGGTCGAGCCTGCGAGGGCGGTGGTTGAGGACATGCCACCGGCGATGGCCTTTGCGACTTCGTCGAAGTAGCCGGTGCCAACTTCGCGCTGGTGTTTGGTGGCGGTGTAGCCAGATTCCTCCAGGGCGAACTCGGCCTGCTGCAATTTGGAATAGGCGGCCATGCCGGAGTCGCGATAGCCGAGCGCCAGATCGAACATGCTGTAGTTGAGGGCGTGGAAACCGGCCAGAGTGACGAACTGGAATTTGTAGCCCATCTTGCCCAATTCCTGCTGGAAGGTGGCTATTGTTCCGGAATCGAGCTTCTTGCGCCAGTTGAACGAGGGGGAGCAGTTGTAGGCCAGCAGCTTGCCAGGGAACTGCTCGTGGATGGAGTCGGCGAAGCGCCGCGCCTCCTGCAGGTTGGGCTCCGAGGTCTCGCACCAGATGAGGTCGCAGTACGGGGCATAGGAGAGGCCGCGAGCAATGGCGGTTTCCAGGCCGCTGCTGATCCTGAAGAAGCCTTCCGGGGTGCGCTGCCCGGTGAGGAAACGCTGGTCGGCCGGGTCGATGTCGCTGGTGATCAACTGCGCTGCATTGGCGTCGGTGCGGGCGACGATCAGCGTTGGGACACCCATTACATCGGCAGCAAAGCGCGCGGCGACCAGGTGCTTGATGGCCGACTGTGTGGGTATGAGCACTTTGCCGCCCATATGACCGCACTTCTTTTCGGATGCAAGCTGGTCTTCGAAGTGAACGCCTGCCGCCCCGGCCTCGATCATGGCTTTCATCAACTCGAACACGTTGAGGGGGCCGCCGAAACCGGCTTCGGCGTCGGCCACGATGGGTGCGAACCAGTAGGTGTCGTGGTTGCCTTCAGAGTGGTGAATCTGGTCGGCGCGCTGGAGGGCCTGGTTGATCCTGCGCACGACGTGCGGGACGCTGTTGGCGGGGTACAGGCTCTGGTCGGGGTACATGTGCCCGGAGAGGTTGGCGTCGGCCGCGACCTGCCAGCCGCTCAGGTAGATGGCTTTCAAGCCTGCTTTGACCTGCTGGACAGCCTGGTTGCCTGTCAGCGCGCCGAGGGCCGCTAAATAGGGCTCGGTATGCAGGAGGTGCCATAGACGTTCTGCTCCCAGACGTGCCAGCGTGTATTCTATGGGAATGGAGCCACGCAGGCGTATTACGTCCTCGGCTGTGTATGGCCGCTTAACGCCCTGCCAGCGCGGATGTGTTTTCCAATCTTCCCTAAGCTCCGAAGCATTACGGCTGTTCAAGACGGTATAGCCGCTCAAGGCATGTTTGCCATTTCCACTGCCGTTCGAGATATGTTGACTGCTCATGCTGATGTCTCTCTTTCTCCTCTATTTGTGACTGCGAGATTACTCCTGGCTCGTGAAATCCCCGGCACGGGCATACCTGCCCTCGGGTGCGGGCGGCCATAAAGGCCCCCACTCCGCTCCACACCACCCCGCCCCTACGGACTGACGAGCACGTTTCTCAAAAACCTACCCATGAGAGCCCGCCCTCGCCCCGGCAAGAGGCTGCGCTTCCTGCACTCCCTTTGCCGAGATGCTACATCCTTGAGGAATAGCATTTGTTACTAAAAGCTTACCATGCAATGTAGGAGAACACCCAGGAAATTACTTCAAGAGTCGTGAAGGGTGGTATAAGGAAAAGTTATGGTTTGGGAAGAGGCAGTTATCCCCAGGAAGAATTTTCCCAAAAAATTGGGAACCCATTCCCTACCGCCTGGGAAATATGCCTGAGTATAGTAGTTGCAGACATCGTGTTTGCCCGGCCTCGACCTCCTCCAGCAGAGGTGTCATAGCTGGCTCTTGCAGATGAGGCACCTTCATGGCACAAAGCCGGAAAGCGAATTGACGGGAGCCTGGAGACGATGAATCCAGGAGATGCCGGAGATCAGTTGTCGCTCGTGACGTGCGGCTCAAGCCGTACGAAAGGAACTCACCATGAAATTGCTACGCGTTACTGGCTACCTTTTCATGCTTCTGCTCTTCGCATTGCTGTCCTCGAATAGAAGCGAGCCATTCTTCGCTCGTAAAGGAGAAACCACATGATCGGTAAATGGATACGTATGCTCTACTTGATTGTTGCCTAGCTGTTCCTAGTAGCCATTCTTTTCCAGGTGTTCCTGGTCGGTCTCAGCCTCTTCACCACACAATCGTATTGGGACGCGCATATCGGATTCGGTCACTCGATCGTTTTGCTGCCCGCCCTCCAGGTCCTCCTGGCATACCTGGGGAAAATCCCGCCCCCAGCCAAGCTCCTCACCTGGCTCCTATTGGGACTCTGCCTCATCCAGACAGAAGTCTTTGCCATGATCCGCACGGCTGTTCCGACCCTCGCCGCCTTCCATCCCGTGCTGGCTCTGGTGCTCTTCGCCCTCGCCCTGACCATCGCGTGGCGGGCGCGAACGGTTGTGCGGGCACCGGCAGCCACTCAGCCCACTCCTGTAAAGCAGAGCACCTCTGGAACACTAGCCGGAACAAGGGAACCTGGCATATAATGGAAGTCAACAGAAGCACGGGGCGCAAGGACCAGGGCATCATGCAAGGATAGTACAGATGAGTGTTCAACAGGCGTCAACTCATTACCTGCCCCCCAGGCAGGATCCCAGGCAGCGTTCCCATGCACTCGATACGCGCTTGCAGGGGCGCTGGCTCCTGCTCGGCCGGGGCGTGTGGCTCGCACTGGTTATCCTCACCCTGGGTATCTTCTTCGCCAACCTCCCGGTGTACCTGGCACTCCTGCAAACTCCGTGTGCTGGCACAGCATGCGAATGGCAGCAACTCACTCACTCACAAGTAGAGACGCTCAAAGGGATTGGCCTGTCTCCAGGCGATTACGCAGCGTTCATCGTCGCGCTCACGCTGGCCACCATGGTGGTGTGTTTGGTGGTCAGCACGCTGATCGTCTGGCGCCGATCCGACGACCGCATGGCGCTGCTGGTCGCCCTTATGCTGGTGACCTTTGGCCCGATCTATGTGACCAGTAGCGTGCTGCCGAGTTCCCCCTTGCAGATACCC
>WNGD01001328.1_pt1 | contig 34067 bp, 40 predicted proteins | sample 5400671 | NCBI WGS metagenome assembly WNGD01 (sample SAMN13153369, study PRJNA577476) | soil metagenome | isolation source: 40 cm soil or saprolite under grassland replicate 2 | place: USA:California | collected 2016-06-15 | reverse complement strand
GAGCAGACGCGCGACTACGTCGAGGATCATCACCGCCGCGGTCCGGTCGAGCGCCTCGTGCGCGGCGCGATCTTCGCCGTCTTCCCGCACCGGAGGCGACTCCGCGCCGCGCTCTTGCTGCGGAAGCTGCCGGCACCCGGCCCGCTCGCGCCGCTGAGGCAGATTGCGCCGCCGTGGGCCGCCCCGGGATGGCCGCCGGAACACCTGCCCGGCGACGGGCCCCGCGTGGCGGTGATGGCCGGCTGCGTCCAGAGCGTGATCTTCGGCGACGTCAACGCCGCGACCGCGCACGTTCTGCAGGCGGAGGGCTTCGACGTCCACGTCCCGCGCGCACAGGGCTGCTGCGGCGCGCTTCATGCCCACGCCGGCCGGCTCGAGGAGGGCGTCTCGCGCGCGCGTCAACTAGAACGGGCGCTAGCGGGGTACGACTACATCGTCACGAACGCCGCCGGCTGCGGCTCACACCTGAAGGACCACGGCGTCGCGAACGTCGTCGACGTTTCCGAGCTCCTGACCGAGCCGCGCGCGGAGCGCCATCCGCTACCGCTGCGAGTCGCGTTCCAGGATTCCTGCCACCTGCGCCACGCGCAGCGGCTCGCGTTGGAGCCCCGCACGGTCCTAGGTCAGATCCCAGGCCTGACCCTCGTCGAGCCGGCAGAGCAAGAAATCTGCTGTGGCAGCGCCGGCATCTACAACCTCGTCCAGCCGAAGGCCGCGCGCGACCTTGGGGAACGCAAAGCAGCGAACGTGCTCGCAACCGAGCCGGACGCCTACGCGAGCGGAAATCCCGGCTGCCTCGTGCAGGTCACCGCGTCCCTGCGCCGAGCCGGCCGACCGCTACCTGCGTTCCATCCGGTCGAGCTCGTCGACGCGTCGATCCGGGCGCTCGATCCAGCGCGCCTCCTGTCAGAGGCGCGGCGCTGACAGACCTCGAAGTAAGTCCAGCTTGGCTGTGACCGACTCATCTGTCTTCCGGGTCAAATGGGAGCCGGATCGGTTCCCTGCTACTCGTCCGGCCGCTCGCGGATGGCGGCGATCCGCTCGAACATGTCGCGCGCTTTGCGCTCGATGAGCAACGTCAGGTCGAGGTCGAGATGCTCGGCGAGCCGTTCTCCGATGACGCGTAGTTCGCTTGCGTCCAAGCGGCCGATCGTCCTGCCCGCGATGGCCGATTCGTGGATCCGGACGACGGCGTTGAGGTCGATCGCCCCCTCTTTCGTCATGCCGTACTTGGCTTTGTCGGCCCTGAGATAGAACAGGGAAGGTTCGCGTTCGGAACGAATCGCCTCTTGGTGCGAGCGGGCCAATTCTTCGAGGCGGATGATCCGCAGCGCGACGTGCTCGGGCAGCGCGTGGCGTGGCCGCTCTTGCAAGATGACGAGGGGACGCAGCTTCCCTGTTGTCAGGAAGGTTTGCTCGGCGTCGAGGCCTCGCCGTCTGACGAGGCGAGCCAGCTCGGTTGCGGTCTCGACCGTGGCGATCGGCGCGTCGACTCCACCCCAAATGCGGAACGGCGCCTTCGGCGCATACGGTGCAATAGCCCAGACGATCGCGCCGCGAAGGGTCGCGGCCGCACTCATTCGCCGAGGGCGAGTCCGAGCGATTCGTGGTCGATCTCTTGCTCGTCCCGGCCGCTCTCGCCGAGCTCGTGAGCGATCAACGCGGTGTCGGTGAGCCGAAGCTCGTACGGGGTCTGATCGAAGATCTCGAGCAGGCGCTGGAAGAAGTCGAAGTCGCTCGGGTGGATCACGACCGCCTTGCGCGTCTTCCCACCGTATTTCTCGACGCTGATCGCTTCGCCGGGCACGGGTTCTGGAATTCGGACGTCGTTGGCCGAGAGAGAGCGCATCTGCATAAGGGGCCTACCTTCGTACGGATTATTGAGCTTCCGTACGAAACTATAGCGTTACGGACGGATGCTGGCCACTAGCGGAGCGAGGCCCAGGGCTCCTCGCCGGAGACGTCCACGAGCCCATACCCCGACCCCTCGCCGAGCGAGGGGCCGATCACGACCTGCAGCTCGGCCGCCTCGTCCCCGACGTTGAACGACGCGTGCACGACGTCCGCGTCGATGTAGACCGAGTCGCCCGCTTCGAGGATGGTCGAGTCGCGCTCCAGGTACTGCTCGATCCGGCCGGACTTGAGGATGATCATCTCCTCCTGGCCCGGATGGCGGTGGAAGTTGTGACCTTCGCCGGGCGCGAGCGAGACGTCCATCACGACGAGCGCCCTCGACCCCGTGTTCTCCGGCGCGCAGCGCCAGCCGACGATGCCCCAGTCGAACTCTTCCTGCCGGACATCGGCGTTCTTGACGAACGTGCTCATCGTCGTGCCTCCTCTCGGATCGGGATCGATTTGAACCGCCGCATGTTTTCGGTCATCGCGACCTCGACGGGGAGGCGCTCCATCGAGCTGGCGCCGAAGAAGCCGACGACGCCCTCGGTGCGCGCCAGCACATAGGCCGCGTCGTCGGGCTCGGCGATCGGGCCGCCGTGGCAGAGGACGAGAACCTCGGGATTCACGCGTTTCGCCGCGTCGTGCATCGCCTGCACGAGCTCGACCGACTCGTCGAGCGTCTTCGCCGACTCAGCCCCGATCGCGCCGCCGGTCGTCAGGCCCATGTGCGGGACGAGCACGTCGGCGCCGGCCTCCGCCATCGCCGCGGCCTCGTCCTCGTTGAACGCGTACGGCGCCGTCAGGAAGCCGCGCTCGTGCGCGAGCCGGATCATGTCCACCTCGAGCCCGAACCCCATCCCGGTCTCCTCGAGGTTCCCCCGAAACGTCCCGTCGAAGAGCCCGACCGTGGGGAAGTTCTGAACGCCGCTGAAGCCGATCCGCCGCAGCTCGTCCAGAAACACGGGCATCAGCCGGAACGGATCGGTGCCGCAGACTCCGGCCAGCACGGGCGTCTCCTTGACGACCGGGAGCACCTCCCGCGCCATGTCGACGACGATCTCGTTCGCGTCGCCGTAGGGCAGGAGCCCCGCAAGCGAGCCGCGGCCGCCCATCCGGTAGCGGCCCGAGTTGTAGATGATGATCAGATCGGCGCCGCCCGCCTCGGCCAGCTTCGCCGAGAGCCCGGTGCCCGCGCCTGCGCCGATGATCGGCCTGCCCGCCTCGAACTGCGCGCGCAGCCGTGCGAGCGCCTCCTCGCGCGTCACTTCGCCTCCCGGATCAACGCATCGAGCCGTTCGGCCATCGCCACCGCGAACTCCGGATCGTTGATGTCCGTGTCGACCTCGTGCACCTCGACGCCGTCGTCGAGCGTCTCGTGGAGGCCGGCGACGAGCGCCTCGTCGGCCGCAGCGTCGTAAAACGGCGCGCCCTCGACGTCGATCATCGAGACGCCCTTGAGCGGGACGAAGAGCGCCGTCGGCCCCTTCGCCGCGGAGAGCTTGCGTCCGATCCGCCTCCCGAGCTCGGCGCACTCCTCGGGCGTCGTCCGCATCAGCGTCACGGTCGGGTTGTGGACGTACAGGTTTCGTTCCTCGAAGCGCTCCGGCACCGTCTCGCGTGGCCCGAAGTTGACCATGTCGAGGGCGCCGAGCGAGACGACCTGCGGCAGCCCCGCCGAGCCCGCCGCCTCGAGGCGGTCGGGCCCCGCCGAGAGGACGCCGCCGACGAGATCGTCCGCCAGCTCGGTCGTCGTGACGTCGAGGACGCCCGCGAGATAGCCGCCGCGAACGAGCGCCTCCATCGACTGCCCGCCGGTTCCGGTCGCGTGGAAGACGAGCGCCTCGTAGCCGAGCTCCTCGAGCCGCTCGCGCGCGCGTGTCACGCACGGCGTCGTGACGCCGAACATCGTCGCGCCCACGAGCGGCCTCTCCTTCATCGCCGGTACGCGCGCCTTCGCCATTCCCGCGATCGCTCCGGCCGCGTTGGCCATGATCCGCGCCGAGATCGAGTTGACCCCGGAGATATCGACGACCGAGTACATCATCGTCACGTCGACGGCGCCGACATAGGGCCGCGTGTCGCCGGACGCGAGCGTCGACACCATCAGCTTCGGCACGCCGACCGGCAGCGCGCGCATCGCCGCGGTCGCGATCGACGAGCCGCCGGAGCCGCCGAGGCCGAGTACCGCGTCGAGCCGACCCTCCTCGTGCAGCCGCTTCAGCGTCGCTTCGGCCCCGCGCGCCATCGCCGCCACCGCGGCGCCGCGGTCGCCTCCCGCGGCGAGCTCGGCGGCGTCGGCGCCGCCCGCGCGTGCGACCTCCTCGCGCGAGATGTCCGGCTCGATCTGGGGCTCGAAGACCCCCGCGTCCACGAGCAGCACGTCGGCTCCCTGCTCTCGCACGCGGTCGCGCAGGAACGCGTACTCGTGCCCCTTGGTGTCGAGCGTGCCGACGAGGACGACGGTCGGCACTACACGTGCTCCGCGAGCGGCTCGACCCCGAGGTAGCGGCGCTGGAGCTCCGGGTCGGCCGACAGCTCCGTCGCCGTCGTCTCGGCCGCGATCGAGCCGGCGACCATCACGAGCTGCCGCTCGGCGATCGCGGTCGCCACGCCGAGGTTCTGCTCGATCAGCAGGATCGCCAAGCCCTCCTGCTCGAGCCGCTTGAAGGTCTCGATCAAGTGCTCGATGATCGTCGGCGCGAGCCCCTCCGAGGGCTCGTCCATGATCAAGAGCGTCGGGTTCGTCAGTAATGCGCGTGCGATCGCGAGCATCTGCTGCTCGCCGCCGGAGAGCTGCGCGCCCCCGTTCCGCTTCCGGTCCCGGAGCCGCGGGAAGAGCTCGTAGACGCGGTCGGGCGTCCAACGCTTGGAGCCCTCGCGGGCGCTGACCATCCGCAGGTGCTCGTCGACCGACAGGGAGGGAAAGAGGCGGCGGCCCTGCGGCACGTAGCCCAGCCCGAGCTTCGCGACCCTGTACGAGGCCTGGCCGACGAGCTCGCGGCCATGGAAGCGGATCGAGCCGGTGACGCGCGCCGGCGGGACGCCCATGATCGCGTTGCAGAGCGTCGTCTTGCCCATCCCGTTTCGGCCGATGATCGAGGTCGAGCCGCCGGCGATCTCGAAGGAGACGTCCTCGAGCGCCTGCGCCGTGCCGTAGTAGGCGTTCACGCCCTCGATCGCGAGCAGCGGCTCAGGCACCGGGCTGGTATCCGCGACCGAGATAGAGGTCGTGCACGGTCTGGTTGGCACGGATCTCGTCGGGCGTGCCCTCGACGATCACGCGACCCTCGTGCATCATCGTCACCCGCTCGGCGACGCGGAGCGCGACGTCCATGTCGTGCTCGATCAGGATCAGCGTGATCGACGGGTCGAGCTGTCGCAGCACGTCGGTGAGCGCGACGCGCTCGCCGCGCGAGAGTCCGGACGCAGGCTCGTCGAGCAACATCAGCTTCGGCGCCGGCACCCGTGCCATCCCGACCTCGAGCTGGCGCTGCTCGCCATGCGAGAGCGAGCCGACGAGCAGGTCGAGCTTGTCGCCGAGGCCGACCTTCGCCGCGAACTCACGCGCCCGCTCCCGGAGCTCTCCGTCGCGCTTCGGCAGCACGACCGGCCGGAAGTGGCCGGTCTCGACTCCGAGCGCGGCGAGGTAAAGATTGTCCTCGACGGTCAGGCCGAGGAAGAGCCGTGACATCTGGTAGGTGCGCGAGAGCCCGAGCTTGGCCCGCTGCCGCGCGGCCAGCCGCGTCACGTCCGCGCCGAAGAGCTCGATCTTCCCTGAGGTCGGCGGCATGTCGCCGGCGATGACATTGAAGAGCGTCGTCTTGCCGGCCCCGTTCGGGCCGAGGATCGCACGACGCTCGCCCGGCGCAACGCTGAGGTGGACATCCTGCACCGCGTGCAGGCCGCCGAAGCGCCGACCGACCCCCCGCAGGCGGAGGATCGGCTCGGCGCTTTCGGATTGAGTCGCTGCTTCCCTTGCCGCTTCCGTCACCTATTTGATGACCTGGTTCGTGATGACGCCGTTCTTCACGACCTTGATCTTCCCGCTCCACGGAAGCTTGTGCTTCACGCACGCGGGCTGGTTCCGGCCGGGCGGCGGGCTCGACTTCTTGAAGAGGCCGCCGAACGTCTGGTCGACGTTGGGCACGAACCCCGTGATCGTCAGCGTCGGCTTTCCGTCCGTGCCCTTCACGATCTGCAGCGGATACTGGTCCTGGATCGCCTGCCGATTGCGATCGAGCCTGACCAGACCGTGGTTCGACACCTGGTAGCCGGACCTGTTCGTCCTCGGCATCGCGGCCTGCAGCTTCTTCTGGCCGCCGGAGATGTCTCCGTGCACGGTCTTCAGGGCCCTGACCAGCGCCCAGGCCGCGTTGTAGTAGTTGTAGACGAAGCCGTCGGCGTAGTTGCCGCCGTTCAGCCCCGGATACCACTTGGCGACGGTCGACTCGTAGGCCTTCGCCTGCTTGGTCTTCAGGCCCGGCCCGGTGCCGAACCCGCCGACGTAGGCCCCGACGAGCCGTGGAGCGACTTCCTGGAAGTTGCCGAGGAAGGCGAAGAACAGGTTCCCGATGAACTTCTTCGGGTCGACCTGCCCGTAGGCCTGCTCGTACGCCTTCAGCGACGCGCCGGTGCCCGTGCCGCCGACGACCCAGAAGTAGCCGTCGACCTGACCCGGCGGCGGCAGCTGCTGGATGTACGAGGCGTAGTCGGTCGTGTTGAGGGGCGGGAACACGCGCTTGACGATCTGGCCGCCCGATCCGCAGAAGTCGGCGATCATGCCGGCCGCCGACGTCCAGCCGAAGCTGTAGTCGTCCATGATGATCGCGGCCTTGCGCCAGTGGAGCTTCTTGTAGGCGATCTCGCCGATTCCGGCGTTCCACTGGGCGCCGTCGCCGTGGTAGCGGAACAGGTTCTTCGGCGCGATCTGGAGCGTCGGATCCTGCGACCCGGCTGTGCCGATGATGAACGTCTTGGTCGGATGGGACTGCGCGTAGTGGGCGACCGTGACCGCCTCATCACCCGAGAGCGGGCCGATCATGATGTCCGCCCCGAGCTGCTCCATCAGCCGCTTCGTCTCGGTTTGCGCGAGCGGGACGGTGTCATTGCCGCAGCCGTAGCCCACGATCTTGATCGGATGGCCTCCGATCACGCCGCCGGTCATGCCGGCGGACGGCTTCTTCGGGTTCTTCGGCTTCATGCCGGCGTACTGCGCGAGCGCAGCCTGTGCCCCGCCGATGTCGACGTCGTACGCGCCTCCAAACGCGCCCTTGCAGTCGGTCATGATCGCGATCTTGATCGGCGAGGCCGACCGCGCCGCGAACGCCGCGGTCGCGACCGCATAGATCGCGATCGAGCCGACGGCGAGCGGAAGCAGGAGCTTCCACGTTCGCAGTTTGCTCTTCAAACGTCTGCCCTCCCTTCCTCGAATCCGGTCCAGAGAACAACGCCTGCGGCTGTACGTGCGCGTGGTGCGCCTCCTTTCATCGGGAACCTGCATCCGGGACGGCTGCTCGCACGTCGACCGACGGCTGGGTCGACCCTCCGCCGCGACCGCCGAAGAAGACACCGACGAGGCGATCCCACAGCCCCATCAGCCCCATCGGCGAGACGACGACGATGGCGAGGAAGATGAAACCGATGATCGTGTTGAAGCTGCCGCCGAGGACCGGAACCGAGACGTTCCGGACGTAGTTGTTGATGATGATGAACGAGAAGGCACCCAGCCAGGCGCCCTCGATCCGCCCGAGCCCGCCGATGACGGCGGCGACGAGCAGGTCGACCGTTGCCGAGAGGCTGACCGAATCGGGTGCGACCACCCCGTTCCACCAGCCGTAGAGCACGCCGGCAAGGGATGCCATGAATCCGGCGAGGCCGAACGCGAGCGTACGGTGGAGGGGAACGTTGTAGCCGAGCGAGCCCATGCGCAGCGGCTCGTCCCGGATGCCCTGGAGCGCGATCCCGAACGGGGTGCGCACGATGGAGCGAATCAACAGGTACACGAGGACGGCGACGACGAGGGCGATGTAGTAGAGGCGGGCCGGCTGCGTATTCGGAGAGCCGACGATCCCCGGCGTGTAGCTGTCGATGCCGGCGATCCCCGAGAAGCCCGACACGAGCGTGACCTGGCCGAAGAAGTAAAACGCGATCACCCCGTAGGTGAGCGTGATCATCAGGAAGTAGATCCCGGCGCTGCGGCTCGCGATCGCGCCGAAGAGAAGTGCGAGCGCGGTGGTGATCCCGATCGCCATCGCGACGCCGAGCCACGGGTTCCAGCCGAGGTGGAGCCCTTTCGCCTCGCCCTGGGTCACGACGTTGCCGAGCACGAAAGCGGCGATCCCGTACAGCGCCACCTGCGCGAGCGACACCATCCCGCCGTACGCCCAGAGGAAGATGAGGCTCGCGGCTGCGATGCCGATCAGGAAGGTCTGCGTGAGGATGAAGCTCACCCAGTAGTGGTTGAACACCAGGGGCCCGACCGCCATGACGACGAGCACGACGCCTGCGATCGAGCGCTCGAGCGCGGTCTTCGGATACCCAAAGCCGCTCATGCTTCCCTCCCGAAGAGCCCGCGGGGCCGAAACGCGAGCACCAGAGCCAGGAGCATGAACGTGAACACGATCGCGTAGTCCTTGCAGCAGTTGCTCGCGCCCTGCGAGTTCGTGAAGCTCGGCAGGTAGCTCGCGGAGAACGACGTTACGAGCCCGTAGAGGAGCGAACCGGCGGCGGCGCCGAAGATCGAGCCCATCCCGCCGACGATCACGACGATGAGGGCGTTGAGCAGCCACTGTCCGTCGGTGCCGTTGGCGACACCGCCCTGGGACGTGCCGACCGCGGCCCCGAAGGCCGCGAGCGCGGAGCCGACGACGAACGCGATCGCGAAGGTCTTCTGGATGTTGATGCCGAGCGCCGACGTCATCTGGCGATCGTCGACACCGGCACGGATGACCATCCCGGTGCGCGTCCGGTAGAGCCAGAGCCAGAGCACGATGCCGACCCCGACCCCCAGCGCCAGCACCGTAAGGCGAGCGAGCGAATACTGGACGCCGAAGATCGGAACGAGCCGTTCGATCGAGCCCGGCCAGGTGATGTCGCGGGCCAGACCCTCGTGGAAGTGCGCGATGACCTGGTCGGCGATGATCACCGAGATCGCGATCGTGATCAGCGCCTGGCGCAGATCCTGACCCTGGTTCCAGCGCAGGAAGAGCTGTTGCACCGCGAGTCCGAGGCCGGCGATGCAGACGGACGCGACGAGCGCGGGAACGATCCACTCCCAGGCGTTCACCGACGAGGCGGGCACGAACAGGTCCCCGCCGTTCGTCAGGTACTGCTGCATGTCGTAGGCGATGTAGCCGCCGAGGAGATAGAACGAGCCGTGGGCCATGTTGACGACGCGCATCAGGCCGAAGATGAGCGCGAAGCCGCTCGCGACGATGAACAGCAACCCGGCGAACGTGACGCCGTTCAACAACGTGATGAAGAAGTCGGCCGGATCGTGCGTCGCGGGACCGTAGTTGGTGTTCGGCGCCCAGAACAGGACCCACACGAGGGCGAACCCGATTGCCAGCAGAGCGATCAGCTGCGGCAGCCGTCGCCAGAGGCCCTCAGTCTCGAGCTCCATCCGAAGTGTCGCGACGTAGTCGCTCACGCCGCTCGCATCACGCCGGACTCCTGACTCCCTGGTGGTAGAGCGTGGCGTCTGCCGCGTCGCCCGTCTGCGGGGCATCCGCTTCGAGCGGGTGCAGCTCTGCCGCGAGCGCGGGATCAAGCGTCGACGCGTCCGGCCAGTCGATCTCGACCAGGTTCCCGGCGGGGTCGCGGATGTACATCTGCACCCATCCGGAGGGGTGCACGCGCAACGGATGGTCCCACGTCCCGCGGTCGAGGAGCCCGAGCTCCTTCGCCTTCAGGTACACCGCGTCGAAGTCGTCGACGTCGAGCCCGAGATGGTGGTAGCGCGGAGCCTCCGTGCCCTTTCGCTCGAAGAGGTGCAGCTGCTGGTCGCCGAGCCGCAGCCACTGCACGGGCTGGGAGAACTTCGCGGTGGGCAGGCGCTCCATGCCGAAGAGCCCCTCGTAGAAGCGCGTCGACTCCTCGAGGTCGGTCGCCGAGATGCTCACGTGGTTGATCCGCGTGGCACGCACCGCCCGGAAGTCTTCTCGATCACAAGTCATAGTTCAAGTACCGCCTTTGGCAGTGACAGCGATAGGTTCCGCCTATGAACATCCGGCAGCTGGCCTGTTTCGTGGCCGTGGTCGACGAGGGCTCGTTCACGCGCGCCGCGCGGCGGATCGGAATCACGCAGCCGTCGCTCTCCCAGCACATCCGCGCGCTCGAGGAGGAGCTGGACGGGGCGGTGCTCGAGCGGCTGTCGCGCGGGATCACGCTCACGCCGGCCGGGCGTTCGCTGCTTCCCGAGGCGCGTGCCGCGGTGCGGGCGGTCGAGCGCGGCCGCCGGGGCGCACGGGCCGCGCTAGCGCTCGAGGCCGGCGAGCTCGAGATCGCCACCGTGCTCTCGATGGCGGTCGGCCTGCTTCCCCGCTACATCCGCATCTGGCACGAGCGGCACCCGAACGTGGGGATCCGGCTGCACGAGTTCCGACACCGGACGCTGCTGGAGGACGCCGTCGAGCAGGGCGTCGCCGATTTCGCGATCGGGCCGCTGCCGCTCCGCCCGTGGGAGGGGCCCCTCGTGACGGTCGCCTGGGAAGAGTTCGTCGTCGTCGTCCCCCGCACCGATCCCCTGGCCGGGCGCCGGGCGGTGCGGCTCGAGGAGCTCTCCGACCGTGAATGGGTGCTGTACCACCCCGACCACGGCCTCGCCGGGATCGTCGAGGAGACGTGCCGCCTGGCGGGCTTCAGCCCCCGCGGCACGGTCCGCACCTCGCAGGCGGAGGGCGCGGCGCGGCTCGCGTCGGCAGGACTCGGTCCGGCGCTCGTGCCCGACAACATCGTTCTTCCCGGGATCGAGGGCGCCGTGCTGCGGCTCACGCCACGGATGATCCGAGAGGTCGCCGTCTACGCGCGTACCGAGTGGTCGCCGACCGCGGCCGCCTTCGTCGAGGTTCTGCGGGCGGAGAAGCGGCCGCAGCCACGCGGGGCGGTCTCGATCCATCTCTGATTGCTGGCTGCCCGACCGCGCCCTGTAGCTCAGCTGAGCGCCCGGTGCCCGCGCTCCCAGGCGAGGCCGGCCGCGAGCACGGTCTCGTCGCGCGGCGCCGCGAGCTGGAGGTCGCCGATCGCGAGGCCTGCCCAGCCGAGCACGTTGAACGGGCGCAGGAACGCGCTCATCGGGATGCGCAGCTCGAGCTCGTCGCAGTCCTCGGGCGGGAGGTCCATGCCGAGGACGGGCGAGACGTAGAGCTCGACGGACGGCCGGTATCCGCGCCAGCGGCGCACCGACTCGCGGGCGCGCTCGACATCGGCGGGCTCCACCGTCTGCGCCTGCTCGAGCTTGCTGCGGACGTTGTCACCGTACTCGCCGGCGCGGGCGGGGAACGTGGCGCGGTGCGACTCGGCCGCCTCGTGCATGAAGAGCGCCCAGGTGTCGTCCGGCGGCTCCGGGATCTTCGCCTCGACGACGTGGGCGCCGAACTCCTCTAGCCGCTCGACGTACTGCTCGGCGGCGCGGTTCTCGGGGAGCGCTGTGCCGCCGACCGACGGCGGCTTCGTCAGCAGCCCGACGGTCAGCCCGGCCAGGCGCGGCTCGGGCACCCGCTCGCCGGTCAGCACCGACCACATCAGCGCCGCGTTCTCGACGCTCCGCGCCAGCGGTCCGACCGTGTCGTAGCTCGGGCAGAGCGGGAACACGCCCTCGGTCGGGATCCGGCCCCACTGCGGCTTCAGGCCGACGAGGCCGCAGCAGGAGGCCGGGAGGCGGATCGAGCAACCGGTGTCGGTGCCGAGACCCAGGTCGCACATGCCAGCGGCAATCGCCGCGGCGTTGCCGCCCGACGAGCCGCCCGTCGTCCTCCCCGGATGGGCCGGGTTCCGGACGGTGCCGTACCACGGGTTCTGGCTCGTCACGCCCCAGGCGAACTCGTGCAGGTTCGCCTTGCCGACGACGACCGCACCCGCGTCGACGAGCCGCTGAACGGCCGGCGCCGTCCGCGTGGGGACATGCTCTGCGTAGATCTTCGAGCCGTACGTCGTGCGGACTCCGGCCGTGTCGATCAGGTCCTTGACGAGCAGGCGCTTGCCGCGGAGCGGGCCGGGTCTCGGCTCGGCCGGCTCGATCTCGGTGATGACGGAGTGGTAGGCGTCGCTCATGGGGCAACCTGCCCCATGAGCGGGGGAGGGGGCGCCGTGACCGGGGGAACCGGGAGGTTCCCCCGGTCGTACCTCAAGAAGGGGGCTCGTGGGGGAAACACGGTTTCCCCCACGGGAGCGAGCCAGAGGCGAGCGACGCTCACGGGATCAGCGCGACGGCCTCGATCTCGACCTTCGCGCCCGAAGCCGCGAGGCGGCTCACCTCGACCAGCGTGCTCGCGGGACGCGTCTCGCCGAAGATCTCCTTCCGCACCGTGTTGATCCGCGCGCGGTCCTCGATGTTCGTGAGGTAGACGGTCACCTTGACGACGTCGGCGAAGGTCGCCCCTGCTGCAGCGAGGATGCGGCCGACGTTGGCGAACACCTGTCGCGTCTGCGCCACGACGTCGTCGCCGCCGACGAGCCGGCCCTCGCCGTCCACGGCGATGCAACCGGAGACGAAGAGCAGGTCGCCGGCCCGCACCGCGTCGGTGTAGTGGCTGAGCGGCTCGGCGAGAGCCGGGACACGGATCTCCTCGCGATCGCCCACGATGGAGCGATGATCGCACAGAAGGTTCATAACCCTTCTTTGCCGAGCTCGTCTCGCCGGCGTTCGAGCTCGCGTAGATGGTCGAGGGCGCCGAGGTCCTTGTTCCGGCCGGCGGCAGCCTTGGAGCGGATGACGTCCTCAAGGTCGGCGACGCTCACGATCAGGCCCTCGCCGAGATCGGCCTTGCCCGCGGCACGGATGAGGTCGTCGTAGCTATCGGTGCCGTCCGGGATGAACCAGATGTCGAGCCAGCCGAGGTCGGTGGTAAGCGCGACGTTGATCATCGAGTCGAAGCTCCGCTCGTCCCAGCCGCCCGGCGACGGGTAATCCTCCTCGAGATCCGGCGGCCGGAACAGGGCGTTCAGCTCCGTGAGTGCCGCGGCGAGCCGCTTCTTGTTGGCGCGGCTCTGGGCGGCGCAGACGTCGAGGTCGTCGGTGTTCCGCGGCGAGCCCCAGAGGCGCGCAGCGATGCCTCCGATCACGACGTACTTGACCTCGTGCACTTCGAGGATGCGAAGGATCGCGACCGGAGGTAGTACCGGCGGCCGCTTCCTAGCTCCGCCGGCCAGGCGCGACCCTCGCGCTGTCGAAGGTCTCCGCCTGTTGTTCCATCACGGCCAGACGTTCCGCCGGTGTCAGCGCCAGCATGGCGTCGATCAGCTGCTCGTCGTGGTCGTCTCGAGGCACGAGCTGGATCCGCAGGTCGAAGCCGGCGGCGCGCACGAGCTCCTGGAGCGTCGTCAGCGTCGGGTCTCGACGGCCCCGCTCGATCTTGGCGATCGTGGACTGGGGCTTGCCGGCCGCCTCGGCTAGACCCTGTTGGGTCAGGTTTGCGCGGCGGCGCGCCTCTTGGAGGATGGTCCAGGCAATCATTCGCGGCCTGACTATACCTTATCGGGTATTGGCCGGTCGGTCCCAGCCACCGGCGCGGATCGCGCTCAGGGTCGTCCGGGGATTGATCGCCTCCGGGTCGGTACGCAGCTCGAGGAGGGCGGGCCGGCCGGCCTCGAGGGCCCGGTCGAGCGCGCTTGCGAACTCCTCCGTCCGCTCGACCGTCTCGCCGTGCGCGCCGAAGGCGCGCGCGTACGCGGCGAAGTCCGGGTTGACGAGATCGGTGCCGACGACGCGGCCGGGAAAGAGCCGCTCCTGGTGCATGCGTATCGTCCCGTACATGCCGTTGTTGACGACGAGGACGAGCATCGGCAGCTCGTACTGCACCGCCGTCGCGAGCTCCTGGCCGCACATCAGGAAGTCGCCGTCGCCCGAGAAGCAGACCACCGTGCGCTCGGGCGCGACGAGCTTCGCCGCGACCGCCGCCGGGACGCCGTAGCCCATCGCGCCGCTCGTCGGCGCGAGCTGCGTCGGATACGTGTGCCAGCGCCAGAAGCGGTGCACCCACGCGGAGAAGTTGCCGGCGCCGTTCGTCACGATCGCGTCCCCCGGCACGCGCGCGCGCAGCTGCGCGATGCACTCGCCGAGGTCCAGCGAGCCCGCCATCGGCCCGTGCTGCTGCCACTCCTCGTAGTCGGCCCGCGCCGCCGCCGTCCAGTCCCGCCAGTGCGGCTCGACGCGCAGGCCGCGCACCGCCGCGGCAAACGGCTCCGGGCCCGAGAGGATCGCCAGCTCCGGCTGGTAGACGCGGCCGAGCTCCTCCGCTCCGGGATGGACGTGGACCAGCGTCTGGCTCGGCGTCGGCGGCACGAGCAGCGTGTAGCCGGAGGTCGTCATCTCGTCGAGGCGCGAGCCGACCGCGAGCACGAGGTCGGCCTCGCGGACGCGTGCCGCGAGCTTCGGGTTGAGCCCGACGCCGACGTCGCCGGCGTAGCTCGGCGAGTCGTTGTCGAGCGCATCCTGCCGCCGGAACGCGGCGCCGGCCGGAATCGCGTTCGCCTCGAGGAACACCCGCAGGTCCTCCGCAGCGCGGCTCGTCCAGCCGCCACCGCCGACGATCGCGAACGGCCGCCTGGCGGTGGCCAGCAGCGCACCCAGGCGCTCGATCCGGTCCGGTCGCGCAGCGGGCTGGACGAGCTGGAACGGCCGCGCATCCTCCGCGTCCGTCTCCTCGAACAGCATGTCCTCCGGCAGCGCCAGCACCACCGGCCCCGGTCGGCCGGCACACGCGGTCGAGAAGGCCCGTGCCAGATACTCCGGGATCCGGTCGGCCCGGTCGATCTGAGCGACCCACTTCGCCATCGGCCCGAACATCCGCCGGTAGTCGACCTCCTGGAACGCCTCGCGCTCCTCGTGCGCCGACGGCACCTGCCCCACGAGCAGGATCATCGGCGTCGAGTCCTGGAAGGCCGTGTGCACGCCGACCGAGGCGTGCGTCGCGCCCGGCCCGCGCGTGACGAGGCAGATCCCGGGCCGGCCGGTCAGCTTGCCGTAGGCGTCCGCCATGTTCGCGGCGCCGGCTTCGTGACGGCACGTGACGAGCCGGATCGGAGCGTCGTAGAACGCGTCGAGCACGGCGAGATAGCTCTCGCCCGGGACGCAGAACGCGAGCTCGGCACCGTGGACGACGAGCTGGTCGACGACAACCTGCCCGCCGCGGCGGCTCACAACGGCCGCTCGAGGTAGATCCGCGCCTTCTGGAGCGTCGGCTTCTGCTCGTCCGCGGGATCGACGTAGCGGATCGTCCGTTTGCCCTCCCACTCCCGTGGGAGGAGCATCACTCGGACGAACGCCGTCTCCTCGGTCTCGGATGCTGCCGCGTAGACCGGATCCGGGCCGGTCTCGTACCACGACTCGAACGGCCCGTACTCGCGCGACTCGCCCTGCGTCTCGATCCGGATCCGCCCCTTCAGCAGGACGCGCCGGCCCGGACCGGGATGGGTGTGCCGGTAGGCGACGCCGCCGGGAGGGAACTCGACGCGGTCACAACGGACGATCCAGTCGCCCTCCGGCCGCTCGTCGATCTCCCACACGAGCGCGTCGCCGCCGACCCGGGCCGCACCGTAGTGCGCCTCGTCGCGCTCGACGTCGTAGACAACGCGGGTGCCGGCCTCGGTCTCGACGCCGTCCGGGAACCGCTCGACGTTCAATGGAAGTACTGGCCGCCGTCGATGACGATCGTCTGGCCCGTGACGAAGTCGGAGCCGGGCCCGCACAGGTACACGACCGCGCCGACGACGTCCTCGGGCACCTGGTCGCGCTGCAACGTCCGAGCCGCGACCGAGACGTCGCGGAGCTTCTCGACCACGTCGGGATGCGCCTCCACGCCCGCGGTCATCGTGAACCCGGGGGCGACGCAGTTGACGAGCACGTTGTCCTTGCCGACCTCCTTCGCCAGCGCGCGCGTGAAGGCGACGATCGCTCCCTTCGAGGTGACGTAGTGGAGCACGAACGGCACGCCGCGGAACGGTGTCCCGGACGAGATGTTGACGATCTTCCCGCCGCCGCGCTCGCGCATCACCGGCACGACCGCGCGGCAGGTGAGGAACATCGAGGCGACGTTGACGTCCATGACGTGGCGCCATTCCTCGAGCGGGATCTGTTCGAAGGGGCGCATCGCAAGCGACGCGTAGAGGCCGGCGTTGTTGACGAGGATGTCGATCGAGCCGCAGCGCTCGACCGTCTCGCCGACCATGCGCTGGACGTCGTCCTCCTTCGAGACGTCGACGGTCAGGCCGATGCCGTCCGGGAATGCTTGCACCGCGTCCTCGGCGCTCTTCAGGTCGGCGACGACGATTCGCGCTCCCTCGGCCGCGAGCCCTTCGGCGAGCGCCCGGCCGATCCCCTGCGCCGCGCCGGTGACGACGGCGACCTTCCCGTCCAGCGCGCCCATCAGCGGATCGGCGAGAATGTCCGCGCTCGCCTTCGGCGACCGCAGACCAGGTAAATCGTAGAGCGGGTCACTCTATGCCGCCCATGCAGAGGTACTTGATCTCGAGCCACTCGTCGATGCCGTACTTCGAGCCCTCGCGGCCGATACCCGACTCCTTGACGCCGCCGAACGGGGCGACCTCGGTCGAGATCAGGCCGGTGTTGATGCCGAGGATCCCGTACTCGAGCGCCTCCGAGACGCGCCAGATGCGGGCCATGTCGCGGCTGTAGAAGTACGAGGCGAGGCCGTACGGCGTGTCGTTCGCCTGCCGGATCGCGTCGTCCTCGGACGAGAAGCGCGCGATTCCCGCGACCGGGCCGAAGGTCTCCTCGCAGCTCATCGCCGCGTCGGGGACGACGCCCGTGATCACGGTCGGCCCGTAGAAGAGCCCGCCCAGTGCCTCGCCGCCCGTGACGAGCTCGCCGCCGCGCTCGAGCGCGTCGGCGACGTGCCGCTCGACCTTCTCGAGCGCCTGCTGCTCGATCAGCGGCCCGACCTTGACCTCCGGGTCGAGGCCGGAGCCGACCTTGAGTTTCACCACCGCCTCGGTGAGCCGCTGCACGAACTCGTCGTAGACCGGTGCCTGGACGAGGATCCGGTTCGCGGAGATGCACGTCTGGCCGGAGTTTCGGTACTTGCAGATGATCGCGCCGGCGACCGCCTCGTCGAGGTCGGCGTCGTCGAAGACGATGAACGGCGCGTTGCCGCCGAGCTCGAGCGAGACCTTCTTCACCTGGGCCGCGCACTGGGCCATCAACAGCTTCCCGACCTCGGTCGAGCCGGTGAAGCCGAGCTTGCGGACGAGCGGGTTCGAGGTCAGCTCCCTGCCGATCACGGGCGCGTCGTCGGCGCTCCCCGTGACGATGCCGAGCACGTCGTCCGGGAGTCCCGCCTCCTGGCCGAGCCTCGCGACGGCGAGGGCGGAGAGCGGCGTCTGCTCGGCCGGCTTGAGCACCATCGTGCAGCCGGCGGCGAGCGCCGGCGCGGCCTTCCGCGTCACCATCGCCGCGGGGAAGTTCCAGGGCGTGATCCCGGCTGTGACGCCGACCGGCTCCTTGAGGACGACGATGCGCCGGTCGCGCATGTAGGTCGGAATCGCGTCGCCGTAGACGCGCTTCGCCTCCTCGCCGAACCACTCGAGGAACGAGGCGGCGTACGCGATCTCGATGCGCGACTCGGCGATCGGCTTGCCCTGCTCGGTCGTGAGCAGGCGGGCGAGCTCCTCCTCGTGGTCGGCCATCAGGTCGGCCCACCGGCGCATGATCCGGGCGCGCTCCTTCGCGAGCAGCGAGCGCCAGGCGGGCAGCGCCTCCTGGGCGTGCTCGAGCGCGCGACGCGTCTCGGCGGCGCCCATGCGAGGGACCTCGGCGATCGTCTCGCCCGTGGCCGGGTCGACGACCGGGAAGGTCTCGCCCGAGTCCGATTCCAGCTCGAGGAGCGGCAGGCCGGCGAACGCGGTCATGCGCCGAGAGCGCTCGCAATCTCCGAGCAGGTGCCGACCGTGGCGACGTTCTGCATCGCGTAATTGAGCGCCGCGTTCTGCCACTCGTCGTCGATCGTCGAGGTGCCGTCGGAGGCGACGACGGCCCGGTAGCCCGCGTCGGCGGCGTGGCGCGCCGTGTGCTCGATCGACATGTTCGTCCACGCGCCGGTGATGACGAGCGTCTCGACGCCGAGACCCCGCAGCAGAATGTCGAGCTTGGTGTCGTAGAAGGCGTTCATCCGCATCTTCTCGACGACGTGGTCGCCGTCATGCGGCTCCAGTCCCTCAGCCGGAGCCGCTCCCCACGTGCCGCGGACGAGCGCGTTCGCGCCCTTCACGCCTTCGAAGAGGGGCGCGTTCTGCTTCAGTCCGGCCGCGCCCTCCTCGACGACGTACCAGACGTGGATCACCGGGACGCCCGCCTTGCGACACGACTCGGCGAGGCCCTTCACGTTCTCGACGACGTTCTGCGTGGATGCGTGCGCCGGGGCGCCCGAGTCGGCGAAGGCGCCGCCCTCGATGATCACGTCGTTCTGCAGGTCCTGGATGACCAGCGCCGCAGACTTCGGGTCGATCCGGTCCATTCGTCCTCCCTAGTGCATGTAGCCGAGCCGGTTGCCGCCGACCTTCATCCGAACGCGGTAGATCGAGGTCGACGCCGCGATATACATCGACTTCCAGTCGTCGTCGCCCCAGTTGAGGTTGCCGATGCTCTCCGGGACGCCGATCGTGCCCAGGTGCTGGCCGTCGGTGTCGAAGACCCAGACGCCCTCGGGCCCGCTCACGTACACGTTGCCGTGCTCGTCGAGCTTCATCCCGTCGACGAGCCCGCCCTTCGCCAGGTCGCCGTCGCCGATCTCCTCGGCGAAGACGCGGCCGTTCGAGAGCGCGTGGTTCGGCCCGACCTCGAAGACGCGGATGTGCGCACGGGTCGTGTCGTTGATGTAGAGGAGCGACTCGTCGGCCGTGAAGCCGAGCCCGTTCGGCTGCGCGAAGTCGTCGACGAGCAGCTCGAGCTCGCCGGTCCCGCCCGGGATGCGGTAGACGCCCTGGAAGTCGAGGTCCTGCTCGCGCTCGAGGCCGAAGCCGGGCATGCGCCCGTAGGTCGGGTCGGTGAAGAGGATCGAGCCGTCACGCGCGACGATCACGTCGTTGGGACTGTTCAGCTCCTTGTCCTGCCAGTGGGTTGCGAGCGTCTCGCGGCCGCCGTCCGGGGACTCGCGCACGACCGAGCTCGTGACGTGCTCGCAGACGATCAGGTTGCCGTCGTTGTCGAGCGTCATGCCGTTGCACTTGTTGCTCGGGTCGCGGAGGACGGTCACGCCTTCGCTCGGATGCCAGCGGCGGCGCTTGTCGCCGGGCATGTCGCTGAAGTGGAGCGAGCCGTCCGGCATCCAGATCGGCCCCTCGGTGAAGGTGAAGCCCGTCGCGAGCCGTTCGACCTCCGCGTTCTCGTCGACGAGCTCGTGCAGCTTCTGGGAATGCACGGCCACCGCCATACGCCCGCTCCTTTCGCGTCAGCCTCGGATTGGAGCCGAAGTTAACAGCCCTTGCGCGAGCGTGCCTAGGTCTCGACGTGGATTCGGCCCGCCGCCGTCTTCAGGGGTGTGCCCGGCCGGCCGGCGCGCACTGCCAGCGCCTCGCTGAGGATCGAGAGCGCGGTCTCGGCGGGGGTGTCGCTGCCGAGGTCGAGGCCTGACGGGCCGTGGATGCGGTCGAGCTCGGCCTCGGTCAGGCCCGCCTCGACGAGGCGCCCGCGGCGGCGCTCCTGCGTCCGCCGCGCTCCGATCGCGCCGACGTAGAAGGCGTCCGTGCGCAGCGCCGCCGTCAGGGCCGGGACGTCGAACTTCTCGTCGTGGGTGAGGACGACGACGGCCGTGTTGCGGTCGGGCTGGATCCGCGCCAGCGCCTCGTCCGGCCACTCGACGACGAGCTCGTCCGCGCTCGGGATCCGCTCCGGCGTGGCAAACCGGGCCCGCGCGTCGACGCAGATCGTCCGCCAGCCGAGCAGCCGCGCCGCGGCGCAGAGCGCCTCGCCGGTGTCGACCGCGCCGACGACGACCATGCGCGGCGGCGGCCCGAACACCTCGGCGAAGACCTTCAGCCCCTCGTGCTCGAGGAGCTCGTTGCGGTGGATCTCCGGTGCCAGCCCGGCGAGCTCGGCCGGCCCGTCGCCGATCGTTTCGCCGCGGTCGAGCAGGACGAGCAGATGCGCGCCCGGCCTCGGTCCCTCGACGACGGTGAAGAGCACGGCGCGCTCGTCGGTGTGCGCCAGCTCCAGGAGTCGGTCGGCAACGCTCAACAGAAGAGCTCGACGAAGACGTCGATCTCGCCGCCGCACGGCAGCCCGACGTCGAACGCGTCGTCGTCGGAGATGCCGTAGCTGAGCAGCTTAGGCTCGCCCGTCGCGAGCACCTCATGGGCGTGCTCGACGACGTCGCTCTCGACGCAGCCGCCCGAGACGGAGCCGCAGATCTCGCCGCTGTCCGAGACGGCGAACTTGGAGCCGACCGGCCGCGGCGCGGACATCCGCGTCGCGACCACCGTCGCAACCGCGACCTTTTCGCCGCGCTCGCGCCAGCGCTCGACCTCGTTGACGATCTCCTTCACGCCGCATGCCTCCGTTCGATTGCCGCCGAGCACTGTAGCGAGCGCCTCGACCACGCCGGACTTGCCTACTGCCCTTCGCGCGCCCACATTTCGACAAACGCTTTAAGATCCGTCGCCATGGCTGCGGAGGTGCTCGTTCCCACGTCCGCCGACGAGGCGGTGTCCCTGTACGGCGACGGCGAGACGATTACCGTCTTCGCCGGCGGAACGATCCTGCTGCCGGAGATCGCGGCGGGCCGCTTGAGGCCGGAGCGCGCGCTGATGCTGCACCGGAGCGGCCTGGACGAGGTCCGCGTCGAGGACGGCGTCGTCCGGCTCGGTGCGATGGTCCCGCTGGCCGCGTTGACCGAGGCGGGCGACGAGGTGCTCGCCCGCTACGTGCGGCATGTCGCCGACGGCGAGGTCCGCCGGAACGCGACGGTCGGCGGCAACCTCTGCGCACCGCCCGGACGCGAGTCGCAGCGCGGCGACCTCGGGGCGCCGCTGATCGCCCTCGGAGCGCGGGTTCGCTCGACAGGCAAGGGCGGGGAGCGAACCGAGCCGGTCGAGGACTTCCTGTCCGGCGACCGCTCCGGCCGCCTCATGCTCGAGATCGAATACGATCGTGTCCCACGCGCCTGGGGCGTGGAGGGCATGCGGCGCCGCCACGCGCACTCGTACGCGATCGCGAACGTCGCGGTCTGCGCGACGGAGGACGGCGGCCTGCGGGTCGGGGTCGCAGGGGTCGGCCCGACGGCTGTGCGCTGCCGCTCGGTCGAGCAGAGCCGGAACGCCGACGACGTCCTCGATGACGTCGAGCCGGTGGACGACGCGGTCGCCACGGCGTCCTATCGCCGGAAGATGCTGCCCCTGCTCGTGCGCCGCGCCCTCGACCAACTGGAGAACGCATGAAGCTGATCGTGAACGGGATCGAGCAGGAGATCGTGAGCTCTCCGCTCACGCCGCTGCTGCACGTCCTGCGCGACGAGCTCGAGATCACGAGCCCGAAGGCCGGCTGCCAGCAGGGGGGCTGCGGCACCTGCACCGTCCTCGTGGACGGCGAGCCGCGCCGCTCGTGCCTGACGGCCGTCGCCGCGGTGGACGGCGCCGAGATCACGACGGTCGAAGGGCTCGGCGAGCCCGGCAGCCTGTCGCCCGTGCAAGCCGCCTTCCACAATCGCTACGCGGCCCAGTGCGGCTTCTGCACGCCCGGGATGGTGCTGGCCGCGACGGCGCTGATCGACCGCAAGGGCGGCCCGGTCGAGCGCGACGAGGTGCTCGAGGCGCTCGGCGGCCACTACTGCCGCTGCACCGGCTACGTGAAGATCGTGGACGCGGTGATGGCCGCCTCGCGCGGCGAGATCGACGCTGTACCCGACCTTCCCGAGCCCGGCGAGGGCGAGCCCGAGGTGGCGGTCAAGGGCAGCCCGGCATGAAGGCCGTCGGCGCACGGCTTCCCCGCTACGACGGCGTGGGCCACGTCACCGGCCGGACACAGTACGTCGACGACGTCCGCGTCGGCCGCACCCTTTGGGTCAAGGCGCTGCGGTCGCCGCATCACCACGCGGCGATCACGAGCCTCGACACCTCGAAGGCCGAGCGGATGGCGGGTGTCCACGCGATCGTCACCCACGCGGACGTCCCGAAGAACGTCTACGGCCACCTCGAGGGGCTCGGCGTCCCGGCCGACGAGCCGCTGCTCGCCGAGGACGAGGTTCGCTACACGGGCCAGCCGATCGCGGCGGTCGCCGCCGAGTCGGAGCAGGCCGCGCTGGCCGCGGTCGAGGCGATCGAGATCGCCTTCGAGGAGCGGCCCGCGCTCTTCGACCTCCGGCAGGCGCTCGATCCGGAGGCGCCCACGATCCACCAGTGGGGCAACGCGTATCCGCACTACGGGCCGTACAACCACCGCCGCGTACGCAAGGGCGACATCGACTGGGCGTTCGACGCGGCCGACGCGATCGTCGAGGGCGTCTACCGACCGCAGGCGATCGAGCAGATGCCGCTAGAGACGCAGGTCGCGCTCGCCGTCCCCGAGCCGAGCGGCCGGCTGACGATCTACTCCTGCACGCAGGCGATGTACTTCTCGATGGGCGTCGTCGCCGCGCACCTGCAGGTGCCGCTGAACAAGCTCAAGTTCGTCGGCGGCACCGTCGGAGGCGGCTTCGGCGGGAAGGTCGACACCGCCGCGGACACGGTCTGCGCGCTGCTGGCGCTGAAGTCGCGCCGGCCGGTCAAGTGGCGCTGGACGCGCGAGGAGGAGTTCCTCGCCTCGTCGACCCGCGCGCCGTGGCACATCGAGATCGCCGACGCAGTCTCGAGCGACGGTTGGATCCTCGGGCGCCGGATGCTGACCCTGCACGACGCAGGTGCGTACACGCGCTTCTCGTCCTACGGCCTGACGAAGCACGCGTTCCACCATTCGGGCGCGTACACGATCCCGAACCTGCGCTTCGACGGCTTCGTCGTCTACACGAACCGCGTACCGACGACGGCGATGCGCGGCTTCGGCGTCACCTCCGTCTCGTTCGCGGTCGAGACGCAGATGAACCGCATCGCCGAGGCGATCGGGATCGACCCGTGGGAGCTGCGGTTGAAGAACGCGAACCGGGTCGGCGACACGAGCGGCAACGGAGTCACGCTCAAGGATCCGTCCACGGTTCCCGTCACCCTCGCGGCCGCCGAGCGGGTCGGAGTCGAGCTCGGCGCGGAGTACCGACAGATGACGCGCGACCCGCGCTCCGGCGACCTGCTCCCCGAGCACCTCGTCGCGCAGCAGAACCTGAGCGGGGAGGAGGCCTGATGGCGAAGCATCGAGGCCGCGGCTTCGCGACGATCGAGTACCCGACCGGGATGAACCAGAACGGCGATCCGAGCCAGGCCTGGATCAAGCTCAAGCCGGACGGGCGCGTCGACGTCTTCTCGGGGACGGTCGACATCGGCCAGGGCTCGAAGACGGTGCACACGCAGATCGTGGCCGACACGCTCGGCGTGCCCTACGACTGGGTCACGATGGACAACACGAACACCGACTCGTCGGCGGTCTGCACGGGCACGTTCGCCTCGCGCGGGACGTTCATCGGCGGGAACGCCGTGCGGCTCGCGGCCGAGCGGGTGCGCGAACGGATCCTCGACATCGCCTCGAAGGAGCTCGAGATCGACCCGAACGACCTCGAGATCGAGAACGGCGAGGTGATCGCCAAGGGCGCGCCGCAGAAGAAGATCGGGATCCCGGACGTCGCCGGGGCCGCGACGTACAACTACGGCGAGCTGATCAGCGGCTCGTCGACGGCGCTGAAGCCGTTCGCGGTCGTCGACGACGCGACGGGCCAGGTCGAGATCGAGCCGCACTCGGCCATCTCGTACGCGGCATGCGTGGCCGAGGTCGAGGTCGACGACGAGACGGGCGAGGTCGTGGTGCTGAAGATGGTGCAGGTGTACGACGTCGGTCGCGCGATCAATCCCACGCTCGTCGAGGGGCAGATCGAGGGCGGCGCGATCATGGGCCTCGGGCTCGGTCTGACCGAGAGCAGCTATCCGTACTACCCGTCGGTCGAGCATCGCGGCGGCGAGTTCGGCGCCTACCTCGGCCCCGCGCTGCAGGACCTGCCCGAGCTCGACAACGTGATCCTCGAGAACCCGTCCGCCGACGGGCCGTTCGGCGCCAAGGCGATCGGCGAGATGGCCAACAACGCGCAGCCGCCCGCGATCGCCAACGCGATCCACGACGCGATCGGCGTCTGGATCACCGAGATGCCTGCAACGCCGGAGCGCGTCCTCGCGGCGCTCGAGGAGAAGCGCGAGCCTCGACGCGACGGAAAGCGCGTCGTCTACGACGAGCCGCTCTCGGTGAGGACGGTCTCGTCGAACGGCGGCGCAGGCTTCTTCGAGGTCGATGCCTGACGCGAGTTCTGAACTGAGCCCGTTTCGCACCTGGAATGGACGCGACTCCTTCGAGTTCGTCGACGGCGTCCGCCTCCACGCGATCGGCGGCGAGCAGGTGCTGCTCTGCCGCGTCAGCTACGAGGCGGGTAAGCAGGTGCCCTGGCACACGCACGAGGACACAGAGCAGGTGATGCTCGTGCTCGAGGGCGAGGTCGAGATGACGATCGGGGACGAGACGCAGACGCTCGGCGCCGGCGACGTCGTCGTCGTCAACCGCGGGCTGCGCCACAAGCTGTACTCCGAGGACGGGGTGACGTTCATGGAGGCGCTGGCGCCCGTACCGCTCGACCACGTCCCGGACAGGGAGCTCGACCTCGTGCTCGGACCCGACGGCGGCTCCGGCCACGTGGAGAAGTAGGTGCCGCTCGTCCGTGTCGAGCTGTTCGAGCGCCGCCTCACCCCGGAGCTCGAGGCGCAGCTGATCGAGCGCATGACGGAGACGCTGCTCGAGGTGCTCGAGGCGCCGGAGCTCAAGGAGCACACGTGGGTGATCGTCGAGGGACACGACGCGCACCGCTGGGGTCGCAACGCGAAGCCGTGGGACGAAGGAGGAAGCTGAGATGCCCATCGTCGAGGTCAAGCTCTACGACAAGCGCGTCACCGAGGAATCGGTGCCGAAGATCATCGAGGCGATGACGAACGCGCTCGCCGAGTCGTCGGGCGCAGCCCGGGAGCACATCCAGGTGCTGGTCGAGGGCGTCTCACCCAAGAACTGGGGCGTCGCGGGGAAGCCGCAGGGCTAGCGACAAGCGCCCTCAGCGAGAGAACCGCATTACGAGTGTTCCGCCGCACGTTGCCATTCTGCCCGCCCGAGCGCGTCGTCACGGCTCGGATCGAGGTCGCGCGAAACCGTATAGAAATGCGCTGTGGCCAACCACTACGACTTCGACGGGCGCGTCGCGCTCGTCACCGGCGGCGCGAGCGGGATCGGCGCGGCGACCGTCGAGCGGCTCCGCGCGGGCGGGGCGGAGGTGCACGTCTTCGACCTCGCGAACGGCGACGACGTGCGCGACTCGGCGCAGCTCGACGCCGCGGTCGAGCGGCTGCCGCGGCTCGACGTGCTCGTCTGCTCGGCCGGTGTCGGCGGCGACTCGCTGCACACCGAGGACGTCTCCGACGAGGAATGGGAGCGCGTCCACGCGATCAACCTGAACGGGGTCTTCTACGCCAACCGCGCCGCGATCCCGAAAATGAAGGCCGCGGGGTACGGCCGGATCGTCAACGTCGCCTCGATCGCGGGCAAGGAGGGCAACCCGATGGCGGCCGCCTACTCCTCGTCCAAGGCCGGGGTGATCGCGCTGACGAAGGCGATCGGCAAGGACGTCGCCGGCACCGGGATCATCGTCAACTGCATCGCGCCGGCCGTGATCGACACGCCGATCCTCGGCCAGATCTCCCAGGAGCACATCGACTACATGACCTCGCGGATCCCGCTCGGGCGGATGGGGCGGCCCGAGGAGGTCGCCTCGCTGATCTGCTGGCTGGCCGGCGAGGAGAGCTCCTTCTCGACCGGCGCCTGCTTCGACATCTCCGGAGGACGGGCGACATATTGATCCGCTTCGTCCGCGCCGAGATCGAGGGCGCCGGCCCGCGCACGTGCCGTCTGGACGGGACGACGGTCGAGGTGCTGGATCACGACGACCCGCTGGCCGCGCTGCGCGGCGAGGGCGAGGTGACGGAGCGGCGCGACCTCGCCCAGCTTCGGCTGCTGGCGCCGATCGAGGCGCCCGAGATCTGGTGCGCCGGCGTCACGTACGAGCGCAGCCGGGACGCCCGGCTCGAGGAGGCGAAGACCGACGCCCGCGACGTCTACGCGCTCGTCTACGAGGCCGACCGCCCCGAGCTCTTCATGAAGGACGCGCAGATGCGCCGAACCGTCGGGCCGGGCGGGCCGATCCGCGTGCGCTCCGACTCGACCTGGATGGTGCCCGAGCCCGAGCTCGGCCTCGTGCTCGGCGAGGGCGGCGAACCGGTCGCGGCCACGATCGGCAACGACGTCTCGAGCCGCGACATCGAGGGAGAGAACCCGCTCTACATCCCGCAAGCCAAGATCTTCGCCGGCGCCTGCGCGATCGGCCCGGCGCTCGCGGTGCCCGACGACTGGGACGCGCCGTTCCCGATCCGGCTCCGGATCACGGACGCGGACGGCGCCGAGCTCTTCGCCGGCGAGACGTCGACGGCGCGGATGAAGCGCTCGCCGCGCGAGCTGGCCGGCTGGGCCGTCCGCGACAACCCGATCCCGCCCGGAGCCCCCTTCTTGAGGTACGACCGGGGGAACCTCCCGGTTCCCCCGGTCACGACGCCCCCTCCCCCGCTCATGGGGCAGGTTGCCCCGTGAGCGAAGATGTCGTCTGTCGCCCAGCCGAGGAGTGAGAAGCCATGACCGACGTCGTTGAAGCCCCTGCCCGCCCCGCCGGCCTGAACTACGTCGGCGGCAAGTGGGTTCCGTCAGCGTCCGGCGAGACGTATGCGAAGCACAATCCGATGCGCCCGTCCGAGGTCGTCGGCGAGTTCTCGTCGTCGACCGAGCCCGACGCCGAGGCCGCCGTCGCAGCCGCCGAGGCCGCCTTCGCCGAGTGGGCCGCGCTGCCGATGGCGAAGCGGGCCGCGTACCTGACCGCAGCGGCCGCCGCCCTCGAAGCGCGGGCCGAGCAGGTCGCGAAGGACATGACGACCGAGATGGGGAAGCCGCTGCGCGAGGCGCGCGGCGAGGCGGCCCGCGCCTCGCAGATCCTGCGCTTCGCCGCGAGCGAGGCGTTCCGCGCGGTCGGTGAGCGCTTCGAGCAGGCGGCGACGGGCGCCGACGTCTCGACGCGGCGCCGGCCCGTCGGTGTCGTCGCGCTGATCACGCCGTGGAACTTCCCCATCGCGATCCCGGTCTGGAAGCTCGGGCCGGCGCTCGTCTACGGCAACACGGTCGTGCTCAAGCTCGCGTACGAAGCGCCGCTCACCGGCCTGCACATCGCCGAGGCGTTCGCGGATGCCGAGCTCCCGGCCGGGGTGCTCAACGTCCTGACCGGCCGCGGCTCGACCGTCGGCGCTGCGCTCGTGCGCGACCCGCGCGTCCGGGCGATCTCCTTCACCGGCTCGGTCGCGACCGGCCATTCGGTGCGGGACGAGGCGACGAAGCTCAGCAAGCGCGTGCAGCTCGAGCTCGGCGGCCACAACCCGCTGATCGTGATGGCCGACGCCGATCTCGACCGCGCCGTCGAGGCCGCCTACGCGGGCGCGTTCTGGTCGGCAGGCCAGAAGTGCACCGCGACGCGCCGCATCTATGTCCAGGACGAGGTCTACGACACGTTCAAGCAGGCGCTGCTGGCGCGGATCGAGCGCGGCCGCGTCGGCGACCCGATCGATCCCGAGGTCGAGGTCGGCCCGATCGTCAACGAGTCGCAGTTCGACGAGATCATGGCCGCGATCGAGCGCGGCAAGAGCGAAGGGGCGCAGGTCCTCGCCGGCGGCGAGCGCGGCGACGATGAGGCGTACATCGTCGCGCCGACCGTCTTCGAGGGCGTGCGCGACGACGCGTTCCTCTCCTGCGAGGAGGTCTTCGGCCCGGTCACCTCGCTCTATCGCTTCGCGAGCCTCGACGAGGCGATGGAGCGGGCGAACGGCGTCGAGTTCGGGCTCTCCGCGGCCATCTTCACGTCCAGCCTGGCGGCCGCGACGCGCTTCGAGAACGAGGCACAGGCCGGCCTGATCCACGTCAACTCGCAGACGGCCGGGGCCGAGGTCCACGTTCCGTTCGGCGGGATCAAGGGCAGCGGCTTCGGGCCCCACGAGCAGGGCCGGGCGGCGCTCGAGTTCTACACCGACGTCGTCACCGTCTACGTCGATCCGTGACGGACGAGCGGTTCCTCGTCACCGGCGCGCTCGGATGCATCGGCGCCTGGACGTGCGCCGTGCTCGCGGAGGAAGGCGTCGAGGTCGTCGGCTTCGACTTCGGTACGGACGACCGGCGGCTGCGGCTCGCGACCGAGGCGGAGATCCCGGTCGTTCGGGGCGACATCGTCGACCGCGACGCGCTCGGGCGCCTGCTCGACGAGCACCGGATCACGCACGTGGTCCATCTCGCAGCGCTGCTGCTCCCGCAGATCAAGCCCGACCCGCCGTACGGCACGGCGGTGAACATCGGCGGCACCGTCAACGTCGTCGACGCGGCGAAGACGCGCGGGATCCAGGTCGCCTACGCGAGCTCCGCCGCGGTCTACTCGCGGGAAGACGACACGGGCGGCCCGGTCCCGAACAACGCCATCGGCCACCCGGCGACGTTCTACGGGGTGCACAAGCAGGCGTGCGAGGGCATGGCGCGGATCTTCTGGCAGGAGGAGGGCGTGCCCTCGATCGGGATCCGCCCCTGGATCGTCTACGGGCCGGGCCGCGACAACGGCCTCACGGCCTCCCCGACGCTGGCGATGGCCGCGGCGGCGGCCGGCGACGACTACCGGATCTCCTTCTGCGGCCGCACGCAGCTCCAGTTCGCGCCGGACGCGGCGCGGGTCTTCGTCGCGGCCGCCCGTGCCGCGACCGAGGGCGCGCGCGTCTTCCATCTCGGCGGCCCGGTCGTGTCGATCGTCGAGACGGCGGCGGCGATCGAGGCCGCCGCGCCGGGCGTCACGATCACCGTCGACGAGGACACGATCCTGCCTTTCCCTGAGGAGTTCGACGGACGGCCGTTGGAGGAGGCGATCGGCCCGGTCAGCTGGACGCCGCTGGAGCAGGGGGTCGCGGCGACCGTCGAGCGGCTTCGAGCCGCGCAGGGCTGAACGAGGAGTCGAGCAGCACGAGCACCGCGGCGGCGCCGACGAGCACCCACAGCACCGCGTCGAAGCCGCCGGAGAGGTCGCGCACGGCGCCGAGCAGGAGCGGCGAGCTCGCCGACAGCGTGTAGCCGAGTCCGAGCATCATCCCGGCGAGCGCCGCGACCTCGGCGGGCCGCTCGGCCGCATCCAGCGGCAGCGTCAGGGTGAGCGGAAAGAGCGGCCCGATCGCGATCCCGAGCAGCACGGCCCAGAGCCAACCCGCGCCGGGCAGGAGCACGATGCCGAGCAGGCCCGCGAGCTGGACCGCCGCCGCGCCCCCGAGCCAGAGCCGGCGCGTGCCCCAGTGGTCGGCCGCCCAGGCGACGAGGACGCCGCACGGGATCGTGACCGTGTTCAGCACCGCGAGCAGCACGCCCGCCGAGCTCTCGCTCCAGCCGCGCTCGACGTACGCGTCGGGCAGCCACGAGTTGAGCCCGTAGAAGACGGAGGACATGAAGAAGAAGGCTGCGACGAGCCGCCACGCGAGCGGGTTGCGAAGTGGCAGCCGCAGTGGACGGAGGTCGGTGCGGACGTGGCGCGGCTCGCTCCGCGTCAGCCAGAGCCAGAGCGCTGCGAGCGCCGCGGAGACTGCGCCGAAGACCAGCAGCGGCGCCCGCCAGCCCCACGCCGCGTGCGCCAGCGGAACGGCCACGGCCGCCGCGACCGCGGAGCCGATCGTGATCCCCATCGTGTAGACGCCCGTCGCGAACCCCGGCCGGTCTGCAAACCGCTCCTTGACCGCGACCGGCAGCATCGCGCCGGCGAGGCCCATCCCGATCCCGACCGGGAAGGTCAGGAGCACGACGCCGGCCGCGCCCGGGACGAGCGCCCGCGCGATCCCGAAGGCGCCGATCAAGCCGAGCGCGGCCGCGATCGCGTGCCGCGAGCCGATCCGGCCGGAGAGGAACGGCGCCGGCGGCGCAAAGAGGCCCATGCAGAGCACCGGGATCGTCCCGAGCAGGCCCGCGACCGCGTGCGAGACGCCCAGGTCCTTCTGGATCGAGGGCAGGAGCGGGCCCACCCCGACGAGCTGCGGCCGCAATGCCACCGCGGCCAGGAACAGCGCGGCGAGAAGCGGCGCCCGCCTCAAGCGCTAGACGACCGGATTGGTGATCGAGCCGACTCCGTCGATCTCGATCGTGATCTCGTCTCCCGCCCGCAGCCAGACCTGCGGATTGCGGAAGGCACCGACCCCGGCGGGGGTGCCGGTGATGATCAGGTCGCCCGGCTCGAGCGTGATCGCCTGCGAGACGAACGAGACGATCTCGGCGACTCCGAAGACCATGTTCGAGGTGTTCGAGTCCTGCATCGTCTCGCCGTTCAGGATCGCCCGGATCCCGAGCGCCTGAGGATCGGGCACCTCGCTCGCCGGGACGAGGTCGCCCACGGGGAGGAAGGTGTCGAGCGACTTCCCGCGCACCCACTGGCCGTCGGAGAACTGGAGGTCGCGTCCCGAGACGTCGTTCGCGACGACGTAGCCGCGGACGTGCTCGAGCGCGTCGCGGGCGGACACGCCCTGCGTCCGAGAGCCGATCACGACGCCGAGCTCCGCTTCGTAGTCGACCTGCTTCGAGATCTCGGGGATCCGGATCGGCGCGCCCGAGTCGATCAGCGTATTCGGCCACTTCGCGAAGAGGAGCGGCCGCTCGGGCAGGTCGACGCCCTGCTCCTCGGCGTGGTCGCGGTAGTTGAGGCCGACGCAGACGATCTTCTGCGGAAGGTCGATCACGCGCTGACCATATCGGCTCACGCGCAGGGATCAGGTCGCAGGCGCTCGGATGCTGGGATCAGAACTTTCCGAACCGCTCGTAGGCCTCGAGCGGCTTCATCCCCTCGCTGACGGCGTCGCGGATCAGGTTCTCGGTTCCGACCACCGCTTCGGCCCGCTCGAGCACCGTCCCGACGAGGTCGCGCGGGACGATCGCGACACCGTCGGCGTCTCCCACCACGTAGTCGCCCGTCGCCACCGCGACGCCCTCGATCTCGATCGCGTGCCCCCAGCGCAGGACCTCCCAGCGGCCGGTTGCGTCCTGCGGCGTGCGGTAGCGGGAGAAGACCGGCAAGCCGGAGGCACGAACGAGGTCGACGTCGCGGCAGCCGCCGTTGATCACGACCCCGGCGCAGCCATGGACACGAAGGGACGTCGCCGAGAGCTCGCCGAAGTGCGCGCACGTGTCGTCGCCCGGCTCGTAGACGGCGACATGGTGCTTCGGAACGGAGCCCAGCATCGCGAGGATGCGGCGCATCGACGTCTCCCGGTCGATATCGGGATTGCCCCGGCCCTCGACGGTGAAGGCGGGGCCGGCGACGCGCATACCCGGCTCGAGCGGGACGATCTCCGGCGGAAGCGTCTGGCGGCGGAAGCCGAGGTCGTCGAGCACGTCCGTCAGCGCGGCCGTGTAGATCGCGCCAAAGCGGGTTCGGAGCGTGTCGGCGTCGAAGTCGATAGCCAATACAGTGCTGCTTTTGCCGCCTTCACGTCGCAGTCACTGCCCAGCCGCCGGTCCTGGACGTTTCCAGGCCGGCGAGCGACGCGAGAGCATGATTGCCGTCAGTCCCCGCGCGTCGCTCGATCCGGCCTTGCTAGCAGGATCGGCGACGCGGGTAATTCCGAGATAACTAGGAGCGTGGATCTCTATTCGCGCGTGTCGACCGGTCATTTCGGACGGAGGCGCGGCAGAGCCGCGCCTCCTGAGGGCGGCGCCGGCAAGCGGTGCCTAGAGGTTGCTCGATCGCGCCCAGAGGTTGATGTCGCTCTCCGTGGCGTAGCGGTCGATCTCGGCGAGCTCCTCCTCGCTGAGGTCGAGCCGGTCGAGCGCCGCGACGTTCGCCTCGAGCTGGGCGACGCTGCTCGCGCCGACGAGTGTCGAGGTGATGCGCGTGTCGCGAAGCGTCCACGCGAGCGCGAGCTGCGCGAGGGTCTGGCCGCGGCGGGCGGCGATCTCGTTCAGCGCCCGGATCTTCGCGAGCGTCTGCTCGGTGAGCAGGTCCGGCGAGAACGAACCGTCGCGGCTCGCCCGCGAGCCCTCCGGGATTCCGGCCAGGTACTTGTCGGTGAGCATCCCCTGGGCGAGCGGCGAGAAGACGATGCAGCCGATGCCCTCCTCGCCGAGCACGTCGAGGAGCTCCGGCTCGATCCAGCGGTTCAGCATCGAGTACGACGGCTGGTGGATGAGGAGCGGCGTGCCCATGTCGCGCAGGATCGCCGCCGCCTCGCGCGTCTTCGCCGCCGAGTACGAGGAGATCCCGGCGTAGAGCGCCTTGCCCGCGCGCACCGCGCGGTCGAGGGCGCCCATCGTCTCCTCAAGCGGCGTCTCCGGGTCGAACCGGTGCGAGTAGAAGATGTCGACGTAGTCGAGGCCCATGCGCCCCAGGCTCTGGTCGAGGCTGGCCAGCAGGTACTTGCGCGAGCCCCATTCGCCGTACGGCCCCGGCCACATGTCGTAGCCGGCCTTCGACGAGATCACCAGCTCGTCACGGAACGGGCGCAGGTCGTCGTGCATCAGCCGGCCGAAGTTCTCCTCCGCCGATCCGAACGGCGGCCCGTAGTTGTTCGCGAGGTCGAAGTGCGTGACTCCAAGGTCGAACGCGCGCCGAACGATCGCGCGGCTCGTATCCAACGGCCGGTCGTGGCCGAAGTTCTTCCAGAGCCCGAGCGAGATCGCCGGCAGCTGCAAGCCGCTGCGGCCTGATCGGCGATACGTCATCCGCTCGTAACGGTCGTCTGCAGGGACGTAGGTCATTCGGCGCTTCCTTTCTTGGTCAGGGCCTGGTCGAGCTCGCTGGGCGTCGCGCCGGTCATGATTGCGACGGCTTCAGGCATCGTGTGTGTCCTCGGCGTCACGACCGCCACGCGGCGGCCGAGGCGCATGATGTGGATCCGGTCGGCAAGCTCGAACACGTGAGGCATGTCGTGGCTGATCAGGATCACCGGCAGGCCTCGCTCGCGGACTCGGAGGATGAGATCGAGGACCTGGCGCGTCTCCTTGACGCCGAGTGCGGCCGTGGGCTCGTCCATGATCACGAGTCGGCGCGCCCACGTCGCGGCGCGCGCGACCGCAACCCCCTGGCGCTGGCCGCCGGACAGGTTCTCGACGGGTTGGCCGATCGACTGGATCCCGATCCCGAGCTCCTCGAAGTGGCGCGCCGCTTCGCGGCGCATCCCGCGCTTGTCCAGCAGGCGGACCAAGCGTCCGAGCGGACCGCGCCGTCGCGTTTCGCGGCCGAGAAAGATGTTCGAGGCGATGTCCAGCGCGGGGGCGACCGCGAGATCCTGATACACGGTCTCGATCCCGGCTTTGCGCGCGTCGCGCGGCGAGCGGAAGGTCACGGCTGTGCCGTTCAGGCGAATCTCGCCTTCGTCCGGCTGCAACGCACCGGACAGCGCTTTGATCAGAGTGGACTTCCCCGCGCCGTTGTCCCCGATGATCGCGAGGATCTCGCCCGGTAGGAGCTCGAAGTCCGTTCCGTTGAGCGCGACAACCTGGCCGTACTTCTTCACCAGGCCACGGCCTTCGAGAATTGGCTCGCCTGCGCTCACGCCCGTCTCCGATGTGCGAGCTGGTCGACCGAGACCGCGAGGATGACGAGGACGCCCGTCACGAGGTACTGGTAGATCACCTGAACCCCGATCAGCGTCAGCCCGTTGCGGAAGACGCCGACGATCAGCGCGCCGATCAGGGTGCCGATGATCGTGCCGCGTCCGCCGAAGAGGCTCGTTCCACCGAGCAC
>WNGD01004828.1_pt1 | contig 34077 bp, 33 predicted proteins | sample 5400671 | NCBI WGS metagenome assembly WNGD01 (sample SAMN13153369, study PRJNA577476) | soil metagenome | isolation source: 40 cm soil or saprolite under grassland replicate 2 | place: USA:California | collected 2016-06-15 | reverse complement strand
CGGCACCATCACTGCAACGACGGGTGCATATCCTGGTGTTACTACCCGCATTGAGATTTTTGGCGATAAAGGGTCCGCTGTGATCGAGAACGACAATCTGGCTTATCTTCACCTGGCACGAGATGATAAGCAGGGTATTGGTGCTTACGGAGCCACTCCACAGGAACGTAAGAAAGCTGACGATTCTGGCTCCACGTCACAGAATCCCGCCGCTCTTTCAGCCGCAAGTCATGCCTTGCAAATAGCTGATATGATCCGTGCGATTCGTGAGAATGGTATGCCGCTTGTTGATGGTTATGCGGCACGCCATCCTGTAGAGATCATACTGAGCATTTACGAATCGGCGCGTACACATAAGGAGGAACAGCTTTCATGATCCGCCTATCCGCCTTTGCAGACGAGATCTCAGCCGATTTGAACGAACAGATTGCAGTACTACGTAGTGAAAATATCCACTTTATTGACTTGCGTGGTGTTTGGGATAAGAATGTGCTTGATCTGACTGACCAGCAAATAATGGAGATCAGGCAAAAGCTGGATGCACACGGTATCGAAGTTGCCGCAATTGCCTCCCCTATTGGAAAAATACCTATCGATGCTCCATTTGATGAACATCTACAACGTTTCGAGAGAGCAATCGCTCTGGCTCAATTCTTTCAAACGCCTTTTATTCGCATTTTTTCTTTCTATCCACCAGTTGCAGAGGGCGATGTGGGCGGCGGAAAAGAGATTGTTGATCCTGCCATCTGGAGAAACGAGGTACTCAGGCGGTTACGTGAATTGACCATACGAGCTAGTAATGCAAATCTTATCCTGCTTCATGAGAACGAAAAAGATATCTATGGAGATACCACTGCACGCTGCATCAATCTTCTGCAAAACATCAACGATCCACATTTTCAAGCCATTTTCGATCCTGCAAATTTCATCCAGTGCGATCAAACACCTTATCCCGATGCTTACCAGGAATTGCGTCCCTGGCTGCATTACATGCATGTTAAAGATGCGCTTGCAGATGGCACAGTTGTGGCTGCGGGCGAGGGCGTGGCACGCTGGCCAGAACTTTTACAGCAATTGCGCATGAATGGCTATGATAGTTTCTTCTCATTAGAGCCTCACCTTGCCCTCACAAGGCTTCGCAATCCTTCCAACGACTGCTACAGTCAATCGATTGGAAATATGAATAGTTGGTCTTCCTCTGCATTCACCCCCACCAGAACGAAACAGCGATAATACCATATAAGCCAATCAATGCCATACCTTCGAGCCAGGTCGATTCTCCGTCATAGATAATAACGGTGCTTAATATGGCAGCAAGCGCTAATGAAGCCACGAGAAGTGGGGCCATTACGAGTGTCAAATGAGCGCCACCTATTATAAAGCTGAGAAGCACCAGAACCGGTGTTAAGCCCAGGGCTACCTGGAGTGAACTGTTCAAGATAACGCTCATAGCAAAGTCAGATTGATTGCGGGCTGCGAATTGGATACCGACGACATTCTCTACCGCATTTCCAGCGAGAGCCACGATAACAAGGCCGGTAAAGGCCTGCGAGATATGCAGAATCGAGATGGCCGGTGTCAAAGATGACACGAACCAATCCGAAACGAATGCGGCACCCACCCCTGCGCCTACTAAGATTACTATCGCAAACCACATCGGCCAGGCGTGAGGTAAGGCAACTTTTTCTTTAGGAAGTGTTGTCGGACCACCCTGAAGAGAGACGGGAATACTTGCGATAAATATGACAAGGAGGATCACTGCGCAGGCTATACTGAGACTCTCTTCATGCCCGGCTGCCGGTGTATGTAGCCCAGCAGTAAGTGTGGGTATAATCATTGCCGATACAGCCAGCAATGTAAGATTGGCTATCATACGCGGCACTTGCGAGGAGAAATGCTGCGTTCCATGTCGTAGACCACCCACCAGAAATGCAAGCCCAAGTACGAATAGACTATTTCCCAGGATTGAACCGACGATAGCAGACTGTACAACTACAATCAGTCCGGCCCGTAAAGCAAAAATACCTACGAAGAGTTCAGGCAAATTGCCCAGAGCAGACTGCAACACGCCTGTTGCGCCTGGACCCAGGCGTTCACCTACCTGTTCCGTTGCCTGTCCAACGAGCGTGGCAAGGAGGGCAAGCGCTCCTGCTGATACAACAAAGATGAGGACCGCATTCACCTGGAATAGTGTCAGCATACCGGCCAATACACTGAGGATGAGCGATCCGGCAATTACCAGCCATTCATTCCGGCTTAAGGGGAAATTTAAATTTTCGAACGCACTACGGGACAACTCTTCCACTCCTATTGAGGGTCAAGAGCCTACAATATATCTTTGTATGCTGGCGATATGACACCTGAGAGGCTCCTCACTCAGGCGTGTTGCGGATATTATACTACTCTTAACACAATAAGGCATATCAGCCAAAATGCTTAGTCATTTCAACCTACCATTAAGCGCATGGCTCACTGCTGGCGAATGCGATTCTGAGGTGATTGCCACCCCACCCTGCTGCGGTCGCCTGACCATCTCGCCTTTTGCATTCCCAATGTCCTTCGCTAACAAAGTCCGATACAACCGCGACAACCGCGACAACCGCGACAAGTGCCACAATCGCAACAAATGCAACAAAGAACCGCGAATACCCTATCCCTGGACGCCCTTAATTACTTGCTCCATGGCAAGCTTCATTGCACCGAGAAACTGCCTATGAACGCCAACACACACGCCAAATGGCTGCTCTGGTGTCGCCTCGCCAATGTGCCACACGTAAAAAGGTTGACCGTCATCATCGATTTCCTTTCGAATGACGATAGGTGTGGATAAGGATGCCAGCATGTCGATAATAGCCTGCTCTGAATCGCTATATATTGGGTTTGAAGGTACCTCTTGCTTGAAACTACGCGATACAGGTTGATCTGGATTACCAAAAATCTCTTTCTCTATCCCTGCATCTGTACCCAGATGTATACTCTTCTCAAGAGCTTAATTTAGAAGCCAAAACATAGAAGGAGCGTATATATGAAATTCGGTGTTTTTCTCCCTATCTCCGGCAGGGCATCAGGTCCTGAGACTCTGATGGAGGCCGCACGCAGCGCCGAAGCACTAGGCTTTGATGCAGTCTGGTCAGCCGATCGAGTGGTAACACCCTGGCAGATCAATACACTGTATCCCTACAGCGAGAACCACGAGTTTATTGTCCCTCCCGATCGACCTTTCCTGGACTCGCTGACCTGCCTGGCTTTTCTAGCGGGTTGTACAGAGAAAATCACCCTTGGTATCAGTGTGCTTGTGCTACCCTACCGCCATCCGCTGTACTGGGCACGCGTGGCCGCCTCAATAGAACGACTATCCAGAGGTCGGTTGATCATGGGAGTCGGCGTCGGCTGGATGGAAGAGGAATTCTCTGCGCTAGGTGTATCTTTCAAGGATCGGGGACGGATGACCGATGAGCAGCTAGAAATCGTCTCGCGTTTATGGTCAGAAGAGCGCATCAGCTACAAAGGTCAATTCTATAACTTTCAGGATGTGGCATTCTATCCAAAGCCAATCCAGCAGCCTCGCATCCCAATTTGGGTTGGTGGTGAAGGCGTTCATGCACACAGGCGTACGGCCAAATATGGAGATGCCTGGTTTCCCTATTTCGTTGAAATCTCTCCCAGTGAACTGAGGGCTGGATATGATAACGTTCAACGCCTGGCTACCGAAGCAGGACGCGACCCCGAAAAGATCCTCTTCACCTGCTGTCGCCAGATTGAGGTGACGCACCAACCAGTTCAGCAAGATGAACGCCACCTGCGTGGCACTCCCGAGCAACTGGTGGAAGCCCTGGAAGCGTACCGTGAGATTGGCATCAAGCACCTCGCGCTGCAGTTTATGGTTCCCCGCTGGCCAGATCGAGTTGAGCAGATTGAACGTTTCGCACGTGAAGTGATGCCACACTTCAAAGATTAAAAATATCCTGAAAATGAAAACTTCTTGCAATATATTGATTTCTAGCGAAAACTCATGTATTCTTAGTTATCCCATACGTTTTTATTTCAGACCACTACCTGGATTGTTAAACATACCCTCTAGAAAAAGATCGAAAGTAAAGAACCCTACGCAGAAAGGATGGTTACACATGGCTGAATCGTCGTTCTCACGATTTTATAGCAGGCTAACCGAATCAATCGATCAGTCGGTCGGATGGCATAAACTTCCTCTTCCTCTAGGACTCCTGGTATTGATTGGATTGCGTTTCAGATTAAGGGCAAAAAATCTGTATGATACTTATAATAAAAGGTTGAGAGAGCCGCATGCAACAGGCAAAATAGAAGAACGCTATCTCACTGCACGCACAGCCGACGGAAGCTACAACGATCTGGACGATCCCAAAATGGGTAGCGCCATGACCCGATTTGGTCGCAACGTCCCGCTAGAAAATGCATATCCTGATGAATCTATGGTCCTCACGCCGAATCCCCGCACAGTCAGCCAAGAGTTGCTGACTCGTGACACTTTCCAACCTGTCAGTATACTCAACCTGCTAGCAGCAGCATGGGTCCAGTTTATGATCCACGACTGGTTCAGCCATGGGAAAAACCAGAAAGAGAATCCCTGGGAAGTATCACTACAGGAAGATGATCCCTGGTACGAACATCCGATGCGCATCCTACGCACACATAAGGATCCAACGCGCCCGCCAGATTCAGATGGTCTACCTCCCACTTACCTCAACATAGCCACCCACTGGTGGGATGGATCACAGATTTACGGGAGTGATGAAGAAACCCAGGCCAAGGTGAGGTCGGGAGAGGAGGGAAAGTTGAACATTGGCCCTGATGGCTTGCTTCCTTTCGATCCTCAGACCGGGGTCGAGATCACCGGGGTTAATAAAAACTGGTGGATCGGTTTAAGTATGATGCACACGCTTTTCACACGAGAGCACAACGTGATCTGTGACCGCCTGCATGCTGAATATCCATCCTGGTCAGACGACGACCTGTTTGACCACGCCCGGCTCGTCAATACAGCTCTTATGGCGAAGATCCATACCATTGATTGGACTCCTGCCATCCTGAGCCATCCCACCTTGCAGGTTGGTATGCATAGCAACTGGTGGGGGCTGGCGGGAGAATGGATTTATAGACACTTTGGGCGTATCAGTAAGAGCGAGATCATCAGCGGAATCCCGGGGTTTCCAAAGAATTTCTACGGCGTGCCTTACTCCCTGACAGAAGAATTTGTTTCGGTCTACCGCATGCATCCACTCTTACTGGATGAATTCAGTTTCCGTTCTGCGGTGAACGATGAACTCCTCGTGGAACGAAGCCTTGCGGAGGTTGTGGATCGGCATGCACGGGAGACCACTGAGGAGGTCTCGATGATTGATCTTTTTTATTCCTTTGGTACCACAAACCCGGGTGCGATCACGTTGCATAATTACCCCCACTTACTGCAAAAACGCACGGAACCTGATGGGAGCATTATCGACCTGGCGACAACAGAGATTCTGAGGGATCGCGAACGCGGTGTGCCGCGATACAATGAGTTTCGCAAGCTGGTTCATCGCACTCCAGTCAAAACCTTCGAGGAGATTACCGACAACAAAGATTGGGCAGAAGAACTCCGGCGCATTTACAACAACGATATCAATCAAGTCGATGTGATGATCGGGATGTTTGCAGAGACACCTCCGAAAGGATTTGGGTTCAGTGATACAGCCTTTCGTATCTTTATCCTGATGGCATCTCGACGTTTGGAAAGTGATCGATTCTTCACGACAGATTACAACCCAAAGGTCTACTCGCAGGCTGGCTTCGACTGGGTTCTCAATAACAATATGACAACCGTTTTACTGAGACATTTTCCTGCTTTGAAACCAATACTCAGCAACGTCAATAATCCTTTCGCGCCATGGCCTAAAGCGAAATCCTGAGAAAGGTTCAATTTACTTCTCGCGACTGCTCTTTATCTAGCAGTGCGCTCAACAATGCCTGGCTATTAGTGGTACAAGTGGCTGAAGAGGAGTTATGATCTGAAAGCGCCTCTCAGAAACTAACAAGCATTTGTGCGACTTCCACCCCATGCTCAAGCGCGAGATGAACGCGTCCGCCAACGAATGCATCACCACAGAAAGCTATACCCAACGGCATTGTGAGCGCGTTCAGTTGTTCTGCATTCGCCTTTTCAACTGGCAACGCATATTGCCATCGATAAATGTCAGCAAAAAAGGGCTTATTTAGTGATTCATCAAGGAGGGTTGTGATTCGATTTGCCACACCACCGATTAATTCTTCATCTGGAACGTGCCAATTATTTTGACTATACTGGGGAGCCATCTGCGCGATTAACAGGCCAGCACCTTCAGGCACACGCTCAGAGGCCTTTTCATGTTCCCAGGCTAGCCAGGAAATAGCGTGTGCCTTATCCGTGTTGACAAGCGCATAATAGGGACGCACTTGCGGAATTGGTCGATAGCCCAGCATAACCGAGATGAGCGGATTATACCTTGCCTTATTCAGCAAAGCGCAGATTTCCTCCTGTCGTGAATCAGATATCTGGCTAGCCTTGATCAGTTCAGCAGCATCACTAGCCGGGATAGTAATCAGTACATGATCGAACTCGCCAACAGAATGCCCCAGGTTATCAAAGAGTTTCCAACCAGTTGCGCCTGGTTGCAGATAAACAATACGGGTATGTAGCCGAATATCCAGGCCTTGAGCCATACGTTTCGCCAGGGCGTTTAAACCGCTGCGATAGTTCCACTTTTGCTCCGCATTCTGAACTGGATCACCCTCTTGAATATGGCCCTCTCGATTAAAGATCCATACCGGTTTAGCGATATCGATCAAGTCGGCCAGCCGGTAACGCTCAGTAATCAAGCCTATACTTACCGAGTTGCCACTTTTGATGTATTGGGCGCCGTAGTCATAGATAAATCCTTGTTGTACCCTGGTCGCAACCCTACCTCCAACTTCCTGGCTTTGTTCGAATATCGTCACGGCATAGCCTGCATCGCGTAGTTCGTGTGCGGCTGCAAGTCCACTACTGCCCGCGCCTATAATCGCTATCGATGGCATCTTTCTACTCCATTTATTCCAACATATTGCACCATCAGCTTATCAGACTAGAAGAGACGAATCGTCTCCCCAGTGTCATCCTGAGCGTTAGCGAAGGATCTCGGTGCCCAGCGCGAGAGATCCTTCGCTAACGCTCAGGATGACAAGCGAGTGCTCTCCATTCTAGCCACAGTCTGGCCACCCCTTGTGTGATTCCTGAACAAATATGTTGGAGTCAATGCTTTCTACTCCGTCCTCTGCACTCATATGTAACATATTGATTATAGTGCTTTATCTAACCTCGCACTCAGCCAGGTTGTCACATCATACAGGCTCTCTTGACCGACTTCATGCCCCATCGGGTACTCGTGGTAGGTCAACTCCACTGGCAGCGATGAGAGCAACTGGCGACTGGCGCGACCATGAGAGACGGGTAGAACCATGTCAGCGGTACCATGAACAACCAGGAAAGGAAGACCGGTAAGTTCCTCGTGAGAAGCAATCAAAGGTTGTATTTCTGGCAGGATGCGTCCACTCATTAGTACCACACCGGCAACGAGTTCTGGGTGGGTAAGAGCAACACTGGCGCTCATAATGGCTCCTTGACTGAAACCCATCAGGTAGACTTGCTCTGGATCAGCGCCATAGGCAGTGACAGCCTCCTTCAGAAATGTAATCAAAGTTATGCGGCTAGCTTCTGCCTGTTCCGGATTAATGACTGGCCCTTGCGGAGTGAAATCGGCCTCAAACCAGGCATAACTTCCTGGTCCCAGCGTGTTCGGTGCACGTACACTGATAATCAGAAATCGCTTGTCTAGAAATGGCGCTAACCCATACAGGTCTTGCTCGTTGCTACCAATGCCGTGAAGTAGGAGCAGGAGTGGCGGAGTACCTGCCTCAATTATCGGTTGGCGAACCAGGTGTACCAGTGGGAGTGTGTTCATTCAACTACCTCGTGCTGTTGTTGCGCGAAAGCTGCTTTTTGTGTGGCCTTCGTCTGTCCACCTACAGCCCAATGCTCAGGCGGCAACTCATATAGTAGCACGCGTACCTGGTCAGGGTCTACTCCAAGCGTGGTAACAACCGCATCCGTAACGCGAGCGATTAGCTCATTTTTCACCTTCGGTGTTCGTCCCTGGAGTAGCTCAATACGAACAATCGGCATGGTAATCCTTATCCTCCTTTTATATACTAGTGGGAGGGCCACTCACAGTATGCCCTATTTCGTGATCTCTCTCGTCCATATGAGTGTCTCAATCATTGACCAAATTCTACCATAGTTCCTCCGCTCACAAATTAGAAAGATCTGAATGGAAGCACAGCAACATTCGCTCTTAAAAAATCGCAACTTCATGCTCCTCTGGGGTGGACAACTGGTATCGTCGATGGGAACCACAATAACGAACATTGCTTTACCTCTCATCGTATTAGCATTAACAGGTTCTGCTTTTCAAGCGGGCAGCATTGCCGCGATAAGAGGTGCTGTATACGCTCTCTGGGCAATACCAGCAGGTGCGCTTATTGATAGATGGAATCGTAAAACGGTGATGGTGATTGCAAATCTGGGGAGTGGATTAGCAATGGGGAGTATTTATGTTGCTTTGCTTCTCAAGCATTTAACCATTCCTCAGTTGTATCTCATAGGTGCGATAGAAGGTTCCTTTTTCGTTTTTGCAAGCCTCGCACGTTTTACTGCCTTTCCCCGCGTCGTCACAAAAGAGCAATTTCCGGCAGCTGTCGCCCAAACCTCTATTGCCGATAATCTTGCCGTCCTGATAGGTCCGCTATTGGGAGGATTACTTTTCCAGACAGTTGGCGCAGCTATGGCATTCCTGGCAGACTCGCTCTCGTACTTCGTAAATGCGATATCAATCTTTTTTATCAATGTCCCGCTTCAATTAGAGAGAACAACGCTGAAGAAAGACTTCCATAAAGAGGTGCTTGAAGGGGTACTATTTTTATGGAGACAGCCAATGATCCGCTTTCTCAATCTCTTATCAGCCGGACGTGCCATGCTTGAATCTGGCCTATACCTTCTAATTATCGTTGTTGCAAAAGAGCATCACGCATCCCCACTTATCATTGGAAGTATTTTTGCTATTGGAGCGCTCGGAGGACTTATTGGCGCATCATTAGCAAGTCGTATCCATAAGCGATCCAGTTTTGGCACGTTACTAAAAGCCGCGACTATGCTGAATTTTCTCGTGTTTACGTTGTATGCTTTTGCATCAAATGATCTTTCCCTGGCATTTATTACTGCTGCGCTTTTTGCGATCGTGCCTGTTTTTGAGATCATCAATGCCACTTATACTGTTTCTGTAGTACCAGATGCAATCAGAGGGAGAATACTCAGTTTAACGCGCCTGGTTATGTTAGGCGCAAATTCTCTTGGGGTTTTTGTAACGGGCATTTTGCTTCATTTTGTTGGAAGCACTCGCACAATCGTAATTTTTTCATGTTTACTGCTTGTTCTTGCTCTCATGGTAATTTTTTATAAGCCGCTACGTCAAATCTGATTGCTAACACACAACAACAAGATTTATCTGGTGTATACTGTAACGGAATACAGCGTCTGCTTCATATTAGAACCATCAATACGCTTGAGAGGAAAGGTAATATGACAACTATTTCTGAGAGCCAGGCCAGAGAACAACTTACCCAGGCAGCACACATGCTATTTCAGTCAGGGGTTATGTCGCACAGTGGACACGGCAATATGAGTTTCAGATTACCCGAAACTGAACATATACTTCTGACTTCTGGGGGCACCATCTCCAACCTCACACCAGAGCAATTGACAGTGGTCACTTTTGATGGCGAAGTGATAGCGGGAGCGCTTGATCCAGTCACGCGGGAGATCGTCGGCATGCATTCTTGTGTCTACCGTGCGCGGAGTAATGTAAACGCTGTTATCCACACTCACTCACCGCATGTCACGAGTTTTGCGCTTGCCCACCAGCCTTTGCCCTGTGCTTATGAAGCATTACTTCGTTTCGGTGTCACCGAAGATATTCCAGTAGCTGATTGGGCGCCACGAGGATCACAGGAATCCGTGACAAACATCGTGAATCAGATTGAGCAGCATCCAACGGTTCCGGCAGTTTTGTTGGGAAATCATGGCCTGCTGGCTTTCGGTCGCGATGCGCTTTATACAGCTATGGTTATCATCTCCATGGAGGAGGCAGCCGAACTAACTCTGGCCGCGCGCACCCTTGGTGGTGAGAAATCGTTCCCTGCTGATGCGCTCGAACGGGAGCGCAAGCATATGCAGCAGTTCGGCTCTACTTGACGTGTATCCGTGTTTCCTCTACAATACACGCATGCTTACCTGAACAAGCTTTGACTTGGGAGCATATCCTTGCTTACTTATGGCGGACGCCAGGAGGCCGAAGGTGGCCGACCGTGTTGGACAACAATTGGGCAATTACCGATTAGTCGCCTTGTTGGGCCAGAGCGGCTATGCTGAGGTGTACCTGGGCCAGCACGTGCGGCTGGAGCTACAAGCGGCGATCAAGGTGCTGCATACCCACCTGACCGATCAAGAGGCCGAGCATTTCCAGCAGGAAGCACAGACGATTGCGAAGTTGACACACCCCTCCATTGTGCGCATCCTGGATTACGATGTGCAGGACGGCGTGCCTTTCCTGGTGATGGATTACGCGCCAGGCAGCTCTTTACGGCGGCGCCACCCCAAGAGGAGTGTGCTGCCCTTGCCACAGATGATCTCCTATGTGAAGCAGGTGGCGACCGCTTTGCAGTACGCGCATGAGCATCAGTTCATCCACCGCGATGTCAAGCCCGAGAACATGCTGGTGAGCCGACATGAGGAGGTGCTGCTGTCGGATTTTGGGCTGGCGGCCCTGGCGCACAGCAGTGCCTCGCTCAGCACGCAGCAGGCGGTGGGCACGCTGCCCTACATGGCTCCAGAGCAGATCGAGGGCCATCCTCGTGCCGCCAGTGATCAGTACGCGCTGGGTGTGGTGGTCTACGAGTGGCTCTGCGGCCAGCACCCCTTTGAAGGCTCGGTGAGCGAGGTGATGGTGCAGCAGTTGACCATGCCGCCTCCCCCGCTCCACGAGCATGTTCCCACCATCCCACCGGAGTTGGAGCAGGTCGTGTTGCGTGCCCTGGCCAAAGACCCCAAGCAGCGCTTCGCCTCGGTGCACGACTTTGCGACTGCCTTGCAAGATACCGTTCAAGGAAGCATCGCTGCTCCTGCCGTACCTCTGCTCTCCCCAGCTCCCACAGCAGAACCCGCCAATCCTTACCTGACGGTCCCGATGATCGTGGAGCAGAGACAATCTTCCTCTGCACCCCTCTCGGCTTCCCCCTCGATGCCTTGGACCGGGTTCGGACGCGAGGCACCGCTGGTGGGCCGCCAACAGGAGTGGAGACGGCTCCTAGCCGCCTGGCAGAGCGTGAGCGCCGGACCTCCCCAGCTGCTGGTGCTCTCAGGGGAAGCGGGCATCGGCAAAACGCGGCTGGCCGAGGAACTCTTCAGTTGGGTTGCGCAGCAAGACCTCTCGACGGCCCGAGCCGCCTGCTATGCGGTCGAAGGCGCATTGGCTTATGCGCCTGTCGGGTTCTGGCTGCGGGCAGAAGCCATCCGCTCGCGCTTGTCAAGCCTACCGGTGCTCTGGCTCAGTGAAGTGGCGCGTGTCGTGCCCCAGCTGCTGGTGGAACACCCTGACCTCCCGCCACCCGGTCCGCTGACCGAGAGCTGGCAGCGACAGCGCCTCTTTGAAGCCCTGGTCCGCGCGATCCTGGTGGCGCGCCAACCCTTACTGCTGCTCCTGGACGATCTGCAGTGGTGTGACCAGGAGACCCTCGCATGGCTGCACTACCTGCTGCGCTTCGATCCTACAGCTCACCTGCTCATCGTGGGCACCCTGCGTGCTGAAGAACTGACCGACGAGCATCCCCTGCACGCCTGGCTGGCCACGGTGCGTCACGAAGGACAGCTCATCCAGCTCACCCTGGAGGGGCTCTCGGCTGCCGAGACCGCCTCCCTGGCCTCGCAGCTCGCCGGGCACGATCTCGATCCGGATACAGCCATCCGGTTGTACCAGGAGACGGAAGGCAACGCCCTCTTTGTCGTGGAGACGATGCGCATGGCACATGAGCAGGTCGAAGCGCGGGTTGGGCATCCTTCTACGGAGCCAGGTGACCTCCAGGAGGTGCGCGTGCAGCCCAGCATCCAGGCGGTGATTACCGCACGCCTGGCGAAGCTCTCGCCAGTGGCACGCGAACTGGTCGCGGTCGCGGCCGTCATCGGGCGCGCCTTCAGTTTCGAGGTGCTGGCCCAGGTGAGCAAGCGGGAGGAAGACGCGCTGCTGGAGGCGCTGGATGAACTATGGCAGCGGCGCATCCTGCATGAAGCCCAGGGAGAGGGCTACGACTTCAGCCATGCCAAGCTGCGCGAGGTGACCTACGCCGAGCTACGACCGCCTCGACGGCGCCTGCTCCACCGGCGTGTCGCAGAGGCGCTGGAAAGGGTATATGCGAACAACCTGGATTCCGTCAGTGGCCAGATGGCGTCGCACTATGAGCAAGCAGGGGTCGTCGAGCGGGCCATTGCCTCCTATCAACGAGCAGCGGAGGTGGCCCAACGGGTCTATGCCCATACAGAGGCCCTTGCCGCCTACCGGCGTGCCCTGGCACTCCTGGAAGCGGCACCATCGAGTGAAGCCCAGCGGGAGAAGATTGCCCAACTCCACCAGCGGGTGGGTGATGTCCTCTCTTTGACTGGACAGTATGAGGAAGCGAAGCTCGCCTATGAGAGAGCTCTCTCCCACGTACCCAACCATGATCGCATCTGGCTGGCTCGCCTCCATCGTGAATTTGGAGCGATCTTCATTGAACAACATCGATACGAAGAGGCGCTGCAAGCCTACGGTACGGCTGAAGTCATCCTGGGGCCGGACTCTCCCCAGTCAACGCCCGAGGAGTGGCAAGAGTGGGTACGGATACAGATTCGTCGAATGGACATTCATTATATGCTTGGCCACGTCGATGAGTTGACTGAACTTATCGAGAAAACCCAACCGATTGTCGAACAGTATGGGACTCCGGCTCAACGTGCTGAGTTCTTCCAGTGCATGTTGAGCTTATTCTACAGGCGCGATCGTTATGTGATCTCAGAAGAAGCCCTCGGCTATGGTCGATCTGCACTGAGCACCATCCAGGAAACAGGCGACGAGTTACAGATTGCCTGGGTGCAATTTGAGCTGGGATTTGCGTATCTGTGGTACGGCGACCTGGATGCAGCAGAAGAACAGATGCAAGCCGCCCTGGCCGTAGAAGAACGAACTGGGAATGTGTCAAATACTTAGCCACGCTCTACCGGAAACGCGGGCAGGTGAAAGAAACCCGAGACTATGCTTCGCGTGCGCTGACCGTCGCAACAGCAATGAAGCTACCCCCTTATATCGCTATGGCCACAGCCAATCTAGCGTGGGTGGCCTGGCGTGAAGGAAAGAACGCGGAAGCAGAACAGAATGGCAAGGCTGCCCTGGAATTCTGGCGGTCCTCGGAGATGGTCTACCCATTTCAATGGACGGCGCTCTGGCCGCTCATCGACATCATGCTGGGTCAAGATGAACTCTCACAAGCCATGGACTATGCCTGTCGGCTGTTTGTCCCAGGGCAACAACTCTTGCCCAATGGGTTGACTGCCATCACAGAGGCAGCGATACAGGCCTGGGACTCCGGCCAACCGGAAACTGTTCGCCCCTCCCTACAACAGGCCATCACATTGGCCCAGGAGATGGGCTATCTCTAAATACCGAAGTGGTCAGATTCGTGATGGTCTGTCAAGAAAAGACCTTTGCAAGGAAGGTCATTTCTTGTATGGATCATTTGCCGGGGGCGGGACGGGTGCCTGACTTTCAACAGGTGTAGGCATCATAAGCCGATCTCCATCACGAGGGAACTAGCCTCGTTTTAGATCAGCTTGCCTTACTCGGTCAAGTTAGGAAGCGCGATGTCCGTAGCGGACAGGGAAGCGGATGAAAATCGCATATTTCGTGCGTGAGCGGTAGTAGTATGTGATTTACAGGCGAAATGCCTCTATTTACTTATCAACAACCACAAATGTGGTCCAAACACAAACAGACCAATCACAATTGAAAGCATAGCACTTAACAAAACTGCGCCTGCTGCCACATCCTTTGCGATTTTTGCCAGGGGATGGTAATCAGGCGAAATCAGGTCAATACATAACTCGAAGACTGTATTGAACATCTCTGCAATGAACACGCCGGTAATCGCTACAAAGATCATGGCAAACTCGACGGCGGAAATGCGCAACACAATGCCTAGCAGAAGCGCCAGGATTGCGATGGAGACATGTACACGTGCGTTCCGCTGGGTGCGAAGGGCATACCAGAGTCCCCTGAAAGCATGACCAAAACCAGCAATGAATTGTGCCCACTCGCTCTTCAGCGATTGCTGATATGGTGGCCTGGAGTCACTCATAGTGGCTATGCTTTCTGCTCTATTACTTCCATTACGGCTTGCTGTATGCGTACCATTGCCTGGTAACCTGCTTCGGTTTGATCATCGTAGCCGATCAGGTGCAGTACACCATGTGAGAGGAGATAGAGTAATTCGTATGCAGGCTTGTGCTCTGCTTCAGTGGCCTGGCGTACCACGGTTGGCCACGAAATAACAATATCACCTAGATGCCTGGTCAGTTCAGCAGGAGTAACAAAAGCTTGCTTCGTTTGATTTTCCTCTCCATTGAGCGCATCAGGCAATATCCAAAGTTGATCGGCAGGCGCGCTTACTATGGGCTTATCCAGCAAAGGAAATGAAAGCACATCTGTGGGTTTGTCCTGACATCGATATTGCTTATTCAGGTGGCGCATGGTCTCATCACTGGTAATCAGCAATGTCAGCATTACAGGTTGCGTGATACCCGCTTTATATAGGGTCTGAGTAACTACTGCCTCAACTGGGAGGGAAGAAAGCAGGGACTGAATAGCTTTTTCGTCCGCTTCATTATCCAAGTCTATAGAGAGTTCGACCTGCGAATCGTGTTCTTCCATAACGCCTCAAAAAGAATTATGAAAAAACCTCTGACAGAATCCATAGCTTGTTTATGGGATTTCTGTCAGAGGCATTAGTTGATTTATTGTCCTTTACGGATGGCTTTGCGCCGTTTAGCTGCTTCTTTTCTTTTACGTTTAACGCTCGGCTTTTCGTAATACCCCCTGCGGCGAGCTTCAGCTAAAATGCCATCCTGCTGAATCTTGCGGTTGAAACGTTTCAGAGCTGTTTCAAAAGAGTCATTTTCGCCGATTTTGACTTCTGACACCAGGATCACCTCCTTGTGGCCTATATTCGAGGCGTACAAGGAATTTGACTTACATATCCTCATCGACCTGCGCGAAAATTATAGTCCACTCCCTATTTAGTGTCAAGATTGTGTTGAGGTATCACAACAGGTTGAAAGGGCTGACTCTTCATTGTCACTTGTCTACCAATAGTGAACGTAAATATGAAGAAGCCAATCGCTAAAACGCTGAACAGGCTAATGGTGCGGTCAATCAGAATAGCCGCCGCCGCCAGACTCGTATTGGCTGTGAAAAGCGCAATCATAGCTAGCATGCCACCTTCGACCAAACCGACACCTCCGCCTGTAAAGGGAACTGCCGTTAATAAAGCCTCACCGAGAGCTATAAAGAGCGCGGCAGCGAGGATGTGTATGAAGCTTCCGCTAATCAAGCCGAGCGCCAGAGCAATAAAGAAGAATCGCAATGACTCACAGGCCCATACCCCAACAGTGAGAGATGTTAAAGTGGGAACGCGACGAAATGAACCAAGGGTACCTTCCTGGAAATGATTGTAGTGGCCGCGAAAACGTTTTGGTATCACCCTGGCGATCTGTGTAGGCAAGATGCGCAGTACGAAAAGTCCAATAGCTCCAGCAATTACAACTACCAGGGTAATCTTCAGACCTATCTGCAACTGGGGTGGCAGATTTTCGTGGAGGCTAATCATGACGGCCGGGATAAAAAGCAACAGCAGAACAATCAGGTCCATGAGACGTTCAGCAAGCACGGTGCCGAAAGTCCTTGACGCGGGAAGCCCTGCTTCCTTACGTAACAGGTATGCCCGGTATAAGTCACCCAGTTTGGCGGGAACAATCACATTTGCAAACCAGGAAACGTAGATAATCTCAAGAAGTTTTGGGGATTTCGGTAGTTCAACGCCATTCGTCTTTGTATAGCCCGCATTTTGCAAGAGTAGCTTCCAGCGTAGTGTACGTATAGGAAATGAAAGGTAATAGATAATAAAAGCAGCAAGAACAAAGTAGAAATTAGCGCTGCGAATTGCAGTCCATGTTTGCTGTGGATTTATATTGGCCTTTTGCACAAAGAAAACTATTGCAACTATTGCAATAGCCAACGGCACGAAAGTGCGCCATTTCAGGAGTTTCTTACCTATTGAAAGCTGCTCTTGAGTTATCTCCGGCTCTTTCTGTGTCTCCTGCTTGAGAAGTTCCTCCTTTGTTTTCTCTATATCTTCAGTTTGGTTATCTTGTACAGATGATACATTTGTTTCGGAAGCACTACCAGTGTTCTGCGTAATCAAATTATCCTCCAAATACCTTTAATCCGATACGTCAGGCGTTACCCTCTTTAGACGTATCAACGCGATGAGTAGTAACGCGATAAGGTTCGTTAAACTGTGGACAAATAGATCGTCAACTAAATTATGTATACAGACGGCGATTAAAGCAGCCAGTAGTCCAATCGCTAATGCTCTATCGTTAGTGAGCTTGCGAACAACTTCAAATTGCTCTTGCTCTCGAAAATATTGTATCAGGCTGAGCGGACGCAAAAGCAGAATGAGCTTGTTATGCTTTCCCAAAGGCGCCTGAATAACAGGTTTCGTCTGCGGTAGATGTGCTTTTGCCTGCTTCCATTTCTTGTTGATTTCTAGAAACGATTGTCCGCCTGCGATAAAGACAGCGAGCAAGAAAAGTATGAAGGCTAGCAATCCAATTAAACCAGTTTCAGCAGCTATATTAATGTAATAATTATGCGCGTGCCCTAAAGGGTTCGTGAAAATAGTTATAAAGTACTGGGGATAGGCATCAGCATAGTTACCAATACCAACGCCGAGCACAGGATGATCCATAAACATATGCAACCCGGCAAACCAGTGGGCCAGGCGCTCGGCGGTTGAGTAATCTTGATTAGTAGGCTTAACAAAGGAAATTTGAACCAGGCCAAGGAAATGCATGATTGGGGAGAAGATATGAAGAGGTATCCAACCGGCCAAAAGTGCTTCGAAAATGCCTAGCAGTAGGATGATGAACACTCTCATGAATGCACGTATGCGCGGCATACCAGCTAATACAATAAATACAAGCGCTGCTGCAATTGCCATCTCCCCACCGCGCGACTGCGAAAGATATTCTGCAATGCTGAGAATGATAGCTGTCAGACCTGCCAGCATGCGTGTCAGCCAGTTACGCTCGAGCAAGCTTAGCGCAAGGCTAATACTCAAGGGGATGTTGATATAACCCGCGTATGGATTGGGCTGATCGAATGTACCATACACGCGTAGACTGGCATCGCGAATGAATGATTGGGGACCAAGATTGAAGTATGCCTGAATGTATCCATAGAAAGCTTGTGAAATCCCCGCGAGACAAATAAGAACCACAATTGTCCAGATCTGACTACGGGTGCGCAAGTATTGACCTCCCAGGAGGATTACTACAACAAATTCCATCCATTTGCTGATTTCCTTCAGACTAGAACTGATGTTGATGGCCACCATCGTTGAAAGTACCATTGTACAGATGAGAGCCAGCATAGCAATCACAAGGTAGGATGGAATATGTGAGGCTTCACGATCACGCGGGCCTATCTTCTGATGCAGTCCGAAACTCATAAGCCAGCCTATTGCCATGAAAATTACGAGCAGGTCGGCGCTATTCAGGCGTAGTCCCTGGATAGCTATGAAGTCTAATGAACCCCAGGGCACACAAAAGGCCATTAAGTAGAGCGCAACACGTGGACGCAAAATTGTCCACACCAGTACAGCAAGATAAAGCACAAGGCGAAAATTCCATGGCGGAGGCGGAACAAGCAAAAACAAAAGGGCAATAACAACACATATCAAACCCGTCAGGTTTGATGATGTAACAAAGTCGCGAGACGCGCGATATATTGTATGAAAGCGAGAAACGTGGCGAGCCGTTATATATCCGCCAACGCCTGGATTATTCATGAGTGTTATAATCTCTATTCAACAAACGTTTGAAAGAACAACCAGTATCTTAACCATCAGACTGTGGACAAGTACGAGGTATGAGTGCTGAACCACTCGATAGTACGCCTTAGCCCATCTTCCATCGAGACATTATGCTGCCAGCCTAGCACTTGCTGTGCTTTAGAAATATCCGGGCGCCGGCGTTCAGGATCATCTATGCGACTGGGTTCAAAAATGATCGTAGATGAAGCCTGGCATAATTGGATAATAGTCTGAGCAAACTCAAGTACAGTATGCTCTTCCGTATTTCCGAGGTTAAATACCTCACCCGCAGTAAAAGGCTTAAATTGTGCTAACAGCAAACCCTCAACCAGGTCACTCACATAACAGATGCTGCGGGTTATAGTGCCGTCACCATAGATAGTCAAGGGCTTGTTTTGCAAAGCCTGGGTGATGAAATTGGGAATCATACGACCATCGTCTGCCTGGCTATGTGGGCCATAGGTATTGAAGATACGTACAATACGCGCATTGACCTGAAATTGCCGGTAATATTCCATCGTCAGCGTTTCGCCGAGACGTTTACTCTCATCGTAACAGGCGCGTGGCCCAATTGGGTTTACATTTCCCCAGTAGTCTTCGCGTTGTGGATGAACAAGTGGATCTCCATAAGCTTCTGAGGTTGAGGAGAACAGGAAGAGCGCCTTCTGCTTGCGTGCCTGTTCGAGCATCTGGTATGATCCCAGGCTGTTGACCATAATGGTTTCAATAGGGTGTTCCATGTAACCCACCGGACTGGCCGGACTTGCCAGGTGAAAGATAGCTTCTGCTTCAAAGCTAAAGGGCTGTGTTACATCGTGCTGGACAAACGTGAAACGTGGATTATTGCGCAATGAGTCAAGGTTTTGCTCTGAGCCAGTGAGAAGATTATCTAGACATAACACACTGTGTCCATCTTCTAATAAGCGGGCGCAAAGATGGGATCCTATAAATCCTGCTCCACCGGTGACGACGATTTTCAATGAATTGGTCCTCCAAAGTATTGAAGAGATAAATGATGTCCGTAGCGGATATGATTTCTGAGTATGATGATAGGAGAAGCAAGTCAATCCCTTGCCAGGCGCCTAAATTTATCATACTTTAATGCCAGACGATTGGCATAGACCAAGGTAACGATATAGGACGCTTATCAATTCGCCTGGAACAAATTCTCATTCTATTATAATATGACGCACACAAAGGAGATTAGTTTCACATGGCACTAATACTTTCCCGTACTAACATCGAACATTGCTTGAATATGGCAGAAGCTATTGAAGCTATGCACATTGCATTCGGAGCATTGAGTGCTGGACACGCGCAGGTTCCGCAGCGCATAGCCGTGGGTCTGTCAGAGCAGGGCGTTGCTTTGCTTATGCCGTCGTTATTACAAACGATGGAACGACATGCCTTTGGTCTAAAGGTAGTTGCAGTCATGCCAAGGAATCTGTTGAAAAATTTGCCGCGCATCTTTGCCTCCGTCCTTTTACTAGATGCCACTACAGGTAAAACACAGGCGATTCTCGAAGGTGGATGGTTGACTGCAATGCGCACCGGCGCTGCCTCGGGCCTGGCAACTTCGCTACTTGCTCGCCAGGATGCTGATGTATTAGCGTTGTTTGGGGCAGGTGTCCAGGCTCCCATGCAGGTGCAGGCCATTCATACTGTGCGACCTTTACGCGAGGTGCGTGTGGTGAATCGTAGCAAGGAGCATTTTCAACAACTAGTCACGACTTTACAGGCTTTACTTGGTGCAGGTTGTCCACACATCTATCGTGCATCTTCTGCACATGAGGCTCTTTCAGGGGCGTTGCTCGTGGCATGTGCTACAACTGCGACTGCTCCTCTCTTTCATTGGAGTGATGTTGCTCTGGGAGCGCATATCAATGCAATTGGTGCATTCACACCAGAGATGTGTGAAGTGGACGCCGAAACGCTTGCCCATGCGCGTATCGTAGTTGACGAGCGCGAATCAGCGCTTGTTGAAGCAGGTGACCTGTTACAAGCACTGGCCAAAGGACAGATCAGGGGCGCTGAAAACTGGGTCGAATTGGGCGATCTGGTGAGAGGGACACAGCCAAGTCGTCAGACAGCAGAAGAAATCACGTTTTTTAAGTCTGTTGGTCTTGCTGTGCAGGATGTTGCTGTAGCTTTGCATGTCTACGGAAGAGCGCGAGCACTGGGTATCGGGATCGAGGTAGAAGTCTAGCCGTGCTTGCGTTTCCACCTTCTGTACATGATCTCATCGCCCAGGCTCAGAAAACCCCAGGTTGTGAAGCCGTGTATGATTACGACTGCTAATAGCGAGCGTGGCTCAGGTTGTGCCAGATACACAGAACTGAATACAAGGCCAGCCAACCCTACTCCTCCGACACTGCGCCAATTCCACTTGCCCAGGCGGTGATAGAGCGTGTAAGTGACAATGCTCATCAACCATCCCCAACCTATCCAGCCTGTCCACTGGGTGATTGCTGCCAGTAAGAAGCCTCGGAAAAATAACTCTTCGACTGGGCCATTAATAACCAGGTAATAGAAACCCTGTAGCACATGGTCGCCGAGTGTAGGCCAGCGAAACCCGGGGCCAACGACGTAGATGCGATACAGAACAGCAAAACATGTCATCATGATACCAACAACAAGTCCAATGATGAGTTGTTGTGGCCAGTTATTTAGTGTCAGCCCCAAAAAAGCAAGTGGTAAGTGAAAAATGGCGATGTAGAGAAAGGGGATAGTGGCTAAGGGTATAATGCGCATGAGCACGTCTGGCCATAGCCAGCGCCAGGTATCGGCAACTGTAGATCGTATGACTTGAGGTGATTTTATTGTTGACACTTGTATACCTGATACTAAGAAGTAGCGTCCACGAGCCTGGGATCAAGTCCAGGCTCATGGGTACGGAGGTAATGCTTTCCTCAGAATTGCGATTGCTGCGCAGCACCTCCCGTAAAGTCGGTGCTCAAGGGTTTGACGCCAGTCGGCTGTGTGGGATCAATGGCAAAGACAATGTTGTCGCGAGTCGGAACGCGCTCATTAGTCGAGGAGCCGTAGGTCACCGGTGGCAGCAATCCACCGAGATCAACATTTTTCAGTGACTCGAACGCTGTTAAGAGGCCATCGCGAGTGACATCGTTGTTATCGAAAGCTTTCTTCAGAATAGCGTAGGTGATCTTCGACTCCGTATAGCCGAACTGGAAGAAACCATCCGGTTTCTGGTCAGGGGCGTATTTGGCAACATCATTGAGCATCTGCGCCATGCCTGGCTGGCTTGTATCACCCCAGGTTGCCCCTTGGGACACGAGCCAGGCATGACTCAACAATGCGCCCAGACCAGGAACAGCCAGCAATGCCTGTGCGAATGCCGGACTTTGCAGAATCCACTGTGGGTTATAGCCCAGCTTATAAGCGGTGACGATGATACCCGCAGTGGCGGTTGGGATAGCAGTGAGGAAGACATACTTTGCGCCAGCCGACTTCAACTGCGAAACCTGTGCGGTAAAGTCCTTATCGGTTGCCGCATAAGTTGCCTGACCCACGTCGTGCAGGTGATAGAAGCTGACCGCTTCTTTGTATCCGGTTAAACCATCCTGGCCGTATTCATCGTTCTGGTAGATGATGCCGACTGAGGGCTTCTGAACACCCAGCTTGTTGACAACATAGTCGAAAGCATTCTCGACTTGCAGTCGGTATGGCGTGCCCAAAAGAATGAGATATTTCTCACGTGCCAGGGCAGAGGACAGCGTGGCAGCGGATACCAACATATGATCGGCGGTGGCCAGGTCTTTAATGGCGAACGTCGTAGGCGTACCCAGGCTATCAGCGATCATCGCTACCTGGTTGTGAATCTGGTTATAGAACTGAACCTGGAGTTGTGGGTTGTACTGCGTGTCCTCTTCAAGGAATTTTACCTTGTAGCCATCAATACCTCCTTTAGTATTGACGGAGTCGAAGTAAACCTTAACGCCCCTTGCCAGCGGCTTGCCTATCGGGTCCGCAACTGGTCCGGAATAAGGCGACAGGATACCAAGCGTGATTGTTTTGTTCGTGACATCGACACCAGGACCTACTTTGAGACTACTCGTGGAAGTGCCTGAACTGCTGGCACAGCCGGAGAGCGCCATCAGAATTGTGGCGAGAGTAAGTAGGCACGAATAAAAGATCTTGTTGTTGATCATGTGTTGCACCTCTTCATGATACACTCGAGATAACGTTGGTTGAGAACGAAAACAGCGCTATGTCTATCGAATTTCTACTGTGTGTGACCTGCGACAGTAGTTAATAGCTAATTGCTAAGCATCTTCGCCTTTTGTGACTGCTGAGTCTTCAATGTCGAGTTGTGCATCGGCAGTGGATGGCAGGTTGGTAATCTCGGCAGGTTCACCTCCTTCTCCCCCATGGATATTGAATTTGCGTACAAATGCCCGGCTGCGGCGCACCAATCCGATAACACCTCCAGGCTCAAAAAGCAGGAATGCAATGATCAAGAAACCGTAGATAAGTGCATTCAGATCACCACTCGTCAGGCCCCCTGAGCTGCCTCCTACCGGTAAAAGCGAGAATTGATCAAGCACCAGCGGTAGCCCAAAAACAAAAGCCGCTCCCAGGATTGATCCCCATACACTGGCAATGCCACCCACAATGATAGCTGCGACGAATTGAATGGAGAGCGTTAGATTCCAATAGTTCGGTATGACGTAGCGGCTATATGAGGCAAAAAGAGCGCCCGAGATGCCGGCCAAAAACGAAGACAGGATGAAGGCGCCCATCTTTACCTTAAAGAGGTTGATCCCCATAATGGTCGCACCTACCTCATTATCGCGTACGGCCTTGAAAGCTCGCCCTACTCGTGAGCGCATCACGTTGCCCACGAAAAGTGCCGATAAAGCCAATAGAAGAAGGATCAGCAGGAAAAACTGCTGGCCCGACGTAAGCGTAATGCCGAAGATAGTGTTTTGTTGGTCGAACGAGAAATCACCGATGGCTGGCGCTGGAAAAGTACGTCCCTGTGGGCCACCGGATATGGCGCGAGCATTCATAAAGAAGTAGTTTCCTATGAAGACCAGTGACAGTGTCACAATTCCCAGGTAGAAGCCTTTCAGCCGCAGCGCTGTTGGGCCAATCAAAGCGCCCACCAGGGCAGCCACTATGCCAGCCGCTGGTAACCAGATCAAGAATGATAAGCCTAATCCAAGTGGGTCAAGTGGGGTAGTTGGCGGGGTACCGCCAAGTACAGCTGCTGTATAAGCACCGATGGCCATAAAAAATGCGATGCCCAGCGAAACCTGGCCCGTATAGCCAGAAAGCACATTCAGCCCCAGCGCCGCGATAGCTGCGATCAACGTATAATTGACGATTGTTAGCCAGTCTTCAGTTGCGACGGAGAAGAAAACGATCACGACTACCAGAGCCAGACACAAGGCAACCCAGCGTGAAACGCTCCCAAGTAGCCGGGGTGGCTGAGCCTGGACATCAATTGACTCTTCCCTGGTTGTTGCGGAAGCACTCATATCCGCTCCGCCTTTCGCGTACCGAAGAGGCCGTAGGGCCGAATAAGCAGTACGAGAATCATAATGAGGTAAGGAGTGATCTCATGAAAACCTGCACCCAGGATATTCGCGAAATGGCTTTCGTAACCAGCAGTCACCACCTCTGCCAGGCCAATAATAATTCCACCCACCACGGCCCCGCTCACAGAATCGATCCCTCCCAGGATAATGGCAGGGAAAGCGAGGAGTGCTATACTCCCAAGTGTAGGATCGATTGCAATAGCATTGATAGCGAGAAAGATGCCGCCAATTGTGGCGATGGCGGCAGCAATACCCCAGGCCAGCGCATACACCGTGCGAATGTTGATGCCCATTGCCTGCGCAGCTTCCTGGTCAATTGCGGTAGCTCGCATTGCCAGTCCATATTTCGTGAAACGGAAAAAGTAATAAAGGGCAGCGCACAACAAGACCGTGACAATGATGGTCCATAGTTCATTGGCGCCAAGGTGGACGCCACCAATATTAAAACCACTGATGAATTCAAAAGGCGTGGCGGCGGGAATAGGGTTCGATCCCCACTTCGCAATAACGAGAGTGCGAAGCACAATATCCAGGCCGATAGTAATCATGAGGATTGAAAACACTGGGCGACCAATCATGCGCCGAAGGACAAAACGCTCAAAGAGTAAACCGATGAACACGGTCACAGTAATGCCCAGTAGTAGTGCCACAAAGAACGCTAAATGCCACTCGAATACTCCGGCTGAGACGATGTATGCTCCTACGAGCAGCAACTCACCCTGGGCAAAATTAATGACCTCGCTGGCTTTGAAGATAATGGTAAAACCTAGACCGATGAGCGCGTAGATGCATCCGAGCGCAACCCCTGCAAAGATGAGTTGAATAAAGTAAGCCATGACCTCTCCTGATTTGCAGAAATGTCTAACGGCTGTCGTCGGTCGGAATGGACATCTTCTCTGTAGAATCTACGCCACCACTACCGAATTCTTCACCGAGGTACGCTTTAATCACATCAGGATTTGCCTGAATCTCAGCCGGAACGCCTTGAACGATCACTCGTCCGAAATCAAGTACCAGGATTCGATCAGCTATACCCATTACAACCGCCATATCATGCTCAACCAGAATCTGAGTCACACCGAGCTGCTCTTTGATATCCAGGATGATCAACGCAATGTCCTCCGTTTCCTCCAGGCTCATACCAGAGACTGGCTCATCCAGTAACAGCAACTTTGGTTCCAGCGCCAACGCACGAGCGAGGTCGGCGCGCTTTTGCAGCCCGTAAGGCAGACTTCCCAGCGGATAGTTGCTTAAGTGTTTTAAGCCCAGCAAATCGAGCAAGTGTAAACAATAGGCGCGGTTCTTCTTCTCTTCATTGCGGGTCGTGCCGATATAGATGCCACCGCGCAGGATGTCGCTGTGCATACGTATGTGCCGGCCCAGCAGCAGATAATCCAATACTGTCGAGGTAGGGAATTGTCCCAGATTCTGGAAGGTACGTGCAATACCAGCGTGTGCCACCTGATGGGTTTTTAGCTGCAGAAGGTTGCGTCCATCGAAAGTCACTCTGCCCGCGATTGGCTGATAGACACGCGAGAGTACATTGAACAGTGACGTTTTACCTGCACCATTGGGACCAATCACCGCGAACAGTTCCCCGGGCATCACCTGAAACGAAACATCGGTAAGTGCCTTGACGCCGGCAAAATGTACCGATATCCCATCAACTGAAAGTATTGGTGGTGTCATTACGTCTTGATCGAGTGCGTTCATCCTGGCGGGTATGTCGCTCAAATGGACCACCTCCTCTCAGGACGGTGTTGGCGGATCGTAGCCATGCTGCGCTCTTCACCTTCGTGCAACCCCAGATAAAATTTGCGTACACTCTCCTCCTGCAAAAGCTCAGCAGCAGATTTCGCCAGAGCGACCTTGCCGGTGTCCAATACATACCCATAGCTGGCGATGGTGAGTGCCATCCGCGCGTTCTGCTCAACCAGTAATACAGCCGTACCCCTGGCGTTGATTTCAGAAATAATGGAGCGAATCTGTTGGACCATGAATGGCGCAAGACCGAGGGAAGGTTCATCCAGTAGCATCAATTTGGGGTTTGTCATCAAGCCTCGGCCAATAGCGAGCATTTGTTGCTCACCGCCGGAGAGGTAGCCTGCGACACTTTTGCGGCGCTTGCGTAGTAATGGAAATAATTCCATCACCCGGTCATAGGCATGACGCACAGCAACGTGGTCACGTGAGGAGATCGCACCCATCCGCAGATTCTCATCAACAGTCAGATCAGCAAAGAGTCTTCGTCCTTCCAGAACCTGAACAATGCCACGCTGGACGATCTGAGTGGCGTTGAGGCGATCAATACGCTCGCCGTCAAAGAGGATAGAGCCGCGTATTATACTGGCATTGTGGAAGTTAAGAAGGCCTGAGATTGCCCGCAGGGTTGTGGATTTGCCCGCACCATTCGTGCCCAACAAGGCTACTACCGTCTTATTTTTCTGAACATTTTCAAAAAGCTGTTTGAGAGAAGTTGATAAACTAATCTCTTCACAATTGGGTATACTATACAATACCATCCTGAAATCTACAAGATTTCAGTTACTATCCGATACCTAATGCCTCATCTTCTCCAACCGTGCCAGACCCTCTTCCGCCTTTTTCCGTGAAAAATTGCCCTCGCTCAACGCCGCATCACTTTTTCTCGTGAGCCGTTGATAGAAAGCCTTACCCTGCTCGTATATCTCTCCCTTTGGATCGTCTTCTTCGAGCATTTCAATGAGCATGTCCGCTGCCCTGGCATACTTACCAGTATGTTCAAAGTAACGGAACAGCAGAAACCTGGTCCTCATAGGTAGTTCGTATTCGCTTAACAGGGACAGGAGATCCTCAAGTTCTGGAACGGTAGCTGTGCTACTGGTGGTGGTATCGAGTAACAAAACCTCAAGAACCAGGTTTAAGGACCTGATATAGCTATAATAGCTTTCACTGGTGTTCCCTTGATCCCGATAAATGTCACCTTCTGCTTTGAGGAGTATGGAGAGCAACCAGCATTTTTCGGTGTCCAACGTATCAAATGATGTGAGCATCGATAACAACATCTCATCAGGTACCGAGCGCATAAAACCGATGCCCATACCGAAGACCTGTTTGCATTGCTCATCGACGAGTTTATGAGCTGCTGTATAGTCCTGGATTTGCCTGTTGTACAGAACCTGAGCTAATGCTCTACCAAACTCTTCGGCTATCCTCAGAATATAGTCTCTTTGTGACATAGAAGCTCAATTCCATCTCTACTAAAGGCGTGCTATTGCTTGCTCAATTCGTTGCATCGTGCGCTCGCGTCCAAGTACTTCCATCATCTGGAAAAGAGGAGGCGTAGCTGTTCTTCCGCTGATTGCTAAGCGGATTGAGCCGAAAAGTTGCCCCGTTTTCAGACCAAGTTCGACCGCTAATTCGCGCATCGGCGTTTCTATGACACTATGCTCCCACTTTCCTATCCCAGATAAAAGATTCTGGGCACTTGAAAGAGCGAACTTTGTGCGTTCTGCATCCATACCTTTTTGGATCAGCAATGCGGTGTCATAAACAAGATCGTCGGAATAAAAGAATGAAACCGCGTGCGCTGCCTCGCCCAAGGTTCTCAAACGCTCCTGCTCTAAAGAGAGGACGCGAGAGGTGTAGTCAAAATCAAGGGGACGCGAGATGCTATCCGGCAATCCCCCATCGGCCTCGGGGCGTTCCATGTAGGGAATGGTCAGCCTGGTGAACTCCTCCAGGGGCAGTTGGCGAATATAGACTCCGTTCATCCACTCGAGCTTCTCCATATCGAGAATGCCACCCGAGATGCCGACACGATCCAACGAGAAAACTCGAATTAACTCATCACGTGTGAAGAACTCCGTTTTATCATCATAGGACCAACCGAGCAAGGCCAGGAAGTTGAAGACTGCCTCCGGCAAAAACCCCCGGTGCTGTAACTCTTTCCACGAGGGCGCGGCATGGCGCTTACTGAGTTTCTTTTTATCTTTTCCCAGCACATCTGGAACGTGGTAGAGCAGAGGTGGCTGCCATCCGAGCGCTTGCCAGATGTGCATATGCCATGGTACGCTGGATATCCATTCTTCACCCCTCAGCAGGTGCGTTATCCCCATCAAGTGGTCATCGATGATATGCGCGAGATGATAGGTAGGCAAACCATCTGTCTTGAGTATGATTTTATCGTCAATGTCGACATTCTTGAAGGTGATGTCGCCATGAAGCTCGTCATGCACAACTGTCTCGCCCTCCAATGGCATTGCGAAACGGACTACCCAGCTGAGGCCAGCAGCATCCTTGGCATCACGCTCTGCTTCGCTCAGATAGCGACAGCGCCGGTCGTAACGCGGAGGCAAATTTTTTGCTGTTTGCTCCTTGCGCATCTGCTCAAGTCGTGCTGACGTGCAGTAGCAATGATAAGCATGACCCGATGCAATTAACTGATGTGCGTATTGTTGGTAGAGCGCTCGGCGCTGCGTCTGGTAGTAAGGCCCAAATGGTCCGCCGACCACGGGTCCCTCGTCGAAATCCATGCCGAGCCATTTTAAGCCATCGATAAGGTAATCGACCGCGCCATCAACTGTACGTGCCATATCAGTATCCTCGATGCGCAGGATGAATGAGCCACCAGTATGGCGAGCATAAAGCCAGCTAAAAAGGGCAGTGCGATAGCCGCCGATATGCATAAATCCAGTTGGGCTGGGAGCGAAGCGAAGGCGTGGCTTGCGCTCTACTTTCATGTCTGGCTGGTCCTGTAGACGTTTACCTGTCTGTGTCATTAGTGCGAAATTTCTCCTCTACATCACTACGAGTATTGTCTTATTCTAGCATAAGATGCCAAGAGCAATGTAAGTAATGAGCCTTAGACGTACGTTGACACTTCATTGCCTGACATGAGAGAATCAAACATACTTGGCTCCTCTAACGCCGATGACTAGCTGCGTTGCTCTATACAGAAAGGTCTGCTTATGACAGATACCACAGAAGTCGAAGTAAGCCACGATGGGCCAGTCACTGTCATTCAAATCAATCGTCCTCGTGTCAGGAATGCCATTAATAAATCGACTGCGCAGGTGCTGAAAGATGCCTGGCTGGCTTTTGAAACCGATGAAAAAGCCCTGATAGGTATTTTAACAGGGGGAGATGAGGTATTTTGTGCAGGAGCCGATTTAAACGATATTGATGAATTGACAACAGATATCGAGGGAGATAGCGGGCCGTTGGGCTTTACCCGCTTGTTCGTCAGTAAACCTACCATCGCAGCAGTGGCTGGCTATTGTGTGGCAGGTGGATTAGAAATGGCTTGCTGGTGTGATCTGCGCGTCGCCGATGAAACTGCTGTCTTCGGCTGCTTCGAGCGACGTTTTGGTGTCCCGTTAGTAGATGGTGGAACGCAGCGCTTACCGCGCATCATAGGCCTTGGCCGCGCTTTAGAAATGATCCTTACCGGGCGACCCGTTCCTGCTAAAGAGGCGCTAGCCATTGGCCTCGTGAACGAGGTTGTACCGGTAGGACAAAGCCTGAAACGAGCTCTTGAATTGGCACAAGCGCTAGCAACATTCCCTCAGATCTGTATGCGTAATGACCGGCAGGCTGTCTATGCTGGATTAGGCAAAGAATTAACAGAGGGCTTGCAGTTAGAAGCGAGATCAGGCACAAGCACAATTCAAAGCGGTGAGCCATTGACCGGTTCACGAGAGTTCAATTCGGGTAAGGGACGAAAGGGTGAGTTTGTATGAAAACTGATAACCTTGTGCCGCGTTCAGCCGTACTACTAGTAAATGAATGGCGGGTACAGGTGATGGAGCGTAGAGAGACTTCTGCTGATATGGTATCTCGATACCTGGATTTTGATTAAGAACAGGCCAGTACGTCGTTAGTAATAGAAGACTGAAACGTTTTTTCCTTGAAAGTATGATAATGAGCGGACAGCGGTCAAAAGATAAGCGTTTTGAACAAATGGATGATTTTGAACAGCCAACAGAGCCAATGTCGCAGGTCTTCCTATCGTCCTTTTTTGTTCCTACCTATCAGACTAGAGTACCAGTTGATCAGAAAGGCGTTCCTGCGCCGCAACTGGATGAGAGACCTTTTCCTAAATCGAGCATTGCTCCAGCAGATGTATTCAACCATCCGCTGGGAACTCCTTCTATCTATCCAGTTTTGCCACCTGCTGCTCGTGAAAGTCGCAATGGTAGGGCTCGTGGAGGCGATCAGCCATACATATACCCGGGCAAAGCTGAAGCATTTGCGCCACGTCAGCCTCGCAATAGCTCGTTTCCAGTATTAGTAGGGTTTTTCTTCGTTGCAGTAGAATTGTTTCTACTCCTGCGCCTGGTATTCGTGCTCGTTGGTTTGACAGACAATAATGGTTGGGTAGGGATTGTAAACACTATAAGCACTGTCTTCCTGTTGCCTTTCTTGTTGCTTTTGGAAGATGTGAGGATACCGCTTCTCTATGGAACAGATCTATACTCCGATTTGCTTATCGTGTTCGCTTTGTTTGTGTACGGATTGCTTTCGCGGGTTCTGGTGCGCTTCTTAAAGGCGGTGTTGAATTCACGTTAATCTTTGCCAAACTCATCCAACACGTCAAGGCTGTTAATGAAGTCCCGGTAAGCATCGAGGTTCTCATCTTCCAGCTCTGTTTGCGAATCAGATTTCGATGTGAGCGGTTCATCAGTGGCTTCTAAAGCTACTCCAGCGCGTTCAAGTACGCTATCCTCTACAAAGATTGGTACTTTCGCGCGTACAGCGAGCGCGATAGCATCGCTGGGACGCGAATCGACTTCGACAAGTCTGCCATCGACATCCAGCACAATACGCGCGTAGAAAATGTCTTCGATCAGGTCAGAAATCATAATGCTTTCAATCTTAGCTCCAAGATCATTGATGATATTTTTGAGTAGGTCATGTGTGAGAGGACGAGGTGAACTCGTCCCTTGAAGTTCAATGGCGATAGCGTATGCTTCAGCATGCGCTATCCATATAAATAAATAGCGTTCTTGCTTTGTTGCTTTCAAGATGACCACTCGCTGCGATGTCTGCAAATTGATTCGCACGCTTTCAACCGTCATCTCAACCATGTATCTGACTCCCTCTTTAATGGCTGGGATTCTTCGAGTCTTTGATGTCCTTATTGTACATCCATCAGATGGCTATGCGCAAATCGCTACCCCCTGTAGTGCTATACTTGCTATTCACAGTGGGTATCTTTGTTCATCATTCCCTTACCAATTGAGTATAACAAAAGATTGGACCTATTCCAAGTCCTTCTATCAAGTAAAAAACTCTTTCAAGGAAAAATTTGGTTCCTGATGAAGAGCGGTCTGAACTTCGTGCTTCACCTGCTCAACGACCTTTCGCATTGCGTTCTCGACTTCCGAGGAAAGCCCAACCCCAGTAGAGAAATTTTGTCCCTCGATTGCATAGACGATGAGCGATGGTGGAATTTGGCCTAATATACGCGCGAGTTCGATAGCCTCGGCTATACTAAAGGCATGAGTAGACCGAAAAGAAAGTTGAGCTGGAAATGGTTGCTTAAGCGCATCGAATCGGTAAATAGTGCCCGGTGTCGCGCCAGAAGAAACAGCATCAATAAGAATTACCATCCTGGCCGTACTCCACATTTCTATTAGCTCTGCGCCGTCGCCGCTAGACTCTATGAGCAGTATATCTTCCGGAAGTACTCTTGTCTTGAGCGCACGAATCGCCGTCAGTCCAACACTATCATCGCTGCGATATTCGTTACCTATGCCGATCAAAAGGATTGGTAATGGCATGCGTTTCCTCACTCACGTTCGACTGGAAGCTATATTCATCTAACGTCTATCCTTCTGTATGCTAAGCCGTAGATAACTTTAAACAGACCGGCATTTCTCATATTACCACAAAGCCTTACAAGAAATGGGCGAAGCCTACAATGATGAACTTAGAATGCTACAAAACGCGCCTCAGAGGCCAGATCAATACCTCTTGTCGTTTAGCGTAGTGCAGCAGAGGTGGTATTTCAGGCAAGTGTATACCATGCGAGATCGTCATCGTATTTATACTAGCCTCAAATTCGGCGGGCTGGAGTGGCCATTGTACATGATGTATATCACCGCGATACACACCAGCACCGGGCACCACAGTGTAAAGGCAGTAGCGCTCAGTAAGCCATCGCTCGAGCGAGCCAGGCTGTGCGAAGGTAATTGGTGCTATTGGACGATATATAGCCTTGAATTCCGCGGAGGGCGTGCCTCGATGAGTGCGACGGCTGTAATAATGAATAGTATCCTCCACACGCTCGCTATGCATGACGGCATTGAAGTAGGGTAGGTGGAATATCGTGCGCGCAATGGCAACTGCGATAGGATTGCTGGCTTCCAGACTAAAGAAATAGACACCGGGAATCCCATGCAGAGTTACATAGGTACGTACGTTTAGTTCTACAAAACTCGACAGTTCAGGAATAGGTGGAATCCAGCGAGGACGAACGTAAGTCATGTGAAAAGGGACTATACCGACCCAGCATTGTCCTTCATAGGTGTCAAGTGGCAAAATAGGTGGAACAAGGGAACGCAATAGACCTGGCTCAATCGGCCAATGGGCAAAGAGCAATTCATGCCATATTTGCGTCATCACCCATGGCTTATCTGGTCGTGGCCATGGGCGATGAGCAGCCGTTTTCAAAATCGCTTGCGTGTCCATCGTTTAACATTAATCATCAATGCTACGTGAAGTCCACTGGTTGCCCGGATCCGCATAGTTTGGTCTCGGACATATTATAGCATTGATGCATGTCAAATTTCCCCCGCATCAACGTATCCTGGAAGAGTTAATATGTCAACTGGAGGCACAGACGGCATGAAAAGTATATGTTATATACGTAGATGTACAAATCAACTCTGCTTCGAAGACTCAACGATACGGTATAATAATACTAGCAAATGATACTAGATGAACCATGTAGCTACATGAGTAGAACACATTAATGCCGTAATAAGATGGGATTAACCATGCAACAGACACTTACAAAAGAGATAATTCAAGCTGAACATTATCATACAAGGCTCTGGTGGATGGAGGTCATACGCGGTGTTGCCAATATCTTCTTCGGTCTCTTCCTTCTTTTCTTTTCCCGTTTTACACTTCGCGTCTTAATATACGCCCTGGGAACCTACCTGGTAATCGATGGCGTCCTTGATATTTATAAGGTTGTAACTGGCAAACGCGATACCAGACGAAAATTTACCAATTATCTTGTTGGCATCGTAAGTATAGCGCTTGGTCTAATAAGCTTTGTCTCTCCCATAGTGACCATATATTTGATTGTCGCCATAATTGCGGTCCGAATCATCTTCAGAGGATTCAGAGTGATCATTGATGCACGACGGTCGCTGCATAAATACGAAGGATTAACCTGGTTCTTTGGCATATTATTGATGCTATTCGGTCTTGCTGTATTTCTAACTGAGAACTTTCGCACCCTTGCCCTGGCCCTCATTGTCATATTCATAGTCGTCTATGCTTTCTGCGATGGACTTTATCTACTGGTGAGGGGTCTCCTCTTACGCTTTAAGCCGTCTTATGTTATAGCAAAGAAATTTGCAGTTCCAGAAGATATTCCAGATTTACCTGCTCGACTTCCCTCAACGACACGACGTGCGATTGTCTTCGTCCGTCATATAGGAGCAAATGGGTTGGGTCATATCGGCTGGGCTTTCGAGTGGAACAATGGCTGGTTTAACGCGGGTTCGGTTGAGAACGAGGCGGGGAAACCCTTTGCAAAGCCAGAAGAAATGGGTTTCTGGTCTGCACATACGTTGGATCCTATCGGTGCAATGCAGAAACAGCCTATTACGTATGATGAGTATAAGGTTTTTTATGTCACGCAGCCTCATCCCAAAGATGCCTGGAAGACCGTGATTTGGGAGAGCCGGCAGCCATATTCAGTCTTACGACACAATTGTAATGATGTAGCCTATGATATCTTGCGGGCGTATGGAGTCACTGAACTGCTCGACCCCGTGGAGGGGTTAGTACCCAATGACTGGTATGATGCCCAACTAGGCCCAAGCTACATTATCGATGAAACCCCAACTGTTCCAATTCACCTGCACAAGATGTCAAAGCGAGAACTTGCTATAAAAGAAATCATGCTCACGATACCACGACACGTACAGGGAACCCCACCGCCCTGGCGTGTGAATGGTTGGCGCGCCTGGTATGAATT
>WNGD01002672.1_pt1 | contig 34083 bp, 40 predicted proteins | sample 5400671 | NCBI WGS metagenome assembly WNGD01 (sample SAMN13153369, study PRJNA577476) | soil metagenome | isolation source: 40 cm soil or saprolite under grassland replicate 2 | place: USA:California | collected 2016-06-15 | reverse complement strand
GAGAGGAAGGACCATCGCATGTCCCGCCCGAGAACCCTGCACGTTGGCGCCGGCGTGGTCACGCGCTACCGCAACGGCGTCTGCGCGTTCGCCTGCAACCACAACGACTGCCACGCCTACAGCCAGCCTCGCGGCTGGCACGCGGCAATGCGGCTGGCCCGCCAGCACGACGCCGACCATGCCGCCACCGAGGCCCGCTACGTCGGCACCCCTTGGGGCATCCCCGCGCACGAGCTGCCGGCTACCCGCCGCGCGCGGCCGCTGCGCCGTCTGGCCATCGCCGTGGTGGTCCTGGTGCTGACCGCGCTCGCCCTGCCCGCTCTGCTCGGTCCGTTGACCGGCCACGCCGCCCCAGCGCCGCCGGCGCCGTCCACCTCGGTCGTGTCCACCACCGCGCCCGGGCCCGCGCCCGGGCCGGCGCCCCAGGGGTACGTGCCCACTCCGGCCGGCCCGCCGGCCACCAATGCCAACGGCCAGTGGATCCCCGAGCCCGACCAGCCGCCGGCGCCGAGGACCTCGGACGCGGGTGGTGGGCGCTGATGCTCCGCACGCTGCTTGACCGCCACCCCCAGCAGCTCATGCTGCCGCCCGGATGGGGCGAGCCGCCTGGCCTCACGCGCAGGCCGGCGCGGCGGCCTCGGCTCCTGGCCCTGGTCGCCGTGTTCCTGGTCGTGGCCGCCTGGCTGACCGGCCAGCTCACCTCCAGCCGCGGGTGGGTCATGGTCGCCCTGGCCTGGCTGCTGGTGCTGGCGCTCACCGGCCACCGCGACGCCGGCGCCGGTCGTCTGCTCCGGATGCTCGGCGAATACGCCGCCGTCGCCGCCCTGGCGGTCCTGCTGGTCACCGGCCCGGCCGCAGGCGCCCCGCACCAGCCTGCCCACCCAGGGCGCGCCACCGCCGGCGCTGCCGGGCCGCTCTGCCCCGACGCCATCCGCGGCATCGCTTCCAGCGCCTGCGACCTGATCGGCCGGACGTGGCGCGCGGCCAAGGAAGCCAAGGAGCGCGCCTCCACCCCGCCCACCACTACGACCAGAAGGGACAGCCGATGAGCTGGTCCGAGCTCCCGACCAACCTGCGCACCGTGCTCGGCGCGGCGCTGCTGCTGGTGATCGGCGTCGCGGTGGCGTCGTTCACCCTGTCGTTCATCGCGCTGCGCGAGGTCGCCTCCGCCCCGGTCACCGGCTGGGGCCGCAACGCCTGGATCTTCCCGCTGTGCGTCGACGCCGCCCTGCTCGCCAGCGAGGTGGTCCTGGTCGGCGTGTCGATGATCAAGGGCGTCAACCGCGCCGTGCCGTTCACTTTCATGGTGCTGTTTGGCGCGCTGACGGTGTGGTTCAACGTCGCCCGGGTGCCCGCCGACTGGCGGCTGGTGACCGCGGTCCCCCCCGTCGCCGGGATCTTCATGACGCTGCTGCTCTCGTTCCTGCTGAAGGTGCTGGCGCTGGCGACCGGCAAGACGATGGTCTACGAGGCGCCGCCGCCGCAGGCCGGCTACCTGATGGCCCCGCAGACCACGGTCGTTCAACTTCCGGACGGCTCCTACGGCGTGCCGGGAAGTCCGTTTCCGGGCTACAGGGCGGGGACGTTCCCTCCGCAGGGTGCGTTTGGGCAGATGCCCAGCCCACCTCAACAAGGAAACCCCCAAAACGGACATGGCGAGCTGAGCGAATCGACCAAGCGCGCGGCGGTCGAAATGCACCTTTCCCGGCTCAGCGCGGAGCAGCTCGGCGTGGCCACCGGAAGTTCGATCGTGGTCGCCCTGGCGGGGCAGGGGATGCCGATCGAGGAGTCCTACGCGGGCCGCATCCTGGGGGAGTGGCGCGCCTCCCACAAGTCCAGCAACGGCGCCCGCACGACCGTCAGGCGTAAGCGGTGACCGCGGTGCATGAGCCGACCGAGCTGACCGGGCGGGGGAGTGCCGCTTGGTCGCGTCCCGTGCCCCACAACGGCGGGCGGCCGTCCAACAGCGAGCCGGTCCCGTGGCGCAACGCGCACACCCAGCCCGCCGGGCCGTGGCGTTCCGGGCGCGAGTGGATGGCGGCTGGCGCATGCACCGCTCCCGAGGTCGACCCGACCTGGTTCACGGTGGAGGAGACGCTCCCCAGCGCTGGCGAGCTGATCGCCAAGGCGAAGGCGGTGTGTTGCGGCTGCCCCGTCCGGCTGCTGTGCCGCATCCACGGTGATGAGACGGGGGAGTACGGCGTCTATGACGCCGAGACCTACTCGGAGCGGATCCGCCGGCTGCGCCGCTGGCGCCGGCTGGAGGTGTCCGCGTGAGGCCCCCAGCCGGCCGGGCGCAGCGGGTCAACAGCCGCGTGTGGCTGGTGGCGATCGTGCTGCTGCTGTTCCACCAGCCCGTGACCGACTTCCTCGGCCGGGTCGCTGAAGCTGGCGACCTGCACGCCACCATCGGCAGCATCGGCGCCCCCCCAGCGCACACGCCACCGCGGCGGGGGAGCGCCCGGCCCACGGTTAACGCCAGCGCGGCGACGGCCGCCCGGCTCGCGCGCGCCCAGATCGGCAAGCCGTACGTGTGGGGCAACCAAGGCCCCGGCCGGTTCGACTGCTCCGGGCTTGCCTGGTACGCCTGGTCGCACGCCGGGCTGCGCTGGGAGCGGATGACCGCCCAGGACGAGTACCAGTGGCTCGCCGCCCGCAGCGCCGGGCTCCCACGCGGCGCGACGCTCCGCCCGGGCGACCTGGTGTTCTACAACACCGACCGGGCGTTCGGGCATGTGGCGATCATCAGCGCGCCGGGGCGCATGGTCGAGGCGTACACCCACAGCCGCCCGATCCGGCAGACCCCTGTCCGCCGTGACTACATCGCCGCGGCCAGGCCGGGGGACCTCCGATGATCCTCGCCGGCTACCCGCAGGTCAGCGCGCGGCGGAAGGTCCAGCTTCTGCCCTGGTTCATCATCGGCGTGATCGTCCTGTCCGGGCTCGGCATGCTCCCCGGGCAGGGCGAGGAGAGCGCCGGGCCGGGCCGGGGCCGCATGGCCCGCCAGCCCAACCCGACCGCCGCCGCCCGCGCCGACATCCCCGGCGGCTACCTGCGGCTGTACCGGGCGGCCGTGAAGCAGCAGTGCCCCGGGCTGCCGTGGGCGATCCTCGCCGGGATCGGGAAGGTCGAGTCCAACCACGGCCGCGCGCAGCTCCCGGGCGTGCGCTCCGGGCTGAACAGCGCCGGCTGCTGCGCCGGCCCCATGCAGTTCAACCTCACCGATGGCCCGCCGTCGACCTGGGCCACCTACGGCCGGGGGAGCCCCTACGACCCCGCCGCCGCGATCCCCGCCGCCGCCCGCAAGCTCTGCGCCGACGGTGCCGCCCGCCCCGGCGGCCTCATCCCGGCGATCGCCGGCTACTACGGCGGCACCACCGCCAACCCACCCACCGCCGCCTACGTCACCCACGTCCGCTGTGCGGCCCGCGCCTACGGCGGCGGGACCGTCCGTGACCTCACCCGCTGTTTCACCTAGCCCCGAAAGGAGGGGACCTCCATGCGCGCCATCCTCGCCGCCCACCAGGCAGCCCACCCCACCACCACACACCCCGCCAGCAACGCCGCGCAGCAGGCCGCCCAGGCAGCCAAGGATCTCCACCTGCCGGTCGACAACGAGCTGTTCCTGCTGCTGGCGGTCGCCATCGGCTGGGGGATCGCTGCGGTCCTGCGCGGCAGGTTCGGCCGATGAGCACGCCCGAACCGACCACGGCCGCCAGGACCGTCCGCGAGTTGATCGAGGCCCTCACCAAGCTCGCCGGCGAGTTGCCTGGCGGCCTGGACACGCCGGTGGAGGTCGGGCTGATCGTGGACGCCGGCACGTTCGACGCCAGCGCCGCGTTCAGCGTCGAACCGGTGACCGCCACCTGGCCCCACTTCCGCCCGGACGGCGCCGAGTGCAGGCACACCACCCTCTGCCTCATCGGTGACCCCGGCCACCCCGACGCCGACCGCTACACCCGCCATGAGCCCGGGCCCACCGGGCACCCCGACTGGGAGGATCCGCAACCGACCGACCCGCACGGCATCAGCGAGCGGCGCGCCGAGCCGGGCGAGCGGTGCACCTGCGGCCGCCAGGCCATCGTCGTGTACCTCGGCAGCGCGTTCGGGCCGACGGGTGACTGCGGGATCCGCGACGGCGGCGACCGGACCGGCCCATGCCCGTTCTGCGGCGGGCCACGGCACTCGGAGCTTGAGGGCCGCTGCCCGCGCTACCGGCTACGCCTCGACGCCGAACGGGAGGAGTAGCCATGCCCGTCCGGATCGTCCCCGAGCCGCCCCAGCCCGACCGCGACCCCGAGCACCTGGCGGAGGAGCGCGAGCTGGCGCGGAGCGCCCACCTCGCCGGCCTGGCCGTGCAGCGCGCCGCCGACCTCGGCCGCCTGCTCGGCGGGCAGAAGCCCGACGGCTACACCCTCGACCAGCTCGACCACCTCGCCAGCACCCTCAAAGGCTGGGGGATCCGCATGGCCTTCGGGACTGGCGACACCGACCTGATCGCCGAGCTGACCGGCCGCCAGTGGACCGCCATCGAGAGCCTGGACGACGTGATGCGTCTCTGGCGCCAGCAGCACCCCGACACCCCGGAGGAGGAGTGAGCACGTGACCACCACCGCCGCGCCGACGCCCTGGCCGACCAGAGACCAGGTGATCGCCGCGCTGGGCACCATGCAGGACCGCGACGACCTGCACCCCAACTGGCAAAGCGTCCTCGGCCGGCTGCGCCAGGACGCCGAACGGCACACCGCCCTGCGCGCCGCCGGGGAGCTGCTGGAGCGCGAGCGCCAGACCCTCGCCGGCGAGGCCGGTGGCGACCCGGTCGACGCCCGTCCGTCCGCGGCCATGGCGGTCTTCGACGCGATCGCCAAGGTTGGCGAGCTGGAGACCGTGGCGCTGTGCCGCTATGCCTGCTGCGCCCAGGCCGCCCTGGAGCTGGCCGCCACCGGCGGCGCCCCGGCGTCCTGGTCCGAGCCGCTGCCCGGCGAGCGGCCCCGGGTCGACGGCGACGAACAGCCGCTGCTGCCGGAGCCGGGAGGCATGCCCGGAGACCTGCGCGTGCCCGAGACCCTTGCGGACGCGCCCGGCGTCGACCTGCTCCATGTGGCGCTGCGGCAGTTCGCCGCGCTGGAGGCCGCCCGCCAGGAGTGGGAGGACGCCTTTGGCTGCAACGAGTACTGCGACGAGCTCGAGGACGGCTGCCACGGCGGCCCGCACATCCCCGAGCACCTGATCGACGACGCCAACGAGACCGAGCGGGAGATGGACCGCAGGCCTGAGTACCTGGCCGACTACGCCGACGCGGCCGCCTGGACGCTCACCCACGGCCTACGGGACCGGCTCCACGCCCCGGCCAGCGCCGAAGGGCGACGGGGAGGCGGCTCCTGATGTCCTGGTTGCGACTCACCGTCGGCGCCCGCGAGCAGATGGAGCCGGCCATCGTCAAGGCGACCCCGCTCGGCCTGCTCGGTACCGAGGCGGTCGTGCGCATCGGCGCGGCCGAGATCAACGGAAGCGCGAAGGCGCTGCGCAGTCTGGCCGAGGTCGCCAGCGAGGCCGCCGACCTGGCCGACGCCTTCGACCGCGAGCGGGAGGGAGCCTGACCGTGCCCCGGCCGGTCCCCACCGCAGCATCCGTCGAGCCCGGGCGGTTGGAGCCTGGCGTGCTGCTGGCCACGTTTGGCGAGGACCCCACCCCGGCCCGGGCGGCGGAGGTGTACGCCGCCCTCGGCTACCCGGTGCTGCCGTGCTTCGAGCCCGCCTCGGGCGGCGGCTGCACCTGCCGGGCCGCCGCCGGGTGTCATCGGCCGGGCAAGCACCCGCGGCTGAAGGCCCGCCGCCCGGGCCGGGGTGGGGTGCATGAGGCCAGCACGGACCCGGCGACCGTGCGGGGCTGGTGGCGGCGCTGGCCTCGGGCGAACGTGGCGCTCCGCACCGGCGACCGGTTCGACGTCGCCGACGTGGACGGCCCGCAAGGTGTGGAGGCGCTTCGCGCCATCCTGCACAACGCCCCGGGAGCACTAGGTGCTGGGCCGTTGGCGCGCAGTGGCGGGGGAGGGTGGCATCTGCTGTTCGCCCCGACCGGGGCGGGCAGCCCCGGGGCGGTCCTGCCTGGGGTGGACTGGCGCGGCCAGGGCGGCTACGTGCTGGTGGCACCGTCCCGCCACGTCTCCGGCAGCCGGTACCGGTGGGTCCGGCCGCTCGGGCTGGCGCTGCCCGGGGTGCCGGCGGCGCTGCGGGCGCTGCTGGCCTCACCGGCCCGACCGGGCACGCCGCGCGGCGGCGGCGGGGTGCGGGTGGTCGGTGGCGGCTACGGGCGGGCGGCGCTGCGGTCCGAATGCGGCCGCCTGGCCGCGACCGCGCCGGGCGAGCGCGGGCGCAAGGGCCGCAACCACGCGCTGTACCTGGCCGCGTTCCGGATGGGGCGGCTGGCCGCCGCCGGTCCCCTCGACCCCGCCGAGATCACCGAGGCGCTGACCGAGGTGGCCCGCCAGGTGGACCTGGGGGAGCGGGAGATCGGCCCCACGATCGCCTCGGGTCTGCGCAACGGCGGCGCCCATCCCCGCCCCGACGTGCCCGCACCGGCTCGGGGTGGGCGGTGACCAGCGAGCGGGTCGGCCCGGACGTGGACCGCGACGGCGTGCCCTGGCCCGACGCGCCGATGGACCAACCCGCCGCCGGCGGGAACGTCCGCCACCTCCCGCGGCGGCCCGGACCCCAAGGCGAGCCCGCCGCGGCGGGCGGGGTGGGGGAGCGCGGGTTGGTGATCGAGGACCTGGCCGACGTCGCCGCCCGCGTCGATGCCGCCGGCCCGCCCGCCTGGCTGATCGAGGGGCTGTGGCCCGCGGACGCCTACGGGGTGCTGGCCGCCGAGGACAAGGCCGGCAAGACCTGGGCCGCCCTGGACCTGGCCGTCAGCGTCGCGGCTGGGCACCCGTGGTTCGGGCACCACCCCTGCCCCGCCCCCGGGCGGGTGCTGGTGTTCCTAGGGGAGGGTGGGGAGCGGTCGATCGTGCGGCGGCTCCGCGGGATCGCCGCCCACAAGGGCGTGGATCTCGCCCAGGTCAGCGCGGCGCCCGGGCTGCGGCTGTGCTTCCGCGTGCCGATGCTGCGCGCCGGCACCGACCTGCTCACAGTCGAACGCGAGCTTGCCACCCGGCCCGCGCGGCTGGTCATCCTCGACCCGCTGTACCTGGCCGCGGCCGGGCAGGCCACCGGCGGGAACCTGTACGAGATGGGCGCGGTCCTCACGCCCATCCAGGCGGTCTGCCAGCAGGCCGGCGCTGCGCTGGTGGTGGTCACCCACTGGAACAAGACCGGGGAGGGCACCGACCACCGGCGCATCTCCGGCGCCGGCCCCGCCGCCTGGGGCCGGGTGTTGGCCTCAGCGGCGGTCGCCTACCGTGGGCAAACCCCCGAGGGTGCCAGCCAGGTGGTCCTGGCGTTCCAGTTGGTCGGTGGGGAGATCCCCGACACCCGCTTTCGGGTGCGCCGCACCGTCCGCGCGCTCGACCCCGCCGACCTCGCCAGCCCGTTGGAGTACGCCGCCGAGATCCTGCCCGACGACGACCCCGCCAGCGACGACGCGGCGGCGCCGTGCGGCGTAGACGGGCAGCCGCTCAAGACCTCACGCCGCTGGGTGCTGGCGGCGCTGGCGGCGGGTGGGGGAATGCAGACCGTCAAGCACCTCGGTGACCACGTCGCTGCCCAAGGCCACCCGCTCAGGGAACGCACCATCCAGGATGCGCTGGCCGATCTGGAAGCCGCCGGGCTTGCCGAGGGCACCGAGGCGATCCCGGGCATGGCGCGCTACTGGTCACCAGCTACCCCACCCGCTGCCGACGCGCTCGACTCCAAGGCGCAGCCATGACCCGCCCGGCTGTGACGGCGGGTAGCACCCCGCGAGCGGCGCGAGCGGCGCGCCGCGCGGTGCTACCCACCGTCACACCAACCGGCGGTGCACGCCCAGCCCGACCGGTGGTTACCGCGGCGCGCCGCGGCGCGTGCATGGCCAACCACCCTGACCCGGCACCCCCAGATGCTCGCTCCGGAGAACCCACGGGCGTGTAAAGCGGAAACTGGCCAATGGACGCCCGCTGACGGCCGCGACCCCAGGGGGAGGTTGTCGGCTCTGCGTCGCCGTGTCCCCACGCCTGCCGAGCCGCTCTTCGCGCCGGCAACGCCCCGTCCCGCCTCGGCCTCGTCCCGCCCGTTCACACACCGTTGCCGCTGCGGTGGCCTGCTCAGCTCAGGGAGGCCGTCATGGCGTCGGTGAACTGGAAGAGGCGCGGGAGGCGTTACCTGGTCTACTGGCGGGCTGACGACGGTTCGCAGGGCGGCCGAACAGTTCGCACTGAAGACCAAGCGCGGCTTCTCCAGGCGCAGATGCTGGTGGAACTGACGAGCGGCACCTGGACGGCACGGCAGCGCGCAAAGCTGCCGCTGGCCCATTGGGATGCCGAGTGGTGGCAGCTCTGGTCCGCCGCACCCCGCAGGAGCCCCACCACGCTGGCGGGCACCGAAAGCCGAAGACGGCTTCATGTGCTGCCACAGCTTGGACGTCGACCGGTTGACGCGATCACGCCCAAGGTGCTGCGCCAGTGGCAAAACCAGCTCGCCGGCAGGGTCGGCTACGAGACGGTGATGGCCTGCCGGTCGATCGTGTTTCGCATCCTGAAGTTCGCCGAGGACGAGAACGCGATCCCCACCAACCCGATGCGGAAGGTCCCGGCGCCGGACCCCCCGGTCGACCCTGACGAAATCTTCGGCGATGGCCGCCGCCGCGCCTACATCCCAGAGGAGGCCGGGCGGCTCCTGGCTTGCTTCCCCGCCTTCTGGTGGGATCACGTCATCACCCTGCTCGGCACCGGCATGCGCTTCGGGGAGTTCGCTGGCCTCCACAAGCGCCGTGTCCTCCTCGACCGTGCCGCCCCGGTCGTGCAGGTGGTCGACACGCGGTACCAGGCGGGCAGGTTCGGAAGCGGCTTCAAGCCACGGCCGAAGAGCCGCGCGAGCGTGCGGGAGATTCCGCTCGCCCGCCAGGTGGTCGAGGCGATCGGCCGGCAGCTCCCGCCGTCGGCTAGCCCCGACACGCTGGTCTTCGCGGGGCCGGGCGGCGGCAACGGCGTCCAGGCCGGCACCCGCACGGTGTTGTCACGTGACAACTTCCGGCGCATCTACCACGCGGCGCTCGCCAAGCTCGCCGACCCGGCCGCCATTGACCTACGGCCCACCGCAAGACGAGTGCTCGCCGTGCTTCGCGCTGACGGCCCCGCAACCGCCGAGGACTTGACCAAACGCCTCGGCGGCCGGGGCCGCAGGCTGAAGCTCGCGACCGTTCAGGTCGCCGTGCGCGAGCTGGAGGCCGCGGGGCTGGCCATCGCGGATGGGGGAGAGGGGGCTCGCTGGAAGGCCCAACCGCCACCGGGCAACGACATGCTTGACGAGCTGGAGTTGCACGGCCCGCACGACTTCCGGCACACCCTCTCAACCTGGCTCGAAGAGGCCGGCATTCCTGCTCGCGTGATCGACGAGATCATGGGTCACCAGAGCGGCCAGACCACTCGCCGCACCCCGCGCGATAGCGGTAGCCGGATTGGTAGCCGTTACCGACATACCACCCCCGAGATGGCGGAACGGGTAGTCGCCGCGATCGAGGAGCGCTTGGAACTCGTGATCGATGCGGCACAAAGTGGCTCTGTCGGCGTTGAGAAGCGAGATCTGTCACACATTCCGTGAACGGCTGTCACTCGCGCTGACGGCCCCGCCCAGGCTCATGTGGCAGTTCAGCGCCCACCCTCAACCCGCGAGGTGCAGAAGCTGGAGCCACACCAAAGCGACCAGCAGAGGCATCACCAGCAGCGGCAGGAACGCGAGTCCGAGCCTACGCAGGTAGGTGGGCGATCGAACGGATGCGAGAACCGACGCCGGGGCGACTGTCAGCCCGATGATGAACAGCAAAGCCTGGAGCAGGGTGATCTGAGCCCTGCATCCCTTGATCAACCTTCCCCAGAGACCGAGCACAGGATACGGAGGGGTCGGCCGTCAAGGAGGTAAACCCCACGAAGAGAACGCCGAGCGCTGCGACGACGCTCAATGCATAGCCAATGACGAGCACGATGCTCCTCACCCGGTCGGGGGTGCTCGTGCCCTTGACGACCGCGCGTTGCATGCCTGGTTCAGGATCAGCCATGGCCATGGTGGCGCTCCCGCAGGTCGGTTCTTCCCGTTGGCGTGGTCATCGTGCACGCTTGCCGGAACGGCTGCCTCCTGCCGCTGCTGCACAAACGGGTCCTGCTCACCGCCGCAGCACGATGACCACGGGCCAGCAGCGGGTGGCGTGCGGGTTCAGGGCATGGCCGGTGGCTGCTGGCCGGCCTGATCCGCAGCGCCCTGGATAGCCGAGGGTGTCCCAGACCCGGCCCTTGACGGTGCGCCGCTGGTCGTGGTCTGGTGCGCGTCGATAGCCGGCGCGTTCGGCGACCAGGCGAGAGGCCAGGTTGTCGGCGTGCGTCCACAGCCGAATCTCGGACAGCCCAAGCGCGGCAAACGCCCATTCGGAGAGCAGCCGCAGCGCGCGGGTCGCCACGCCACGGCCCCGTGCGGACGCGGCCACCCAGTAGCTGACCTCACCGACGGTGGCGTCGAAGCGCAACACGATGTTGCCCAGCCGCTGGCCGGTGGTGGCGTCGCAGATGACCCTCCCGACCGTGTCGGTCTGGTCGGCCAGGGCGACGATCGCGGCCCGGACCTCGGCCGCGGTCAGCATTGGCGACTCGGTGGTGTAGCGCTGGATCTCGGGGTCCTGGGCGGCATCGGCATACCAGTCGGCGTCGGTGGGGCGCCACTGGCGCAGCAGCACAGCACCGTCGGTGAGACCTGGGTCAGCCATGTCATCAGGCTGCCCGAGTCGTCGCCGTCGGCGTCCGCGCCCTGCGGATTGTCCAGGAGCTGCGCTGGGGTCGCCAGATCCGGTCGGCGCTCCGGCTGAAGCTGCGCCCCCAACACACAGACTCCACCACAGCGCGGGATACTCGGGCCGGCCTGTCGCGGGACGGCGAGATCACCGACGGGGGCGGTCGAGATGGATGAGCAGCCGGGGTTCGTGGTCGAGGGCGAGCGGGTGGCACTGGGGCCGCTGCGATTGGACCTCGTCTCGACCTACCAGCGCTGGGAGAACGATCTGGAGGTGGCCAACGGCAACGGCAGGGTCATGCCCTTCACGCTGGAGGCAGAGCGCGACCGCGTCGCCGGCCGCAGCGGCAGGCCCGACTGCCTGGACTTCACCGTCTACGACCGCGCCGACCAGACCCCGATCGGGTGGAGCACGCTGGCTGGCATCGACCACCGCAACGGCACCGCCGAGTTTGGGATCCACCTCGGCGAGCGGCGCGGCCAGGGGCTTGGCACCGAGGCGACCCTGCTCACGCTGGACTGGGGCTTCACCATGCTGGGCCTGCACAACATCATGCTGGCGACCGCGGCGTGGAACCAGCGGGCCATCCGGGTCTATACCAAGGTCGGCTTCCGCGAGTTGGGTCGCCGTCGTGGCGCCGGGATGACCATGGGTCGCCGCTACGACGCGGTGTTCATGGACCTGCTGGCATCGGAGTTCCGGCAGCGCGGCTGGTCGGTGCTTGCCGGCCGCGCTCCCCAGGGCGGGAGCGCCAACCCGTAGCGCCGGCGGAGCGTGGCCCTGGGACGGACCGCTGTCCACACGGGCGATCCCCAAGGCAGCATCAACGGGACGCCCGCGTGGACCACAGCAGCTCCGCTCTGACAGGGCAACAAGGTCGATGGGCCGTTTCCATCACGAAATGTGAGCCAGAACCCGCTACTCACCTACAAAGCCACACAGAGGCTTCCGGTCAGAGGACGCGGTTAAGGTCCACCTTAAGCCCCGCTGCTCGCATCTCCTGGCTAGTTCCACCTTCCAGGCTCCGCCTGGATCAATCCGGGTGTACAGGACCCCGCTCGCATCCGAGGGCAGCTCGACGCCTTCTTCATACAGGACTGCCACTCGGGTCCGTCCGAGCCTTCCAACGAAGAACCCGAGTTCGAACACAACATTCTGTCGCGCACGGCGGTGCCGCTCACCAGACCCCGACAACCCTCCCTCATCGTCTCCGGTGAGCAACACTATGGCGAAGGCGGCAGTATCGGCATTGTCCTCGAACTTCTCAATTATGGTCCGACCGCTGTTAGGTTGTTCGTGAAGAATGACCGGTCCAAGATTGCTGACCTGCTGGATGAATCGAGCGACGGACTGTTTCGGACCTTCGTCTCGACCGTGAACGACAAAGATGGTCGTTCCGGCAGTCGCCGCCGATCGGGAGGACGAGGAATGCGGAGCTATGGCCCTCTCCTCGTACAGCTCAAGTCGGTCCTTGATTGAGGAGAGGCGTCGGACCCGCCGTCGAACGTCTTCGTGGAAGTCTTCGATCCTCTCTGTCAAGGGCGGCGGTCCTCCACCGATGGCGAAGACCCCGGCGGCAGGCTGCCGCTTGTACCCGTCAGCAAGCTCGGAGGTTGAGAACGAGCGGCGCAGAAGCGTCTCGTTGTACTCGCTCCACGTGTAGAAGGCGCCTCGGGCGGCGCGAAGATCCTCAGTACTTGGGATCGGACGAGCGAGAAACTCGTCGCCCTGAGCTATGCGCTCCTCCAGCCGTCGATCCAGCTCTGCCCGAGGGATGGTCAGGTAAGGGGGAGACGGCGGTTGTGAGTTCGTCGTGCGGCGGGCCACCCCGAGGCTCCTGACGGTGCGTCTGCTGACAATGTGCTGACAACCGGCGTGGGGAACCACCGGAGCAATAGCGTTTGCGCTGGTGGGCGCGACAGGTATCGAACCTGTGACCTCTGCCGTGTGAACCCAGGGCGGCCAGCGCATCAGACCGCATAATACCCGGCGGGGCACCACATCCCCGCAGGTGAGCGGTGCTGCCAAGCACGGCGCCGTGGTGCGCCGCGAGGTCACGTGTGGTGCGGTTCCTGGCAAATTTCTGGCACGCCGATCGTGGCATTTAACCTCGAACGCATGTTCGGTTACGCAACGAGGTCATGCGAACTTGGGAACGCGACGACCCCGACCTTACCCGACCGATCGCCACCCCGCTCGACCGCTGCGCGGAGCTGCTAGGCGTTTATGGGCCACAAGAGCCACCGCGTCGGACAGCCGACCGTGGCCTTGGCGGGTGCCGCCATCGGCCGTCGCCACTGCCACACCACCGACGGGATGCGCGCTGGCGTGGCTGCCGCGATCGAGGCCCGACTCGATGTCACGCTCGAAATTGCTGGAACTGCTGGAAAATCTGGGTTCCAGCCGAAGACGGCGCGGGCGCTTCGATCGCCAGATGGGCGCTGACCAGGAAGGATGGCTGGTGGACTCAACCGCATACCATCCGAACCGTTGCTTCCTTCTCGCCGGCCCCACCATCCGGCTCAGCGGCCGGCACGCCAAGGTCAGGCGGGACGGGTATCGCGGCTGACGCGGACCCGTGCTCATCTCGGCATCGAGCTGTTGGAAGGTAGATGATTGATGGTTGGAGTCTATCGTCCAATTCGCGCGGCTGCTCAATCGAAGACGTGAGGTCTCATCGCGGCGAGAACAATGGCGATCCCGGCGGCCAGCGCGAAGAGCGCAAGGCTACCCATCCACAGATCAAAAGATCTGCGGCCCAGCCATCCGCGGAACCTATTGCCCACAGCTGTTGCTCGATCCTCAGGCTTCGCATGCGGCGATACGCCCTCCACAAGTATTCCGGTAACTGTTCAGGCCTGTCGTCGCGGGATGGTCGGTTTGACTGTGGGACGGCCGCTGGTGTAGCTGTGCCCTGCGGGCCATTGGGGAGGCGGGCTTGACTGCGTTCGTGGTCGGGTGGCGCCGGTCCGGTAGCCGGCCTGGCGCCCGGGCGCGTACCTTGCGGGGACCAACCGGTGCAGACCAATCTGGTCAGCCTGAACAGTCCCGAGGGGATTGGGCCAAGCGCGGCGCGCATGATTGGGCGTGACGAGGGCGAGCAGCGAGGTCGCTGGTGCCACGAACGAAGCGCTGGGTCTTCACGCCTGACCGCGGCGGCAGGCCGATCCCCGAGCCGGTCAGGCGCCGCACCGCGGAGCGGCTGCGCCGCTACGCTGAGCAGCACTTCGCCGGCTGCTACACCCGGCTTGCGGTCCGCTTCCGCGGGCAGTTCTGCTACATCGACGCCTACACCGAACCGGCGCCGCCCCCGGCGGGCTGGCCGCCCGCGGACTGGCCGGAGACACGTGAGGAGTACCTGGAGCGGCTGCGCAACACCCCGACGCACCTGTGTCGCCTGCGCTACTTCGGCGACCAGGAGCGCTGGGGGTTTGCGTTCTACACCTACTCGGGCGAGCGCTACGAGCTGTCGGTGTTTCCGTCGGGGGAGTTCCTCGGCCCGCCCGAGGAGGCCTTCCAGGTCGCTGCTGGGGCCTACCTTCGTTGAGCGTCACGGCCGCGCTGATCGCGTGGGCGTGCCACGGGCGGGCGTGAGTGCGCGAGCTTGCGCCCTGGCATGGGTGGCACGACCATGCCATGTGGACGTGGCGGCCGACAGCGGCACCCCGGGAAGGAGTGCCTGAGCTTGATGGCTGAGCGGGTCGACAAGCCGGAACTGGTCGACCGGGTGGCGCGGCGGCTCGATCGGGACGGCGAGACGGTCGGCGAGATCGTGGAGGGGTTCCTGGAGGAGGTCTACGAGGCGCTGAAACACGGCGACAGCGTGTCCCTGCGTGGCTTTGGCTCCTTCTACGTCCGCGCGGAGCGAGACAGCTGGGTGTTCAAGTTCAACCCGTCGCAGCGCCTGCGCGCGCTGTTTGGCTGGTCGTCGACCTACCACGGGCCGCTGTGAGGAGGCCCACGCTGCCGGCAGCTGGCAGCGCCGCAGGGCGCAGGGTGACCCGCATGCCAGGACCGCATCCTGGTCGGCGCTTGCCGGTCGAGCAGGCCTACCCGCAGGGCGCAGGGTGACCCGCATGCCAGGACCGCATCCTGGTCGGCGCTTGCCGGTCGAGCAGGCCTACCCGCGCGTGGCGCGCTGGGTGCAGGGATACGGGTGGATCGAGCTGGGTCACCACGACATGGGCCGCTCGTTTGTCCGGGCGTTGGACGACGGCGGCTTGGTGTGGGAGGGCGCCACCTCGTACGCCTGCGTCGACGACGCCCTGCAGGCCCTGGATGCCGCCCTCGCCACCTGGCTACGCGAACAGCGCGGCGAGTAAACGTCCCCGGTCGTCGCGGGCAGCCGCCTGGAACTGCATGCCCGCACGGCCCAGGGCCAGGCGGCGACCCTGACAGATGAACAGAGGGTCGTCCGGGCAACGTCGGTGCTGCCTGGTGCGGTCTGCACCCGAAGATCCTGCAAACACCGCTGCTCGGTGGGCCACGGTCGGCGGTGCCCGCCTCGGCGTCCTTGCAGTCGGGTCCGCGAGTCCTCGCCGCGGGCGACCAAGGCTCGGAGCCCTCCCAGGATGCTCCTCGCCGATCACGGTTCGCCGTCGGGTCGCGGCATCGGCATGCCCGCAGCCGGGGATCGAGGTTGACCGCTGGCGTTCGGACCGCTTGGTTGCCTTGCCAGGGCGCGGCTTGGTGCCATAGCGCCGCTGGTAGATGTCGCGCACCCACTCCTTGACCGGCGCCTTCCACTGCTGCTTGGGCGACGGGATGTTCTTGATCAGGCTCCTGGGGCTGAGGCCCAGCTCCTTGGCCATGCGTACCGCCTCGTTGGACAATCGGCACCGTCGTTGCGCCGCTGCCCAGCGCTGCTCTTGACCGGGCTTGTTCGTTCTCGCCATGGCGCCTTGCTCAGTACTCCTCGAGCAACCTCCCTCGAGCAACGACTTCAGGACCTTGCTGGAGTTGGTAGCCAGGGGCGACCCTCAAATAGCTGGCGGAGCACGGCGAGCGGGTTGAGGCCCTGCTTGCGCGCGGTGGCGAGGTAGCTGCGCACGGTCAGGAACGCCTCGGCGCCGGCCAGCGTGCGCCAGCACCCCGAGATCTTCTGCTGCAACTTGACCATGCGGATGTCGCGCTCGGCCTGATTGTTCGAAAACGGGACCTGCAGGTCGACCAGGAACCGGCACACCTGGTCGCGGTGGGCGTCCAACCGCTCGAGCAGGTTGGCGGCCGGCGACCGTCGCAGCCGACCCCGATGTCCCGACGGGCGGGCCGGGGGCGGGTTGGCCGCATGCCCCTTGGCGATGATCTCGTCGTAGCGGCCCAGCAAGCCCGCCACCACCGCCGCGTCCAGCCGGCCGTGGCCAGCGTCGCGGGCCCGGCCGGCCGTGCCACAGCCACAGAGAGCCACTCGGCCAGCTCACCGGCCCACCCCTGCCCCGGGCCGTCGGCAGCCTCCTCCAGCTCCCGCAGCAGGTGCGCGCCGCACAGCGCGTGGGTGGCCTTGTCGTAACGCCAGTACGGCGACCAGCAGTCGTGCACCGCCACCCCCCGGAACCCTGGCAGGACCCCGGCGGCGTCCATCGCGTCGACGCCGCGCTTGGCGTGCACCGTGAACCAGCTCAGCAGCTGCGTGGACGCCGAGTGGACCCAATGCAACCGGCCGGCGACCCTGGCGCCGGTCTCGTCGAAATGGGCGACCGGCGCCGCGCGCAGCTGCGCGCGCACCTGCTCCGCGAACCCACCCAGCCCCGCCGCGCCCTCGGCGAGCACCGTGGCCAGCGTGCCGGTCGCCACGCCCGCGCCGAGCACCTGCGCGAGCAGCTCACCGGCCCGCTCCACCGGCAGGTGCTGCCAGGCCAGCAGGTAGCAGCCCAGCGCGCGGACCTCCGGCCCGTAACACGCCGCCGCGCGCGCCTGGTCGGGGAAGCCCGCGGCGGTCACCATCCCACACCCGCACCAGCGCCGTTCGGCCCGATGCTCGGTTGTGCGCGGCCGCACCTCGGGCAGGTCGACGACCTGACGGGCCTCCACCCCGATGACCGGCGCGAGCGTCAGCTCCGCGCCGCACCCCTGGCACCGCTCGGGGATGTGGACGACGACCTCGTCGGGGTCGGGCACCTGGACCAGGTGCGCGCCCGGCGCGCCGGGCTGCTTGCCAGGCTTGCGACCACCACCACGCCGCTCCCGCCGTGGCGCGGGCGGCTTGCCCAGCCCGTCGGAGGACGGAGGTTTGGAGGAGTTCCCCGAATGCCGGCCGAGCTGGCGCTCCAGCTCGGCGACCCGCGCCCGTAGCGCCTCGATCACGCGGGCCTGCTCGGCGATCACGCGGGCCTGCTCGGCGTTGGCGGCCTGCAGCTCAGCGAGCACCGTCTGGACGACCACGGCAGCGTCACGATCGGGATCGCGGGCAAGCGGCAGGATCACAGCCTGCAGCACCTCATGCGGTCACGCCCGCTTGCCCAAGGGCCTACGGGAGAGCTATCCCACATCCCCCCAGGCAGTCAACCCCAGCCCACAGCACGACCCAGACCCCTGAACAGTTACGTATTCCGAACGTTTTCTCCACGCGCTCCAGTATGAGACTATCAGTTCTCTCATTCACGCGATGCTTAGCCATGGTCTGTATGGCAACCAGTGCAGTTACCAGGGCAAGTGATCCCGCCACCATGCGCGCCCAGCGACTACTCCCAGCGCCAAGGGCATTAGCCATGGTCTGTATGGCAACCAGTGCAGTTACCAGGGCAAGTGATCCCGCCACCATGCGCGCCCAGCGACTACTCCCAGCGCCAAGGGCAATGGTTAGAAGAAATGCCTGAGCCGTTAGGCCAATGGTGGGGATCTGCCACATTAACGTGTCAAATGCTGTACGGCGGGCGGCGAGAGCAGTGTAAACATCGCCCAGAACGTCGCGGGGTATGGCTGTAGCGTCGTTGGCGAGATCGTCGTCGTTAAGGCCGCCGGCCCCGGTCGACACCGAGGCGCTCTTCTCGTTAGTTTCATCCATATGCTGTTTCTAGCCTCGATATTTCACAGAAGCCTGCTGGGCTGTGAGCCCGTGGCTGGCTTGGTATGGCTCGGGTGAGCTTGGACCAAGCGACTGCGACCAGCACATCGACAGGTCCGCCAGACTCGGCGTGATCGGCTGCAGCGAGTACGGCATGGCAAGGGTGCTCGACGCCGAGGTCGTGGCCAGGCGAGCACGCCGGAGACCAACCAACAGGAGCAGTAGACCAGGCGGGCGATGGCATGCCTGCTCAGCAGGGGGCGGGCAGGCCTCGCAGCCGGGTCAATGCCGTCACCAGGTCGGCGGCCCAAGGCCAGGTGCGGTCGATGCGGACGATCACCCGCCGGGCATGCCGGACGATCCGGCCGGCGGTATGCCACAGCCGGAACCGGAGCGTCTTGGGCTCGGCGACCTTCAGGTCGGGGTCGTCCAGCAGCAGCGCCTGTGCCCAGCAGACCAGCGTCTGAGCGATCATGACCAAGGTCAGCCAGGCGTCGTTGGCGCCAAACTCGAAGCAGGGCAGGTTCCGCAAGCCCGTGGCCTTGGCGGTACGGATACGGTCCTCGACGTGGGCGTGCGGGCGGTGGCGGGCCTCCAGGACGGCAGGGTCGGGGTCGGGCTGGTTGGTGACAAACACCTGGAAGCGGTGCCCGGCGGGGTCGGTGAAGCCCATCTTGTGGCGGGCGCCGGGATGGGGCCGCTCGCGGCGGCAGATCGCCCGGATCTGCTCGGGCCAGCCGGCGCTGGCCAGATCCAGCGTGGCCAGCTCGGCGACCCAGGCGCCGCGACGGGGCCGACCGTCGTCGTCCAGGGCCGGGGTGAAGGCGTCCTCCGGCAGGTCCAGGATCGCCTGCTGGACGCGCTGGTCGCAGTCGAACCCGACCGAGAACTGGAGCTTGCGGCCGACCAGGTCGTCGATGAAGGCGTGGGTCGCGCCGGCGGAGTCCGCGCGCACCAGGATCGGCTGCCCTCGGGCCGGCTTGGGCAGCCCGAGCAGGGCCATCGCCAGCACGTCCCGGTGATCTTGGGCGGTGTTGGCGGCGGCGTTGCCGGGCCGCAAGACCCCGCTCAGCGCCTCCCCGGTGCCATCGCCGCGGTCCAGCCAGGCCCCCAGCGGGTGGAACCCGAAGCCCTGCTTGTAGGTGCTGGCCGCGCCCTGCTTGTCGCTGTGGGCCTGGATCAGGGTCGCGTCCAGGTCGATGATCAGCGGCCCCTTGGGTGCCGCGCCCAGCGCCCAAGCGCGCTCGCGGACCCGGGCCAGCGCCGACCACAGCGCCGCCACCTGACGCGGTGCGCCGCCCACCTCCTCCACCAGCACCCGCCAGGCGGTCGACACGCTGGCAACCTCGCCGAACAGCTCGGGCTGCTGGCGCAGGCCGGCCAGGTCGCTGACGCAGTCCCCGCCGTCGGCCAGCAGCACCACCAGGTCGCGCAGCACCTGCCCGCGGTCGCGGGCGCCACCACCACGACCCTGGTTGGCGCGGCGGCCAAGCTCGACGGTCAGGCCAAGCCGGTCCGACAGCTCGCTCAACAGCGCGGCCCCGACGTGGCTGACGATCCCCTCACCATCGGCGACGACTTCGAATCGGGGACGCGGCTTGGTAGCCTGCACCGGCAGGGTGACCCTCCTGGGTTGGGACTGTGGCCGTGAGACAGCCGCATCTTCCCTGGCCGGGAGGGTCCCTTGCTACCTGGCGCCAGCCTGCTCAACGCCCACGCGAAATACCGTGACGAGCACGCTTCGCGCACATCAGGGAGCAGACATCCCGAGTCGAAGGCGCCCAGCGAGACGCTGACGTTGTTTCGTCATCGGTGAGCGTCACGTTGGTGTAGGTCACCTGCGCGAGCTGCAGGCTCTGCCCGGGCGGCAGGGCTCCGTCGTTCTGTCGTGATGTCTGGTTCATCCGAGGCTGATGCCGAGGGTGGCGAGGGGTCGGCGTGGGTCGCGGGCGTGGCGGCGCAGCGCGGCGGCCCGGCCCGGAGAACTCCTCGCATCTAGGACCGTGCGGGACCTGGTCGTTGGCCAGGGCCCCGGCGGTTTCGTTATGAGGTCTATGTCCGAATCGTTGTTGACGACCCTGCGCCCCTGACCGGTGCAGAAGCAGTGCTCACCGCTGCGCGGCCGCGTGGATGCGGCGCGGATTGAATCGGACGAATCATGACGAATCGAGAGAACACCGGGCCCTGGCGTTCCGTGAGACACCCGCCGCGCGGCTGGCTGGCTAGCTGGCTTTCCTCCACGAGCCCGCGCTTCCAGCCGGCAAGCGAACGCGGATCGCGCGGCGACTCGCGCCTTGTGCGCCAGCCAGTGAATGCGTGGGCAAGCTCGATGACGGACTGCCCTGGCAGCGTCAGGTACGCGCTAACCATTTTCTCACGCCGACCGAGCGTGACGCCCCGTGTGGGGCACGTCCTTCGGCGTCGTCTTAGTCGGCCTTCTTGTAGAAGAAGTAGTCGGCCGTGTAAGGCACAAACGCCGTATTACCGACGTCTGTTAGCGAGCTACAGCCCGTTGACGGTGGGAGCCCTCCAGTGGTGTTCAGCCGCTGGACGAAGGTGGTCCCGGTTAGCTTGTCGCCACCGGTCGGTCCGTTCTGGCTTCCAACTCCATCTAGTAGGAGCCAGGCAATCGCTTTCGTGTCGACGGTGACCGCTCCATTGGGTTGGTGCACCTTGGCCCAGACCTTGCTCGTGTCCCGGTACTGCCACGTGGCGCGAATCGTGCCCTCGGGGGCCACCACCTTTGGATCAGTGTTAGGCTCAAACGGGTTGGGGCTGTTGTAGTGGGTGATCACTTGCCCGCCGTCTTCGCCGAACAGGGTGGCCTGCGGCGTGAAGAGGACGTAGGCGACGCCAGCGCCTGAGGGCTTGCAGACGTAGTTCTGGGTGCCGACAGCGTGAGTCCCCAGGAACAGCTTGTTCCCCGCTGGTACCGGCGCAAGGCCGGGGGGCAGGGGTGGCGGTGTAATACCGTCGGCCCGGACCGCCTGCGGCGACGAGAGTGCGAAAGCCGTAGTGGCGACTCCCGCCAACACCATGCCTGCTACGGTCAAACTACCGATCGTTCTGAACAACTTTGACTTCAAATTCCTATACAACATTTTGATGCCTCCTTATTCGCCTTGTGGGGCCAGCGCCTGCAGGGACTTCAGCGATCGCGCTCTCACCGGCTGATCCGCTGTGAACTGATTGCCAATCACCTGACGCCAGCTCCGCTACCGACTCGTCTCCGAGCCTGCGCTCGGCTACCCGAACACCCGCTACGCCTCCTAATGCGAGGCGGCCAGGCTCGTTGTCCTGCTCTATTTCGGGCCAACCACCGAGCAACGATACACTTCGTCCGTCACGTTGAGAGTGATTTCAGGATCGGGTCCGGCCGCAGCCGCCAGGACCTGCGCTTCAGAAACGAACTGGTGAGGCGTAAATCCCTCGTTGAAAACTATGAGGACTTGCTGCCACAAGGGATTGAATCCCTCACCCTGGATGGCATCGATCACCGGCATGAACTCCTGCTCCTCGTCCAAATCGTTCGAAGCATAGATCGTGTTGACGCTCGGGTTCTTCCCGATCAACGAGCCAGCGGCATTGTCCGGCATCTCTTTCATATTGACGGTGACCAACTCACCCTCGTAGAAAGCGGGCATCTGACCCGCAGCGCCATTCGTGCTTCCCTGAGCGAGCGCCACGCTCGCCTGACCCGCTATACCGAAAACGCAGAGCACCACAAGAGCGATGAATGCACGCGCCGATTTCCACCCAACGTGCATATTCTTCCCTCCCTCGATGTTTGTGTTGTGTGGTTCGAGGCCGAACGGTTCGCCGATGTGCCTGTGGCCCTCGAGCACCGCCGGCCACTGGCAAGAGGATGTCCTCGGGCCGTTGGTTGACCTGTTCGCCGGAGAGGCTTGCTCAAGGGTCCGGCGCCGATCGTTCCCGCTCCCCACCCGGCCCTCGAGCAGGAAGGAACCACGGCCGGTCAGCTGCTCCGACTGCTTGGTCGTTTCCATGACTCCTTCCGGTTCGCCGTCAGGAGCTGAAGTTCGCGATCGCCGAGGCACAGCCGACGCCCTGAATCCAGGCGTTCTGCGTCCCGGCGAGGTCGGGTGCGATGTCGTCGGCGGAGACGATCATCTGGGCGGTGAAGGACTCGTCGTTCCCGTCGCCAGCGCGGTAGAAGTCGGCCAGGAGCACCACCGTGTCCGCATCGGTGCTGGCCGTCTTCAGGGGCTCGGCCGCTGCCCCGGTGCACTTGAAGGTGGTGCTCGCCCGCAGCTCGACCGTGTCCCAACGGACGCCTTGGCCGGCGGAACAGCCGGCCAGCGGGCCCTGGCCGACGTCGCTGGTGCAGCGAAAACCGCCAGCCGAATGGACGAAGCCCGTCCCGGGGTTGTAGGAGCCGCCGCCGGTGAGCGTGGCGGCACCGGTGGGGAAGCCGCTGATGTCGGTGGCGTTGAAGCCGAAGCCGATGTTGCCGGGCGCCGCCGATGCGGGCGCCGCCAGCAGGAGCACGGCGGCGGCCAGCACCGCCGGCACCAGCGCCATGACCTTCATCTTCATAGCCCTTCCTTCCTGTCACCGAGAATCGGTGGCGCACACAGCCGGAGACGCAGCGCCTGCCGGACCCGCCAAGTCAGCTACTGAACAGCACGCACGAGCGTCTGTCCAGACGGACAGGACAACGCGCCGACCGGTTGCCTCCTCGTAGCTCACGATGAGGCGCCGCTGTCGTTGACGCTGCTGCTCCTGTTGAAAAAGTGCGCGCCGGATGTCGCCAAGGCGACACTCGTCAGCATGACCCCGGCGACGGCGACGGCGAAAGACATGCCCACCGTCAGGAGTCGCCGCACACGCCGCTTCATGGTCAGCCCTCCCTGGCTGCAAAGCTTCGAGTGCCCGCGTCTCTCCCGAGCTTGGCCGTGCGCTGCTTGGCGCGTGACGCCGACGGGCCCTTCGGTCCCCTCCCCTTGTGCTGGCCTGCTGTGGGGCCCATGGCCGGGCACGAGTCGCCTCAGTGCCGGCCGCCCCGGGCCAATAGCACGATGCCCGCACTTGCCCATACGCAGTTCATACGGCGTTCTCCGTAAATTTGTGCAGTAGTTTACGACCTGGCGATCGCAGCCACGTGCCCCTCGGCTCGGCCTCGCGCAGTCGGAGATGGCCCGAAGGCACCCACGCAGCGGCGTCGCCTCGCCCACGTCGCTCGCACCCGCCGGGTGCTCTGCGTGGCCCACGGATGTGACCGTCAGGCAGCCCATTCCCGCAGCTCAATGAAGAAGTCTCACTCCTCATGGCCGCATCGCGCCAGGACCTTCACGAAATGCCGAGGCTAGATACTGGTTCGGGAGTCCGTCACCGTCGGCATACGCCCAATCTGGGTTTGGTAGCTGCCACTCTTGGCCTGCTGCGACATTGACGAATCTGTCTTCCCGGAACGCCCAATGATGCAGATTGCGCAGCTCATCGGGATAGAGCTTAAGGCCTGCTCCGCCCGCCAAGCCGAACCGGTTCTTGTGCGCCAACGTGAGCAATAGCGGGGCGAGCTCATCGGCGTATCGGTTTCCACCGGCGACTGCAGCGGTGGTCGCGCCGGTGACCAGGTCCGCGAGTTGGAGCTGCCGCAGGTGCTTCGATGGGGTGGTGACGATTGGCAGAACGATGTGCCTGGGATCAATGTACTGGGTGCCGTAGTTGGTCAGCTCCAAGGTGGACTTAAATTAAGCCACTTCTCATCGTCCTTGGCACGCCCACCTGCAGGTCTATCGGCGATCATCATGCCAATGTCGTCCTCAAGGCACATGCTGACCCGCTCGTAGAGGAACTCGAGCACCTTTTGCTCAGCAAACCTGCCTTGCAGGATGGTGCGTCCCGTATCCCACACAACCACGACTGACCGCGCCTCGGCTTCCACGGCGAGCCGGAGCAGTTGCTCCTGTAGGACGCTGCGGGCCTCCCTTCCGGCCTCGGAGTTCAGGAAGCTGTCACGTGGGGGACTCCACTTCAGCTCGGTGTCGAGCGGTACGTCGAGGGCCGCATAGATCGCTTCAGCTTCGCGTGCATAGTCGGCGATGGTCTGTTCAGGAAACGCCACTGCGCCGAGAGCAATGAGCCGGCCCATGTCGCGACGCTTGCCATCCTGCTTGCTGTCATCGATGAACGCGACGCGCACCATACCTCCCTTCGAGCATTCCGCCACCCTTTGTTCCTGCTCTGCCGTGCGATGAGCAGGTCGTCAGATACCGCCGGAGCCCCAGGGCTTGTGACGAAGCCGTCGAGGGCTGGCTACTTGGTCGGGCCCGGCCAATTATGCTCGGCCAATTACTCGTCAGTGTGGAATCCATAGGTGCGCCATGACGACTTGACGACCTAACTGTAGTAGCTGAGACATCGCGCCGATCACGGCTCACGTGTCACATGTCATCGCGCCACTGATGACCGTTTCTGGAGTGTAGCAGGATGCGGCGTTGGTTAGATATACGGAGAATACGTTATTCGTGGCACGCCACATCTAGTGTGGATCCATGGCCAGATCAGCCCTCAGGCCGTGTGGTCACCGTCCTTGGTGACGTCCCGCGGCGTGGTGGAAGTAGGAGCCGCCGTGCGGGTCAGCGGTGGGAGTTTATGCCGGCATGAGCTGAGCTGGCGTCACCTCCTTGGTGATGCTGGTCAGCAGGGCCCCGGAGCCTTCCGACAGGTAGCGGCGGTCGCTGACCTGCCTTCGTCGTGGGCCTGGACCAGCACCGCGCCGGCAAGGCGCAGCAGCGCCTGGGGGTTGGGGAAGACGCCGACGACGTCAGTGCGGCGCTTGATCTCCTTGTTCAAGCGCTCCATAGCGGGTTGGTCGGCCAGCTCTTCTTCCAGTGGGAGACCGGGAACGCTGTGAAGGCCAGCAGCTCCTCGGCCGCGTCGTGCAGCATGACCTCCAGCTTGGGGAACTGGCGGCCGAGCATGGCGGCGATCACCTGCAGTTGCTCGCCGACGTGGGCGGCATCAGGCTGGGCGAGGATGGTGCGGATGGTGGCGGCGACCATCTCGGCGGAGCCCTTGGGGACCTGGGCCAGCAGGGCCGGTTAATGCGCAGCAAGTGGACCCGGCAGCGCTGGGTGGCCGCGCCGGCCATGACGGCGTGGACGGCTTGGCGCAGGCCAAGGTGGGCGTCGGCGATCACCAGTTACACCCCGGCGAGCCCGCGGGCCTTCAGCTGCGCAGGAACGCGGTCCAGAAGGCGCCGTCTTGGCTGTCGCCGATCGCAAAGCCCAGCACCTCGCGGTGGCCGTCGCCGGCCACGCCGGTGGCCACCACCACCGCCTGGGAGACGACCCGCCGGTTGACGCGGGCCTTGCAGTAGGTGGCGTCCACGAACACGTAGGGGAAGCGCTGGTCGGCCAGGGAGCGGTCCGGGAACGCGGCTCCCCGGGCGGTGAGCGTCTGGCATGCCCGCTCAAGGCCGGCGGGTCGGAGGCGCTGCACAGCCGAGGACCGACCGGGCCCGCCCCGAAGATCGCCGACGCCCAGCTCGCCCACGTCGAGCAGGCCTTGCTGGAGGGCGCTGGCGCCAACGGGTTCGTCGGGGAGCTATGGACCCTTGACCGCATCGGGTTGGTGATCGAGCGGCTGACCGGGGTGTGCCATCACCCCGCTCATGTCTGGGCGCTGTTGCACCATCGGCTGGGCTGGACGGTACCGCATCCCAAGCGCCGCGCCGGAGAGCGCGACCAGGACGCCATCGACCGCTGGGTCAAGGAGCGCTGGCCGGCGATCAAGCAAACTGTGAGTGTGGGCCGGCGGTCCGAGAGCGGAACCATCTCGCGCACCATCCCGCGGGGTCAAGGCACGCTCGAGGTCTGCCGATCCCGAGGGAAGGGCCAAGGCTCGGTTGGCGTGACTGCGCGGCCGTGTCCTTGGCCCACGCCACGAGGGAGCACTGCGGGGGAGCAGTGCGGGGGGTTCCCTCGTGGCTGTCTTAGGTTTCTGTTCGTGACATTTCGCGTTGCGATCGTGCTCGGTGACGTTACGGTAGGATGCTGTGACAGCATGTCACACACGGTGTCAAGCCGCCGTCAAGACCCGCCTTCACCAGCTCAAAGGCGCCCAGCCGAAGCCAAGGCGCCCAGGAGCGTTCGGGTCAGGCGATGTGCGCTCTTGGGGGCATGCCAGCCTCCTGATGGTTGCGCCGGCTGGGTCTAGCTCCATCAGGAAGGGCTGTTTCCGCTGGTCAGGCTGCCTTTCAGCCTCGGTCGGCTTGCGCTCGAGCAGCACCCCCTCGATCTGCTCGATCTGCTGGCACAGCCAGTCACAACCGAAGACCACCACCTCCCACCGGTGCTGGACGGGTCACCCAAGCCCTCGAGCGTCGAGCCGCTCATGGTGCCGATAGCTTTCGATCAGAAGATCCTCTGCTCTGTCCGCTCTGAGCTACCTTGGGTGAGCCGTTCGGCACTCTGCAGCGCGGTCGTCAGCCGCGCCTCGATGGCATGGATTACACGGCCGGCCATCTGCGGAGTGGTATGGCGGTAGCGAGTACCGATCCGGCTGCCACCATCCAGCTCTCTGCGCTGGCTGCGCTGATGGCCCATCAACTCGTCGATCACCCGGGTGGGAATGCCGGCGTCTTCCAGCCAGGTCGAGAACGTGTGCCGCAGATCGTGGGGCCCGTGGAGCTGGAGGTGGGCCAGGTCGGCGCCTGCACGGCCCCCGGCGCCGCGGTACAGGCGGCGGAAGTTGTGCCGCGACAGCAGCGTCCGCGTGCCGGCGGGCACGCCGTTGCCACGTCCAGGACCGGCGAAGACCAGGGTGTCGGGGTCGCCGCCCGGGGGGAGCTGGCGGCGGATCGCCTCGACCACCTGGGGGGCGAGCGGCAGCTCCCGGATGCCGGCGTCGCTTTTCGGCCGGGGTTTGAAACCACTGCCGAACCGGCCGGCCTGGTAGCGCGTGTCGACCACCTGGAGTACGGGGGTGGCTCGGTCGAGGTGGACCCGGCGGCGGCGCAGCCCGGCCAGCTCTCCGAAGCGCAGGCCCGTCCCGAGTAGGGTGATGACGTGATCCCACCAAAACAGCGGGAACCCTGCGAGCAGGCAGCCGGCCTCCTCGGGCGTGAGGGCGCGGCGGGTGGTCTGGCCCAGCAGCTTCTCGGGGTCGGCGCGCCGCTTGGGCGCGGGTACCTTGCGCAGCGGGTTGCTGGCGATGGCGCCCTCGTCTTCGGCGAGCTGCAGGATGCGGAGCAGGATCGAGCGGCAGGCCATCAGGCTCTCGTGGCTCAGCTTGGCGGTGAGCTGGTTTTGCCAGTGGCGGATCAGCGTGGGGCGGATCGTGTCGATGGGACGGTCACCGAACCAGGGGCGCACGTGGCGCCGCAGCCGGTTTTCGGTCGCCTCCAGCGTCGTTGGGCTGCGGTCAGGGTCGGTCGACCACACGGCCCACCACTGGTCAGCCCACCGGCTGAACGGTTGCCGGCCCTGGCGGCGCCCGTCCAGGGTGCCGCGCGTGGCCTCCAGCCGCTTCTGCGCCATCAGGCCGCGGGCCTCGTCCTTGGTGGCGACGGTGTTGGCGCCTTGGGAGCCGTCGTCGAGCAGCCACCAGACTTGGTAGCTGACGCGGCCGGTGCGAGAGCTGATGCGCTTTCGGATGCCGACGGATGGCATCAGCCGGCCCTCTCCAACGTTGGCTTGTGATCACGCTGCGTGGACTGCCGTACGGAAGTTCCGCGGGCCAGCCGAGGGGCGGCTTCCCACAGCGCAGGCGCGCACGCACGAGCGCATGCTCGCACTGGGGTGCGGCGCAGGCTCCGTGCAGTGACGGCCTTGTTGAGCAGGTCCCACCGGTCCTGATGGGCATCGCGGAGCTCGTCAAGGTCGAAATGCTGGTAGGCGGGGGTTCCCATTGGTTGGTCCTTGCGGGAGCCGGAGCCGGCGCGGTGGGCGCTGGCCGGGATGGCCGTGTTAGCAGCGGCAGGTTCGGGCGATAAGCCGGACGGGGGACGAAGCCGCCGAAGACCAGCACGGACGGGCAACCAGGACAAGAGGATCACCTCCCTTCCCGGGTGTAAGTGAACGGGACGGGGACGGACCGGCGACGTGGAGCCGGCCGCGGATGGGCCGTTGCCGGCGTGGGAAGCGGGTCGGCAGGCGCGGGACGGTCCGGCACAGACTCCGGAGCCAATCCCTGGCGCTGGAGCGTCAGCGGGCCTCCATTGGCCGGTTTCCGCTTTACACCCCGCAGGGGCCTCCGGACCGCTCCCCCGGGGGTGTCGCTTGGGGTGGTGGGCCAGCCCCCCGCCCCCCAGGGCTTGGGGTGGTGTCACCGCGGTCGGGGGTGTCGCCGTGGGGGTGTCGTCACCGTCACCCCCCCTACGGGGGGTGTGATGACGGTGACGACACCCCCTGTCACCGTCGGCGAGGGGGTGTCAGCGACGCTGACGACACCCCCCATGGGCCGAAGCAGCAGCAGCCCGGCCGGCCAACAGCCGCTGGCAGTCGATGGGGTCATGATGCCCACCAGCGTTTCTGGCCGTGGTCGTCGCCCTGCTCCCCGTCGGCCAGGCCGCGTTTGGCCAGCTCGTTGAGGGCGCTGGAGGTGGTCTGGCGTTGCAGGCCGTGGTTCCAGCGGGCCTTGACGCGGTCGACCAGCTCGCGGCTGGTCAGCGGCTGCCCGTTGGCGTCGCGGAGCACCACCAGCAGCTTGCGGGCCGCCGGCGCCAGCTCCGCCAGGCCAGGGTCGGTGGCGGCGGGGTCGCCGGGGAACTCCTCCGCCCGGGTCCCGTCGGGGCCGGGGGTGTGGTCGACGGGGGTGAACGCCAGGGCGAGGGCGCCGTGGTCGGGGTCGACGTTGACGGCGATCTCGTGGGCGCGGTGCAGGTAGCCGCGCCGGTCCTTTTGCACCAGCAGCTTGAGCAGGCCAGACTGCGACCGGCTGAACGGCACCACCGCCTCGACGCGGAGGTGGACGTCGACTAGGGCGAGCTTGGCGCCCGACCCGCGGGCGTAGCGCCCGGCCTCGTCGGCCTTGCCCTGGTGGTCGAGCACGACCACCGCGGTGTTCCAGGTGCGGGCGGTGCGCAGCAGGACGGCTTTGTAGAAGCCGGTGACGTGCTCGGACTCGTTCTCCGACAGGCCCGCTACGGCCAGGAACGCGCCGGCGGAGTCCAGGCCCACCAGCGCCGGCCGGGTGTGCTCGAGGAGCTCGGCGAGGGCCTGGTGGTCGGCGGGGTCCCAGGTGCGGGCGGGGAAGTCCTGGTAGATGAGCCGGTCGGGGTCGAGCAGGTCGGGGGTGGCGCCCAGCGCCAGGAGCTTTTCGGTGACTTGTTCGCGGCCCGATTCCTCGTCCAGCAGCACGACCCGCTGGCCTTGGGCGAGCAGCTCCAGGGCCCACAGGTACAGCAGGGTCGACTTGCCGGCGTCCGGCGGGCCGGCCAGCGAGTGGAGGCCACCTCGGTACAGCAGCCCGTGGCAGACCAGCTCCGGCTCTGGGATGCCCTGGCGGGCGAGCTCCGCCAGGTCGACCGGCACGAACGGTCGTGCGGTGGGCTCGGCGAGGTGGTGGCCGGTGCCGTTGCGGTGCCCGTGGCCGTTGCTGGGCTGGTCCATGGGCGTGGTCGGCCAAGGCACCCCGTCAGGGCCGAACTCCAGCCGATCGCCGGCCAGGCGCAGCACGGGCCGCTCGGTCATCGCAGCAGCACCCGGCGCCCGGCGGTGACGGGCGGCTTGGCGCGCGCCGCGGTCATCGCCTTGTCGATCGTGCGGAGGCTGCGGGCCGGCTCCAGCCCAGCCGACGCCGCGGCGTCCAGGAGCTCGGCGAACACCACGGCGTGGTCGAGGAGACCGGCGTGCACGAGCTGGCCGAGCTTGAACGCGGCCCGGTTGAGTGCGTCGTTGCGGCCCTTGCGCCCCCGGCCGCCTGGCGGGGTCGTCCGCACCCGGGCACACTCCGCCCTGAGTGCTGCCGGCCCGTAGCCCCTACCGGCGGTGGCCACCGGCGGGCCGGGGGGGCGGGGGGCTGGCGTCGGCGGTGGGGCCAGCAGCAGCCGCAGCGCCGGCGGGGCCTGGGGCAGTGCCGGCGTCAGCGGCCGGGCCCACTGGTAGTGGCGCCCGGAGGGGTGCAGCGAGGGGGCGACCAGCACGTAGCCGCCCCGCCCGCGCCAGTCCACTCCCGGCAGGACCCTTTTGGGGCTGCCGTAGCCGGTCGGCGCGAACAGCAGGTGCCAGCCGCCACCGCCGGTGCGCGCCAATGGCCCCGACCCGAGCGGGCGGTCGGTGTTGGTCAGGACGGCGCGGAGCGCCTCCACACCTGGTTGCCCGTCAACGTCGGCGACATCGAACTGCACTCCGGTGCGCAGCGCCAAATTGGCGGTGGGCCAGCGGCGCCACCAGCGCCGCACCACGGCCGGGTCGGTGGTGGCTTGCCATACGCCGCCGGCGATCCGGGGATGCTTGCCGGCCCGGTTGCACCCGGAACCGTCGCGGCAGGCACAGCCGCCGTCGGAGGCGGGCTCGAACACGGGCAGCACCGGGTAGCCCAGCGCGGCGTACACCTCAGCGGCACGCCCGAGCGCCAGGTCGTCACCGAGCGCGGCCAGCAGTACGCCGGGGCCGATCCGGGCGGGCTCACCAACAGTGCTGGGGACCGGCATGGAGGACATCGCCACTCCTTGAGCAGTTCAGCGAGATTGACGTTTAAGTGTCAATGCGGGTGCCTTCGTCCTCGGGAGGCTGGAACGGCCCGCCGCAGCGGCCACACAGCACCGGCGCCTGCGCCAGCGTGGAGCGGGCAGCCCGGATGCGACGGCCGCAGCCGCACACGGCGGCCAGCAGGTTGCTGGCGCGCTTGCCTGGCCCTGGGTGTTCGGCCCGGCGCCACAGCACCAGCGCCCGCGCCAGGTCATCGACCACCGCGTCGTAGACGGTCGCGGTCTCAGCGGGAACTTGGGTTGCTGTCCAGCCACGGCTGCCGGCCCGTTGCACCGTCAGGCCGAGCTCGCCGGCCAGGGCGGCGTAGCGACGATTGTGGTAGCGACCCTGGCGGCTGGTGTCCTGCACACCGCGGGTGGCGGCCAGGCCGTGGGCGGCCTCGTGCAGCAGCGTCCCCAGCACCTCGACCGCGCCGGCCGCCAGGCCCTCCCCACCCACGAACAGCTCCGGCCGCTCGGCGGTGGCGACCCGCCAGCGGCGGTCGGCGAAGTGGCCGAGCTTCAGGTCGCCGCGGCGGCCCACACTGCCGGAGGCCACCGCCATGACGACCTCGGGGACCTGGGGATGCCGGGCGCGGATCGCCATCCAGGTGTGCTCCAGGGCGGCCACCAGCACGCTGGCCGCGTTGCCGTCGGTTGGCCTGGCGGTGGTCATGCGGGTAGCTCCAGGCGGCGCCAGCGGCGTAACCGGCGGGTCCGTTCGGTGTGGGTCTCGCCGGCGTAGACGCCGTATTCGCCGGTCTCATCGGCGTGGATGCGGCACCACAGCCGCACCGGGCAGGCCCGGCAGATGGCCTTGGCCTTGGCGATCGACTCGGCAGCGTCGGGTATGGTCTCCTCCACCGTGAACCAGTCCGGGTCGACCTCGGGGGCGGTGCACGCGCCGCGGCGCATCCACTGCTGCCCGGTACGCCACGGCCCGGCGGGCAGGAGGCGGGCGCCGTGCCAGGGCACCGGCTCGCCCGTGGCCGGACGGCCAGCGCCCCGGCGGTCGGTCAGGGTTGCTTGGTTTGCCATGGCGGATCACCGCTTGGGCTTGCGCCCGCCCGCCCGGCCGCTCCCCCGGCGGGCGGCCAGAAACTCGTCCAGGATCTGCTGGACGTACCGCTCGGAGACCGCCAGGCCCTGGCCGTTGAGCGTCGGGGTGAGCTCCCGGGCGGCGGCCTTGGGGCCCAGCCCTGCCAGGCGCCCGAGCTGGTCGCTGTCGAGCCCGGCCAGGTGCGCCTCGACCTGGCGGCGCTTGGTCGCCTCCGCCAGCTCCCCGTGCCCGTTGAGCAGCTCCGCCGGCTGTCCTGTTTGTTGAATTTGGGAAGGTGCCCAACTGGGCGTTTGCCCGGACAGGGCCGTCGGCCCGTAGGGGCCCGGGCCGTAGCCCGGAAGCGGACTTGCGGGCAGGCCGTAGGTGCCGTCCGGCAGGCGCACGACCGTGGTTTGTGGCAGTCCGAGGGCGGCGGTCTGTGGTGGGGGAGTGTCGTAGACCATTGGCTTGCCGAGCGCCAGCGCGAGCACCTTGACCAGGAAGGCGATCAGCAGCGTCATGAAGATCCCGGCCACGGGCGGGACACCGGTTACCAGCCGCCACTGGGCGGGGACGCGTTCGACGTTGAACCAGACCGTCAGCGCGCCGAACAGCACCATGAAGGTGAACGGGACCGCGCGGTTGACGCCCTTGACCATGGAGACGCCGACCAGGACCACTTCGGAGGCCAGGAGGGCGGCGTCGACGCACAGCGGGAAGATCCAGGCGTTGCGGCCCCAGCCGGTGACCTGGTTGGCGGCCACCTCCCGCAGCGCGATGAATGACAGGGTGAACGACGCCACCGCGACGCCGATCACCAGCAGCAGGGCCGCACCGAGCACGGTGCGGAGATTGGTGGGGAGTTCAGACCAGCTCATTGGCTGTTCCTCCTGGTCGTGGGTGAGATTGGGGAGAGGGGCCGGGCGGGGCGCAGGACTCGCGCCAGCGCCGGCTTGGTGGGAGGTGGGTGAACGGGTCGGTGGTGGATGTCGACGTCGGGGCCGGCTCGGGGATGGGATCGAACAGGCTTGGCCGATCGGGGCCAGCCGCCGCCGGCGCCGGTGGGGCGGCCGGCCGGCGCTGCGGCGGGGCGGGGCGGATGTCTAGGTCCTGGAGCGGCCCAAAGGCGTGCTCCAGGACCACCAGCGCGGCGGCCAGGTCAGGGTCAAGGCCCGGGTGGCTCACCGGTGGTGCGTCCTTGAGGGCGTGGTGGTGGTCGGCGTCGACTGCTGCTGGCGGGCCTTGCGCTGCGTCTGGTGCCACAGCTCGGCGAGCCAGGCGCGCACGTCGCCGGCGAGCTGCTCCACGCCCGGGCGGCCCTGGTCGGCGGTTGCCGGTCGGGCCTGGCGGCGTACCGGCGGCTGCTGCTGATCGATGCCGCCGGCGGCGCTGGCGGTGGTGGCCAGGACCACCACCAGCGCGACCGCGGTGTACTCGCAGAGGACGCGGGCCAGCCAGCGGCGGCCGCCGTCGCGGTGGTGGAAGGCCAGCACGAGCACCAGCGCGAATGCGCCGCCGATCGCCAGCCAGCCCCGCGCGGAGGCGGTCAGGCCGGCCAGCCAGCCGGCCATCACCAGGCACAGCCCGATCAGGGCCAGCAGCCGCGGCCGCATCCTGGACTGTCGGGAGGTCAGCGGCACGGTGTCCCAGCCGCTGGGGGAGCCGTAGCGCGGATCCACCATCACGGGGTGGCGGGCCATCAGCGCCCACCTCCCGCAGCCGAGCCGGCCGGTGCCGGCGGGGGGTCGGGCTCGGGGATCCAGGTGCCGCCTGTGTCGGTGGCGGGTGGGCCGGCCGGGGTGGGGGTGTAGCCCTCGGGCCCGGGGGTGGCGGTGGCGGAGAGGGTGGTGGTGGGCAGGATCGCGATGGACGGCGCCGCTGGCGCGGGCCGTGGGGTGGGGGCGGCGTGGCCGGTGACGTTGGCGAGGGTGAGCGTGAACGCCAGCGCGGCCAGCGCCAGGACCACCACGGCGACCGCCAGGCGGCGCAGCGGCCGCCGGTGCCTGCTGGTGCGGGGCAGCTCGTGGGTGGGGATGCCCCAGGGGGTGCCGACGTAGCGAGCGTCGGTGGCGTGGTGCTGGGCGGCGTGGGCGCGGGCCGCACGCAGCGCCGCGCGCCAGCCAGGGGAGGCGTCCCACTGGCCGCAGCGCCGGCAGGTGTGCGTGCAGGTGTTGTCGCGGTGGCGCAGGACCAGGCCGGCGGTCCCGACCTGGCGGCTCTTGGGATAAGACATGCGATGGTCCTTCCTGTCGGTGTGGCTGCGGGGGCGCGTCCGGGGAGCCGGGCCGGGTTGGCGCCCCCGCAGGGGCTTGGGGTGGTCAGCGGTGGATGGGGGGTTGGCTGGCGTGGGTGGCGGCGTGCTGGCGGGCCCAGGTCTGGGCCTTGTGGCGGGGCAGGCCGCTCACGTGGGCGGGGCACTGGGTGCAGCGCCAGGCAACCGACGTGCCGGTGCGGCGGCGCAGCCAGGCGGCC
>WNGD01001008.1_pt1 | contig 34117 bp, 33 predicted proteins | sample 5400671 | NCBI WGS metagenome assembly WNGD01 (sample SAMN13153369, study PRJNA577476) | soil metagenome | isolation source: 40 cm soil or saprolite under grassland replicate 2 | place: USA:California | collected 2016-06-15 | reverse complement strand
CAATAATTATCAACTCGGCACGTGGCCACACGCGCTTGAGTTCCCACGCGTTTGCAATGGGGGCTTGAAAGTCAAAGCGACCATTCACCAGGATCCCGGGAATGTCGGCCAGGACATCGGCGTCGCGAAGTAAGCTCCCGTCCTCTAGAAACGAATTGTGGTGCATGTAGTGGGTCACGATGCGTGCAAACGCCAACGCGTACGTGGGATTGGTGAAGCGCTCAGCGAGGCTCGATGACGGGGGCCACTCAAGTGTCGCGGACTCCCACAGGCACCAAGCTTCGGCAGCTCGTTGGCGGACGGTGAGATCGGCATCGTTGAGCCGTCGATAATAGGCCTCGACGAGATCGCCATCGCGTTCGGCTTCCGGCAACGTAGTACGGAGGCGTTCCCATTGTTCGGGGAAGAAGATCGCCACCCCACCACGGAAGAGCCAGTCAATTTCCTGGTGTCGTCCGGTCGTGACCCCGAATAAGATCATTTCCGTGACCCGCTCTGGATACCTTACTGCGTAGGCGAGCGCTAAGGTGCTCCCCCATGAACCGCCGAACACCAGCCAGCGGTCGACATCCAGGTGCTGTCGCAGTTGTTCCATGTCGGCGAGCAGATGCGCGGTGGTGTTGCTCTCAAGGCTCGTATCGAGGTCGCTGGCATGTGGGGTGCTCCGCCCGCAATTCCGCTGATCGAAGAGCACTAGGCGATAGGCGCTCGGATCAAACAGCCTGCGGTACCAGGGAGAACATCCCGAACCAGGGCCGCCGTGCAAGACGACTGCCGGCTTCCCACGTGGATTGCCACACGTTTCCCAGTAGACGCGATTGCCGTTATCCACCTCCAAGAAGCCCTGCTCGTACGGTTCGATCTCCGGATACAACTCGGTCATGACTCACCTGCTTCTCGTTCCTCGCTGTGAAGAACGCTCTACTGATGCGATGCACATCTTTATCGGTACTGGCCGGAGCCAACGATGATTCTAATGCCTTGCTACAGTGCGCTGGAACATGCTTCAAAAGAAAGCGGTGGTAGTGGCTGTTGTGGTCCCAGCCTTCTCTTGAGAGTGCTGCAAGTCGATCGAAATCGGCTTGCATGAGAGATGCATCAAAGTGATCTGACATGATTTCAGTATACCCTACATTTCAGAAAACCGCTCCTTACAAAATCCCTATCCGTATTAGGCTCCATTTGGTAGGCTGAGGTATACTAAGAAGAGTAGACCCTCGATTATGCACATTCACTCAATAATCTGGTCATCTGTAGGGGCCGATTGATCGCGCCCATCGCCGATAATGAACTTTCCCGACCAAGTCCGGTCATATGTTGTCATCCTGAGCGCAGCGAAGGATCTCGGTGCCCGGCCAGACCGCTCCTTCGCGGAGTTTATCCTGAGCGCAGTGAAGGGCTCAGGATGACAAGACCGATAGTGGTTGTTAAATCTCATTATCGGCCCTCACTGGATTTTCCACTATCCCGATTATTTTGTGAAAGGTCATTATCGACGAGCGACCGAAGCGAGGAGACATATATGCCCATTGAGATTCAAGTAGGACCACCAAGCATAACCATCAGCCAGGGGCGTACCATCATGGTCACTGACCAACGTGGGGAGATCCATCCAAGAACTGATGCGGGAGTCTACGCTATCGACACGCGCTTCATCAGTTCCTACCGTTTCTTCATCAATCGCGAACCCTGGAACCTGGTCAATTCCAGCCAGCTCAGTTTCTACTCTGCGCGTTTTTATCTGACCAATCCCGAAATCAGCACAGAGGACGGTGATTTTGAGGCGAATACCATTGGTTTGACGATTGATCGGACGGTTGAAGAGGGCATCCACGAAGACTTTGACATCGTGAACTACACTGGCAAAAAGATCAGTTTCTTTCTAGAGCTGGCGCTTCGCTCAGATTTTGCCGATCTCTTCGAGGTGAAATCAAAACATCTCGTCCAACGTGGCAGAATATTCACTGATTGGAATAAGCGCGAACGAAGACTGCGCACCTCCTATGATCACAAAGATTTTCACCGTGCTGTTATCTATTGGGTCTCAAACACGGATGTGCCTGTTGATTTTGCAAATGGACGCATCGTTTTCGAGATCGAACTGGAACCGGGCCAGGAGTGGCATACCTGTGGTGAATTGTTCCTTGAACATGGACAGCATATTAAAAAATCTGTCTATGGCCACAGGTTTCCTGAGCAACATGAGGAGCCGTTAAGCACACTGAATGAACTGCAGGCACAATGGCTCAGCAGTTGCCCGCAGCTTCTGACGCCCAATGATCACGTCTACCGTATGTATCGCCAGGCTGTCGAGGACATGGGCGCACTACGCATCTATGACCTGGACGTTTCAGACGAGAAGTGGGTGCCTGCAGCCGGAGTACCCTGGTTTGTGACGCTCTTTGGGCGCGATAGCCTGATCGCATCCCTCCAGAACATGAGCATTTCAACAAACTTTGCGCGTGGAGCATTGAAACGACTGGGTGAGTACCAGGCAACGGACCGCGATGATTGGCGTGATGCGCAACCTGGCAAGATCCTGCATGAAATGCGCTTTGGCGAACTGGCGCATTTCCATAAAATTCCGCATACGCCCTATTACGGCACGGCTGATGCGACTATCCTGTACTTACTTGTGCTTTCCGAAACGTACCGTTGGACGGGCGATGGCAAGCTGCTCAAGGAGTATCTCAGGTTCGCCGAGGCCTGCATGAACTGGATTGATCAGTATGGCGACCTGGACGGTGATGGCTTCCAGGAATATAAAACTTACTCGTCGCTCGGCTATGAGAATATAGGGTGGAAGGATGCAAGAGATGCCGTCGTGTATGCCGATGGTAGTCAGGTGAAGCAACCTAAAGCCTTGTGCGAACTGCAGGGCTATGTCTACGATGCAAAAACCCGTATGGCAGAAGTCTTTCAGGTGCTTGGTGATGAGGCACGGGTGCAAGCACTGCTCCTGCAAGCCGAAACATTGAAGCGCAATTTTAACCAGGTATTCTGGATGGAAGATGAAGGCTACTTTGCCTATGGGCTTGACCCTGAGAAAAAGCAGATTGCGTCCATCGCATCAAATGCGGGACACTGCCTCTGGAGCGGCATAGCAGACCAGGATAAGGCGGAGCGCACCGCCAGGCGGCTTTTGCAAGATGATATGTGGAGCGGCTGGGGAATTCGCACGCTCTCTGCTAAGAATCCCGCATATAATCCATTCTCGTACCAGCTTGGCTCCGTCTGGCCACATGACAACGGTCTTCTTGCCGCCGGGTTCAAACGCTATGGTATGGCAAACGAAGCCAACCAGGTGATCCGTGGAGTGTTCGACGCAGCGCGACGCTTCGAGGCATATCGCTTACCGGAGGTCTTTGCCGGTTTGAAGCGGAAGGGTAAAACGACCGATTTTCCCGCGCTCTATCCAGCCGGGGCGAACCTTCCCATAGAATCCAGGTGATGGATGAGCCAGGTAGTAACTAGGATGCCTGCATTTCCTCTGCATCCTCTATCACATATCGATATCCTTGCTCTGTAAGAAACAGTTGGCGATTGGCCGAGAACTCCTGGTCGCGCGTATCACGAGTCACAATTGAGTAGAAATACGCAAGTCCGCCATCATGCTTAGGACGCAGGATGCGACCTAGGCGCTGCGCTTCCTCCTGGCGTGAGCCGAACGTGCCCGATACCTGAATGGCGACATTCGCTTCTGGCAGGTCAACTGCGAAATTTGCAACTTTGCTGACAATCAAGCGCTTGATTTCGCCTCGACGGAACTGCTCATACAGCTTTTCTCGCTGCTTGTTCGGTGTTCGACCTGTCAAAAACGGGGCTGCCAGTACTTCAGCAAGCACTTTGAGCTGATCTATGTACTGACCAATAATTAAAACCTGATCATCTCGATGACGCTCAGCAAGAAAACGTGCCACCTTAAACTTTTCCAGGCTCTCGGATGCAATCCTGTATTTCTCACGTTCGTCCACAGTGGCATAATGCAATTGTTCGTCTTCGGTCATCCCAACTCGTATTTCGTGGCATTCAGCCGTAGCAATCCAACCCTGGCGCTCTAATTCGCGCCAGGGCACATCATATTTTTTGGGGCCGATCAAACTAAATACATCGGTTTCCCGCCCATCTTCTCGCACCAGGGTTGCTGTCAGACCCAGGCGTCGACGTGCTTGAATCTCCGCGGTAATACGGAAGACAGGCGCGGGCAATAAATGCACCTCGTCATAGATAATCAGGCCCCAATCATAGCTGGTGAAGAGCGCAAAATGTGGAAAATCTTCTTCCTCTGAATCCTGTCCTTTTCCATCAGCTTGCTCCCCAGTGCCATGGCGGCGATACGTGAGAATCTGGTAAGTGCTGACCGTGATTGGGCAAATTTCTTTGCGATCTCCTGTGTACTCACCTATCATCTCTGGCGGGACATCTGTCTTGTCGATAATTTCTTGTATCCATTGCCTCACCGCGATTGTATTAGGGGAAAGGATCAGCGTGGCGCGTTGAATATCAGCCATTGTGACTAAACCAACTACAGTTTTGCCTGCCCCACAGGGTAACACGATCACTCCACTGCCTCCACTTGGCGCACCTCCCGCATAAAAAGCAGCCGAAGCGCTATACTGGTACGCGCGTGGCTCGAACAAGTTTCCCTCTGCTGTGACTGTCCGCAGCTTCATAGGCAGTGGGGAACCGTTGGTATAGCCAGCCAGGTCTTCGGCAGGAAAGCCAATGTGGATCAGCGCTTGTTTGATGTGTCCACGGCGCGAGGCGTTTACCTGAATCGTATGGTTGTTCAACTGGCCCAGTAGAAAAGCCTGAGTACGCTTGTGATGCATAATCTCGGTGATAAGCACTGCATCACTAGAGGTAAGGAGCAGCGCATCTCCTTCACGGATCAGCTTGATGCGACCATAGCGGCTGGTATATTCACGGATATCGAAAGCGATATTTGGTGGGATCTCGTATTTGCTATAGCATGTCAGCAACTCGAGGATTGTTTGCGCACTCAGGCCGCCGGCAGCGGCATTCCAGAGCGAAAGCGGCGAAAGGCGATAGGTGTGAATATGCTCCGGTGACTTCTCCAACTCAGCAAACTGGGCGACCGCATCTCTTGCCTCATCATATTGCGGGTGATCAACTTCTAACAAGATCGTGCGGTCGCTTTGAACAATCAATGGATTACCTGGATTCATAACTTGCCTGTTATACCCCCGGCATCTCTGCCCAGTTCTTTACATATTTCAAGATAGTATTAACAGTTGCTTCTTCATAGCCGCGCATGAGATGGCGAGCGCCAATAATCACTTTGATACCCTTAGGGCCCTTGAGCTGCTCAACAAAAGGCTCCAGCTTATACAAGGGGCAAATCTCGTCGAATTCGCCAGTGACAAACAATTTAGGACGTTCAAAGGGTTTCGGAAATCCACCTGCTGCGCGAAAAAGCGGCAGGCTTATGCTTACAATTGTGCGTATTCGCGCATCGAATGGAGCGTATAAGAGGGCAATATATGCGCCGAAGCCGTGTCCTATCACACAGACTTTGGCCGGGTTTCCTCCTGGCTGTGCCAGGGCAAAATCAATGGCTCCTGCAAGGTCAAGTGGTTCAAGCCGTCCATCGGTCTGTTGACCCTGGCTTTTACCCACTCCTCGGAAGTTAAACCGCAGTGCTATCAATCCTGCTGCGGCTAATTGTCGAGCCAGAGCAACAATCAACACATCATTCATATCGCTACTGGCTGGTTGAGGGTGACATAGCACAATAACAGGAGCAAGCTCTACTTCTGTTGGAGTGTGAAGCGTTCCCTCTAACAAAAATGAGGGATGCCCTCGGCTGGCAAAAGTGATAGATCGTTCAGAAGTCGCGGATGATGAATTCATTTTCCCCTTTCATGCTCTTTGCTTGAGGTATACATGGTGCATCCAATCTTATCGCAGCCTGCCCATTGCGTCAACCAGTTTTGAAGAATTCAGGGAGGCATTATGCCAGACTTTTCATGCACAGTACGTTCTAGCTTATAGAAGCACAAAATTTATAAAATGTTTCTATTAACCTCTTCAAACCCTTTGCATATGTTCCTAAGGATGTTATACTTTGAAGAGTAAATATGTTTGATATAGGTACTTTTACTTACTTATATATATCTACATCCGGTGTGTGTAGAGCAACTTGGTCAAAGAGTGGCTTTCTATTTTTCGCCGGCTCATCTTGGTTTTCTTTGTTGCCAAGAGAGGTAGTTGAGGCGTTACCTTGTATTTAATGTAGAGACTGGCTGCTAGCCTTTCTATTTTCAGAACCCTCTCAGGCAGCTTCTGTTTGCACGAGATCCTTTGGGGGAGGGATCTTGCTGAGCTACTAACTGACAATATCGTATACAAAAATCAGGAAATTCCAACTACAGAAGTAGGAGCGTTTATGGCCGATATTTTAGTCGTCGAGGACGAACAGTTAATTGCCGGGTTACTGAAAGAAACACTACAGATCGAAGGTTACCAGGTTGTAACTGCCCTTAACGGCGAAGATGCCGTCCAGTTTACGCTACGAGAAACACCAAATCTCATTATATTAGATGTCATGTTGCCTGGCATCGACTGCTATGAGGTAGTTCGACACTTGCGAATCCATCCCAAGACCCTGCATATCCCCATCATTGTGCTTAGTTCCCTGGCGGAACCAAAGGATAAAGTGTTTGCCTTTGAAGTTGGTGTAGATGACTATATTACAAAGCCTTTTCATACAGATGAATTGCTTGCCCGCATTCGTACACAGCTTCGCCGCGTACAACAGAATTTTCTTTCGCCTCTTATCGGCCTGCCGGGTGGGTTTCAGATTGAGTTAGCTATCAATCATAAGCTGAATAGCGCTGAGCCCTGGAGCATTCTCTACCTCGATCTCAACAACTTTAAAGCCTTTAACGATGTCTACGGATTCCTTGCCGGCAATGACCTCATTCGGCTGGTGGGTCGGATTTGTCAACGGGTGGTGCGTCAGTATGGCAACCCTGATGACTTTGTCGGTCATGTTGGCGGGGATGATTTTATAGTGGTTACAACGCCTGAACACGCATATGTACTATGCAGGTCCATTAGCGAAGAATATAAAAAAGAGAGTAGCGCATTTTTCCGTCCAGAGGACCTCAGACGAGGTTTGATTACTGGTGTGGATCGTAAGGGGAGAGCATATCAGTTCCCTCTGATTTCTCTCTCAATTGGTATAGTCACTAATCATATGCAGCGACCGCATAGCATACAGGAAGTGAGTTATTTAGCGGCTGAAGCAAAGTACTATGCCAAGCAATCCACTGACAATGTGTACTATATGACATCTTACCCTGAAAAGGCAGATCACGATATTTCTTCTAGTGTTCCTCGCTATATATCTTCATCTGGCTTGCCACCGACTTTTGCTCAGATTGCTAATGAGCATGCACATCATTACAATTTATTTCGGCAGACAGAGAAGAATCTCCTGGAAAAATATAAGCAAAAGTACGCTGAGCATGGTATTCTTTGAAAGTGATGAATAATACGGACCAGCAAGAGAGACGATTAGAAGGCATCTTGAGCAGCGAAGTGGATGAAGCCAGGCGTCAGGCTGTGCGTGAGAATGCAAAGCGCGTCTTGCAGGAAAGTGGCCTCGCCGAAATGCTCAAAACACTTAACAGTACCGAGCTCAAAGGAAGAGGTAGTTTTCAAGAGTTCGACTCCATGATTATCCTGAGATGGGGTACACGTTATACTCGTCGTCATATCTGGATCGAGATAGATGGAAATACGATCCGTTTCAGGCTCGCTCCTCATCGTAACTGCACCATAACAGCACCCCTGTGTGACGGTGAATATCACACTTTCACCAGTGTTATGTGGGCAAATAAGGAACTGTTGCAGAGCGAACTGTATAAATATTATGCCAAACCTGTGGCAGAGGCTTCATCCGATTAAGTTGTAACGATGCCTTAGACAGGATCGAGTGCGAGTACCCGTACAACGCCCACGCTGCTGAGGAAGCCACTGAGAGCTTTATAGTTTTGGTCAGCATAAAAATCTTTGCGCTGTGTCTCTCCAGGCCAACTGAGCAAATTCAGGAAGTTCGGATTGTATTTGTCTGCCCAACCTTCTGTGCCTGTATTATTTGTTGTTGAAGCATGTTCCGTTAATACGCCATCCTCGCTTCTCCCACGCGCTAGAAAGGCGAATGCCAGTGTTGGCTGTTCTGCCTGCCATCGTAGTTCCTCTATCCAGCTTCTTTCTACGCGGTCGGTCTGATCCGATCGCACAGTCACTAAATGTGCGGCTGCAATTGCAGGTTGGGCCAATGGGCGACTATAGCCCCAGAGATAGTGCATCAACCATTGCTCAGGAGGAGCCGTCAGCAACTCACCTGCCGATCCTATTAACAGGTTCTTTGGGCTATAGCGATCCTGGGCCTTGTGCCAGAATTCTTCATCTTCCCAGGTGGTGAGCATGAAATAATACGATTCAGGTTCCCTGCCACGATAAAACCGTGTATTAACTAAGCCGGGCGCATTGTGCAGCGTGTCTGAGATAAAGCGCAGGCGTGGCAGGCCATCCACATCTTTGCCCACCACCGTGTGTGCCAGCGTTGCAACCAGTAATTCCATATCTTTTCTGTCTGTTCCTATTTTTCTCGCCCTGTAGCATGACATAGCACTTGGTTTTTGTCAACTGCAATTTGCGATGATAAGCAAAGCAAACTAATCTAGACAACGCTCTATAACAGTGGCTATACTGTTAACATTAGATTTAGCCTCTTTAAATTAGTCTGAATACTCATGCTGAAAACCAAAACAGCACAATAGAGGAGGCATTCCTATGCTCGACCCAGAGGCCGTGCGCAACACCGTAGAATGGAGACAGGCCTGGCCCGAAGATGCAGCGATTTGGGTTTCGGTAACCAGGCGTAGCGCCGACCAGATGCTCTTTGAAAGTGAAGAATCCCAGCTTAATCGCTACAAAGAAGAGGCCCCTGAACAGCAAGCGCAGCGCTACCTGCTCTGGCGCGATGACGCTCCTGTTGGGCGCTTACGATTTTTCGCACAGGACGACACCGCCGAACTGGATGGACTGGTGCTCCTACCGGAGGCCAGTGGCAGCGTAGCGGCCCAGGTAGTGACAGAGGCACTTCTCAGAGCAGCTGCGCTTGACGTACGTCACCTCAAAGCAACCTACCCTGCCGCCTATATTGCCTCGTTTGCCGCTGCAGGCTTTCAAGAGCTACGCCGTCGCACTGGTATGATCGCCTCTACCAGCATATCGGTGCCGCAGGCCTCATTGCCGAACTCATTACGTGTCCGGCAAATCGCGGAGAATGACGCCGAACAGATAGGCACACTGCTTCAACGCGCTTATGCAGGTGGTCCTGATGATTTGCATCCAGACCTGGCCGGCTGGCGTGCCGAGGTTCGCGCCATTCAAGAAGGGCGCTTTGGTCCATTTCTGCACGAAAGCTGCTTTGTTGCTGAACATACCCTAGATCGCTTTCACTTGGCAGGAGCTATTCTAGTGCATTTAGAGCGGAATGTGCCCCGTATCCGGCATATGGTCGTCGCTCCCTTGTTCCGTCATATTGGCCTTGGTCAGTTATTAGCGGTGAAAGCCATGCAGCGTCTACACGAACTCGGCTATGCAACGGTTATACTCTATGTCACACTAGGTATTCCAGCTGTGAACCTCTATCATAGGCTTGGTTTCGTTGAGGCTGGTCCGACCTATATCGAAGCGGAGCGTATGCTCACGAGATAAGGCTGATGACAGATGCGCATCCAGGAGAATTTGAACTGATTGCCTTGCTGACACGAGGCCTCCCCTCGCATAGCGATGTTATCTCAGGCGTGGGCGACGATTGTGCCATCCTTGACACAGGTGGGAATAGGCTCCTGTTGGCTACTTGTGATAGCCAGGTCGAAGGAGTGCATTTCACCTTCCAGACCCCCAACCCGGAGGATATTGGTCGCAAGGCGCTGGCAATCAACATTAGCGATATCGCTGCCATGGGTGGAGAGCCACGCTATGCGCTGATCTCCCTCATACTGCCACTTCGACAATCTATAGAGATTATAGAGCGTGTCTATGCAGGACTACGCCAGGAGGCGGAACAGTTCGCAATAGCGATTGTCGGTGGCAACATCTCAGGTGCAGGCAAGGGTGAGCAACTGGTGATCGATATCACTCTTCTTGGCAGCATCGAGCGTGGACATGCCTTGATGCGTAGCGGTGCGCGAATTGGCGATACCTTATTTGTTACTGGCTCGCTAGGTGACGCTGCCGCTGGCCTGTACACCATCCTGCATCCCGACAATGCCTATCCATCAGAAGCAAGGGATGCACTTCGCTCCGTCCATCGTGTACCTCGACCTCGCGTACGTGAAGGGCGCATTCTCAGCCAGCTTGGATCTGGGACAGTAACGGCTATGATCGATATTAGCGATGGCCTCAGCGGTGACCTGCACCATCTCTGTGAACGCAGCAACGTTGGCGCACGCATTGATACAGTGCAAGTGCCCCTTTCCCAGGAATTATGCACGATAGCTAGCGTGGCGGCACACGATCCCTTAGACTGGGCCTTGCATGGCGGAGAGGACTACGAACTCCTCTTCAGTGTATCTCCTGGCAAAGAAGATTTCGTATTTGAAGCTCTGCAATCTGCCACAGGAACATCTATAACGCCGATTGGCAAACTCTGCCCTGCTGAAGAAGGGATAAAGTTAGTATGGCCTGGTGGCCAGGAAGAGGCACTTGTGCCAGGGAGCTGGGATCATTTGAGACAGTAGGAGCGCAATTCATTACCTACGATTCTCGTGCAAAAGAGCGCAAGGCAAAGGTAATCTGCTCTTCCAGTGTCATGGTTCGATCTTGCGGAATCTTTGCTAATGCTGCCTGAGCTTCCGCGACAGAAAACCCTAATCCCATCAGTGCTTCCAGCACCTCTGATTGTATCTTGGCGGATGGCGAGAGTGCCACTGCCCCTCCAAGAGCAATCAGCGATGGAAGTTTTCCTTTCAGTTCAAGTACTAACTTGGCTGCAAGCTTCTTACCAACACCAGGAACCAGTGCCAGACGTTGTTGATCCTCATCGGCAATCGCTTTATAAAAAGTCCGTGCGTCCATCACCGATAACACCGCCAGGGCAATCTTTGGACCAACCCCGCTGATACCAATAAGTTGCTCGAAAGCATCTCGATCTTCTTCGCTAGAGAAGCCATAGAGGGCCATCCCATCTTCACGTACATGAAAGTGCGTGTACAGTGTGACCTCTGTCCCGACATCACCCAGGCGACTCAACGTGGAGGTGGGAGCGAAGACATGAATACCAAAGCCGCCGACACGTATTATAGCGTAACCTGTCCGGCGCGCTTCCAAAACGCCCTGAATGCTGGCAATCATGAATACCTGCCTGCTCTCTTGTCTAGATTATTATATAGTACGAAAATTTGCATCCTCTTTAGGAGATTTGGGTGTAGCTGAGGTACGCAGCAGTATGCAAATGGCAGATCGCTACCGCAGCAGCATCTGCGGCATCATCTGGACGAGGTATTGTTTTGAGGCGTAGAAGAATACGCACCATCTCTCCCACCTGCTCTTTATTAGCTCCACCATAACCGGTTACAGCCAGCTTGACTTGCTTTGGTGTATACTCGGCAACTGTAAGGCCTCCGTTTGCCAGTGCCAGCATTGCTACTCCACGCGCCTGGCCCACTGCTAATGCAGTGCGCGCATTTTTAGCGAAGAAGAGTTCTTCCATTGCCGACTCGTTTGGACGAAAAGTGGAAATAATCTCACTCAAACGATGATAGATATGTTGTAAGCGTTCTGACAGCGGCATACCTGCGGGTGTTGTGATCACGTCACAGCTAACCAAACTCAACTCGCTCCCTTGCGCCGCCACTATCGCATAGCCGAGAATGGCCGTGCCCGGATCTATTCCCAGGGCAACGCGGGGAGGATTAGTCGCGGATGATGGGCCAGCTAAACTGCCCATTACTCAACCCTCATAAGAGGCTGCAAATGTCTCTGGGAAATCGGCATTTGTATACACATTTTGCACATCATCCAGGTCTTCGAGCTTATCCACCAGGCGCAAGAGTTGGTGCGCTACCTTCTCATCGCTCAATTCGATCTTAGTCTTTGGCAGCAGGGTAGTCTCAGCTTTCACCACGTTGTGCTTTTTTGCCTCCTGTGCCTGACGAATTTTCTCAAGGTCCGACGGATCAGTGTAAATAGTGAGAGTCTCGTCGTCAGGTTCTACCGGGTCGACATCATCAGCACCCAGGTCGATAGCCTCTAGCATAAGCTCATCAGCATCTTGCCCTTTCAATTCCACCTCAAGAATGCCCTTTGACTCGAAGAGCCAATCAACACAGCCATTTTCACCTAAATTTCCGCCATTGCGGTTGAAGGCGTTGCGCACTTCGGCAACGGTACGGTTTCGGTTCTCCGTCAAGGCCTGCACCAGTAAAGCAGTGCCACCAGGTCCATATCCCTCGTAGGTGATCTCTTCAAGCGCTGCTCCTTCTGTGCCTCCTATGGCACGCTTGATTGTACGCTCAATGTTCTCCATCGGCATGTTAGCGTCACGAGCGCGTTGTACAGCCATACGCAGTCTGAAGTTTGCATTGGGGTCGCCGCTACCGCCTTCGCGCACAGCTACCACAATTTCACGCCCTAGCCGCGTAAAGATTTGGCCCCTTCTGGCATCATTAACGCTTTTGGCACGGCGAATTTGTGCCCATTTTGAATGACCTGACATATCATCGCCCCCTGCTTGATTTTAAGGCTGAACAATTACAAAATATGCATATTGTGTGTTGTATCCTTTGCTAGCATTGTAACATGATTAGCCCTTAAGCGTCGAGAGGTTATTGATCCTGCATCCAGTGCTCGATGGCCCGGTTTACTACTTCCGGTTGTTCGCGCATCACGTAATGGCCTGCACCAGGTACGATGTATAAGGTCGAGCCACCTATCTTGTCATGAAGATACTGGCTGTATTTTAACGGCGTCAGAGTATCATCGGCGCCGCAGATAACCAGGACTGGCAACTGAATTTCATGTATTCTGGTCATACAGTCAAAGACATTGCAGGCACTAAGGTCACGGTAGAGCATATTTGACTCTGGCGTTAGTTGCTCATTTATTAACGCGGCAGGCAAGGTGTTGCTGGTACTGGAAGCCACATCTGAGTTCTTTAATTGAGAGGCTGCTTTCTGTGGTGTTGTGCGCGCTGCTTCGAGCAGGTCAGGACGAACACGCAATCGTGCTCCTGTACCGATCAGAATCAAGCCGCTCAACTCTGGACCATATTCCAGGCCCATCATGAGTGCAATTGCCCCTCCGAGCGAGTGGCCTGCGATCACAGGATGATCCAGGTGCAGTTCATTAGTGATGATCGCACGCACAGCTATGGTATAATCAAGTACACTAACTTCGGCTGGCAGCGTATCGAGCCTCTGGCCATGTCCAGGTAAGTCAACCGCAAAGGCCCGTTCAGCGCCGAAATGCTCAATCTGTGGATGCCAGATTTGTGCGTTATCGCCGCTACCATGAATAAAGACGATAGAATGGTTCATAATACCCCATTTCCTTCCAATCAGGCTGTCTAACCCCTTGTAATCAAATGCGCTGTGATATATCCTTGTCACAGATACGAGTAGATTACAACTCGCTCCCTAAAACGACGTATTTATTGATGAGAGTGTAGTTTCTTGAAAAAAGGTATCGCCGGCACAAATGATACAAGCAAAGCAGGCAAGTCAAAGCAAGCGGCACGTCAAGGTCTGGGCCGCACAGGCGAACACCTTGCAGCGGAAGCTTTGACGAACACAGGATACCACATCCTGGAGTGTAATTTTCGCTGTCGGCATGGCGAGATTGACCTCGTGGCAGAGGATGGGCATGATTTGATCTTTGTAGAAGTAAAGACGCGCCGGGGCACCTCCTTTGGCCGCCCCGAAGATGCGCTCACCTTCTATAAACGACGTAAGCTACTAGAAGTGGCATCCTACTACCTGGATCTTCATACTTGTTCAGATCGCTCATGGAGAATCGATGTCGTCGCTGTGCAGTTTAGCACGAGCGGCAAGCTCGAAGAGATACGCATCTACCAGCATGCCGTCACTGATATCGAATAAAAAGAAGCAAGTATACTCGTACAAGAGGCAAGCATAGATACATTGAAAGGGGAGGAAATTCATGGCAGACTTTTTAGAATCCGCCAGAAATATGGTGAATGCCGCGGTCAGCCGCACAAGTTGGGAAGCTCAGAAGCAACTACGTGTTCGCGGTAAGCAGAGTGAAATCGATAAATTGTTAGAGCAGCGCCAGCAACTGCTCGACGAGCTTGGGCAGGTAGCAATGACCCTCTATCAGCAAGGAAGATTGTCTGACCAGCAGCTCTCGCGCTTGTGTGCCAGCATTCAAGAGCTTGATCATGATGTCCAAAACCGCGAAGCTCAATTGCAGGAGGTAAAGAGCGAAGTCTATCCTGCAAGTCAATTTACTCCCGCCTCAACCCCAGATTATACGCCACCAACTGGCTCGCAATCACCTTCACCTTCACAGGGTCCAAAGCCAGGTGCACAGATCCGGCTTTGTCCAACCTGTGGTAGTACTGTACGTCCCAATGCGCTCTATTGTCGCAATTGTGGTACAAAATTGCGTTGATTGGTGCACAACTGTGTTATAATGGTTGTTACCTCTGAAGTCAATCGTGACTCAAGGTACAGCTTTTTACGCGCTACGACAAGCATAATATTAGCGGGTAGGTAATTAGGGTGAAGGGTGTTCTATTGACCAAACATTCTCAACAAGAAACGCGCTTAACCCTCGATAGTATCAGTCACAGTGCAGCCCAGACGCAACGCCTGGGTATGCGATTGGGAGAGTTACTGCAAGGAGGAGAACTTATCCTGCTCAATGGGCAACTGGGAACAGGTAAGACAACCTTTGCACAGGGCTTGGCTCAGGGTATGGGTATAACTGAGAGCATCAATAGCCCCACCTTTACCTTGCTCAAGGAATATGCTGGCCAGCTTCTCCCTGGAATATCACCAGGTGGCCCGCCACGTAGAGGGCCTGCGCTCTATCACCTTGACCTGTACCGGCTGGATAATCCTGAAGAGATAGTTGATCTGGGTTTTGAGGACTATTTATTCAGTGGCGGCGTTTGTGTGGTTGAGTGGGCGGAAAAAGCTGCCTGGTTTTGGCCAACCGATCATCTGAACCTTCGTATGAAAATAATGACTGAAACCAAGCGAGGTCTCTTGTTCATCGCAACTGGGGAACGCTACTGCGAACTGTTGCGACAATTTCAGAAAAACACCTATGTTACTACTCGCTCTTGATACGTCCTCACCCCAGGCGAGTGTTGCTCTCTGTGATGAGCATACACTTTATGGTGAATACACGTGGCAGGTTGGCAACAATCATAGTGTAGAGTTGCTGGTTCGCGTCCAACGCCTGCTAGCCGAATGCGGCAGCAGCATGCAAGCTGTCGATGGAGTGGCGGTTGCCACTGGACCGGGATCATTCAATGGGGTGCGCGTCGCAGTGGCCGCGGCCAAAGCTCTTGCTTTTGTAACACAAAAGCCCCTCGTAGGAGTGAGCACACTTGAGCTTATCGCTGCTCAACAGTGGCAATGGCGAGGCCCTGTATGTTCTATCCTGGAAGCGGGTCGCTCAGATCTCTATGCCGCTTGCTACGTCTTCGATGAGATAGCCAATAATGGCGAGATCACCTACCATATACGGCAGCTCAGTGATTACCTTATTCTCACACCGCAACGTCTGGCTGAATATCTAGGGGAACACCTCAGCGTATGGGTTGGAGTACCCGGTGAGCGTCAACTCCCGCCATTTCTCTTTTGCGGTGAGTTGAGCGAAGCGTCTCGTCAGGTATTGCACGCTCAGTTGGCAGGGAAAGGCCTGTTTGTCAGTAGCCTGCAATCGACACGCCACGCTTCCGTGCTGGCTCAACTTGCCCTACAACGCTTACTTGATGGTAGCGTTGACGATCCTATGTTACTTGAACCATTGTATTTACGCCGGCCTTCAATTACGACAAGTGCTCGTAAGCAGCCGCTCCTTGGGCATCAACCGCATCGGTCGACTGACCCGGGCAAGGCAGAAAGGGAAGAGGGTGCGTTACGTCATTGATCGCATGATGATGTCAGACGTGCCTCGCGTTATCGAGATCGAGCGTCTAGCCTATCCTTCGACATGGCCTCCAAGCGCTTACCGCAAGGAGCTACAGGAAAATCGTTGGGCACATTACATTGTACTACGTGATAAAAAGATTGCAGAAGAGCACATGGCAGTTCCTGTGCAAGAGCCGGAACGGCCTCGTCGGTTCTTTCCACTCACGCTTTTGCCGAATCGTCCATCTACTGCAGTTTCAACACCCGGCGTGGCCTCGATCATCGGTTTTGCTGGATTGTGGCTAATGGTGGACGAGGCGCACATCACCACGATTGCAATGCACCCTGACTTTCGCCGCCTGGGGTTGGGAGAATTTATGCTGGTAAGCCTGATTGATATTGCTTATGATATCGGTGCGAAGTGGGTCACACTTGAAGTGCGTGTCTCCAACTACGCTGCACAGAATCTCTACCGTAAGTATGGCTTCCGTGAGGCTGGTCTGCGCCATCGCTATTATAGCGATAACCAGGAAGACGCCTTGATCATGTGGACGGATGAAATCAAATCTCCCAGCTATAAGCAAAAATTCCAGGAATTGAAAGCCACACTTATGCGAAAACTCGAAACTCAGTAGGCATCTATGCTCATATTAGGTATCGAAAGCTCATGCGATGAAACGGGGGCAGCCATCATCAAAGATGGTCGGTATCTGCTCTCAAACGTGGTAGCCTCGCAATCTGAAATTCACAACCGTTATGGAGGAGTCGTGCCAGAAGTTGCGTCGCGTCAACAGCTTGCTACCATCATTCCTGTAATAGAAACAGCCCTTGATCAGGCTGCTTGCGGCTGGGAATCCATTGATGCTGTTGCAGCCACCTATGGCCCCGGACTGGCCGGATCGCTGCTGGTAGGACTGACTGTTGGCAAATCCATAGCCCTGGCGTACCATCTCCCATTTCTTGGCGTAAATCACCTTGAAGCGCACATTTATGCCAACTGGCTGCGTAAGCAGGCAAAGTCGGCTACCACACAGGAGACGAATGATGGCGACTGGGAATATCAAGAAGGCGATCCAACGTTTCCTTTGATATGCCTGGTGATCTCTGGAGCGCACAGTGAGCTAGTGCTCGTGCGTGGTCATGGGCACTATCAATTATTGGGTCGCACACGTGATGATGCCGCCGGAGAAGCCTTTGATAAGGTAGCGCGCATTTTAGGCCTCGGCTATCCCGGTGGGCCAGCTATTCAAGAGGCGGCCCAACAGGCTGAAGATGAACTGCAGCAGCAGGGGAAATCTTCCACACTGGCACGCAATGCCTATCGATTACCCCGTGCCTGGCTGCGTGGTACCTATGATTTCAGCTTTAGTGGTTTGAAGACAGCCATGCTTCACCTGGCTGAAGGTGCTACCGGAGATCAGCCCGAGCGCGATGGTCATCTTTTGAGCGGTCCTGGAGGGAAACAAGTCAGCCAGTACACGCGTATGGGAGCTCAAGCAGCACAGAGAGGTGGGGCGAATGTGGGCTTGCTTGCCGCGAGTTTTCAGGAAGCCGTGGTGGATGTACTGGCAGTCAAGACACGCCTTGCAGCACAGGAGTATCACGTGAAGCAAGTACTACTTGCCGGTGGAGTAGCGGCCAATACGAGCCTGCGAACACGCCTGGAGCAGGAATTGCATCCGCTCAATATCCGCTTCGCTTATCCGCCGATTGAGTTCTGTACCGATAACGCTGCCATGATTGCCAGCGCTGCTTTCTTTCACCTGCTTAGGGGCGAACAACATGGTTTTGAGCTGGATGTTGAGCCAGGCTTAAGCCTGCCATTTACGAAAAAGTGAGAGTGTTGTATGTCGAAGCAAAAAGCATATGCCCTTGGTATTGATCTGGGTGGAACAAAAACCCTTGCTGCCGTTGTTGATATCGCCACTGGTGAAGTAATTGCCTCAGAACGCAAACGCACACGCGCCGAAAAGGGGCAGGATTTTGTATCACAACGCATTAAAGACCTTTCAGCAGCAGCCTTTGAAGCTGCAAAATTGCCTTCTGATGCCAACATAGTCGGGGTTGGTGTGGGAGCAGCCGGGCAAATTGATCGCAAAGCTGGCGTCGTCGTAGATGCCCCAAACCTGGGAGTCAAAGATATGCCACTGCGTGAGATACTCGGCAAGCAATTTGGCAAGCCTGTCGCGGTTGGCAATGATGTGGAAGTGGCTGCTCTTGGCGAATACCTCTATGGTTCAGGGCAGGGGTACAGCACCTTCGTCTGCATCTTTGTTGGCACCGGCATTGGTTCTGGCATCGTGCAGAATGGACGTATGTATACAGGGCTTACTGGTACAGCGGGTGAGGTTGGGCATATGACGCTCCAGGCGGGTGGGCGCCTATGTGGCTGTGGTAGTCGCGGTTGTTTAGAAGCCTACGCCTCCCGCACCGCCATAACGAAAGCAATCATGGCGGAAATACATCATGGGCGCAACTCAGTGCTGTCCAATGAAGCGGAACTACAACTGAAGGAAGGCGAAACTATCATTCGCTCTGGCTTGCTGGCTCAAGCCCTTAATCGAGGCGATGAGCTAGCCACCGAGATTATCACCGAAGCCGCAGACTACCTGGGGTATGGCCTGGCGTCGGTAATGAACTTCTATAATCCTGAGTGCATCATATTAGGTGGGGGGGTCATTGAAGCCATCGACCTGCTTTTTGAGCGTGCTGTTCATCGCGCTCGCGTTACAGCATTGGCGGAACCAGCCCGCAAAACGAAGATTCTACGAGCAAAGCTAGGGGATTTTTCTGGCGTCGTGGGTGCGGCATGTCTTGGAGCAGAGACAGCAGGATTTACATTTCCCCCCCAATAAATCGTTGCATTCCGTGAGAGAGGAATGGGGGAAGGTATGAATGGAGCAACACCAGCTATTGACGTGCGGTCTGTAAGCATCACGGATGCGTGTGCTCTGCACGAACTAGATTACAGTTTCGAGACAGATCGAATCTATACATTACGCGTAGGCGGAATGTTGGCGCAGTGCAGTGATAGCCCACATGTCCTGAATAAGCCGGCAATAGCCTTTGAACTTTGGGAAACACCCATCGATCGGCCACTCTATAAGAGCTATCTTGAATACGAACATACCCTGGAGGAAGTCGAAGCCAAGCTGAACAGTGTCGATGGCGGCTACGCCGCTCTCGCTGATGGACAGATGGCGGGCGTAGTTTTGCTCAAGGTGGAGGAATGGCGTTCGATAACTCGAATTGAGGATATCATCGTTGGCCGTCAGTTCCGTCGCTACGGGATCGGCTCACTACTGCTCAATTGTGCCTCTGACTGGGCTCGTAAGCGCGGCTGTTGGGCAATTGTGTTAGAGACCCAAAATGTCAATTACCCCGCCATACAGTTTTATCTGCGCAATGGCTTAGAAGTCTGGAGTATCAATCAGCACTTCTATCCTCCTGGTTCGGTTGAACACGAGGTGGCAATTTTTATGGGCAAGAAATTAAGGTGAGAACGAAGGAGCACCCATGAAGATTCTGGCAACCATCGCCGGCGTTATTCTAATCTTTGTAATCCTGCGTGACAGTTTCGAGACGATCATCCTGCCGCGCAGGGTATCACGACGCTTCAGACTGGCGCGCTTTTTCTACGCATCGACCTGGGTGTTGTGGTCGTCCGTCGCACGTAAGATGCGTCCAGGAAATCGACGCGAGTTTTATCTTAGTTACTATGGTCCGCTTTCGCTTATCCTCCTACTTGTGATCTGGGCGGGAGTCATAGTATTCTCCTTCGCACTTATCCAATGGGGGCTAAATTCACCTCTGAATGTGTCGGCGAGGGATATGAGTTTTGTAACCTATCTCTACATGAGCGGGACAACATTTACGACACTCGGGTTAGGTGACGTCACTCCAATGGCAGGGCTGGCTCGATTCCTCGTCTTTGCAGAGGCTGCGATGGGCTTTCTTTTTCTCGCCATGATTATTAGCTATTTGCCGGTGATCTACCAGGCGTTTTCGCGACGAGAGGTCAATATCACCCTCCTTGATGCACGTGCTGGTTCGCCACCAAGTGCAACAGAATTTTTACGCAGGCAATACCGTGACCGGCGTCTAGAAGAAATTGTCCAGTTTATGCGTGAATGGGAGAGATGGAGTGCAGAGTTGCTGGAGAGCCACCTCTCCTATCCGGTCCTGACATACTACCGCTCCCAGCATGAGCGCCAGTCTTGGTTAGCAGCACTGACTACCATCCTGGATACCTGCGCATTAATGATTATTGGGTTCGAGGGTATTTCAGCACCAACTGTACGGTACACTTTCGCGATAGCGCGTCATGCTGCGGTTGATCTTGCCCAAATCTACGGGACTCCACCAATAGATCCCAAGCTCAGTCGCCTCTCAACGGCTGATTTTGCAAGTATGCGCAACGCACTTGCTGAGGTAGGGCTGGTATTAGATCATGGAGAGGATGCTGAAGAGCGTCTCTATAATATACGACGATCGTATGAGCCATTTGTCAATGCATTAGCGAATCACCTGCTACTGACCCTTCCTCCCTGGATCTCGACGATAAAGACAGTCGATGACTGGCAGACGAGTGCCTGGGATCATTTTGCTCAGTGGTCCCCTGAAAAGCTCGATGAGATCACACACATCATCGTCGATCATAAGAAGAAAATGCCTGTGCATCATACCCACGCGCACACTCATAGCGAGCAAGCTGAGGAGCACTCCCAGCATGGCAGCGGGCGAGAAGCATCGTGAAGGTGGGATAGATTCTCTAAACCTCACGTCCCGATATACCGCGCATATATCGAACGGGCCACCTGCTGATCATCGGTGCCTTTAATAATCGCACGTGCATCGGGGAAAATGGTCAGTTCATAGCCATCCACAGTGAAGCGCAACAGGTACTCGTTATAGGATACCTGCCCCACGGGGCGTAGCCGCTCCGCCAGGTCCGGTAGGTTAATCCTGTCACCTTTTCTTCCACTTCGCACCTGAACTGCATTACGTCCACAGAGGCTTGTACTGCTCGTACCACTGAGCGAATCGAGGAATTCGTAGAGGTGCTGCCCACAGGTAGGACAATCTGGCTGGCGTGGCAATTCTATACGCTCACTGGTATTCTCCCAAACGTCCATCCAAAACATTTCGCGGCTCACCTTGTCACTTTTCAGAAGCAGCTTAAGAGCCTCGGTGGAGGCGACCCCAGCAATGGTTCCCACAATGCCATTAAGTACGCCTGCAGTGTCACAGGTAGCGGTGGTGCCGGGCAGAGGCATTTCTGGAAAAATGCAGCGCAGGCAAGGCGTATCTGCTGGCACGATGTTCATTGTCACCCCATATGAGGCAATCACACCACTATAGATCCATGGGCGTCCATATTTCACACACACATCATTGAGCAAGTAGCGTGTCTCAAAATTGTCGGTGGCATCAAGCACCAGGTCTACATCTTTTACCAGCGATTCTATGCCGTCAGCATTGATATCTTCAACCAACGCCTCTACCTTCGTTGCGCTATTCACGCGATGAAGCTTTTCAGCGGCAGCTATGGCTTTTGGTAGTCGTCGCGCAATATCGTCCTCGTCGAAAAGAATCTGCCGCTGCAGGTTATTCAATTCAATGTAGTCGCGGTCAGCAATCACCAGCCGTCCTATACCAGCTCGGCAGAGGTTGTTGGCAAGTACAGTCCCCAATGCTCCGCAACCGATGATTGCTACTGATGAGCTACCCAGGCGCTCTTGCCCCTCTTTACCAATGGGGCCGAAGAGCGTTTGTCGTGAATAACGGTCGAGTCCAGGCATAACATAGCTCCTTGTGCTGGCGTTCAGATCCTCAGGCCAATTCATTTCTCGTTCTATTCTAGCACAAAACGTTGCTTGTACTATCAAGCGGCAGTTTGGGATGAATGATCGACTGCGTAAATAATCAGGTAGATACTATGAAGCCTGCTGTCAGTGCTGCACTATATAGATATTGGCCCAATCGTTGGGTGGAATCAATCCTTGCTGGTTGTCAACCATGCCGACCACGTAAGGCTTGAGTAAGAAAACGTTGGTAACTTGCTCCATTGGCATCCATGCCACATCGTTGACCAGTTGCTGCTCTGCCTGCTGATACTCCTTCATTCGCACATCTTGTTGAAAGTTTACATCTGCCCTTTCCAACAGTCCCTGTGTAGCCTGCTGCTGTGCCGTGTCGTTACTGGCGTTTTCGCCATAATTCATGTTGTTATTTGGTACTCCCCTGTCAAATTGGCGTGTCAGCCAATCTTGTGGATCAGGGTATTCAGCTACCCAGGCCAGGCCCCAAAACTGCAAGCCTTGCGCATTATTTGTTGCTGCTGTCACTTCGTCGAGCAGCGTATTATAATCTACCGGGTCAGCCTTGACTGTTACGCCTAGCACACTCTGCCACATAGCAACCAGCGCCTTGACCTCTTGATCAAAGTTGCTCACCCCTGCCGCATAAGTCAATTTGATTGGCGGTAACTGCCCAATACTTGACCAGCCTTCCTCATGTAACCCCTGCTGTAACAAGGCCAGGGCCTTTTTGGGGTTCCCTTTGAGCGTTTGCGTTCCATCAGTACCTGTCAGATTTGGATTGTAGCCAGGCATACCCTGGGGAATGATGTGGTTTGTCGGCATCACAGTTCCTTGCCAGACATTTTTCGCTATCTCTGATTTATCGATGGCCAGGGCGAATGCCTGGCGAATGTGGATATTGTCGAATGGCTTAACCAGGTAGTTCATAGTATAGTAATTGATCCACAATTGCGGAACCTGGTGGAAATCCGGCCGCTTCTTATCATTGGCAAAGGCGGTAATGGGCACTCCAGTAACATCGATTCGATCAGTTTGATATGCTCGGTAGGCTACTTCTGCTTGAGGATAGAACGGAAAGATCACCCTCTGCAGTTGTGGTAACGCATCGTAATAGTTGGGATTACGTACAAAGTCGATTTCTTTGCCGTGTATATACTGTGTTACCCTGAATGGTCCAGCACCACCCCCCAGCGTCAGGTGATCGGTGAAGTTCGCTCCAAATTCATCGATTAACTTCTTCTCGACAACAAAGGAACATGGATATGTAAGCATAGCCAGGAAATATGCAGACTTCTTTTTTATTTGTATCACGACCGTGTTTGGGTCGGGGGCTATCAGACTATCGTTGATCAATGTTGAAATTCTGCCCCCTAGCAACTTATCAGAATCTTTGATCAGATCCAGGTAGATTGGAGCAACTGTGGACTTCGTGGCTGGTTGTAGGGCGCGGTCGAGACTATAGATCACATTTGCTGAAGTCAACGGGGTGCCATCGCTAAACTTCAGGTGAGATTTCAGATGAAATGTCCACGTCAGACCATCGGGACTTTGTTGCCAGGATTGTGCAAGCTGGGGATGTATTTGAAATTTATCGTCGAACTGCACCAGCCCCGTGAAGACCATCTGAATGGCTGAAATAGATGAGGCATCATATGCAAGCGCCGGGTCGAATGTAATAATATCCGATGCCCCTAGGATGGGAGCAATGTATACTTGCTTATTGGCTGGCGCTTTTACCGGCTTACTCGGTTGGTTAGGACCTCCAAATACATTACAGGAGGAAAGCAGGAGAGCAAGCAAGCACAACATAAACGGTGTAAAACGAGCAGTACATTTAACTTTCATATCACAAATTATTGACCAGGGTATTGCGTTCAGCAAATGCAGCAGCACGTAATGCTACATGTAAGAATCCTTCAATGTTGATACCCGTGAGCGTTGATGGCCATCCCATATATTCTTCACCCGCTGCTTGGACAATTTGCATCGCATGTCCCTGGTCTGTTGCGGCATCCTCTTTGGCAGCAGCCAGGCCTATGATGGCGAATAGAGAGCGTACATCATGCCCCAGTTGAATATAACGGCGTGCAGTCGAAAATGCTCCAGCGAGGTCTTGTGCGTCTAATTGTTCGCTCAGTGTATCCAGCAATGCTGGAGCAATCAAGCCTCCTCCTAGGATAGGAGAGCGCGTTCCCATTGGTTGGGTTGTGGCGGTCTGCTCTTCCAGCTCTTTATGTAATGTATTTACATACGATGCAGCCGTGAACAGCAAGGGCAGCGCTTCCACTTCCTGTGTCTGCACGAACACCAGACCCACAGCTGCCGAGAAGAGCAGTCCATGCGCTGCATGTACGAAGGCCTCGCGATCACCATCACCAATCCTTTGCATCAGATCGGTTGCAGTGAGCGCAATCACAGAACTTATGCCGTGAGCAGATGCTCCTGCCTTCATAAGCGCATCGTAGACTCCCTGGCAAATTTGTGGTGTGTCAGCATTGCTGAGGATGAGTCGACGTAAGGGAAGCGCATTCTCTTCTTTTGGCGCAGCCAGGCGTGTACGATAACTGTCAAGACTATGAATTGAGTCGGAAAGGAACGAACGGACTGTATTGACCCAGACCGGCTCTTCAGTATGCAACGGCAAATGCGGCGCTAGCCAGTGTATAATATCAGAGGCTCGTTTACCCCACTCTACGGCATCCAACAATTGTGTGCCCCGTACCGCAAACATCAGTGGGTGTCCGGCATTTTGGAAGGTAGTCGAAATACTATCATATATGCGTATCTGCATAGTGCGATAATCCGCGCCTGTACCGTACAAACCAAAAAGCAAACGCTCAACCATGGTAATATCATTGCCAAAGACTGCGTCATGCATCATTGAATTAACTGTTTGTCCTTCTGGCAATCCGCTCGGATAAAGGGGCTCTGGGTCACTGGTATGCTCTTGGGCTTCCTTGCCTCTACGCACTGCTGGGACTGCGGCAACCAGAGCCTGTACCAGGAATGGCAAACCTCGCGTATGATTAAGTGTATCTTCTCCAAGAGTATAGTGGAGAGGGATGAGCCAGCGACACATCATGCTGGCTGCATCGAGTGTAAGAATCGTATGCCCGTCACTATCCCCGTAGGCAGCAATCATACCTATGCGCCCTATCAACTCAGAAGCGTCTGCGCCCTGTTGTGTCAGTTCGCGTCCAACAGCAATAATCTGGTCGCTGTTACCAGCACTGATCGCATCAACAAGTGTCGCAATATCGATATTCATTCCAACTGACGCCATAAGTGTTTTAACCTCTACATTTTTAATTCTCGAATAGCTTGCTCGATTCCCGGAATATCCGCATATTCCTCATCAAGCAGTTTATATGCTCGTTCTAAGTACAGTTCAGCAAGCCTGGCTCCGCGTTCGCCGGGATCAAAAGCGGCTGCTATTAATTCAGGACTGCGGTATTTCTCGGCCAGCGGCTTTGCAATGTGCTGCATACGTTGCTTCGTTTCCTGCAACTGCTGTTCATCGTGCCCATCAAGTGCATAACGCGCTACTCCCACTAGCTTACCCAGTTCTGCCAGGCGTTGCCGGTCTGTCATCGTTTGTATCAGCAGTTCTTCAGCGTCCAGGTCATCGAGGGCAAGAGGTGCTTCCTCCTCAACTGCCGCAATAGATGGGACCTGGGCAAAGGTCGAAGCATAGGTCACGTAGAATTGTCCGTACTCCTGACACGCTTGAGCAACTAATTGCATGCGTGTCGCCTCATCTTTCGGGCTAACCGTGCCAATTTCGCACAGGTCATCGTCACGGCGCTCCGCTAACATCTGGAGACGCTCCAGTGTGCTTCCTTCCTCCAACATCGGCGGAATAGGCATGACAGGAACATTCGTCGCCTCCTGCAAATCCTCCGGTGATAACTGGGAAGCCAGGAATGAGGGAAGATACTTCGCCAGAGAAAGAGGCATGGGAGGTACAACACAGTACGTTGCCAGAACAGTGCGAGCATCAGTAGTACTGTGTGCTATAAAAATGGCATGCCCCTTTGGTGCCTGTGGATCACCACGTAAGAAACGTATGGTCATAGAGAAGAGTTCCTCTGTTGTTGGCTAGGTGAGGCTGTTCAACGATCTTGTGAATCTCCTCAAGAACAGTTGCCATGATCCCCTCCTGCTTTTATTATCATGCTCTTGCTAATTATAGCATGATGGACATTGTAAAATGCTTTATGATCTATAGACGCTTACGTAATTCTGCCAGCCGTTTGACTAAATCTGTGTTGGCGCGCGCCTCGTCCTCTGTTACCTCATCACCTCTGGTAGGGATAGAGTCTTCGTAGGCTTTTATATGCTGCACGATTGCAGCCTTACCTGCAATGCGGGCAAAGGAAGAAAGAATCGCGTGTGCCTGGCTATCCTGGTTTCGTCTAACTTCAGTAATGGCGGCTTGCGCGTAAAGCTCCGTATATTGATGCAGGAACGTACTCCATTGCTGTGCTGAACTCAACGTGTGCATAACTCGCTCTACCAGTGTGATAGCCTCATTCAAATCATTCATTGCAAGGTCCAGTTGGTCACGTGCCAGCAAAATGCCCGCCCGCTCGTAACGCGCATCAGACTCGCCTAAAGGTTGGCGCTGCTGTTGATAAATCGTTACTGCTTGCTCGAATTTTGCTCCTGCCTCATCCAGGTCACCGTTTCCCCGGTGTACCAGTCCCAAAGCAAGTATAGTATCGACTTGCCCAACCAGGTCGCCACTCTGATTAAAACGTGTTAATGCCCCTTCACAATGTTCAATTGCCTCATACCATTGCTCTTGCCCAATGAGCGTTTGAGCGATGCCAAGCATCGCTGCGCCATCTCCGTCTACACTCTCAAGTAATTGGAACTGGCGTCCTGCCTCAAGAAAACTCGAAGACGCCGCGTCTAATTCCCCGCGAGATAATCGCGTCTGTGCCAATCCCAATAATGCCTGGGCAGCAACTAACGGCTCTTGTATCGCTTCAGCCTCGTTATAGGCATCGCTAAAACGCGTCTCAGCCTCCGCAAAATCGCCCCTTGTCAACTGCAGTTGTCCCTCCACAAGTAGTGCCATAGACTTCACCTGCGAGGCAAGAGCATTCCCTTCCGTTATTGCATATGCGCTTGCCAGGTGCGATGCTGCTTCGCCCAACTGTCCCGTAAACACCCCCAGTCGTCCCCTGCGTACCAGGGCTTCTGCTGCGAGAATGCTATGTGCTGGATCGAAGAGTTTCTCCTCCATCCGTTGTTGAGCATCATAATAGCAGTTCCCTGCTTGAACAGTCTGGCCTTGCTTACTATAGATATCACCAAGGCCAAGTAATGCCTGGCTTTCAACTATATCATTTCGTAGCGAGTGTGCCAGCTTTCTGGCCTCTTCAAAGGTCTGCGTAGCACGCTCCACAAAACCGCGCAGGCGTTGAATCTCTCCCAGTCCTGCTATTGCCTCGGCCTGTCCTATAGGATATGCGACCGCTTTGTAAGTACGTAGAGCGCGCTCCATCAAGCCATTTGCATAAGAAAGCTGACCCCTGCGTAAATTGATTTCACCAAGTAAACGGCTTGCGTTGGCAGTACCCAGAGCGTTGCGCATATCCGTATACATTTGTTGTGCTAGCTCTACGCTTGCCAAAGCCTGGTCAACACGATTGCTCAGCAGGGAAATTTCCCCCAGCTCCAGATTGCTGTCCGCCTCACCCAATTCATATTCAATTGAGCGTGCTAGTTTGCCAGCCTCAGCGAAAGTGTCAGTCGCCTTGTCGAGTTGCCGTTGATCCAGGTAAATATGCCCCAGGCCTAATTGCGCATCTACAACGCCGAAATAATCTTTACTCGCCCGGTAGACCTCCAGAATTCGCTGGTAATCAGCAATAGCTTCGTCATAATGTCCAGCCAGTCGTTGTAGATCGGCAAGGCTTCGACGTGCATCAGCTTCGTTGATGCTGTCTTTCGTGTTCACGAAAAATGAAATGGCCCGTTCGTAGTGCTCAATAGCAAGCTCAGTTTTGCTGCGTTGCATCTCTATATGCCCTAATGCCAGCGCCACATTACCCTGTCCCTGTAGATTGCCCTGGCTTGTATAGAGATTCCAGGCATCTTGGTAAGCCTCCTGAGCGCGGTCAAGATGTGCCAGTTGTCGTTCAACGTGGCCCAATGAAAGTGCGCTCCCTGCTTCATTCAACGGGCGGTCTGCTTCCCGGTAAAGGCGCATCGCTCTCTGGTAGCTGTTTGCCGCCTGCTCAAGCAGATTGTTCTGGCGTTGTACATCTGCAAGCATTGAGCGGCTATCTCCAGCACGCTTAAAATCACCGAGTAAGCGAAACCGTATTTCCGCATCTGAAAAGACCTCTGCTGCCATGTCCAGTTTACCAGCATAAAAGGCATCAATTCCTGCTTGTAGACGGTTCTCTGCTGTTTTCTCGTCTTGTGTCGACATGACCTCTAACCCCTGATTTCTCTTCCTGTCTATTTATATGCTTGTTATTTATCTCGCCTGTCTGATTCATTGTAGTTCGTTTGTGGATGAAAGTCAAAACCCAGAGGCGTGGCTCTTCATCCTTGCAGGTGAACACCCCTACCTGTAGGGGCTCGATTTATCGCGCCCTGGGGTGGGCCTTTATGCTCGCCCGCCTCAGAGGCGTGGCTCATCATCCCTCGGGTTGAAAACCCCATCCTGTAGGGGCTCGATTTATCGCGTCCTGGGATGGGCCTTTATGCTCGCCCGCCGTCCCCCTAAAGTAACGCTTGACACAACCATTCTGGTAAGATAAGCTGCTATGAGCAGTATAGCGCAGCGGTTCAATCCAGTACACAAAATTAATACAAAGGAGTTGGCCTCATGTATGAAGACATGCTAGCACGCATAGACCTATTTGCTGGTTTAGACGGGAGGGATTTACAGATACTGGCGAGCGTTTGCCGCGAACGCAAGTATAGCGCAGGCTCAACCTTGTTTAGGCAAGGTGATACAGGTGTTGGACTTTATGTCATTACCAGTGGCACAGTACATATCACGCAGGCGAAAGACCCTGACAAAGCGGAAGTGGACCTTGGCACTGTTGGCTCAGGAAGTGTACTCGGTGAGATGTCTCTATTGGATGATTTGCCTCGTTCAGCTACTGCCACTGCTGTAAACGATGTCACCGCTCTTCTCCTGCCAGTCTGGGAATTTCGCACTACTATACGTGATCATCCCGATATTGCCCTGAGTCTTCTCTCTATTCTCAGTCGCCGTCTGCGCAACGTCGAAAGTCATCTCCGCGATTAGTAGCTTGACTTGTTGCATCTCGCCGGGTAAACAAGCGTAGGGAAGCAAAACTTCATGTCCCTACGCTACACTTCGTTGTCTGTTTGAAGCGCCATCTCTTGCATATTTCCTGCCGGCTCAGCCTTCTTGCGATTCAGGAGATGCTGTAGTTCCTCAAGCATCGTTTCAACGTCATTGAACGAGCGATAGACGCTGGCAAAGCGTATATAGGCTATCTTGTCCATTTGTCGCAGTCGTTCCATCACAAGTTCACCAATGACACTACTCGGAATCTCTTGTTTTCCCTGACGGTATACTTCCTGCTCAATCTCCTCGACAGCGTTTTCGATCTCGCCTACTGGTAGTGGACGCTTCTCACAGGCTTTGCTGATACCTACAAAAAGCTTCTGCCTGTCAAAGGCTTCCCTTCGTTGATCGCGCTTGATCACCATAAGTACAGATTTCTCGACCCGCTCGTATGTGCTGAAGCGCCCTTTGCACTGCTCACATTCGCGTCGTCGATGAATGGCATCACCAACATCTCGCGAATCTTTTACGCGCGACTCTGTTCCTCCGCAAAATGGGCATTTCATGCCGTTCTCCCAAAGAGTAATCTAGGCGTCTAAACAGTTATATCTCTGTGGCTATTGTAACATCCACGCTGCGAAAGTAAAATACAGAATCTCAGAGGTTTTCCTGATCATGCGCTTGCAATAGCTGGTGTGTAGGGCTCTGCTTCATGAGGAGCCTTTTAAAATTATGATCAGATGCTTTGTTCAATAACTTGATTTTCATAGATCTGCCCTTTCTCGTGATTGGTTTGTGATATAGGAGAATTGGTCTTTTCCCTTTCTTTTACTGAAGAGATGTTATAATACAGTATATGGCTTTCTTACTCCTGTCAGGGAACCTCCTGTTCCATTCGTTTTGTTATGTTGTTGGATCGGAAAGGGAAGGCAAACCATGCAGATTATCATCAAAGGTAAGCAGATGGAAGTCCAACCTCGCTTGCGTCAACACATCGAACGTAAAGTACAGCGACTCTCTCGTCTGGTCAGCCCCAATGCTCGTATCGAGGTAACCGTTTTAGAAGAGCAAACACGTAGTGCCCGCGACCGCTACACCGTGCAACTCGCGCTCTCCAATAGCTCCCATCCTATCCGTAGTGAAGTAAGCGCCGTCAACGCTAATATGGCCCTTGACCTGGTATTGGATAAAGTCACCGCCCAGTTAGGTCGTCATAAAGATCGCCAGACAAGTGCGCGGCGACACCGTACATCTCCTGTGGAAGTTCTTTCGCTGTCACGCTCCGGTAGTCTTTCTTCAATTGAGGAGGGGAAGGTCGAGGAAAGCGAACGAGTTATCCCGCTTGTTACTGAAGAACGTATCGCCGAGGAGCGCAATGAAGAGATCTGGTCTAAGATAATAGAAATTCGCCGTATTCACACCAGGCCTATGGGCGATCAAGAGGTGATCGCGGAAATGGAGGCGCACAGCCTCTCCTTCTACCCTTTTTTCAATCAGGAGACCAATAGCGTCAATGTCATGTATCGTCTAGATGGCGGTGGCTACGGCCTGCTTGTACCCACAATAGAGCAAGTCACAGAGTAACTTCAAAGTTCCACGTGTGTAGCGGAGGATCCTCAAACATGCCTAGAGGATCAGCCGCACGTATCGTTATCATGTGTGCATCAGGGGAAGGTGGCGGGCTAAACCGTGCGTTCCCCTGATATACTGCTAGAGATGGGTCACTGGCGAGTTCAGGGCGTGCCAGGAGCATGCCACCGCGATCTCCGGCCCAATGATTTCCAATATTGTCTCGCACCAGGAAAATGATGCGAGGGACAAAAGCAAACCCCGCTCGGAAAGGTGGCCTTATCCATAAGTAATCCAGCTCGAAATGCTTCTGATACAATTGCAACTGATGCAGCATCACTGTCATGCCATGCTGTTTCTGCTCCAACTCAATCGTGATATTCCGTAAAGGCTCCTGCGCTATGACTTCCCCTGTAAGCTCTTGGTTGAGTCCTTGCGGAGCTGCAATCACTACCGGTGGGCGCGAGGCAAGTTCCAGTGCTTTGGGAGAAAAAGGCGTAGGATCCTCTATAATTTCATTACATAGTTGCAGGCAATTGTCACAGATATAGGCCGCTCCCGGGCCAGCTATCATACGCCCTACTTCCGGTGGGCGTTTTCCGCAGAAAGAACAACGTGCCAGTGATCTATCAAAACTCATGGCTACCTTCCTGAGTAGTCTAGTTTACTCGCGAGCGGCGCTGATCTCATGCAGGTGAAGCACTGTTCCTGCTTCAATGGACCTGCGTAAAGCATCAGCCGCCGCAGTATATAATCCCATTCGTTCAAGAAGAGCGGCATGGGCTTCCCACTCTAACGTATCATCTAGAGGCGTAAGAAACTTTACTGGATCATCCTCGATACCCTGTTGGCTTCTGCTTCGACTCTTTGAGGGCCATTTGCTGGCTTTTGTGTGCTGAGCAGTCGGCGTTGAGCCATTATTTTGGTCCATTGGTTGAACCAGGTTTTCCGCAGCTCGATTAGTCCTTCCATAGGATCGTTTTAATGCTAATGCTATCAAAAAGTCAGCAAAGTGCGGATTCTTTGGTAAGAGTGAGCCATGCATGTAGGTGCCATAAGCATTACGATACACAGCTCCCTCAGTATGGTCTTCTGCGTTATTTCCATAGCCCTTGAGTACTTTTCCCAATGGTTTAGCCGTACCAAGATAGGTACGACCTCCATGATTTTCGAAGCCGACCAATGTACTGTCATTCCAACTGATAGCCACGTCCCCTATGCAGCGGGGTACGTGCGCTCCTTTATGGATGGTCCATGCATCGAATACTCCAAGTCCCCGCATATCAGGGCCATTTGCTGGCCGGTAGTAATGTGCCAGCAGCTGGTAGCCACCACAGACTGCCAGCACTGGCATATCGTCTTCAATCGCAGCCCACAGGCCGATACCCTTTATCTCATACAAATCTTGAGCAACCGGGGCTTGCTCTTTATCCTGGCCACCCCCGATAAACAACATATCATACTCATCCGGTGCCAGGGCGTCACCAATGCCCAGGCCAACAACGCGCAGCTCTATACCACGCAGCTCACAGCGTCTTCGTAGTGTCAAGATATTGCCCCGGTCTCCATACAAATTCAATTGATCGGGATAGAGGTGCCCCAAAGAGAGCGTGAAGCGTGGTTCCGAAGCTTCTTTCAAGGCCCTTTCTCCTCCCAATAATGAGGCGTTAAACCACGCCTTTCAAGTTCATGATGGATTTCCAACAAACCAGTATACGTTGGTACAACGAACAAAGTTTCATCAGCAGGTGTTCGACGGATGGCGCTTTCTAGCGCATTTGCAATCCCATAACCTTTTGTAGAGACCTGATTTATCAGGCCATCGCCAATCGCAATCAATTCGCTACCTCGTCCAGCCTCTGCTGTCGCCAATCGCCCGCGCCCTCGCATTCTATGGGCCTTCGACTGGATGATACTTTTAGCAGCGCGCAAGGGACCAGAAGTCACAATACTTATATCTTGCGGCTCTATTCCTGCATACTTCAAGCGTAGCGCAAGATCAAGTGCGCGGGTTCCTGCCACCGTCAATGTCGCTATATGCTGAACTATTCGTTCGAAATCTACGTCCCAGATCCACGAAATGTCTCGTCCATCAGCAACATTATCATTTAAAACGAGTAACAGGTGCCGAAAGGTTCCATTGTTAAAGAGTGTACGCAGCACCTCGTTGAAGCCTGTAGGATTCTTTGCCAGCAGCAGACGGAGCGTACGCCCTTCAACCTGAACGCGCTCCCCGCGTCCAAAGGCGGGCTTAAATTGTTCAATGCCGGATACAATTGGATCTCTGGCAATGCCTAGCGCCAGGGAGGCTGCAATCGCAGCCAGGGCATTATAGACGTTATAAAATCCAGCTAAGGGGATGACGATCTCCTCCTGCTGTGTCGCAGTCTCAACTTGCATACGGAGTCGATCAATGCCGTCAGTACTTACTTTCACTGCACGGACGTCTGCTTCGGGGCGTGTGCGCAGGCACTTTGAGCATCTATAGTGCCCTAAATGGCTATAGTATTGTAGTGTGTATATGTATTCTCCGCCGCAAAATGGGCAGGTGCGTGTATCAATTGCCTGATGTCGTTCGGCTGCTGGGCCTTGCTGGGCAGCAAAGTCAAGTGAGGGATCATCAATGCCGTAGTACATCACCTTGCCTGAAAAAAGCTCTCCAAGCTGAGCCGTGGAGGGGTCGTCGGCGTTAAGAATCAGTGTCGTAGTGTCCGGTAGTAAGCTGACTGCGTAGCGCCAACGCGCCGAAACGCTGTCAACTTCACCATAACGGTCAAGTTGATCGCGGAAAAGGTTGGTGAAGACAGCGACGCGAGGAGGTATTGTCCGCACTGCTTGTGACATAACGGCTTCGTCAACTTCAAAGATCGAGATGGCCTGCCCAGACCGGCGTAAGTGACCATTGGGCTGGGCGCGAATAACCAGGGCGCCTGCTACTCCTCGCATGAGATTCGAGCCTTCCCTGTTACGCCATACCCTAAAACCTGCATCACTCAAAATGGCAGCGATCAAACCGCTGGTGGTCGTTTTGCCGTTCGTTCCTGTTACCAGTATACTTCCATGGGCCAATTGCTTAGAGAGATGACCTACAATGCCTGGATAGACGCTCTGTGCTACCAGCCCTGCAATACTGGTACCTCCACCCAGATGTAAACGACGGCTGAGTGCTCCTGCTGCTCGCCCTCCCATCACTGCCAGTCCAGCACGTAGTGAGCTACGCCGACGCTGTTTGAAATGCTGGCTATCGCTGTCCTGGAGATCAGCAACAGGCTTGGTAGTGTCCGTGTCTCTATGCTTCC
>WNGD01000805.1_pt1 | contig 34120 bp, 29 predicted proteins | sample 5400671 | NCBI WGS metagenome assembly WNGD01 (sample SAMN13153369, study PRJNA577476) | soil metagenome | isolation source: 40 cm soil or saprolite under grassland replicate 2 | place: USA:California | collected 2016-06-15 | reverse complement strand
GCGGTGCGAGGCCGTCGGCCGGCCGGAGCGGATCCCGCGGCTCCTCCGGAAGATCGCGTCGATCGAGCGGTGCCGGAACGAGCCGACGAAAGCGCTCGGCCATCTCGTCGAGGCCCAGGCTCGACTCAAGGAACACCCGGACGGCGCCGAGTTCGGCGAGATCTTGAGGGAAATGGCCCTCTTGGAGAAAGGCCAGGGGAAGCTCGCGGAGGCGGCGGGCCACATGAACGCGGCCGTCGACCTCGCGACGGAAGGCTCGGCCCCCGGAGCGCTCGTGCGGGGTCTCACCGCGCTCGGCAGCATTGAGATGGACCGGGGCCATCTCGATCAGGGCCTCGCGTACAAGCTGGAAGGCCTTCGCATTGCGGAGCGGGCGGGGAACCTGACGGAGACGGCCCGCGCCTGCATCTCGGTAGGGACCTCTTACCACATGTTGCACCGGTACGAAGAAGCCGTGCGGTGTTACGATCGCGCGTTGCAGATCGCTCGCCTCGTCGGCAATTTGCGGCTCGTGGCGTATGCGACGATGGATCGGTGCGCCTCCCTCATGGACATGGGCCGCGCCGCAGAGACGGTGAATCAGCTCGCCGAAGCGAAACGCCTCGTCCAGATCCTTGAGGAACGTGACACGCTTTTTTTGCTCTATATCTACGAGGGACAGCGAGAGTTCGAACTAGGCCGGTGGGACCGCGCCACTCGGCTCTGGGAGCAGGGCCTGCGCGGGCTCCGGGAGTTCGCCGACCAATCGGACTTGGCCCAGTCGCTCCTCTATGTGGGACGCTTCCACGTGGAACACGGAGATTCGTCGGAAGCCCGTCGATACCTCGACGAATCCGCACGACTGGCCCGCGCCCTGGGGAACGACGCCCTCCTGGCGGAACTCGAACCGCTCCTCACCGACACCGACTCTCCCGCGAACCATTCGGCCGCGCGACCAACGCGTCCCTAGTTCGGGTCCTTCGGCGGCGGGTCCATGGGTCACCTCGCGGCCCCTCCATGCGTCCGGTTTTGCTTTTAAAAGTGACTTGCCTTGTTCTGTTTTCCCCCGGCCCGATTCCCCAACGGGCGCATGTCGAGTTAAAGCGCGGCGAGGCGATGCCATCGCATGGTCACCTTCCCCCATCCCCGAGACCGTCCCCCGTTCTATATGCACGACATGATTCGCGGTCAGCCGGCTTCTGTCGCGGAAACCTTGGGCCGGCTCGAGGGCCCACGCGCGGACGACCTGCTCGGTCGGAACCGCAACATCGTCATCACGGGGTGTGGCACGTCTTTCCATTCCGCGATGTACGGAGCCGAAGTTCTCCAGGAAGCGTTCGGGACGTCGAAGGTGGTCCGCGCCGTCCACGCGTACGATCTCGCGTACAGCGACGGAACGTCGCGCGGATCAACGGTCCTCGGCGTGAGCCACAGCGGCTCCACCTCGACGACGAACCTTGCGCTGCGCCGCGCGAGCCGGATGGGCGCACGGACGGTCGGGCTGTGCGGCCTCCCTGACTCCGACATGGAACGGGAAACGAGCCGGTCACTCGTCATCGGATCCGTCCACGACCGGTCTTGGGCGAACACGATGAGCTATACGACGCAGCTCGCTGCCTTCGCAGCGCTCGCCGGGGACGTCGGCGGGGCGTCCTGGGCCGGCGTGCGCCGGGCGCTGCGAGGGCTCCCTCGGGTGCTCGCACGGGCGCTGAAGTGCGAAGCTGCGATCCGGCGGATCGCGGCGACGGTGGCGCGGCGCGATCGGGTGACGTTCCTCGGGAGTGGGCTCGATGCGATCACCGCCCTGGAGGCGGCCCTGAAGATCCGGGAGACGTGCAGCCTCCCGGCGAGCGGCTACCACACGGAGCAGGTGCTCCACGGTCCCTGCCTCTCGGTCGATCACCGCGAGTCCGTCGTCATGCTGCGATCTCGGGACGATCGGGCGCGGGGCGAGGCAATTCGGAAGTCCCTGGTGCGGTTCGGAGCGCGCGTGACGACGATCGGCGATGCGCCCGATGCGGAAATCAGGCTCCCGTCGACCGAGCGGTTCCTCCGCCCGATCGTGAGCATCGTGCCGCTGCAGTTCCTCGCGTACTACAGCGCGCTCGAGCGGCGCGCGAACCCGGACATCATGCGGACGGATATTCCCCGATATCGTGCGGGGCTGGAGCCGCTGTTTCACTGAGGGCGATGTCCGGCGGCACCCCAACGACGGTCGCGATGTCCGTGCCGTTCCGGAGGATCAGGTGCAGATGCATCTTACCGCTGCCGTAGGTGATATTGAAGCGGTCCACTTCGGACTTGTAGAGGCGAGCGGGCCTTCGACGGCCCTCCGTCACGAATCCCGCCTCGGAGATCAGCCCGAGGGAGGCGAGCCGGCGGACGCGCCGATAGCATGCGGCGATCGGGACTCGGTACCGGTTCGCGATCTCCTGGGCCGTCAGCTTCTCCTGGTGGAGGGCGATCAGGATGCGCAGGGCGTGGTCGTCGAGGAGGGACTGTCCGTCCTTGTCGTAGAGCAGAAGTTCTTCGGCCAGCAACTTCGGTCGGGGGGGTTCGCTGCCGTTCGTTGGCGGTCCGAACGACACGCTGCCGATTCAGGGTCGCCCGATTAAAAGACATCGCCTCCCGTTATCACGGTTGAACGGTGGCCACGCGTAGGAGGCGACGCGGACAAAAAACGCTGCGACGTCAGCCTTCGAGCGCCTTCTTCACGTTCGCGGCGAACTCCTCGGTCTGCGACTTCAGTTTCGACCGCATGAAGTTGTCCATGATCCGCGCGAGCGGACCTTTCGCTTGGACGGCCATCGTGTACGTGACCTTCGTGGCGTCCCCGAGCGGCGCGAGGTCGATCGTCCCGATCATGTCCAAGTTGTCGGACTCGCCCCGGAACCGTCCGTGTTGCAGAGGGACCTGCTCAAGCGTCTCTGTAAGGACGACGAACTCCTGGGAGAGCGGGCCGATCTTCACCTTGAGGTTCCAGCGCGCCCGGTTCGCGTCGAGGACCTCGACCGATTGCACGCCGGGCACGCAGCCGCCGACGCGCCGCATGTCGGAGAGGAACGCCCACACCCGATCGATCGGCGCGGCGACCTCGAACGAGACGGTGCCTTCGGGCATCGTGGCGGGCAACACGCTTCCGGTAAAATACTTTCCAACGAATTCGCCGGTCGGCCCGCGGAACGCGGTCGCGGCGGAGATCCGAACCCTGGGCCAAGTGGCAGAAATCCGGAGACCGGATGCTCCGCTATCGCGGCAGTCATTGGGGAGCCCGCGAACATACGAGCCCTTGGTCTACGTCTGGAATCGGACGTGTTGCAGTGTGCGCCACTCACAATTGCAGGTGCCGATGGCGCTACCCGGGTAGCGTGCGTGGAGCGATTCGCCGCCGAAGTAAGGACGGAAAGAGAAAAGGGCCGAGGTCCTCCCCCATGCTGCCTCGGCGGGTGGGGTTCGCGAGATTGGACTCAACCTTTCCGCAGGAACGGAAGGCCCGTGCGCTTGTTCACGCCGATCTTCCGATTCTTCGGCATTTCATCCATCGGTTTGCCGCTTTTCGGTTTCCGCTTACTGAAGAAGTAGATCGTCACTTTCGGTCCCTTCTTCAGCTTCACGTCTCGCGAGTACAGCGTCCATCCCTGGTACGTGTACGGCATGTTTGACCTCGTTCCTCCATACACGTAGGGGTCAAAAGCGTTTCCCTCCCTTAGACGCCCATCGAACGCGCAATCAACCGCTTGATTATAGTCATAATACAGCCCATCCTAGCGCTATGGAGGCGGATTCCTCGCGTTCTGCGGACCCCCATCGGAGGCGCGGGAAGGCGCGTCCTCATCGCCGGCCGTCGACGACTCCCTGTGAGTTCCGCGGCTTCTCCCGGTGGTCGTCATCTCCCGGCCCCCGTGGCAGAATCATCTGCGAGAACGGGTTCGAAAGGCCTATGGCACCATCCGCGCACGAAGACGCGGAATCCCCATGAAGGCGAAGCTGCAGCGCGTCGAGTGTGACGAGGAAGACCTGATCGAGCTTCCCGACTCCTGGATCCCGGTCCGCCTCGAGCACAACGCATACGCGACGCCGGCCCGCAAGGCGTATACCCTGTACTATCTCGAGCGCGCATGACATCTCGCGCGCCTTGAATAGGCGGTGCGCGTTGCGGCCGCGTGGTCACGACGTTCGAGGACCTCGTCGGTCGTCTCGGCACGGGTCGGGTCACGATCGGCGCTGCGGTCCAACCCCGATATCGCTCCGATGCGTTTCGGGCCCACCGCGGCTCCCGCATCCCGGACGATGGGGTCTCTCCTGCGGCCGTCGTGTGGCCCCGGTCCGCCGAAGATGTCGTGGCGGTTCTGCGGTTCGCAAAGACCGCGAGCCTCGCGGTCGTCCCATGGGGAGGCGGCACGGGCCTCATGGGCGGTGCACGCCCGGGTCCGCACTCCCTGGTGATCGATCTCCGCCGGATGCGGCGGGTCCGCCGGATCGATGCGGTCTCCCGCATGGCCACGGTGGAAGCGGGGATCGTGCTGGAAGACCTCGATCGCCGCCTGCGGAAGCGACGGCTCTCCCTGGGTCATGACCCGTGGTCGCGGCCGCGCGCGACCCTTGGCGGCGCGATTGGGACAAACGGGATCGGGTATGCGGGATACCTGCGCGGGACGATGGGCGATCAGGTGCTCGGGCTCGAGATCGTCCTCGCCGACGGCACGATCGTCCGGACGCGACCCGCAGCCCGAAGCACGACCGGCCTCGATTTGAAGCGGCTGTTCATCGGGACGGAAGGCACGATGGGGATCGTCACCGCCGCGACCCTGCGCGTCTTCCCCGTGCCCGAGCGCGACGAGGTCCACGCCTTTCGGCTCCGGGATTTCCCGGCCGGGTTGCGGTGTATCTCCCGGATGTACGACGCAGGCCTCGTCCCGAGCGCCATGGATTTCGAGGAGACCTTCCCCGCGCCCGGGCTGCCGTGGGGCTCCGAGGCGGGACCTCCCGCTCTCTACCTCGGATTCGCGGGCGCTCGAGAAATCGTCGAGGCCTCGTGGCGGGTGGCTCGGAAACACCTCCGGACGGCTCACGCGCGCGCCCTTCCCGACCGGGAGGCGCGGGAGTACTGGCGAACGCGGCACGACATCATCTACGCGCACGACGAGGTCTCGCCGGGAGTCACGCGCGCAGACGTCTTCCTGAAAGACGTCATCTTCGACTACGTGCACGTCGCGCTCCCTCGGTCGAAGATCCTCACGTATCGCCGCGCGGCCCTCGCGGTCCTGCGGCACCACGACGTCAAACCGATCGGCTTCGGCATCTGGACGCAGCCGGAGCTCGTCTCGCTCGAGGTCATTCGCCCGGCCGGTGCGGATCGGTCGGCCGCAAAGGCCGCCGTCGCGGAGGCGATCGACGGGATGATCCGCCGTGCGCAGGCGCTCGGAGGGTCGATGGAATACGTCCATGGCGTTGGCGTGAAGCTATCGCACCTCATGGGCGAGGAGCTCGGGGCCGGCTTGGATGTCGCCCGGCGGGTCAAGGACGCGCTCGATCCGGATCGCGTGCTGAACCCGGGAAAAACGGGCCTTTGAGGCGAAACGGGATGACCGATGGGTCGTTCGCGAGGGTGTCGGCCGCCTCGTTTGCGAAATTTATATGAACCGCCCATTCAGCGGAATATATATAAATCTGGACATAACTGCGCCTTTCGAGGTTGGGACTGGATGCAAGCACCACCGCCCCCAATGATGAGTGGCATGATGATGGATCGAAAGAAGACGCTCATAGCCGCGTCGATCGTGATAGGGCTGTTCCTGCTCTTCATCGGAGCAGTCATCGTGGACTCGAGTCGGCTGAGCTCGGATGCGGGAACACCCGCCGGCGACGATCGGGCGAATGTCTGGGGACCCGCGGTCTCTCACGCCGGGATGTTCTTCTTCGTGATCGGGCTCGTCGGAGCCGCGGTCTTCGTCGAGGACATGGACATCTTCGTGCGCCTGTTCCTGCTGATCGTCGGATTCGTTGCCCTCCTGCTGGTCTTGGCGAACTCCCCCACGATTTTCGGGTGAGGTGGCCACGATGGCGGGAATCGGCGAGAGACTCTGGGAGATCGGGAAGTCGCCACCGGAGCACCTCGGGCTGCTCGTCTTCGGCCTCGTCGCGTTGCTGACCGGACTCATCAGCGTCTCCATGCTGGCCGTCGCGGGCGGCGGGGGTGCGGGCACGGCGATCTCGATGGCGGCCCTGGCCCTGATTGGCATCGGCGGGTTCTTCGTGACGTTGGCCCTGTTCCTCGGGGCCTACACGGCGGAGGGCGACTCGTGGACGACGACCGTCTGGCGAATAGCGCAGCTGCTCGCCGCGGTCTTGGTCCTGATCTTCATCTTCTGAGATTCGGGGACCCAACACATCGGGGCGGCGTCGATCACGCCGCCTCGTCACGCCTTTGACTCCGTGATGAGCGGGATCGTCACGACGCTTCCGCGGCGCTCACGGAGAGGATCGGCGGCAGGAAGTCCGCGAGCATCTTCCACGACTCCCCTTCGTCCCGGCTCGCGAACAGTTGGCCCGTGTTCGTGCCGACGTAGACGCCGAGCGGGTCCTCCGCATCGACGCTCATCCCCTCCCGGAGGACGCCCAAATACGCGCTCGGTCCCGGCAGGCCCTTCGTGAGCCGCCGCCATGTCTTCCCGCTGTTCGAGGTCTTCCACACCGCCATCTGTCCCTTCGGGAAGACGCGGTTCTCCGCCCCGACGAGCGGCGCGACGAACGCGGTGTGCTTCGCGTGCGGGTGCGCTGCGATCGGGAAGCCGAAATCCGACGGAAGGCCCTTCGAGACCTCCGTCCAGGCGCCGCCCAGCGGGCCGCGGTGGTACATCCCGCAGTGGTTCTGCTGGAAGATCGCCCCGTCCCCGGAGGCGTCCCACGCGAGCTTGTGCACGCACTGCCCCCACTCCGGGTAGCGGTTCGGCATGAACTCCACGCGGACGTTCTTGTTCTCCGTCGTCCAGGACTTCCCGCCATCGCGGGTCTCGAACGCTCCGACCGCACTGATGCCGATCATCAGGTGCTTGGGATTCCGCGGGTCGACGAGGACGGAATGCAGGCACAGTCCTCCGTTCCCGGGCTGCCACTCCTTCCGGGTCGGATGGTAATTCAGGGTGTCGAAGTCGTCCCACGAGTCGCCTCGGTCGTCGCTGCGGAATAGGGAGGCGGGTTCCGCGCCCGCGTAAATCGTCTCGGGCGAGTCGACGGGCCCCGGCTCAATGTGCCAGATGCGGGTCACCGCAAGGCCGGAGCCTTCTTTGAACTTCGGCGACGCGGCCGTCGGCTTCACGTTCTCGCCCGCTCGGCCCCGGTAGACGCTGGGCCCCCACGGTTCGTTCGTGTGTGGTGCCGCGCCGTACACCGTGCGTCCGTCGCGCGGATCGAGGATCATGTGGTACACCGCCATCCCCGTCATGACAGGGCCCTCGACGGACCATTTCCTCCGGTCCAGAGAATGGAACAGGAATCCGCCTTTCTTCGTCCCCACCGCGACGACCACGCTGCCCTTCTTGATCCGCGCCACGTCAACCACCTGCAACGCTCGGGAGGATATGGACCACGTCCCCGCGTCGGAGCCGCGCCTCGGGGAGCGACGACCACAGGAGGTCCTCGTTCACAAAGATGTTCACGTACTGCCGCCGCTGCCCCGCCTCGTCGACGACGCGGTCCCGGATCCCCGGGAACGTCCGGTCGAGCGCCCGAAGGAGCGAGGCGACGTCGTCGGCCTCGAGGACGACCTCATCCTGTCCGTCCGTGTACGAACGGAGCGCGGGCGGGATCCGGACGGTAACCCCGGTCCCGGCGATCTCGTCGGATGAAGCTCGAGTGGCCACGACCTTCCCCCATCCGCATCGGCGCCGGGATGAAAAGCCTTTGGCTGCCCTCGGCGAATCCGAGCGGACGGAGAAGGGTTATGCGCCGGAGCCCGTTCCCCGGAGCCGATGGACTCCCAGGAGATCTTGGATCTCTCGCTCGCCCTCGCGAAACAGTCGGAGGTGCCTGCCGACACGACGATCAACGTCGCCGCGAAGGACGTCCGAAAGGTCCTGATCGGCATCGATGTGGAGGCCGCCGACCTCCTCGTGGCGAAGGAGAAAGGGTATGACCTCGTGATCGCGCACCATCCGACGGGCGGGTCCGCGATCCTCGAGTTCCCAAAGGTCCTTACGAAGCACGCTGACATCCTCGTTCGCCACGGCGTGCCGAAAGCCGCCGCGGACGCGGCGGTCCGCGAGATGCAAGAGGAGCGCGAGCCGCAGGTCCACGCGGAGAACTACGACCGCCTTCCGTCGATCGCGCGGATGATTGGCATCGGGCTCATGTGCATCCACAATCCGTGCGACGAGATCGGTCGGCGCGTGATGGACGAGACGCTGCGCGCCCAACTCCCGCCGAATCCCCGGGTGCGCGACGCGATCGACGTGCTCTCGGCGATCCCGGAGTTCCAGTCCGCCCGCACGCGGATCGTCCTGCGCATGGGGAAACTCGAGAATCCGCTAGGGGCATGGGCGGTCCACCACGGCGCGGGCACGAACGGCGGCGTCCCCGTCGCCCGCGCGGCGTACGACAACCGAATCGACACGGTTTTCTACATCCACATCAATGCCGGGGCCCTCCAGCGGTTGTGGGAGCGGTACGGTCGCGAGGGTTCGAAGAACCTCGTGGTCACTGGCCACGTCGCCTCGGACAGCATCGGCATCAACGCGCTCGTCCGCGAAATGCGCGCGCGAGGTCTGCGCGTCGATACCTACAGTGGAATTGTTGATGTCTAGGCGCTATTATTATTATCTACGCCGATAAAATTCAATGGTAAACCTTAACTAGCCTCGGCCAGTTCCGGACCGAAGGGTTCCCCCTTGCCGTTTGAGATCGCCGTGGTGAGCAACACGCCCCTCACTCCGCTCAAGGACATCGACGACGTCGCGCTCCTCTTCCTCACGCAGATCGGATACATCCCGAAAGGCTACGATCCGAAGACGGACGCGACGAGCGTCCGCGAGTCCGTGCCGTACCGGCTGTTCGTCGAATGCCTCCTGGGCCGGATGGACAAGGGGTGGACCGTCGAGCAGCTCGCGGCGAAGCTCAAGACCACGAAGGCGACGATCTACCGGCACATCAACAAGCTGAAGGAGATGGACCTCCTCGATGAGGTGAATGTGAGCGAGCGGGGGGCCGTCCGAAAGGGCTATCGCGTCCGGTACGGGAACCTCTCGAAGGCATGGAACTTCGTCGAGTCGAATGTCGAGATCGCCATGGAGAATTACCGCAAGACGGTCGATCATCTCGAGAAGCTCGCGGAGCAACGGAGGTAGACGATGCCGCAAGATGTCATCGCACTGACGAAGGGATCGAGGTACCGCATCGAGTCCATGGAGACGCGGGAACGCACGAAGGTCACGAAAGGAATCTTCCGCGGGTACGCGACGATCGGCACGGACGATGCGATCGTGGTCGAGCTGGACGAGAGCCACCAGGAGATGAAGGGGAAACTGCGGCTGATCCCGCTGCACGTCATCCTGGCGGTGGACGTGATGGAGCAGGTTCCCGGCGAGACGACGCCCAAGGGAGAGAAGACCGGCACGATGTACGGCTGATGCCGGCCGAGAGGACAAGATTCATCCCCTCTTTCGGAATACGACCGGCGTGGGTTCCGCACGGGTGGGCCTCGGAGGCGTCCGGGCCCCGCGAGCCTGGCTCGGCCTCGCGTTCCTCGGCGTGTGGCTGTACTTCCTCTCGCAGCTTTCGCAGCTCTACCGAGAAGCCTTCGCGACCGCCGCGGGAATCTCGGTGCCCGACGCGACGGATGTGCTCCGGCTGACTTCGAACCTCGGCCAGATCCTCTTCCTCGCCGGCGTCGGGGCGGCGCTGTGGCGCGCGAACCTCGCCGCGGGCCTCTCCTCCTCGGGCGTGAGCGGCCTCGTGATCGCGTCCGCGGGCGTCGGCGTCTTGGTCCTCTTCGAGGTCGTGTTGTTCCTCGCGGGGTTCGGCCTGACGGGCCCGGTCGCCGCGCTCGGCGACGCGTACGCGGTCGGCAGCATCATGGGGGTCGCCCTCGGCCTCGGCGGGATCGCCTACCTGGGCGTCGGCCTCTCTCAAGCGTTCGGGCTGTTCGGCCGTCGGGAGGACGAGGCGGCACCGCGAACGCCGGAGAAGATGAACTGATCCACGGGAGAGGAGGGACCGCTCGATGCTCGCGCCGCCGCCGGAATCCGCGTTCCTCGACGCGTTGATCGGCGAACTCCGCGGGCGGACGCCGTCGTCGAAAGACGAGTTGCAACGGCTGAAACTTCGTCTCGCGCGAACCCACGGCCTCACGGGCCTGCCCAACGACGCCTCGATCCTCGCGGCGATCCCGCGCGAGATGCGCGAGGAGCTCCGGGACGTCCTTCGGGTGAAGCCGGCCCGGACCGCGAGCGGCGTGGCGGTGGTCACCGTCATGACGGCGCCGCATGCGTGCCCCCACGGCGTCTGCACGTACTGTCCCGGCGGCCCGCGATTCGGGACCCCTCAATCGTACCTGGGCACGGAGCCGGCGGCGAGGCGCGCGGCCGAGTACCGCTACGATCCTTGCGCGCAGACCGTCGCGCGCCTCCGGTCCCTCCGAGCGAACGGGCACGACACGGACAAGGTGGACCTGATCGTGATCGGCGGCACGTTCACCGCCCTCGAGACCGCGTATCAAGAGTGGTTCGCGAAGGGGTGCCTCGACGGGATGAACGGATTCGTGGCGGGATCCCTCGAGGAGGCGCAGACCGCGAACGAGAGCGCCGGCGTGCGGTGCATCGGGCTCACGATCGAGACGAAACCGGACTGCTTCCTCGGCGCGGAAGTGGAGGCGTCCGTGCGCCTCGGGACGACCCGCGTCGAGCTGGGGATCCAGTCGACCCACGACGATGTCCTCGAGCGGGTCCACCGCGGCCATACGGATGCGGACAGCCGGTCGGCGATGGCGCGTGCGAAAGACGCGGGCCTCAAGATCGGCGCGCACATGATGCCCGGTCTTCCCGGGTCCGACGTGGACCGCGACTTCGAATCGTTCCGCGTCCTCTTCGACGATTCGGCGTACCGGCCGGACTTCCTGAAGATCTATCCGACGCTCGTCCTTCCGGGCACGGCACTGTACGGCCTCTGGAAATCCGGTCGCTACGCGCCCCTGCGAACGACGGAGGCGGTCGAGCTAGTCGCCCGGATCAAGGCGATCGTGCCTCGGTGGTGCCGCATCCAGCGCGTGCAGCGGGAGATCGGCGCGGCCGACATCGAGGACGGTGCGAAGAGGGGCGACCTTCGTGTCCTCGCGAACGAGCGACTCCGGCGTGTCGGCCTACGTTGTCGGTGCATCCGCTGTCGCGAAGTCGGACTTCGAGCGATCCTCCCGCGACCCGAGGACCTCTCCCTCCTCCGCGACGAGTACGAGTCGTCGGGCGGCACGGAGGTGTTCCTGAGCATCGAGGATTCGAAGCTCGATGTGCTCGTCGCATACGCGCGGATGCGGGTGGACCGCGCAGGAGCCACCGTGCGCGAACTGAAGGTGTTCGGTCGCGTCGTGCCCATCCACGCGGAGGCGAGAGGGCGGTGGCAGCACCGGGGGTTCGGCAAGCGCCTCATGACGGAGGCCGAGCGGATCGCCCGCGAGGAGTTTCGCGTCCGGACCGTCCGCGTGACCGCGGGCGTCGGAGTGCGGGGATACTATCGGTCGATCGGCTACGATCGCGACGGCCCATACATGTCGCGGGTCCTCTAATCAGGACACTTCCTTGATCCAGCCGAGGCGCTTGAGTTTGCTCGCCTCGACGTCGTCCGCATTGCGGAACGCCGATTCCGCCTCGGCGAGGCAGTCGACCGCGAGCCGCAGTCCTTCGCGCGTCGGCGCCTTGACGTCGACTCCGGCTCGCGTGATCTGCTGCCGGACGATGGGCATCGCCGCCTCTTGGCCGCCCATGACGTCGCAGAAGTCCATGATGATCGCGTCGGCCACAGTGATGTATTCGTTCGTGACCCCGTCGACCGCGATCCCCTTCGCCCTCTTCCCGCCCGAGTCCGAGATGACCGACTTCGCGAGCGCGAGGAATCCCGCTTCCACGTTCTCCCCGGTCTTCGCGGAGCTCAAGAAGCCTTTCACGTCGAGCGCGTCCTTCAGCTCGTCGAGTTCCTCCTGCGCGGCCCGGCGGGAGGCGACGAGGTCCACCTTGTTTCCGACGACGACGATCGGGATCGCGTCCGTGATGTCGAGAAGATGGGGGATCCAGTAGTCTTGGAGGCTCTCCGCCGTTTCCGGTCGAGAGACATCGTAGATGAGGAGGGCGCCTTTCGCTCCCTGGAAGGAGCTGTCCTGGATGCCCTTGTACCCTTTCTGCCCGAGGACGTCCCAGATCATGAAGGTCAGGTCTGTCGCGCCGCTCGGGGACTCCAGCCGGAGGTCCTTCTTCGTGACCTTCGTGCCGATCGTCGTGATGTAGTCGTCCGAAAACTTGTCGACGACGAAGCGTCGGATCATGCTCGTCTTGCCGACTGCGCCGTCGCCGAGGAGGAGAACCTTACGCTTGACGTGGTCATCAACCATGGCGACGCCTTCCCATGCGAGGGCCGCGCTTATAACGCTTGCTGGCTCAATGTCAGCGCTGCGAATACGCGGCTCAGTTCGGGTGCAACCGGAGGCGGGGCCGGATGAACCGCTGCGCGATTGCGTCGGCCTGGGGGAGGAGCGCGACGTTGCCGTCCCACTTCGCGAGGGTGTCTGCGTGCGACCGCTCGAACTCCCACACCGCGAGCTGCAGCTTCCGGGGGAGCCCGTTCACGTAGCGGCCTTCGATCACCGCCGCAAGGACCGTATGCTCGCCTCGGACCATGATGACCTGTCGCTGCCCGAACCGGAGTTGCTCGAGCGTCCCGCGACGATCGTCGAACGAGTCGCGCACGAACTCTTGGAGGATGATCAGCATGCCGCTCATGATGTCGCTGTCATGCACGATGCCTTGCTTGCGCGACCAGTGGCGGATCAGCATGCCGCTGTCGTGCATCAGGTACAACTCCTCGAGTCGCGCCCGACGCATCGCGTACAGCCCGATCCCGAGGACGCCTGCACCACCGAGGCCCGCCGCCGCGGCCGCGCCGATGTTCAGGGAAGGCTGAGGCGCGGCGTAGTGGACGGCGAAGGTGAGCGACCGGTCGATTGTCCGCGCTTGCGCGCCGTCCGCGTCGGTGTACACGACGTGCACGTTGACCGTCGTGAATACCGGCGTCGTCGAGCTCGGTGCAAGCTGCGTCGTGACGTTGAACCACTGATCCCCCTTCGCGTCGTCGAGATGGCCGACGTACTGCGAGGAAGTCTGGCACCCCGAAGCGTCGCACATCAGCTCGGGGCCAAAGTTTGCGGTGATGTCGATCGTCTTCGCCATCGTCTGATTATTGGTCGAGGAGTATGGCGAGTCGAGCCAAAAGATGAAGTCGACCCGTGGTGCTTCTCGATCGACGATGATGACGGCGAGCTGATAGAACGACCGCGGAAGCGCGGCGTTCGCGCTGCCTGCGGCGATCAGAAATGCGAAGAGCACCAGGGCCGCGCTGAAGATGACTCGCGATACGTGTGTGTGGCCCGATTGCACCGGTTGGCGCCCCCCCAACCTGCTGTCCGCATGGCGGACTGACTGATACGGCGGCAATCATTCGTCAAGGGTCTATTGAATGTTCCGATGTTTGTTGCACGGACCGAACTGCTCGCGAAATACTGATTATCACCAAGCAAATCACGGTCGGAGAAGGCGTTCGGCGTCGTGAGGACGCAGGAAGCGGGCGACGCCTGCCCCCTCGGATGGGGATCGGTGGCGCATGCGGGCCCATGCCGCTGGCAGGCCGAGATACAACGCCGCCGATCGGACCGTGTCGTGCGAAATCCCGCCACCCATGACATGGAGCAGGGGGAGCCGAACTCCCGCGGATTCCGCGGCCCGACTCACCTCGACCGAATGGCGTACCCCTCGGAGCCCGGCGAGGACACTCGTCCCGGTAGCGCGTGAGAGGACCGCGCGGAGCGGGACGAGATCGCTCCTCTGGGCGACCGTCAGACCCGGAAAGTCCGTCGCGAGTCCTGCCGCGATCGTCCGGACTTGCACAGGGTCGAGCGGGACCACCTCGACCCGATACTCGAACGAGTCCTTCGCCCTCTTGGCGGCCGCGAGGTCGGCGGATCCCTCGACGCCCGCGACGAGGCATCGGAGGTCGGAGTGTTTTCGCGCGACCATCGCCAAGAGCAAGCTGGCCAGCCCTCCCGAGAAGGCGAGGACCGGTCGCTGCTGATCGTCGATCGCGATGTCGACCGCCCTCTCGACGTCCCGCACGAACGCCTCGATGCGGCGCGGCGGTCCCATGGTCTCACGGGACGACGGACGTATCGCCGGAGAGGAGCTTCGCGATCGTGTCCGCGAGCTCGGGCTCGGGCACGCGGATTTGCTTCTGAGAATCTCGCTCGCGGACCGTGACGCCCTTTCCTTCGAGGCTCTCGTGGTCCACCGTCACCGAGAACGGCGTCCCGATCTCGTCCATGCGTGCATACCTCCGCCCAATGGAGCCCGAGTCATCATAGAACGCCGTGAAGCGTTTCCGGAGGCTCGCGAAGATCGACTCGGCCCGCTCCGGGATTCCGGCCTTGTTCACGAGCGGGAAGACAGCGACCGTCACGGGCGCGAGCCGCGGGGGGAGCCGGAGCACGAGTCGGTCCCCCTTGGCAAACGCGAGGTCGAGGAGGGCCCACACGTTCCGGTCGACGCCGAACGATAGCTCGAGGACATGCGGGACCAGCTTCGATGCGCCGAACGTCACGGCTTGCTTGGTGTGGGAGCCCGCTTCATGGCCTTTCAGGTCGTGGTCCGTGCGGTAGTGGACGCCGCCGACCTCGCGGAAGCCGCCCAGGCTTTCCTGCCGGATCTGGATGTCGAAATGGATCTTGTTGTAGAAGGCCCGCTCCCTGTCATCGAGTTCCGCGAACCGGAACGCGTCCCGCGGGACCCGGAGGGCGGAGAGGTAGAATCGCTGGACGGCGAGAAGGTGGTAGACGTACCAGGGCGGCAGGCCCCGCTCGACGACGGCTTCGGCCGCGATCTCGTGCGCCGTCGGCTCGTTCTTCTCCGCGGCCCAGGCGATGCGGATGCGCTCCCCGGCCGAGGCGTCGAGAGGCACGAGGTCCGCGAACGTCGTGGGATCGAAGAAGATCTGCAGTTCTGCCTGGAGGAATTCCCGCATCCGAAAGGTCCCTTGCCGGGGGCTGATTTCGTTGCGATACGCCCGGCCGACGATCGCGAGCCCCATCGGGAGCTTGCGCCGGAGGGCTTCGAATTCTCTCTTGAAGTTCAGATACACGCCCTGCGCGGTCTCCGGCCGGAGATATGCGCGGTCCTTCGCGGTCGGCCCGATTCCCAGCGGAAACATCATGTTGAACTCCCGCGCCGGGCCGAGTTCTCCCTTGCAGTTCGGGCAGCGGATCTTCAGATCACGGATGCGGGCGTCGATCTCCGCGGGCGTGAGGCCTTCCTGCTCCGCGTGGGTCGCGGCTTCGAGGAGATGGTCGCCTCGGTACGATTCGCCGCACCGCGTGCACGTCACGAGGACGTCGGTGAAATGGTCCACATGGCCGGACGCCTTCAGCGCGGCCTCCGGCAGGATCGTTGTCGTGTCGATCAGATAGTAGTTGTCGCTCAGGCCGAGGAACGTCTCGGTCCAGAGGTCCTCCCAGCGCCGCCGCAGGAGGACGCCATTGTGGCCGTAGTCGTAGAAGCCCCCGAAGCCCCCGTACAATTCGACCGCGGGCCAGAGGAAACCGCGACGGACGGACAACGACATCACCTCGTCGTACGAGGCCATCGCCGCCGGAAGGGGAGGCGTCGGGATAAAGCATGGGGGTAATTCCTGGCGCCGCTCCGAATTCACCGTGGGGTTGGCCATCAGAGACGGTCGCGGGGCCGACTGACTTTCCTCGGCGTCGATTCATTGCCGCTCGCCCAAACGCGTTCGCCGGACACGACGAGACGGACATCGCTCGCGGCGGCCCGGACGAGCGACGCAAAGCCGTTCGAACCACCCGGGGCATCGAGGACGACGAGATCGGCGCGCTCTCCCACCCGAATCGCGGACGCGGCGTCGGGGTCCGCGAGACGACGTCCGCGCAGGGCCATCTCCACGATGTCGCGGGCGCTCATGTCGCCTTTCAGCCGCGCGATCCGATACGCGAACTCGATCTCCCGCAGCATCGATGGCACGTTGATCATCGCGTTGTCCGTTCCGAGGAGGAGCTCGACCCCGGCCCGTCGCATCCGCGGGATATCCGGGGTCATCCCAAAGAACGCATTTGACCGCGGGCACACGACGATTGGCACGCCGGCATCCGCGCATCGCGCGAGGTCTGCGTCCGTCGCCTGCACCATGTGGACGAGGAATGCCGGTTTCAAGTCGAGAACTCGATCGATGTCCTCCCGGATTCGCTCCGAGCAGTGGATCGCGAAGATCTTCTTCGCGCGGCGCACGTCCGCCGCGAGTTTCTCGATTGATTCGGTGGGCCAGTCCACGAAGGAACTCAGTGCGATTCCGTCCGACGCGCGGAGGATCGCCTCGACCTCGCGGCGCTCGTAGGTGATCCCGCTGGGCCGACCGAGGGCGACCCCGCGAAGCGGGAGCGCCGCGACGGAGGCGTAGAGGAGCTTCAGGCCTTTGAGCCCGCCCTCGCGGAAGTCGGAGAATCCGGTCGTCCCGGTGCGGAGCATCGTGGTCATGGCGCGCCGCATCGCCGCGATGACGGCCGCGTCCTTCGCTTTCGCGAGGACGCGGTGCTTCAGTCCGTGCGGTGGAGCGACGAGTTCCTCGATCGTCCCCTTGAGTTCCTGCGTGACGACGGCATCGCCCAGATGCGTGTGCGCGTTCCAGAGACCTGGGATGACCAGTCCGCGAGCGATCGCGGGTCCTGTGCGGCGGGGCCCGACCTCCACGATGACGCCGTCGTCCCAGCCGATCGTCCCCTCCCGAAACCGGCGCCCGTCATAGAACGATCCGGCGACACGCTCCACGGCCGCGCGATGCGCCGTCCTTCCTTAAAACGTTGGCCGCGGCGGCGGAAGACCTCGGAATGTTTATGGCGTAGGACCTTTTTCTCGCGACTTGCGCCGCCGTAGCTCAGCCCGGCAGAGCGGCAGTTTCGTATGTGCAGGCGAAGACGCCCGCGCCGAAGGAACTGCAGGTCGGGGGATCGAAGCCCTCCGGCGGCTCCCTCCGCGTCGCGCGCGTCCGATTTGACGATGGCATCCTGTCGACGTCTTTTGCATGTTTTGCGCGAGGCGGGCAATTACTATCTCAATCGGAATCGGACGCTATCAGTCCCGAGAACCGAATCGGAATTTCAGTCGACGATACTACGTTCACGAAAGGTATTTTACGGGACTCGGCCTTCGCCGCCCGGTGGCCCGGAGGAGGCTGCGCATGCGTTACACGTTGGTAATATTGGTGGTGGCGATCTCGATCTCGGTACTCGCATCATCGGCGAGCGCGGGGAAACCGACCGCGGCCGGATCCGCGACGATTTCCTTCACGACGAATGTCTTGCTCCAAGATAACGGGAGCAGCGAGCCGGCTGTCGCGATAGGCCTCGATGGGACCGTGGTTTACACTGCTCTCTCCTGGAGGCTGTTCCAGACGAACGTATGGAAGGCCCCATTCGGCAGCGCGCCGGTCTTCCAGGGCGCACCCGATGCGCACATCGACGGCGCGGTTGGCGGCGAGGATGCGGACGTCGATTTCGGTTCCACCGGTACGTTGCACTTCAGCACGCTGATGGCGATCTTCAACCCACCGTCGACGGCCGCGAAACTCGGAGTCTCCGCAATTACTTGCCCTAACGCCGACACCTCGAACAACTTCGCGAACTGCAAGGCCCAGCTCATCGATACGAACCAGGCGGACCGCCAGTGGGTGACGTCCGACGGACCGACCGTGTACATCTCGTACCACGACAGCGGTTCGAGCACCCTCATCCATGTGCAACGTTCCGATGACGACGGATTTACATGGCGTTCCGTCGCGAGCCCGATTCCGGGCCAGGATGGCCTCACGGGCATGTCGACGTTCAATAACGACCAAGGTCCGATAGTCGCGGATCCCACGACCCACTCCGTTTTCGCGATTTACGCGGCGGGCCAGGGCGGTCTCCAAAAAGGGACCAACGCGAACTTCAACAACATCGTTGTGTCCCGGAGTACCGACGGCGGATTGACCTGGCACCCGGCTCTCGTCTATCATGCTGCTGTCAACACGGCACTGAACAACGTCTTCCCCGCCCTCGCGGTCGATCCGTCGAACGGCAAGCTGTACGCGTCGTGGTCGGACGCCCACACGACATCCTTCGCCGTGTCATCGGATCACGGGGCGACGTGGAGCACGGCGGTCTCGGTGAATTCCGGCGACGCGGTGACGGCCGTGTTCCCATGGGTGGCCGCGTACAACGGCAAGGTCGACCTCGTATACTACGGCACGACCGCCTCGAGCAAGGACGATGCGAGTGCGGTCTGGGACACATACCTCGCGCAAACGACGGACGATGGCGCTTCGTTCACCCAGGTCAAAGTGTCTGACCATCCGAACCATGTGGGCGTGATCTGCACCTTCGGCACGGGCTGTGCTCGCGGCACCCGAAACCTCCTCGATCTGTTCGAGGTCGCGATCGATCCGCAGAATGGGAAAGCGGTGGTGATCTTCGTCGACGACACCCTCACAACATACACTCGATCGGACGGGACCGTCGCGCCTTTGCCGCAGGTCATCGTCGCACAAGAGGCGTGAACGGTACCGGTTCCGCAGGTGGAACCCCTTTACCCTTTTCCCGGGATCCGAGGGAAACGCGCGGAGGAGGAACCATGCACCGAAGGACGTGGACGTCAGTGGGTGTCGGCTTACTTGCGATCGTCGTCGCAGCGATCTTGATCGCGCCAAACGCCGGCGTACTCCGTTTCGATGCGTCGCGCCTTCCTCCCTTCATGCTCGATCCGGCGACGCGACTCCTGGAGATGATGAACGCGGGAACCGCCGCCGGTCCGGCTCTCGTCGCGAGCGCGTCGGTCCTGCGAGTGGGACCGAACGTGCAGGTGTTCGACAACCGCCGGCCGCAGAATGAGATCGCCGCCGCCGCGAACCCCGCCGATGCGAGGAACCTGCTGATCGGCTCGAACGACTACCGCATCCGCGGGACCGTCTGGGCCGGCGTATACACGTCGACCGACGCCGCGCGCTCATGGACGGCACAGCTCGTGCCGGGTTATCCCGGCGGCCCGGAGGGCACGCTGAGCGAGTTCCAGGCCGGCGGAGATCCAATCGTCGGGTTCGCGTCCGACGGGACGGCGTATGCGGGCGGGATCTTCTTCAAGGCGTCGGGTTCGGGGGGCGGCGTGAAGGACGTCACGATCGCGCTCTCGCGCTCGGACGACGGCGGCGTCACATGGAACGACGCGGTGATCGTCGCGCCCGGGAAGGGCAACAGCCCGTTCAACGACCATCCCCAGATGGCGGTGGACTCGACGGGAGGCCCGTTCGATGGGCACGTGTACATCTCTTGGACCCGGTTCGGCGGCGAGGGCCAGATCGACATCTACGTGGCGGCCTCGGCCGACCGGGGCGCGACGTGGTCCGCGACGAAAGTCAGCGGTCCGATCCCGCACGGAGACGCCGAGGGCTTCTACCAAGATTCGATGGTGGCGATCGGGCCGGGCGGGATCGCTTACATCGTCTGGGACGAGTGGTTCCACGACAACGGGAACGTCCCGCGGACGAAGATCTGGATGACCTCCTCGACCGACGGTGGTGCGACATTCGCGCCGTCCTGGATCGTGGACGCGGATGTGATCCCGATTCATCTGCCGAACGCGTCGTATCGACACGACTCCTACCCGACGGCCGCGGTCGACACGTCGGGCGGCGCCCACGACGGTCGGATCTACCTCGCGTGGTCGGACGACCGCAACGGGGACGCGGACATCCTCCTGAAGTCGTCGGACGATGGCGGCGCGTCGTGGTCTTCCATCGTTCGCGTGAACGACGACGCCGGGACGGCGGGGCAGTTCATGCAGTGGATCGTCGTCGGACCGGACGGTCGCGTCGATGTCTCGTTCTACGATCGGCGGGACGACCCGAACGATTACCTGCTGAACGAATACATGGCCCGATCGACGGACGGCGGGTCGAGTTTCGTCAACGTCCGCGTGAGCAACGTCTCCTCTGACCCGGCCGTCTGGCCGACGTTCATCGGGGACTACAACCAGATCGCCGCCACGAGCCGCGCGTCGTATCCGGCCTGGTCCGATTTCCGGAACGGAGTCCCCGGCAACTTCAACCAGGACGCGTACACCGCCGCGGTCTTCGTCTGAGGTCGGAAGCACGCAGACCGCGCGCTCGTCGTTGCCCGAGGCACTTCGGGTCGCTCAGATCTGGACGAGCCGCAGGATGTGCTCCTCGACGCCCTTGAATTCTTCCGTGCGGCCGGACCACGATTCGAGGACGGATTCGAACGCCGACTCGATCGTGCCGAGGACATCCTTCATGCGCGCCTCGAGCCCCTTCGTGTGGGAACCTCGGGTGAACACGACGAGGATCGAATGCTGCCCGTGCACCATCCGGATGCGGTAATCGCCGTACTTCAACTCCTGCAACGAGCCGTTCTTCGACCGGAGGGCATCCGCGACGAAATTCCGGACGGCCATGAGCATTCCGCTCGCGATGTCCGAATCCACGTCGGGGCGCAGGGTGGTCGAGTAGTGACAGATCAGGATGCCGCTGTTGTGGAGCAAGAAGACGTCGTCGATCGACGACCGGCGGTGCGGCAGCACGTCCATGTAGCCGAGGAGCAGGAACAGGAGGAAGAGCGCCGTCAGGACCGCGATCCACAGGAGGAGGACCTCGAGGCCACCGGATGCGCCCGTGACCGTCGCGGTGAAGGAAGCGGCGCTTGAACCGCCTGCGAAGAGAGGCCCATCGGAGCGCGCGTAGTCGAGGTTCAGGCGAGCGACGACGCTATCTCCGTCTACGAGGCGTGCAGTCCCCTCGATGCGGATGCCGAACTGTCTCACTCCCGGTGAAACCCCGTCGAAGACCCACGCGTACGTCGTCCCGTTCGTCGTGGCCCACGGGATCGACGAGTTCACGAGGAGCGTCTTCGCGGGGAGCGTGAAGTTCAGCCACACGCGCTCCGCGCCCTCGTTGCCGGTGTTGTTCCAGCCCAACGTGAGGTCGACGGTCTGGCCCGGACTCACGGTCGTCGCGGAGGCGCCGAATACGAGGACGAACCGGGGGGTGATGACGCGCGCGGAGGCGAGCGCCGAAGACGAGCGCAGTCCCGTGCCGGTCGCGTTCGCGACGTCGAGCATCGCGCCGACGTCCACCGGGACGGATGGCGGAGCGTCCGCCAAGACCCGGAGCCTCAGCGTGATCGCGAAGGGGCCCGGGGTGGCATTCCGCACGACGTACCGGAGGAAGCCGCCGCTCAAGGTCCCGGCGATGGGCTGGGAATCCTCGAGGTTCGCCCACGCAGGCAGAGTGGCGTTCAACCAAAGCCAGGAGGCGGTGTCGTCGCCGGTGTTGTTCAGATACAGGATGACATGGAATGCGTCCCCGGGCCGAGGAGTCGCCCTGTCGGTGGCGGCCGCCACGAGGATGCTCGGGCCGTGGATCGTGGCCTCGGACTTCTCGGAGAGCGCCCCGAACGAATGGCCGGCCCCATCCGTGTAGGCGAGGTCCATCCGGAACTCGAGGCGGTCTCCGGGTTGCGCGGCCGAATCCGCGCGGACCGTCACGTTGAACACGTACGCGAGTCCGCTCACGTTGTCGAAACGCCAGGAGAGGGGACCGAGCACCGCGGCGCCAGACATGGCCGCATCGTCCCCGACCACCGCGAGGTTCGCGCTGACGGAAGCGTTGAACCACAATGCGCGCGCGACGCCCGAGCCGACGTTGAAGAAGGAGATGGTGAAGTTGAACGCGTCGCCCGGCGAGACGTGCAACGGCACGGCCGTCGCTCCAGCGCGGATCACCGGCACGACCACGGTCACGGTCGCGGAATCGGACGTGGTCGCCTGCAACTCGCCCGCCGAGTCCGTGTAATTCAGATACGCGCGGCCATGCAGCGTCTGCCCGTCGTAGTACGATGGGCCGGAATCCACGACGGTCCGGACGGTCATGTGATGCGGACCCACCGCGACTCCGTTGAAGTTCCAGGTGAGGGGCGCGACCTGGACGCCGCCTTCATTCGCGGCGTCGTCCCCCTGGTAGACCAGACCGGCGTCGAGGGACATCTCGATCCGGGCCGTTGCGGCGGGCTCGTTCCCGCTGTTGTTGAAGTACACGTCCAGCGGCACCGTAGCGCCGGGATCGACGGGCACGAGATTCGGCTCCATCACGAGCGCGAGGGAAGGCCCGGAGACGCCGTAGACGCGGAAGAAGAGATCCGCACCGGTGCCGACCCACGAGCCCGTGTTGGCGTCGTACCATTGCGCCTCGCCGTTCGTGTAGCCGCCCGGCTGGTTCGTCGCCCACTCGTATCCCTTCGGACGGGGCTCCGAGTCGGCCGCGACGATCCAGTACCGCTGACCCGCTGTCAGCGAGACCCAGGGATAGAATCCGAACGCCACCCAGGTCCAGTTCCGGACGCCCTGCTGCGCGCTGCTCCCGATCACGCTCCCCGGGTGATTCCCGGAATCGGTCGCGACGAAGAGCTGGAGGATGTCCGACCCCGAGTTCGGCTGGTCAAAGACGAAGAGTTCGAGGTGCGTGAGGAGGAAGTCGGTCCGCGCGACGAACGACTGCGCGACCTCCTGGTTCACGTACACATTCTCGAAGGAGTTGTCCCACGGCGTCGGCGCGTAGGCTTCCCGGAGCACCTCCGGCCCCGCGGCGACCGGTCGCGCGGTCCAGGGGACGGCGAGGAGGAAAACGGCAAGGCAGAGGATCACTGCCGCTCGCACGCGATTCGGACCTCTGGCGCGCTCCCCCCGACCGGGAGGCCGTGTAGACGTCACCGTGCCTCGACGTCACGACCCTCGGGTTGTGCTTAAAAAGCGTTGTCGGCTCGATAATCCGAGGTGATAACAGAGCGCGCAAGCCCGCTTCGTGATAATCAGATGTGGGACCTTCCTCCGGAGCCGGCTACGGATCGCCGGCGACGATCGAGGACCGATGTGTCCGCGCCGCTTCGAGCCGCGAGAAGGCGACCTGCAGCGCGGCGGCGAGGGCGAACGAGGGCAGCGTCGCGCCGATCGGGAGGGCGAAGAGAAGGATCACGAAATACAGGACCACGCCGGGACCCCAGCTCGCGAGCGCGGGCCACCGCCATTGAGGCGCCGCATCGAAGAATTCTGCCGTGGCGTAGGCGCCCCGTCGCACGATGAACGAATCGGCGATCACGACACCGAGGAGCGGGACGAACAGCCCGCCGATCAGGAGGAGGAATCCCTCGTAGGCACCCCCGAGTCCCTGGCCGGTGGCGAGCAGGAACCAGGCCGAAGCGGTGCCGACGGCCGTCGCGACGACGATCGTGGTCGCCTGACGGCGCCTCGGTGCGAGGTTCTGCACGGACACCGCGACGGAGTAGACGTCCGCGAACGCGTTATCCGTCTCGTCGACGAGGATGACGACGAGGGGAAGGACGCCGAGGCCGAGCAGCCCGATCACCGCGAGGAACGCGGCCGGATCCGCCGGATTGAGGCCGAACCTCGTGATTCCGAGGAACACGAGTCCTGCGCCGAGGACGTAGAAGAGCGTGTTCGCAACGGCGTACCCGACGCCCGTGCCCACCGCCGAGGCCCGCGGGTTCCGTGCGAAACGGTTGTAGTCGGAGACGAGAGGCCACCACGAAATCGGCATCGCCACGACGAGGTCGACTCCCATCAGGAGAGAACCCATCCCCGCGAACCCCGGGGCGGTCGCCGCGGGTCGCAGACCCAGATCCAGACCGTGCAGGAACAGCGCGATTGCGATCGCGGCGGTCGACGCATAGACGAGCCAGATCGCGAAGCGCTCCAACCAATCCCGGATGACCGCGAGCGGACCCCCGAGCGCGAGGGCGGCCGTGATGGCGCCCCAGACCGGCACGAAGATCGCCGCCGTCCAGGGACCGAGTGCGTCCCGGGACAGGAGGGCCGCCGCCTCTCCCATGATGACGAGCTCGAACGCGGTCCAGCCGAGCAACTGCACGACGTTCAGCGCGGTCGGCGCGTACGATCCGACGCGGCCCAGGATGGGTCTCAGGCTGACCATCGTGGGGACGCCCGCCCGGCTCCCATGGTGACCCGCCCCCGCGAGCAGCGCGCTTCCGGCGATGGACCCGATCAGCGAGACGAGGATCGTTTCCCACAGGGTGAGCCCGAACAGGGTCACGAGCAACGCGCCGGCAGCGAGGACGAGCAGGCCGACCCCGAGGCTCGACCACAGGACGAACAGGTCGGACGTCCGCAGGACGCGGAGGGATTCCGGGACCGGCTCGACGCCCCACTCCGGTGGACGGCGGAGACGGACCATCGGGCGCTCAACCGCGGGCGATATATAACGTGTTCGCGGGTCGCCGTCCGCTATCCGGTTGGTCCTGCCGTCTTGCCGAACTTCGCGTGCGAATGGCGGAGCGCGCTGACCAGCGGCAGTTCCTTGCCGGCGAGGAAGTTCATGAGGGCGCCGCCGCCGGTGCTCACGTGGTCGATCGCGCCCTGGATGCCGAGTTGCTCGACGGCGGCGACCGTGTGCCCTCCGCCGACGACGGAGAAGCCGTCCGCCTCGGCGACGGCGGTCAGGAGTTCCCGCGTCCCGACGGAAAACGGCTCGAGCTCGAAGACCCCGGCGGGACCGTTGTAGAAGATCGTCTTCGCTCGGCGGATCTCGTCGACGTACCGGGCGATCGTGTCGAGGCCGATGTCGTAAATCGGGAGCTTCGCCGGAAGGGCGCGCGTCGACACGGGCTTCCCTTGTCCGTGATCGTTCAGGACGACATCGGACGGCATCAAGATCCGACCGCGGAACGTCGACAGCAACGCCTTGCACTCGACGATCAGGGGATCGTAGTCGTCCACCTCCCTCCGCATGAATTCCGTGGTCGGCGACCCGGGATCGAGGCCCGAGGCGTCGAGGAACACGTTCGCGACGCCGCCCGAGGTGAGGATCTTGTCCACGATCCCCTTCTCGAGCATGTGCTTCGCGACGGCGATCGAGTCGTCCGCCTTGACGCCTCCGAGGTGGGCGACCTTGGGCCGTGCGGGGTCTTGGACCGCCCGCGCGAGCATCGTGAGTTCCCGCTCCATGACGCGACCCGCCATGGAGGGCAGGACCTCGCAGAACCCGACGAGGCTCGGCTGGGCTCGGTGGGCCGCGGCGAACGCGTCGAGCACGAAGTACTCCGCGAGCGGCGCGAGACGCTGCACGATGTGCGTCGTCGCCATCTTCTCCAGCTTCGCGTCCGCGAGCGCTTCCTCCTCCGAATAGAACCGCGTGTTCTCCAGGACGACGACGTCCCCGACGCGCATCCCCTGGATGGCCTCGACCGCGGGCCGCCCGAACAGGCTCGGCACGAACCGGACGGGCCGGCCGAGGAGCGTGCCGATCCGTTCCGCGTGGACCTCGAGGCTCGTGAAGTCGTCCTTCCCGGGCCGGGACTGATGGGCGAGGAGCGCGACCTTCGAACGACGCAGCTCTCGGATCGTCGTCAGATGCTCCCGGATCCGCGCGTCGTTCAGCAGTTGCCCCGTCGCCGGATTGATCGGGGAATTGATGTCGACCCGGAGCAGGACCGTGCGGCCCGAGAGGTCGAAATCATCCATCGTGAAGAAGTCCCGGGCCATCCGGACGGCGCTACATCCCGGCGCATAATAGTCTTTTTGCACGTGGTGGGGACGGCTCGCGGGTCGCCGGCACGCGTGTCCGTTCTCAAACAGGGAAACTAGGTTGGAACCTTTTTAGAGGGGACGAGAGGATGGTATGACTCCACCGAGGTACCGTTACGCCCCAGGACCTCCTCCTCCCAGAGGGAAAACTCATCCGGACCACGCGGGGCGGCCCGAACGCGCTGAAGCAGCTGCTCCTCGATCTGAAGAAGTACTCCTTCTCCGGGTACGTACGGACGGTCCGGTCATCGGGCGGGCGGCGCTCGGAAGGGATCGTCCTGCTCCGCGGCGGCAACCCGGAGGCGACCCTCTATCAGCGTGGCGACGGGCAGGATCGAGGACGGTCCGCCCTGAAGAAAGTCTGGCAGGACTCCTACGACGACGCGTGCGTCCTCGAGTTGCACGCGCGGGTGGACATGGACGGCCTCGTCCGCGAGTACGCGGATGCGGTCCTCGAGCGGCCCTCGAAGGTCGTCAAGCGGACGAAGGTCCCCCACGCCATGGGCCGCCCGGAGGTCGAGAAGCAGATTCGCGCGTGGCAGGAGAGAGGATACGACGTCTCATCCGTCGAAGCGACCCTCGAATCGGATCCGGCCGTCCTCACGGCGTCCGTCATCGCGATGCGCGAGGCGGTCAAGAAGGCGGAGGCGGTCTCGGAGATCCTGGACCAGCTCGATGTCACCGGCTTCGAGTCCCGCGCGGCTCTCCTCCGGGAGAAGCTGCAGAGTCCCATCCGCTATCCGGACGTCGATGCGGAAGTCGAGGGCCTTCGGGATGCGATCGATGGGATGCGCCGCATCGAGGCCCGCCGCGAGCTCGAACTCGCCCGGGAGCGGGAATCCGCGGAGCGCACGCGGAAGGTGCTCGAGCTCGTGATGCGACAGACCGAGGCCTTGCCCCCAGAGTCGAAGCCGAAGACCGAGGATATCGTCCGCGTCCTCGAGGAACCGACGCCCGTCCGAGACCAGGCGACGAACCTCGTGCCCGCGTCGACGTTCGAGTCGTTCGTGGAAGGGGAGAGCAACCGCTTCGCACACGGGGCCGCCGTCGCGGTCGCGAAGAATCCCGCGAAGGCGTACAACCCGCTCCTCATCACCTCGGGCCCGGGGCTTGGTAAGACCCATCTCCTCCATTCGATCGGCAACTACATCACGTCCCATTCCGAGAATTCGAAGGTGCTCTACCTCACGTGCGAGGCCTTTGCGACGAGCCTCGAAGAGGCCCGCGTTCAAGGGGACGTCGGCGCGTTCCGGGAGCGCGTGCGCGGCCTCGATTGCCTCATGATCGACGACATCCAGTTCCTCAGCGGCATGCCGGAGATCCACGAGGAGATCTTCCACACGTTCAACGATCTCCACGAGCGAGAGAAGCAGATCGTGTTGGCGAGCGACCGTCCTCCGAAGGCGATTCCCAACCTCGACGAGAGACTGGTGTCGCGGTTCGAGTCGGGCCTCGTCGCGGGCATCGAGCCGCCCGAACTGCCCACGCGGATCGCGATCCTCGAGCGTCGGGCTCGTGACGCGAACGTGACGATCGACCCGGAGGTCCTCGGGTTCATCGCGAGCCTGGTGGAGAACAACGTCCGCGAACTCGGAGGCGCGTTCAACCGGGTCGTCGCATTCTCATCGGTCATGGAACGACCGATCACGCAGGACCTCGCCCGCGAAGTCCTTTCGGGCGGGCCGGCGGAAGCCGCAACCGCCGCACCGGCCGTGTCGATTTCCACAGATGCCGATCGCGATCTCCAGCCAGGCCGCAGTTACCTGATAAAGGAGGATCGACCCGCGGCGGCGTTCCGCCTGTTCGCGCGGTTCCTCGGTGGCAGGAGCCGCGGCCTGGTCATTACCCGGACGAATCCGAAACGGCTTCGGGAGAACTTCGATCCGCCGGCGGGGCGGATCCTCTGGCTCACGGACCGCGAGGGGTCCACGGAGGAGACGATCGCGCCCGCCCTGGAACGGCTCGTCTACGAGATCGAGGACTTCATGTCGAAGAACCCTCGCGGTGCCGTCCTCCTCGACGGGATCGAATATCTCGTCTCGAACAATTCGTTCGATGCCGTCCTGAAGTTCGTCCGCCGACTCCTCGACGCGGTGTCCGAGAGCCACTACGCCTTCGTGATCTCCCTCGGCTCCGCCACCCTGAAAGATCAGGAGCTGAAGACCCTCGAACGCGAGATGGAAGTCATCGAAGCCGCGTGAGCGATCGAAGGCTATCCCCGAGCCTCAATCTCCTTGTAGAAGTCCCGGATGTACCGGAGCGCCTCGCCCCACGACTCCTGCTTGACGAGCGTGCTCGCCTCCTTCAGGATGCTGATCGGCCGCCCGAGATCGTCGCCTTTCATCTTGAGGTCGAGGAGGGCGTTGCGGGCCTTCCGCATCTCCTCCTGCACGAACGCGGGCACGTCCCGCTGCAGGCGGTCGCGGGCGGCCTTCCCGAAGCGTGACGCGCCGGCGATGTCGCGCCGGTCCATCGCCTGCCGCCCTTGGCGGAGCAAACGCTCGGCATCGCGGACCTCCATCCCCATCGTCCGCGCATCCCGCACGAGCCGGTCGCCATCCTCGATGACGGTGCGCGCCTGGTGATAGTCCTTCGCATCGGTCTGGAACGTCCCTAGCGACGCCTCGTACTCGTCCCACGCCCCGTCGTAATCGCCCGCTTCGAGGCGTCCGACGGCCGCTTGGAGCTTCGGCATCGCAAGCTGCGTCCCGGCGTCTCCTTTCGCCGCCTGGATCTCCTGGACATACGCATCGATCCGGGCGCCGATGAACTCGACGAAGGCGATGTCGAGTGCCCTTCGAGCCTCCGAGATCAAGCTGACGGCCCGCTCGATGTCCCGCGCTTTCCCGGCCTGGATCGCCTCGTTGATGATCCGTTTTCCATCCTCGATCTCGAGCCCGATCCGCTTGGCGGAGACGAGCAGGGGCTTCACCTCGTTCACGAGCTTCGGCAGTTCCCGGTACAGGAGTTTGCGATCCCCGGAGGGGACCCTGCGATCGGCTTCCTGCTGCGCCCTCCGCAGCTTGTCGATTCGATTCTGCAGGGGGATGCGGGTCGTGCGGCCTGCAGGCCGACCCGCTGCCGCCGCCGGCGCCGCGGCGGGAGGCCGAACGGGTTGTGCGGGCATCGGCGGAGCTCGGGCGATTTCCGCTTCGGGCCGGGGCCTCTCCGCCGTCGCCGCGGATTCTTCGAAACGCACCCCGCAGTTCGGGCAGTGGTCCGCATCGGAGGGGACGCTCGCCTTGCACACGGGGCACTCGTACTCCGTCGCCTCTCCCTCCGTGAATTCCGCGCCGCAGCCCGGGCACACGGTCGCATCCGCGGCGACGAGCGTCTCGCACACGGGGCACAAGAATTGCTCGCCGAGATCCTTCGCCGTCTCCGCGACGGGATGGGTCTTCGTCTCCGCGACGACCTCGTCCGACTCGGGGCTCTCCCGGGCCACGTTCTTCAGCGTCTCGAAGATCTCCCGGTGATCCTCCTTGCCTTCCATGATGGAGGCGAGGATTTCGTCGATGCTCCGGCCGTCCTTTTCCGCCACGTTGACGGTCTCGTGAGTTGACTCGCCGCCGAGGTCGAAGAGCGTGAGGTCGGTCTGGCACGAAGGACATACGCGCGCGTCCGCGGCGATCGAGGAATCACAGACGGGACAGACTTTCGTTTCCTTCGGTGGCGTAAGCCGACACCTCGAAATCGTCGACGCGTTTTCCATCCCTGAGCGTCGTACTAAGACTTTCCGGACTCAGTTTAGAGAATGATAAGTGCTCAAGGTGGATAATCAGCGCAAAACGATTAAGTGAGCCCTCTCCCCGTGCGATGGAATATCGACGGCGGGGTCATGGGCTTTCGCACATCAATCGACGGTCTGGACAAGGTACTCCGGTCGGAGATCACTCCTCCGAAGGTCATCCTCGTGACGGGACCGCCCGGGTCGATGAAGACTTCGTTCTGCTACACCCTCATGTCGCGGTACCTCAAAGACACCGGCGAATTCGGTCTGTACACGACGCTCGAGGAGACCGTCCAGTCGCATCTCCGCAACATGGAGTCGTTGGGCGTCGAGCTGTCGATGAACATGCAGATCAGCGACTTCACGGACCTTCGGGAGATCGACGCGGTCGTCGGGCCGGAAGACCAGACGGACTACCTCGCGTTCATCGAGCGGATGATCGGACACTACCGCAAGGTCCACGGTCACAAGTTCAAGCTCTTCGCGCTCGATTCTCTCGGGGCGTTGTACTCTCTCATGGAGAACACGACGAACATGCGGAAGCGGATGTTCTACTTCTTCAAGATGCTCCGCGACGCGGATCTCACCTCGCTCGTGGTCATGGAGCGCAACGCGGACGGGGATAGCCAGCTGCTAGGGAACGAGGGGTTCCTCGTCGATGGCATCGTGTTGCTCGGGCTCGACCGCTCGCGCGGAAAGCTCGTGCGGTACCTGCAGGTCGAGAAAATGCGGTCCGCGGATCACTCGATGGAAAAGCACGCGATCGAAGTCCGCAAGGGCGGCCTCACCGTGCTAGGACCGATCTTCGAGACGGGAGGGTCCTGATGACTCCCATTCACCCGCCGACGCCTGAGAGGCTCGGCGCGACGAACCAACCTCCGGAGGCACCGTAGATGACCGAAGCATCGATCCCAGACGCGCTGGACGCACTGAAGAAACTCGCAGAAAGCCTGAAGTCCCAGGACCAGGAGTTCCGAGAGCGGGACGCCTCGCTCCAGGAGCAATCGTCCAAGATCGAGGGGGACCGTCGCTCCCTCGAACAGGAGCGCTCCGCCATCGCGGAGGAGCGGGACTCGATCGTCGGACGCGAGAAAGGCCTGCGCGCACGAGAGAAAGAGCTCGAGCAGAAGGAACGGGCGATCGATCAGCGCGAACAGGAGTTCGAGGCGGCGCGGCAGAGCGTCCTCGCGAAGGAGAACCAACTCGTCTCGCGCGAGCAAGAACTCGCGAAACGCCTCGAGTCGCTAGTGAAGCGCGAGGAGGACACCGCCCGTCGCGACTCGGACACGAACGTTCACGCGAGGGATATAGCGACTCGGAAGACCGAGATCGCGTCGAGGCAGGAGCAGATCGTGAAGCTCCTTGAAGAGCAGAAGGCGACCCTCGAGGCGCAAATCGCTCGGAACCGCGAACTCATGGACCGCGAGAAGCGACTCGCGGCGGAAGAGGACAACATCGCATCCGCCCGAGGGAAGGTCGCGGAGGAAGCGAAGCGGCTCATCGAGCGAGAGAAGCAGCTGCTCGCCCAGGAGCAATCGGCTTCCCGGGTCGCCGCGGCGCCCGCGGCCACCGGCCCGTCGGTAGTGCCGAAGCCCGGGTCCACGCAGCCCGCCCCCGCGGCGGGAATGCGGCCCCAGCCCGTGGCCCCCATGCCCGCACCAACACCTGTGGCGAAGCCCGCGACGCAAGTTGCGGCGGCTGTGCCTGCGGCGAAGCCAATCACCAAGCCGGCGGTCGCCGCCGAATCCGAGGGCGAATCGGAGATCCCCTGTCCCGCTTGCGGCACGATGATTTCATCCGACGCGATCATGTGTTACGCGTGCGGCCACCGCCTCCAGGAGGAATCCGCCGTGGAAGAGACGACCGAATCCGAGGGCGAATCGGAGATCCCCTGTCCCGCTTGCGGCACGATGATCTCATCCGACGCGATCATGTGTTACGCGTGCGGCCACCGGATCGGACCCGAGGACGACCGGGGCGCGAAGAAAGCAGCCGTGAGCGTGAAGAAGGTCCTGAAGAAGAAGGTCATCTGACCTGGCTCCAGCCCGATTGCGAAGGCCCTTCGCGGTCGGCGAACTCCCTTTTACGCGGGGATTTTCGACCGATTCGCGCAATTTTCGACCATTTCCATACTCACGGATGGATAATAATAATCTCTCCATAGAAATGGATTGTTCTCCCGCGTGAGAACAGATGCGTATCGGGATAGATAATCGCGCGGTAACCTATTTATAAAGCGGCCCGGGATGGCCCGGACGTTATGCCCACTGGTCGTAGCCTTCCGGGTATCGGAGAGCGCGATCTTCGGAGGTCTTGCCTTGTCTGATGTTGCCGGACGCAATGGCGCTGCCCTGAGCCTTCTGATCGTTGTCTCCCTCGTCCTCGGCGGGTTGTTCGCATCCGTCCTCGTGATGAGCCCTGCCGCTCGCGCGGCCGCCTGCGACCAGGTCGGCGGCGTCATCACCGGGGACTGGACGATCACCACGGCCCAGGTCTGCAGCGGGATTCTCTACTCCGTCGACGGAACGATCAACATCAACTCCGGAGGCAGCCTCACCCTAGTCGACGGCGGCCTCAGCTTCTCGAAGGACCAACTTCACGCCGGTTACGCGTTGAACGTGAACGCGGGCGGCGAACTGGTCTTGGACCACTCGATTGTGACGACGCAAACGGACGCGATCTCGCCGTACGTCAAGTTGGCCCTGACCGTCTCCGGCGCGAACAGCCGATTCAAGATGATCGACGGGTCGTCGCTGAAGTTCCCCGGTTGGTTCAATGCGACCGGCGCGACGCTCAACATCTCGAGCTCGAAGATCACCGGCTTCACGGATTCCGATATCGCGGGCCTTGGCATCGACACGGACGACAACAACGACGCGCCCACGATGTCTTGGGCCTCGACGTCGGCGAGCATCTTCGCGTCGCGGATCGAGCGTCTGTACGAGTACACGAGCGGCCCGAACGGGACCGGCAGCATGGTCCTCGGCCTTACGGCCGGGACCAGCGTCTACGCCTACGATACCTACATTGGTCTGGACTTCTCCGATGTCGTTGGGTGGCACAACACGCTGAGCCTCGACGGGACGTCGAACGCCTACCTGTACAACGTCACGATTGACCGCAGCCAAGACCCGGCGTCGATGTCGGACTTCCTCCCCGCATACGTCCCCACGGCCGCCGGCGGGAGCGTCTATCTGCTCCGCTGGGCGCATGTGACCACGTACGATTCCACGGCGTTCCCGGTGAGCGGGGCTGCGATCGCGTCGACCCTGAGCCCGAGCGCGGGCGCGGCGCAGTACCCGGACAACGGGTTCGCGACCACGCCCACGACGCGGACGATCTGGTATCTCGGCCGAACGTCGAGCGGCAACAACGCGTGGGACCAGACGGATTCGAGCGGCACCGCCGTGATTCCGCTCTACACAGACCAGATCACGACCGCGAGCCTGCCGAACGCGGAGTCGTTCGGGAACTACGAGGAGGTCGCGACGTTCTCGTCCTATACACAGACCGCTGGAGCGTTCTTCCCGCCGTATCCGGCCATCAACGCGCCGGACAACAACATCTGGATTACGATGACGTTCCCCGGCCTCCAAGTGCGGACGGGTCCCGATCTCGTGCTCCAGGCGGCTCCCGGCACGATGACCGTCGTTCAGAACCAGGCCTTCACCGTCTACGCTTTGATCACGAACAGCGGGCAGACCGCCGCCACCAATGCTGCGGTCGCCGCGTTCCCGAACGGAATCCGGGGCAATGAAGTCGCGCGCGCGACCGGCATCAACGTGGCGGCAGGAGGCTTCGTGAACCGGTCCATGAGCATCCCCGGGATGGCCCTCACGGGTCCGGCGACCCTCGAGCTCATCGTGGATCCGGACAACGTGATCAACGAAGGCGGCGTCGCCCAAGAGGGCAACAACTTCGCGAACATCACGTTGAACGTGATCCCGCCGCCTGAGGGATTCACCGCAATCCTATCGCCGGAAAATGGCCAGTCGTTTGAACCCGGCAAGGACCTCAGCGTGACCGGCTACGTCCGCGACACGGCGTCGAATAGCGGTCTCGAAGGCGTCCCGCTCACGATCGAACTGCGCTCCGGATCGACGCTCATCGCAACGAACTCGACGGTATCGGGAAGCCAAGGCTTCTTCATCGGGACGTTCACGGTCCCGAGCGGGACTCAGGACGGGACCTACACAGTCGTCGTTACGCCCGCCTCGAGCACCATCTCGTCCGACCAGCGGACAATCTCCCTGAAGACGCCCGGATCCATCCTGAACCAGATCGTGCCGATCCTCGGCATTCCCTTCTGGCTCCTGTTCGTCATGATCGCGGCTGCGGTCGCGGTCGCGATCGGCGTGACCATGTACTGGAAGGTCTACGGCCTCGGCAAGATGGTCGAGTGCGGCGAGTGCGGCGCCTTCATCCCCGAGGACGCGACGTCGTGCCCGAAGTGCGGCGTCGAGTTCGAGAAGGACATGGCGAAGTGCTCGAACTGCCAGGC